>Ga0075163_10005604_pt1 | contig 16699 bp, 12 predicted proteins | sample JI1023141ADNA_FD_71478 | JGI IMG/M metagenome (GOLD analysis project Ga0075163, IMG submission 71478) | Wastewater effluent complex algal communities from Wisconsin, to seasonally profile nutrient transformation and Carbon sequestration -... | ecosystem: Engineered > WWTP > Effluent > Algae...
CTACTCGCTGTCCGTGGCCACGAACAACGGCGGCGTCATCACCGGCACGCCGGCTGGCGACAAGGCCATCAACTGCGGCAAGGACTGCGGCGCGAAGTACGCGGCCGGTACCGTGGTGACCCTGACGGCGGTACCGCCGGCGGGCAAGGCGTTCCTCGGCTGGACCGATGCCTGCCTCTCGGCCGGCACCAACCTGACCTGCACCATCACGATGAACGCGGCCAAGTCGGCCAGGGGCAACTTCGCCCGCTAGCCACGACCCTCACAGAACGGGCGCCGCTGGGTCCCCCCGGGCCAGCGGCAGGAAGAGGCCGGCGCATGTGCGCCGGCCTTTTTCTTTGTCCGGGAGGCAGCCCCCCGCAGACGGCGCACACCGGAACGCGGCGTCCGTTCCCGACGGTCGTGCCGGTATAGTTAGGGGCCATGCGCGTCGCAATCGTCGGGGGCCCTGGTATCGGAAAGAGCACGCTGGTCCGGCAGCTCGGCGACCTCTATCACAACGGGGCGTACGGCGAAGGCGAGAAGGGCGTGTGGGACCCGCGCGTCCTCGAGGACATCGCGGCCGGACGGAACCCGGTCGGTGTGACGGAGTACTTCGCGCAACTGTACGACGCCAACTACCGCGATGGCCTGGCTAACGACGCCCCCGGCAAGGTGATCTTCTTCGAGGGCGCGAAGATCACGCTCGAAGCGCACATGGCCGAGTACCCACCCGAGTGCCACGCGGCACTGCGGCGTGTGCTCCGGATCGGCGACGCGTGGCACTACGACCGCGTGATCGTGCTCACCTCGAGCACGGCGACGGTGGAGAAGCACATCAAGCTGCGCAACCGTCCGCACGAACTGGCCGAGCAGATGGTCTGGCGCTTCCGCGTGATCGACGGCGAGTTCCGCAGGCTCGCCTCGCAGGAGCGCAATGCGGTGCTCATCGACCGCGACGGGATGGAGTTCCACGAGCGCAGCGGCCTCGACGCGATCATCGCCGCCGCCGGCCTGCCGCCGTACCCGGAGATCCCGTACCGAAACCTCTAACCGTTCCGAAGTGAGAAGTTAGAGGTTAGAAGTAGACCTTCGGTCCTGACTCTCCAGGCCTTCCTGCCCCTCCCGGCCTTCCCGCCCCGGTTCCCCGCGTAGCACCCAGTACGCGCCGCGTACGTCCGGTGTCCACTCGGGGAGCAGCCACAGCAGGATGAACTCCTCGCAGGTCGCGACGAGCACGAGGCCCGAGGCCACGTACAGCAGGCCAGGCACCAACCCCCAGGTGAAGAGCACACCGACGAACACGCCCATCGCGACGGCCGCCGCGCGTGACAGGTAGGTGTGAAAGCTGGACAGCCGTCCGTACCGCAGCAGCGCGGCCGCGTTCTCCGCCAGCCAGGCCACTGGCGCCAGACCGAAGGCGACGCCGTGGTCCCTGCCGAGTTCGGGGTGGAACAGCAGGGCGCCCACGAACGCCATGAAGAACAGCAGCGTATCGGCGACCGAGTCGAGCAGGGCACCGAGCCTGGACGTGGCGTGGAGCGCGCGCGCAAGGCTGCCGTCGACGACGTCGCCGACGAGGCACGCGATGAGGAGCGCGGCGAACGGCTCGGGCGCCCTGCGCCAGGCGAGCGCCGCGAGCACGGGGATCGCCGCGATGCGAAGGGTGGTGAGGACGTTCGGCAGATGCCGTCGCACCCGTGGCGCTCCCAGCCGCTGGCCTCAGATCAGGCCCGGCGCGTCGACCCTGTCGTACTCGTGCAGGCGCGACAGGTCGATGGCCACATGGGAATCGTCGCCGATGTACATCTCGCGGAAGCGCGCGCCCCACTCGATGTCGCTCCGGTCGTAGCTCGTCTTCGCATGCACGGTCTGGGCAAACGTCTCGTCATGCCCGCTGACCAGGCAGACCACTTCCGGCGCGGCCGCGTCCAGGGTGTCGCGCGTCAGCCCTTTCAGCGGACTCCCCTCGCGAATCGGATGGACGATGACCCAGTGCAGCGGCATGAACATGATGAACGAACGCTCGAGATCGAGCTGATTGAAGCGGCGCTTCCGCACCCCGTCTTCATCCACCCACCGCGCGAACGTCGCGATCGCGCGGACGTCCGCCAGGTTGTGGTTCCGCAGGTTCACCAGGCGGAACATCAGCGCCCAGCCGTTCCCGTACGGCGCAATGAGCGCCTTGTCGCTGAACGCGATCCGCGCGGTGGGCCGGGTGAACCGCGCGAACAGCAGGCCGCTCAGGATCGCGAACCCCAACAGCCCCACGAGTGCCTCGACGGCCACGAGCGCGTTCGCCAGGTGCGTCTTCGGCACCAGCTTGCCGTACCCGATCGTCGCCAGCGTCTGCACGCTGAAGAAGAAGCAGTCCTCGAATCGCGTCAGCGGCGTCGACGCCGCGCCGTCCAGCGCGTCGGGCCCACCCAGCCAGTACAGGCTGGCGAAGAGGAGGTTCGTACACAGGTAGACCGCCGCCACGAGCGCCAGCAGCCGTCGAACCGGCATCGACAACAGCGTGTGATACGCGTTGTATGGATGGAACGGGCCAAGGTCGTTCCGGCGGACGTTGAAGGTGCCGTCGTGGTTGAGGATCCTGGACTGGCTGCGTTCGGAGAGCCGGCCGCCGAGCCCGAGGTCCTGATTCAGCCGTTCCTGCGCGGAGGTGTCACCCATCTCTGTGTTCAGCAACGTCACTATAACGGTTCAGCCGCCGGACTGGACCGATCGGTCTTCAGCCGGCGTCCTTCCTGGGGAACCCTCACGACAGACAGCCCCGGACGGATTTCTTCATGCGCATTCTTCTCTACAGCGGCAAGGGCGGCGTCGGCAAGACCAGTGTCGCCGCAGCCACGGGCGTCCAGCTCGCGCGGCTCGGGCTCCGCACGCTCGTCATGAGCGTCGACCCGGCGCACAGCCTCGCCGATGCGTTCGCCCTGCGAACCGGCCTCTTCGACGCCCGCACCGCCGATCCGTTCGAGGTGCGTCCCCTCCTGCACGTGCAGGAGGTCAACATCCAGATCGAACTCAAGCGGCACTGGCGCGAGATCGCGGGCTACCTCACCACCGTGCTTCGCACCTCCGGTCTGGGCGACGTCGAAGCCGAGGAGATGGCGATCCTCCCCGGCATGGAAGAGCTGAGCGCGATGCTCTACGTCAACCAGTACCGGAAGCAGGGCACGTACGACGTCATCGTGCTCGACTGCGCGCCCACCGCTGAATCGCTCCGGTTCGTCTCGATGCCGACGACGCTCGACTGGTACATGAAGCATGTGTTCCCGATGGAGCGCCGGGTGCTGAACGCGGTCCGGCCGCTGGTGAACCGCATGTCGCCTGTCGAACTGCCGACCGACTCGTACTTCGCGAACATCAAGGAGCTCTTCACGCGGCTCGACGGGATCGACACCGTGCTGCAGGATCCCCAGATCACCAGCGTGAGGCTCGTCACCAACGCGGAGCGGATGGTGCTCCGCGAGACCCAGCGCGCGTTCGTCTACTTCCTCCTCCACGGCATGAGCGTCGACGGCCTCATCGTCAACCGTGTGCTGCCCGAAGAGGCCCGCGACTCCTTCCTCGGTGCGCTTCGTGTCTCGCAGCAGCAGGTGATCGAGGAGATGGTCGCCTACTTCGAGCCGGTGCCCGTGCGGCGCGTGCCGATGTTCGCGGAGGAAGTCGTCGGACTCGACCGGCTGGACCGGCTGGCCGACCTGCTCCAGGAGCTCGATCCGGCGCCGGCCGCGGTCACCAGGACCGAGCGTCCGTACTCGTTCGAACGGCGGAACGGCGTCCACCAGGTACGCGTGGCAATGCCGTTTGCCGGCAAGGGCGAGGTGGGCCTGTTCAAGAAGGGCGACGAGCTGGTCGTGGAGGTCGGCGTCTTCCGCCGTCACATCGGGCTGCCGACCACGCTCGCAGCGCTGGTTCCGGTGCGTGCTACATTCGAGGACAGGACACTGGTGGTCGAACTTGGAGAACCCCGATGACTGAGACCGGAACGAAAACCCCCTGCGACTGCGGCTGCATGGGCGCAGGGCCGATGCTCACGCAGTTCCTGCGGACGCTGGGTCCGTCCGACACCGTGTCGCAGCACTTCAAGAACGCGCAACTGGAAGTGATGAAGGGGCTGCGCGCGTTCCTCGACGAACAGATCGCCACGCGAAGCGCAGCCGCCAGTCCGTCGCACGGCACGAAGATCACCGTCGAATAGCTGGGACGCCGCCCTGGCGGACGCTGGTCAGCCGGGCCATCAGCACCTGCGTCTCGGGGCCTCAGCGGTTGACGGCCGCTCCCGTGTTGCGGCCGTTGGCATTGCCGGTCACCGCTCCGTGCGCGGTTAGGAACTCGACGACCGAGGTGAACCGCAGCCGGGTCGCCGCGTCCAGCGCCGTCCGGCCATCGTCATTCTTCTGGTTCACGTCGGAGCCCTGCTCCACGGCGAGCCTGACAGCTTCCAGCGTGACCGCCTCGCGCTGCTTCGGGTCGAGTGACACCCACGGGAGGCCGCCACCCATTCCCACGGCGGCCATGAGCGGGTTCGTGGTCTGCGAGCGTTCCTCGGTCGGATCGCCGGCGTGGTAGACCGCGTGATGGACGACCTTCGGGTCGGCCCCGTGCTCGACCAGCATCTTCATCACCGCGGGAGCGGTCGCCCGTGCGGCGAGCCAGTAGGGCGTGGCGCCCACCATTTCCGGGTTGAAGTTCCAGTCCCTGGATGACCGGCGCGTCGGTGTCCAGGAGAGCAGCTTCGCGTTCGGATCGGCCTTGTGCGCGAGCAGGGCCGACACCATCTGTTCGTCCCGGCGCATGACCGCCGCATGGAGCGCCGTGAAGCCACCGCCCGTTGTGTTCGGATTGGCGCCCTTCTCGAGCAGCAGCTGCACGATCGCCGTGTGACCGGCGTGCGCCGCGAGCGCCGTCGCGCTGATTCCCCACGCGTCGGCATCGTCTGGATGCGCGCCAGCCGCCAGCAGCAGCCTCGCCGAGTCCAGGTCGCCGTTGCGCGCGGCGAACAGCAGCGCCGTGTCGGCGCCGTGCGGGACGTCCTTGTTGTACTGGAGCATCCCGTGCGGGGACACCGCCATCACCTGCTTCCAGACTGCCGACTTCGCGTGGACGTCCGCGCCCGCGTCGAGCAGCAGCTTCGTGACGGCAGGATACTTCTGCGACACCGCCCACATCAGCGCGGTCTGGTTGCGGGTGCCCGTCGCGTTCACCTTCGCGCCCGCACCGAGGAGCAGCGAGACGACCGGCGCGAACCCGCCGCGGGACGCCACCATGAGCGGTGTCTCGCCCGCGAGCAGCGCCGCGTTCGGGTCGGCGCCAGCCTGGAGCAGCCTCCTGGTCATGGCCTCGCTGCCGTTCATCGCGGCGGCCCAGAGCGGCGTCGCGCCCAGGTCGTTGGCGACGTTCGCCTTCGCTCCGGCTTTCAGCAACAGCTCCGCGGACTCGCGGTCGTCGCGATAGGCAGCCCAGTGCAGCGCGGTCGAGCCGTCGCCCTCGGTGGCGTTCACGTTGACGCCCTGCTTCAGCAGGCGCGCGGCAGCCGCCGGGTCCGATCGCTTGATGGCGTCGGAGAGGGGCGGCCTGGACTGGGCGAACGCGACTGACCCGCTCGCGCAGAGCAGCAGCGAGAGCGAGGCGCCGAGCAGACGGGACTGACGCGACATCTACACCCCGCTCAGCGTGTCGATCGGAAGCGCGCCGGTGCTGCCGCCGATGTGGTCGACGGGCACCTGGAGCTTGTCCATGAGCGTGACCAGCAGGTTCGCCATGGTGGTCTGGTCGTTGAACACGAGGTGACGCCCACCCTTCAGCGTGCCGGCGCCGCCGCCGACCAGCATGAGCGGCAGGTTGTCTCCCGAGTGCGCGTTGCTGTTCGAGATGCCCGAGCCGTAGAGGATCGTCGTGTGATCGAGCAGTGAGCCGTCGCCGTCCTGGGTCCGGCTGAGACGCTCCACGTACCTGGCGAACAGCTCCGTGTGGTAGGTGTTGATCTTCGACATGCGCTCGATGAGCGCCGGATCGTCGCCGTGGTGCGAGAGCGGATGGTGCGCCTCGGGAATGCCGATCTGCGGATACGGACGTGCGCTCTGCTCCTTGCTGATCATGAAGGAGATGACGCGGGTCAGGTCCGACTGGAACGCGAGCAGCTGGAGGTCGAACATCAGCGCCAGATGATCCTCGAACACGGGCGGAACGCCCTGGGGCTGGTCCATGGTGGGCAGCTCGAGCTCGCGCTGCTCTTCGGCACGCTGCACCCGCCGCTCGACGTCGCGGATCGACTCCGTGTACTCCTCGAGACGTCCCTGATCCTGCGGTCCGAGTTCGCGGCGCAGACCGGTGAGCTTCTCGCTGACCGAGTCCAGGATGCTGCGGTGCTGCGCCAGCCTTGCCTCGCGCGCGGAGCGCTCCGTGCTGCCGCTGTCGCCGAACAGCTTCTCGAAGACCGACCGCGGGTTGTACTCCATCGGCAGCGGCTGCGTGGCGCTCTTCCACGAGATCGTGTGCGTGTAGGCGCAGCTCAGGTTGCCGGTGCAGGCGCCGGCGTTGGCCGGCATGTCCATGGACAGCTCGAGCGAGGCGACCTGGGTCTGCTTCGCGAACTGCTTCGCGAGAATCTGGTCCATCGAGACGTCCGCGATGATCTCGACCTCGTTCCGTCCACCCCGCGTCGTGCCCGTGAGGAACGACCCCGAGGCGCCCGCGTGGATGTAGTTCCAGTTGGCCTTCAGGCCGGAGATGACCAGCATCTTGTCCCGGTAGGCCTGGAGCGGCGAGAGGATGGGCGACAGTTCGAAGGTGCGTCCTTCACCCTTCGGCGTCCAGAACGGCATAGCCATGCCGTTGGGGACGTAGAAGGTCTGGAAGCGGTGCGCCGGCTTGCCGGCGGCGATCGCCCGCGCCGAGAGCGCCGGCATCATGGCGTCGAGGAACGGGAGCGCGAGCGAGGCGCCGAGGCCGCGAAGCACGGTGCGGCGCGAGAGCGCCTTCGATGACAGGTACGACATGGCAGTCCGGTCTCCGTTTCCTAGTTCGTCTCGACTGGCGCGGCGCGCCTGAGGAATGCAGGGCTCTTCACGATGCCGAGCACGATCGATGACCACGAGTAGTCCGACGCTTCGGCGTCGCGCACGATCCGGCGCACGGTCGGCCGATCGAACGCCTCGAGCCGTCGGCCGAGGGCGTACGCCATCAGCTTCTCGGCCACCGTGTGCGGGAACTTGTCCTTCGGGTTCAGCAGCAGCGCGCGCACCCCGCTCAGACCGTTGACCGGGGTGCCGTCGACCGTGTTGCCGACCGAGTCCACCGGCTTGCCGGACTCGTCGGTCAGGCGGAAGCCGCCGATCGCATCGAAGTTCTCGAGCGCGAACCCGGCCGGGTCGATGACCGCGTGGCAGCTCGCGCAGACCGGCTGCTTCCGGTGCTGGGCGAGCCGCTCACGAATGGTGGGCGGCTTCGAGCCCGGCGTCGGGTCCGGCAGGTTCGTGTTGACGCCGGGAGGCGGAGCAGGGACAGCGACCCCGAAGATGTTCTCGAGGAGCCACTTGCCGCGCAGCACGGGCGACGTGCGTTCTGGATAGGAGGTGGTGGCGAGCAGCGACCCGTGCGCCAGCACGCCGCCGCGCTGCGACGTGTCAGGCACGGTGACCCGGCGGAAGCGACTCCCGTAGATTCCGGGGAAGCCGTAGTGACGGGCCAGCCGCTCGTTCACGAACGTGTAGTCCGCGCGGATCAGGTCGAGCACGCTGCGGTCTTCGTGGACCGTGCTCGCCACGAACATCTCGGTTTCCGTGCGGAACGCCTCGAGCAGGCTGTCGTCGAAGCTCGGGTAGACATCCGGATGCGCCACGACATCGCCGACGCGGCGCAGGTTGAGCCACTGCGCGCCGAAGTCGTTCGCCAGCGTCTCGGTGGCCCTCGGGTCAGCGAGCATCCGGCGCGTCTGGGCTTCCAGGGTTCCCGGCTGCGTGAGCTGCCCCTTCTCCGCCAGCGCGAGGAGCCGCTCGTCGGGAATGCTGGCCCAGAGGAAGAACGACAGGCGGGACGCGATCTCCAGGTCGTTCATCGGATACGACGCCGGCTGTCCGGCCGTCGCCTTCAGGCCCCGTGGGTCGCGATGCACGCGCAGCAGGAAGTCCGGGTCCACCAGCATGCGTTCGAGCGCGAACTGGATGCCGCTCTCGAAGCTGCCGCCGTTCTTTCGGCCATCGGCGAAGAACGCCATGAGCCCGTCCACGTCGGCTTTCGCCAGCGGACGACGATAGGCGAGCCGTCCGAGGCGCGAGAGGATGCGGGTCGCGCAGGCGGACTCCTCAGCCGCGGCCTTCGGCCGGCACACGAAGACCGACCGCGTGCTCGGCGTATCAGCGGGATGGCCGGCGGCGTTGAACGGACCGCCGACCTGCACCGAGCCGATGGCGGCGTTGTCCATGTACAGCTGATCGTTCGTGAGCACGCGACCGCGTTGCAGCGGCTGCGGCAGCCCTTCGGGCTCCCACTGCTCGCGCACGAACGACACGCCGATGACGCGAGGGCCAGCCTTCAGCGTCACGCGGACATCGAGGCCGGCGTCACCGCCGACCTGCATGTACTCTTCCCATTCGGGGTCGCCCGCAAAGTTCGGTTCACCGTCGCCCGCATAGCTGGCCGCCGCCGCCCGACCCTTCGCACCACCGCCGACCGTGAAGCGCTTCGCCAGCGTCCCGTCGGTCCTGACGTCGAGCCGCTGTGCCCAGCCCACCCCCATCAGGTAGTCCTGATACTGCCGCCGCAGCTTCACCTTGATGGTGTATTCGCCGTCCACCGGCGCGTTGTAGGTGACCGCGATGCCCCCACGCGAGCCGAGCGGCAGCTCGTCGCTCTGGCGGTCGTCCTGCACGATGTGCAGCGGCACCTCGAAGATGTCGAGGGCGGGCGCCGTGGGCGGCAGGCCGGTGGCGAGGCGCGTCACCTGGCGGGCCACCGAGAGATACCGCTCGAGGTGCGCCGTCGAGATCGACAGGGAGTCGGCGAAGTTGTCGAAGCTGCCGTCGGCCGTCTCGTCTCCGGGGAGCTGCGAGCGGACATCGACGTTGGAGAGCGCGAACAGGTCGCGCACGACGTTGTTGTACTGCGTGCGGTTCAGCCGGTGGACCGCGCCGATGCGGCCGGGGTTGGGCGCGGCCGCCCACGCACGATCGAGTTCACCCTCGAGCCAGCCGATCATCTCGGCGTAGGCCGCCGGGTCGGGGCGGGGTGAGCCTGTGGGGGGCATCGAACCCGCCCGCAGCTTCATGATCACCTTCTCCCATTCGTCCGGGCTGGCGCCGGGATGCTCCGCGTCGATGGTGTCGAGCATCAGCCCGGCGGTCTTCATGCGCTGGTTGTGGCAGGTGACGCAGTAGCGCCGGATTGTCGCCTGGTGATTGGCGCGCGCGGCGGCTGGCGCCGGCTGCGTGGCCGCCGGCGTACCCGATGACGCGCGCGGCGCCGGGGCCGGCGACTGCGCCCCCAGGACGACCACCATCCATCCGCCTGTCAGGACGGCCATCACTCCGGCCGCGGACCGTCTGGTCAACATGAAGAACCCTCTGGCGGCAGGCCGCCAACTTTCGGTATCGCGCCGGTAATCCTACGGGACTCTCACGAAACGCGCATCACTGTTTCGGGGGACACGGCACGGCCCAGCTCCCCCCTTCGGGGGAGCCTCGGGGATCCCGTCTCGGCGCCTGGTCGCTACCGGGCGGCCATCACCAACGTACCGATGCGCTTCGGCACGTTACCGACCGGAATCCGCGCCACGACCTTCATGGTCTTCAGGTCCACCGCGACCGTCTGGTCCTCGCCGGCGACGCCGAGGTAGGCGCGCGAACCGTCCGGCGTGAGGGTGACCCACTCGGGATGGCTGCCGACGACGACGGTGCTGAGGAGCTTGTAGTCGGGAATCGAGTAGGCGTACATCGCGCCGTACCACTTGCTCGTCGCCAGCAGCACTTTCTGGTCGGGCGTCACGGCGAACCCGTGCGCAGGCGCCCCCTGCAACCCCTCGAGTTCCTTCTCCTGCCCCGGCACGGCCGGCAGCTCCCAGCGCTTCGTCTCCTTGTGCGTGGCGAAGTCGACGACGGCGACACCGTGGTAGTCCGACAGCTGCACGTAGATGTTGCGCGTGGACCCATCGGGGTTCGTGTCGAAGATCATCGGCCGGATGCCGGAGGTCTGCTTGTACGACCAGGCCACCGTGTCGGTCTTCGTGTCGATCACGCTGATGACGCCGGTCGCCACCGAACCCGAGACGGCGTACTTGCCGTCGGGCGTGACGTAGACGTTGTGCACCGAGCCGTCGACCTTGACGCTCTTCACATTGGTCATCGTGGCCGCATCGATCACGTCCACGGCGCCGGGCGCCTGGGCGATGCCGACATAGACCTTCTTGTTGTCCTTGCTCACGAACACGTTGTTCGGACGGCCGCTGAGCGGGATCTCCTTGATGACCTTCCAGGTCGTCGGGTCGACGACACCGAGCGCCTTCTTCGTCTCGATCGTGATGTAGACCCGTTTGCCGTCGGGGGCCGGTGCGACGCCGTGGGGCACCTCGGTGCCCTCGATCGTGGCGATCACCTTGTTGGTCACCGGGTCGATCACGTGCGAGTTGTCGCCCGCCGCGTTGGTCTGGATGATGTAGGCCTTCCGTCCACCCTGCGCGACGAGCGCGGTCGAGACGAGCCCGACGAGGGCGGCCGTGGAGAGCAGACGACGAAGGGTGATGCTGTGCATGATGTCCGTTACCTCGAGGTTCCCGTAGCCTTCTCACCACGAACCCAGCCGGCCAGAATCTGCCACTCGGGGTCCGACTTCGTCTTCCAGTGCTTGCCGCCGGCGTGGAAGTGATCGCCGCCGGCCTCACGCGCGAGCGGGTGCATGAGGAACCGGCTCGCGTCCGGGTCGCCCGGCACCACCACCCGCTGCCACGCGGCGAAGTTCTGCCGCGACTGCGCCTCGTTCCACGTGGTTTCCCCGCCTTCGAGGGCGATGAGGCGTAGCGGGTTGTTCTCGTGACAGCTGATGCAGCGCGCATGACCCGCACGCTTGGCCAGGAAGATCGGCTGCACCTTGCTGCGGAAGTACTCGAAATCGAGTGCAGGGCCCACTGAGGCGCTCGCGTCGGGTGCCGCCGCCTTCACCCAGGCGACGACCGCCTGGTATTCGGCGTTCTCCTGCGACCGCCAGAACTTGCCGCCCGTGTGCTGAGGGTCGCCACCCGCCGCTGGTGCCAGCGGATGCACCGCCAGCGGGCTCTTGCCGGGGTCGCCTGCGACGACCACACGCTTGACGGCCTCGAAGTTCTGGCGCGACTGCGCCTCGGTCCAGCTGGTCGCTCCTTCCGCGAGCGGCTGGAGCCGCATGCGCGTGGCGATGCGGGCGTGACAGTTGACGCACATGCCGGCGCCTTCGCCCTGCGCGCGTTCCTGCAGGAAGATCGGCTCGATGGTCCGCCGGTAGACCTCGAAGCTCAGCGTCTCGTTCGCCGTAGTCTGCGACGCCGCCGGGCGTCCGGTTCTGACCCAGGCCGCCAGCGTCTGCCACTCCGGATCGGACCTGTCCTTCCAGTGCTTGCCGCCGGCGTGGAAATGATCGCCGCCGGCTTCCCGCGCGAGCGGGTGCATCAGCAACCGGCTCGCCTCGGGGTCACCCGGCACCACCACCCGCTGCCACGCGGCGAAGTTCTGCCGCGACTGCGCCTCGTTCCACGTCGTCTCCCCGCCTTCGAGGGCGACGAGCCGGAGCGGATTGTTCTCGTGGCAGCTGATGCAGCGCGCATGACCGGGGCGCTTGGCCAGGAAGATCGGCTGCACCCGGGTCTTGAAGAACTCGTAGTCCAGCGTGGACGCGGCCGGTTGGGCGACCGGGGCCGGCGCCGACGGTTGCTGGCCCGCGAACAGGCCGAGCAGCACCAAGAGTAAACGCATGAAGGTCAATCCTCCGGAGAATCCGTGTGGCGCATTTCTACCATTTCATCTGCGCGCCGACGCGAATGATACGCCCCTGCACCGCCCCAGACGCCTGCTGATACGCGGCCGTGCCGAAATTCGTCCCCCGAACGGTGAGCACCGCGTCCGAGTTCAGCACGTTGAACACCTCGAGCTGGGCCTCCACGCGCGTCCGGCCGAAGGAGAATACCTTGGACCCCCGGAGATCCAGCTGGTTCAGCCGGTCGAGGAACTCGGTGCCGTAGGGACGCAACGGGATGGTCAGCGACGCCTCGCTCAGGTTGGGGAATACCAGCCCCCCGGGGGTGCAGCCTCCGGTGCAGTTCGCCGCGTACCGCGTGGTCGGCGTGATGAGCCACGTGGTGCCGGAGAGCTGCGACGTGGTCCCGATCACCGCGCCAGGGTAGCTCTGGAACGTCCCGCCGATGAGGATGCCGAACACGGGCAGCGGGTAGCTGCCGGCCAGCTTGAACTGCGCGCGGTAGGGAACGTCGGTCTCCCGCTGATCGCAGAACCGGTCGAGATTCGGGTTGTCGGGCTCGTCGCACTGGACCAGCAGGCTGCGGTCGATCGACGTGCCTCCGAAGATCGTGGCGCCTCCCGGGAGCCGCGAGTTCATCGTGAACTCGTACCCGGTGAAGAGCTGCTTGCGGTTCGTGGTGGCCGTCGTGTCGAGCTCCTGCACCTGGGTGACCTTGGACGGGGCCAGATTGTAGGCCGTGATCGGCGACCCGTCGATGGGGCTGTAGATCGTCACCGGCGTGTAGTCCGCCCGCGTGCGGAGCAGGTTGTCGCGCAGCGCCTGGCTGTAGAAGCGGTTGTTCACCACGGCGGCCGTCACCGACAGGTTCTTCATGAGCCGGTGCTGCACGCTCACGTTCGACATCACGTTGTAGGGACGCTCGGTCTCGGGATCGTAGGTGCGCAGCGAGCGCACCCCGAAGTTGGCCGGCAGCTGCGCGAAGTTGATCTCGCATCCCGCCGTCAGGTAGACGCACCCGAGCGCTCCCTGCGCGATGTCGTCACCGTTCACGTCGCGCCAGGTCAGGCGCGCCGTCGCCAGCGCCAGCGGGTTGTACTGCGCCGCGATGCCGGTCGTGCGTGAGTCGTTGTAGCGGTTCAGGGAGAACTTGAGGGCCGTGTTGCCGTTCCCGAACAGATCGTAGGCCGCGCCGAAGCGCGGCGCGATGTCGGTCCAGTTCGGCAGGTTCGGCGTCGTGGGGAACGAACGCTCGGGAGCGAAGCGCCCCGCGGGCGACGCCAGCGCCGTGTTCTCCGCCTTCAGCTTCTCGAACCGCAGACCGCCATTCAGCGTCAGCCGCTTGATGGTCCAGGTGTCCTGCACGTAGATCCCCAGGTCGTAGTTCATCGTGTCGCGGAAGCGGAACGGCGTGTTCCGGATCACGACCGAGTCGGGAACCCCGCTCCGGTAGTTCTGCTCGAGGTCGGCGTTGGCGTCCTGGCGCGTCTCGAACCAGCCGCGCTGGAGTTGCATGCCCACCTTGACGGCGTGCGAGCCGGTCACGTACGACGCCGACGTCTGGAACAGGTACTTCGTGGGGACGAACGTCGGGATGTTGTTGGTCGCCGCCCAGGCCGTGCCGAGGTCGCGGTCGAGCCGTGCCGCATTCGCGAACCAGCCGGGTGTCCCGCGCTCCTGCTCGAGCCCGGGCTGCATGTTCTGCACCGTGATGTTGACGTTGCTGCCGTAGCCGACGTCGACGAGGAGCTTGTTGGTGACGGTCGACGTGTACTTCGCCTGGGTGGTGTAGTACACCGGCGAGCGCCAGGTGAACGACGCCGTCCGCGGGTCGGTGCCGGCCGTCATGTCGTGCCCGCGAGTCTTGTAGAGACGGTCGTAGTAGACGCCCAGCTTGTTCTTCGGGCTGATCTGCCAGGTCAGCCGCAGCATGGCGCTGGTGATCTGCTGGTCGTCGATCGCCTGCTCGCACGAGACGACACCGCTCTTGCACTGCTGGAAGCCGGTCGGGAACGGCACGTTGGTCGGCGTGTAGAACACGTCGGCCACGGGCGAGTTCACGCCCCACTTCCGGACCGACGTGAAGAACCAGAGCTTGTCCTGCCGGACCGGTCCGCCGAGCGAGAAGTTGAAGTCGTAGATCTTCTGGACCCTATCGACAGCCGTGAGCCCCTTGTCCTTGATGCGCTGCGTCAGGTTGTCGGCCTGCCACGCGCCGTCGGACCACGCGGTGAACATCGCGCCGCTGAAGCGGTTCCCGCCCTCACGCGGAATCATGTTGATGCGAACGCCGCCAGCCGAGACGTCGGCACCGGTTCCGGTCGTCTCGTACGACACCTCCTGGTTCATCGCATCGTTGAAGTACGGATTCACCTGGTTGTCGCTGCGGGTGGAGTTCATCATCATGCCGTCCACCTGGACCGTGGTGTTCCTGGCGGCCATGCCGTGTGACGCGAAGTACGTCTGCTGCATGGCCTGCGAGCCGCCGACGTCAGGCCGGCTCAACTGCACGCCGACCACGAGCTGGCCGACCGACTGGAACGAGCGGCCGGTCGGAATGGCGTCGAGCACCTCTCGCGTCAGCACCTGGGAACGACCCGTCGTCTGTACGTCGACAAGGGGAGCGTCCCCGGTGACCGTGAGGGTCTCTTCGAGCGACCCGACACGCATCTCGACATTCACGGCAGCGACGAAGTCGGCGGGCAGCTGGATCCCCTCGCGCTTGACCGAGGAGAAGCCGGCCAGTGAGAAGGTCAACGCATAGGTGCCCGGACGAAGGTCCACGAAGCGGTACTGCCCTTCACCGTCCGTGATCACCGAACGTGTCCGCTCGATGAGGACGTCGCTCGTCGCTTCCACCGTCACGCCAGGCAGGGCTCCTCCGGTCGCGTCCTTCGCGACTCCCGCGAAGCCGCTCTGGGCCATCACCGACGACGGCGCGACGAAGAGGAACGTTGCCAGTGCCAGCCACGTCCGCGCATTCCACGGTCGAATCATCGAGTGCTCCTTGTTCCAACTCGCGTGCGTCGCCGAGGGTGAGCGAACACGCACGCGCCGTATGTGAGACGGAGGCGAGAGGGACGGAATCTAGCGACGGGCGGAGCGCACCGCATCACTGGAAGCAGGGACGCACCGGTATTTCGTCACGCAACGGTTCTTCGGCGCGCGCGAGCCTGGCTCGCTGGTGCGCAACAACATTGCGATGAGGTGGGCCGGCCCGCGCCGACGGCGCACTAATCGAGATGCAGGATGCCGCGGCGGAGCGCGACATCGACGGCGGCTGTGCGATCGGGGACGTCGAGCTTGCTGAGGATGCTGCGCACGTGCGACTGCACCGTCTCTTCCGAGATGCCGAGGGAGCTGCCGACCTCGCGGTTCCGCAGGCCCCGGCGCACCAGTTCGAGCACCTCGGTCTCACGGCTCGTGAGTGACGGACGCTCGGCGCGAGCCGCCATCTGCGCCTTGATCTCGGGACTCACGCGCGGACTCCGACCCGCGTGCACGTCGCGAATGATGCGCGTCAGGTCCTCGATCGCCGTGTCCTTCAGCAGGTAGGTGATCGCCCCGGCTTCCATCGCGCGGTAGATGTCCTCGTCGCCGCGCATCATCGTCAGCACCACAATGCGCGCGCTGGCGTCCTTCTGGCGGATGCCGCGAATCGCCGACACGCCGCTGACGCCGCCGAGCTGCAGGTCCATGATCGTCAGGTCAGGGCGATGGAGGAAGTAGTTGGTCACGGCCTCGTCCGCCGTCGACGCCGTCGCGGCTACGCACATGTCTGGCTCACGGTCGATCACCATCGTGAGCCCTTCCCGCACGATACGGTGATCGTCCACGAGCAGCACGCGAATGCGACTGGAGTCCATGGTCATGTCGTTGGGAGGCTCGCCGTCACGGTGGTGCCGCGGCCGGGTGCCGAGTGTATGCGAAACGAGCCACCGGCCGACTCGGCGCGTTCGCGCATCGTCGTCAGGCCGAAGTGGTCGCTCGCGGGTGATCCGTGCTCCACGTCGAACCCCTGCCCGTCATCGCCGACCGTGAGCGTGATGTCGGAGGCGGCGAAGCCGAGCGTCACCGTGACCCGGCTCGGCTGCGCGTGCCGGAGCGCGTTCGAGACGGCTTCCCGGCCGATCCGCAGCACCTGCTCTTCCACATGGGAGGCGGCCCGACGGGGCGTGCCGGTGACGTCGAACGTGAGCCGCACGTTCCTGGAGCCCGCCGCCAGCTCCACCGCGTCACGGAGGCTCGTGACGAGGTCCTGCTGCTCGAGCCGGGGCGATCGCAGGTTCCAGATGGACTGGCGCGCCTCGCGAATGTCGTCCTCCACCTGGTGCCGCAACTGGCCCAGGCGCGAGCGCAGCTGCGCATCCGCGGGTGGGACACTCTGGGCAAGGGCATCGAACTGCAGGGCGTACCCGAACATGCTCTGGAGCAGGGTGTCGTGCACTTCCCGGCTCAGACGCGCGCGCTCGCCGACCAGCATCGAGAACTGCCGTCGCATCCGCAAGACATGCAGACGCCACGCCGCACCAATGAGGATGGTGGCCGCGACGAGCAGCGCCGCGACGAACGACCACGTCTGATAGAACGCCGGACGAATGGTGAACGCCCACCGGCTCTCGTCTCCCGAGAACGTGCCGTCTTCGCGGGTCGCCATCACGCGGAACGTGTACGCGCGCGGCGGCAGGTTCGTGTAGGACGCCGAGTGGCTGGTGCCGGCGTCGACCCAGTCCCGGTCGAAGCCCTCGAGGCGGTGACGGAATCGGCGCTTCTG
>Ga0075163_10005605_pt1 | contig 16695 bp, 15 predicted proteins | sample JI1023141ADNA_FD_71478 | JGI IMG/M metagenome (GOLD analysis project Ga0075163, IMG submission 71478) | Wastewater effluent complex algal communities from Wisconsin, to seasonally profile nutrient transformation and Carbon sequestration -... | ecosystem: Engineered > WWTP > Effluent > Algae...
CGGGCGAGGTCGATACCAATCGCGACCTCGTGTTGAACCCGACGACGGTGCACGTGGGCGCGAAGGAAGCGCTCATCACAGCCCCCGAGGTCAACGCCCCCGAGGTCAAGGCACCCGCGATCACGACCGAGGAGATCAAGCCCGCGCCGGTGAAGGTCGACGAGCCCGTCAAGATCGACGAGCCCGTGAAGACCGAGCCGGAGCCCGTCAAGATCGAGGAACCCGTCAAGCCGATCGCGAAGCCGCCGGTGCGTCAGGTCCGCCCGCTGCCGAAGCGCGAGCCCGGCACGCTACGCGTCAACTCCGAGCCCTACTCGACCGCCACGATCAACGGAAAGTCGGTCACCACGGTCGGCAAGTTCCTGCTGCAGCCCGGCAAGTACAAGGTGCGGTTCGAGCGCAGGGATCTCGATCTGAGCGTCACCAAGACCTGCACCGTCGAGTCGGGTAAGGTGCTGTTCTGCTACGCCAACCTCTACGAGGACCAATAGTGCGCGCCGCGCTCGTCTGCCTGCTGCTCACCACGGCGGTCGCTTCGGCGAGCCCCGACGAGACGGCGAAGGAAGACGACCAGCTGGTGCTCCTGAACGCGAGCAACAGCAAGCTCGGCGATAGCGGTCAGATCGACAAGGTTCGCCGCGTGCTCGACGCGAAGGGCATGCTCATGCGCCTGCCGGATCGCCTCGAGGCAGCGCTCGACGGACGCACGATGAAGGTCGGCGACCTCGACGCGATTCGCGAGGCGTACACCAAGATGGAGTTCGGCACCGCGCTCGAGATCGTCGAGGCGAACGAGACCCGGATCCTCGAGAACGCCGGTGGCGGTGACCCGATCCCGGCGATGTCTCAGCTCGCCGAGTGGCGCGGCATGATCGCGGTCGGCATGGAGCGCAACGACGAAGCGATCAAGTGGTTTCGCGCGGCCGTCCGCCTCAACCCGACGTGGGCGCCCGACACCAAGCTCGCGAGCTCGAACGTGCGGCCGCTGGTCAAGAAGGCTCGCAAGCCCGTCGAGGAGATGGGCAAGCTCCGCGTCGACTCGGATCCCGAGAACGCGATGATCCAGGTCGACGACGGCAAGCCACAGCCGCTCAAGGACAAGCTCACACTCGAGGCTGGCTATCACCTCGTGCTGATCACCGCCGAGGGCCGGACGACGTACGCCGAGATGGTCGAGATCGTCCCCGACAAGACCTTCAAGATCGAGATCTCTCTCGGCAAGGAGCGCAGCGCCGACAAGGCGGCGAAGCTGATCGACGCGACGGTCACCGCACCGCCCGGCAAGTCACGCCTCAAGAAGGCGAAGGCGCTGTCCGAGGTCGCGAACGGCACCACGCGGTTCCTCGTGATCGAGGAGCGCACCGACGAGAAGCTGACGCTCCGGTTCTACGACGTCGGCTCGAAGAAGGTCTCCAAGCCGTTCGACGTGATGAACGATTCGTCGTCGAACGGCATCGCGCGCAAGCTGGTCGCCGCGCTCGACCCCGACAACATGATCGAGCCGTCGAGCGTGATGATCGTCGAGCGGCAGCGCAAGCAGCGCTGGTACGAGCGCTGGTATGTCTGGGCAGGGGTCGCCGCGATCGCGGGTGGCGGTTACCTCGGCTATCGCTATATGGACCGCGAGCCGACGGCGGTTCGAGGATTCTGATGCGCGGTGCCCTCGTGATCGCAGCTGCACTCCTCTCGGGATGTGCGGAGAAGGCCGTCGAGCTCCGACTGTCGATGCCGACTGGCGACGACGCCTCGATGGACGTGTCGTGCGTGTCAAAGGTCGAGGTGGCGCTCCACACGGACGCCATCTTCGCGTTTCCGACGACCCAGTGCATCGATGTGTCCAACGCCACGTCGCTCGCCGATCTGCAGCGCCAGGTCCGCGGCAAGCTCGACATGGAGCTGCCCGACGATCTGTCCGCCATCGAGGTGCGCGGTCTGACCGGTGATACCGCCTCGTGCGGCAACGGCATGAACGTGTTCTACGCCGGTGAGGAGTACACGGGGCAGGACACGATCGATCTGCGGGTCGAGGGTGCGATCGACTGCGCTGCGCTGCAATCGAGTGGACAGATCACGGTCCGCCCGGTGGATTTTCTCGCCCTCGCAAGCACCCCGGCCGGGATGCCGCTGACCTGCGAGACGGTCGCGGTCTCCGGACTCGATCTCGGCGTGCTTCGTCCGACCAACATCTTCCGTCCCGATCTCGCGTTCCCGTCCACCCGGTTCGAGCCCGGTGCAGCGATGGCCACCAGCGCCACGGGCACGGTCTCTCTGCCGGCGTGGGGCGCGGCGCTGGCGACGTCCTGCGTGTCGACCGGGGCAGAAGTGCCGGGCGCCGTGAGCTGCGTGTATCCGGGCGAGCGAACGCTGTGTGGCACGGCCGGCGAGACCGAGATGGCGTGGATCGCCGCCGAGCCGAGCTACGAGTCGATCGACGACAACATCTGGCTCGAGTTTCCGGTGCTCACCTTCGGCATCGTGGTCGACACCGTGACCAAGAAGGCCGTCGACGGCGCGACCGTCGAGATCGATCCCGCGCGTGGCCGGGTGCTGTACGCGCGGAAAGGAATCGGCAACCGGCTCGAGCCGACCGGTGGCGCCGCGACCGACGCGAGCGGGCTGTTCCTCGTCTACATGAAAGAGCCGTCGGTCGTGACCGTGACGCAAGGCGCCTCGACCAAGAAGATGCGCGTCGGCGGGATGACCGATCTGGGCTCCGCAGTGATCGTGCCGTTGCGCTAGGCTCGGCGCGATGTTCGCGCGCACCGGACTGTGGCGCCACGCCGACTTCATGCGGCTGTGGTCGGCGCAGATGTTCAGCGCGTTCGGCTCGCGCATCACCCGGACCGCGCTGCCGATCATCGCGGTCGCCACGCTGAACCAACCCGAGTGGGTGGTCGGCGCGCTGATGGTGGCGCAGCTCGCGCCCGGCATCCTCGTCGGGCTGACCTGCGGCGGCCTGATCGATCGGTCGAGCAAGCGGAAGCTGCTGGTCGGCGCCGACATCGTTCGCGCGCTCACCGTGATCTCGCTGACGATCGCGTGGCTCGCGGGCATCTTGTCGATCGTGCACGTGATCGTCGTCGGGGCGCTGGTCGGAGGCGCGTCGGCGCTGTTCCAGATCACCGACAACGCGTACCTGCCCGCCTTGATCCCCAAAGGGGATCTCGCCGAGGGCAACGCGAAGCTCGAGGCGACCGAAGCGATCGCGGAGATCACCGGGCCGGCGAGTGCGGGTGCGTTGATCGCGGCGTTCGGTGCGCCGCTCGCGGTGGCGATCGATGCGGTGTCGTACGTGTGGTCCGCGCTGCGGCTCGGCGCGATCAAGGCGGTCGAGCACGTGCCACCACCGCAGGTCTCGGCCTCGATGACGGCATCGCGCCACGGTCACGATCTGCGCGTCGGGCTGCGCGTGGTGTTCGGGCATCCGATCGTGCGGCCGATCGTGCTGTCGCACATGGTGTGGGCGGTCTCGGGCGGCTTCTTCATGGCGCTGTACACGCTGTTCCTGCTGCGCGAGCTGGGGATCTCCGAGACGCTGTTCGGCGTGATCGTGGCGATCGGCGGCATCGGGTCGCTGTTCGGGGCGATGCTGTCGCGACGGATCGTGGCGTGGTTGGGCCTCGGCAAGGCGCTGGTCACGATGTCGGCGATGTCGCTGGTCTGCGCGCTGCTGATCCCGCTCGCAGGATCGAGCACCGCGACCGGCGGCTCGTTCGCGGTCGCGATCGCGTTCTTGTGCGCGCACCAGCTGCTCAGCGACGGCTTCTCGGTCGCGTTCGTGATCCAGGCGGTGACGCTGCGGCAGACGGTGTTGCCGCGCAACGTGCTCGGGCGCGCGAACGCGGCGATCCACGTGTTCACGTCGGGGCTGCTGCCGATCGGGGCGCTGCTCGCCGGCGTGGTCGCGGAGCTCGCGTCGACGGAGATCGCCGTCTGGGTCGGGGTCATCCTCGGGCTCGTCGCGCCGGTCTTCCTGCTGCCGCTGCGGCACCTCCAGGTGATGCCGTCGTCCGAGGATAGCTAAAGGCCATTCAGGCCCAGATCACCCGGCGATCCGCCGAGTTAGCGAGCGTAGACCGAGCGGTCGGGTGTCGCGTTGATAGAGCAACGACACCGAACGCACTGGCCGCCTTGGCCATGCGGAGCGGGTCTAAAGGAATCGTCATGCGTCTCCCTCTCGTTGCTTCGCTTATCGTCACCGCCGTTTCGTCGCTCGCTGCCGCAGATGGTCGCTTCGCCCAGCCGCCTCCCGGTGCTGCCCCGCGCGTCGCGCAGGTCGATCCGTGGAACCACACCGAAGATCTCCCGGCCGTGGTCGTCGATCGCGACGCGGTCCGCGCGAAGCTCGCGGCGAATCGCCAGGCGAACCTCGGTCGCTTCCGCGCCTATCAAGCGGCGGGCGTGTTCCCGAGCAACACGTACACGAAGGCGAAGCTCAACGTCTGGCTCGACGAGCAAGGCCACTTCTGTGCGGCCGCCACGATCATCCGCAGCTCGGGTCAGGTCGAGCTCGCGAACACCGTCGCCGCGCAGAACAACTTCATCCGTCTCGGCGATGTCCGGCAGGGGCCGGTGATGGACTGGATCCTGACCTCGGGCCTGACGCAGGTCGAGATCGCCGCGATCCAGGAGCCGTTCGAAGGTGTCGGTGGTCGGGGCTACGGCGAGCCGCAACCCGTGGTCGCGGTCGATCCCGCGCTCCGCAAGCGCGAAGACGCGCGGCTGATGGCGAAGTACAAGCAGGTCGAGGCGCAGATCCTGAAGAACGCCGCCGCGAGCCTCGACGCTGCGACCGATCGCCTGATGAAGAACCCGGCGCTGGCGTCTCAGCTGCTCAACGGCTGATCCCGCGCACGACCGCGTCGAGCACGTCGACCCCCCACGCGAGCCCGGCGACGGGCACGCGCTCGTCGTGACCGTGGAACATGTCGGCGAACCGGATGCCGGCGCCGCGCTCGATCTTGACCGGCGAGAAGCCGTACCAACGTGCCCCGGTCTGCGAGAAGTACTTCGCGTCGGTGAAGCCCGGGATCAGGTACGGGATGACCACCGCCTCGGGCTCCCGCCGGTTGATCTCGGTCCGGATCAGATCGAACAGCGGTGACTCCATCGGCTCGGTCACCGTGGGCGGACACGACTTGATGATCTCGAGCTCGACCTCGGGGCCGAGCACGGTGCGCAGCTCGCGCAGCAGATCCTCGTCGGTCTGACCGGGCAGGGTCCTGCCGTCGATCTCGAACTCGGCGACGCCCGGGATCACGTTGGTCTTGGCTCCGGCTCGCACCACGGTGGCGGCGGCGGTGTTGGCGAGCAGCGCCGAGAAGCCGCGCGCGGTGGACATGTTCGGCAGCAGGCGCGTGATCCGCGACAGCAGGTGCGGGCGCCCGAGCAGCTTGACCAGCGGCTGGAGCAGCGCGGGCTGCTGCGAGCGGACGGCGTCGATGAACTTCTCGACGTACGGCGTGGCATGGACGGGCAGGGTGGTGCGGCCGAGGGCGGCGAGCGCTTCCCCGAGGCGGGTGACCACGCTGTCCTGGCGCGGCATCGAGCCGTGACCGGGCTCGCCGGTGATCCGCGCGCGCACCCAGCAGAAGCCCTTCTCGGCGATCTGGATCGGATAGAACGTGGTGTCGCCGAGGTGGAGCGAGAAGCCGCCGGACTCGCCGATCGCGTACTCGGCCTCGACCTTCGACCGGTGCTGCTCGACGAGGAAGCGCGAGCCGAGATCGCAGCCCGCCTCCTCGTCGGCGACGGCCGTGAAGATGACGTCGCGCTCGAGCGGCCCGGAGCGAGCGAGGCCGCGCATGATCGCGGTGCACATCGCGGCCATGTTCTTCATGTCGATCGCGCCGCGGCCCCACAGGCAGCCCTCGAACTCCTCGCCGGAGAACGGCGGGCGGCGCCACTTGGTGGGATCCGCCTCGACGACATCGAGGTGCGCCGTGAGGAGCAGCGGCGGCAGCTTGCCGGTGCCGCGATGGCGGGCCACCAGGTTGGTGCGCAAGGGCTGCGCTTCGAGCAACTCCGGCGTGTAGCCGACCTCGGACAGCTCTTTGGCGAGCACCTCGGCGCACGCGCGCTCGTTGCCCGGTGGGTTGGTGGTGTCGATCCGCAGCAGCGTTTGACAGATTCGCTTTGCGTCGGCGGCCAGGCTCACCGCGGCACTCTACGGTATCCTGCGCCGGTGCACAGCGTAACGGCCTTCGTTCCTCGCACGCGTGAGCAGTGCTGGCAGGTGTTCGTGGACGCGTCGAAACTTCCACTCTGGGTGCCGGGTCTCCGGCGCGCACAAATCCTCGCGACGGAGCGCAAGCTGCCGTCCGAGATTCACTTCGAGTTCGCGAGCTCGCGCGTCTACACGTTGACCTACAGCTACGACGCCGAGAAGCGCGAGGTGCGCTGGCAGCCCAAGCTCGGCAAGCGCGATGGGGTGACCGGCTCGGTTCGGTTCGACGAGGCCGACGGCGGCACGCAGCTGACGTACAGCCTCGAGCACGGCGAAGGGCGGAGCCCCTCGGAGCGCGAGCTCGGCGATCTGCAGAAGTTGATCGACGCGTTCGTCGCGTGGATGGGGGACGAGAAGAAGTGATCGAGGCGCTCCTCGCCGCGATCATCGAATCGCCGGAGGAGGATGCCCCGCGGCTGGTCTCGGGCTCGGCGGCACGGTGATCGATGCGACGTCGATCGCGGCGCTGGTCAGCTCGCCGGCCCTGGCCAACCTGCGCGAGCTCGATCTCGAGAAGTGTCACCTCGGCGTCGCTGGGATCGAGGCGCTTTGCAAGGCGCTGTCGCTGCCGGCGCTACGCAGCCTGCGGCTCGAGCGCAACGCGCTGTGCGACAAGGGCGCGTTCGCGATGGCGGAGTGCGAGGCGTTCTCGCGGCTCACCAACCTCGAGGCCGGGCACAACCGGATGGGGCAGAAGGCGGCCGTCGCGCTGAGCACGTCGCCGCACCTCGCGAACCTCGAGCGCTTGACGCTCAGCGAGCCACGCTGGAAGCCCGAGACCACGGCGCTGTTCGCGGCGTCGCCGACGCTCGCGAAGGCGAGGATCTATCTGCAAGGTCGGTTGGTCGGGCGCAAGGCCACCAGCAAGCCGCCGGTTGACAAGCCGAAGGCGAAGAAGGCACCGAAGCCGAAGCAGGCGTGACGTCGCAGGGATACGCCCCGGAATGCGAGTAAACGCCGGGAACGGCTCACACGGCCCCGTGCACATACTGCGGCGTGCACCCGAAGCACCTGGTTGTCGTCGTCGCGCTCGTCGCGTGTGGTGATCCGGACGAGACCATCCAGGTCGAGACCGGTGAGCTGATCGGGCGCGTCGAGGTGTCCGCGGACGTGCCCGCGGGCGACTGTCTCGTCGTCCTCGAGGGCTCGCCGCTCGGGGCGCGCTGCGACGGCGCGGGCGCGTTCGACATCGTCGGCGTGTTGCCGGGGCGATGGGATCTCCGCGTCGTCGCGGATGCGTCGACCGCGTTGCCGTCGCGGCGGGTCGCGGCGGCGGCGAACCCGGGGTTCGTGACGGATCTCGGTGCGGTCCGGCTCGCGCAGCCGGGGGCGATCGGCGGGCGCGTGGTGGGCGTCACCGACGGCGTGATCGTGGTGCCGGCGTTCGGCATCGTCACCGCACCGAACGACAACGGCGGCTACCTGCTCGAGGGCGTGCCACCCGGCGTGCACGAGGTGGTGTTGATCTCCGGCACGCAGAGCGTCAGCCGCAACGGCATCACCGTGCTGCCCGGCAAGCCGACGATCGCGATCGATCTCGATGCCGGCGCGGGGATCGAGGTCGCGACCGAGGTTTCGGGAACGGCGCTACGCGCGAACCGAGGAGCCGGCGGTCACGGTGGGCTGACGATCGAGCTGATCGACGCGGCGACCGGGGCGGTGGCGATCGCGACCCAGACCGCGGCCGATGGCGCCTTCACGTTGCCGACGGGCCCGGGCATCTTCGCGGTGCGTGCGCGCGACGGCGAGTCACCGATCACCGCGGTGATCCCGTCGGTGGTGCCGCACGGCAACCTGCCGCTGGTGCTGCCCTCGCCGCTGGTGGTGTTCCCGCTCGGCGATCTCGATCGCGACGGGCTCGATGACGACAGCGATCCGGACGTCGACAACGATGGGGTCGAGAACTCCGTCGACGCGTTCCCGTACGACCCCGCCGAGTCGCTCGACATCGACGGCGATGGCCTCGGCGATCGCGCCGACATCGCGACGATGGGAGCGGGGGTCGATACGCAGAACGCGACGCCGGACGACGATGGCGATGGCTTCTTCAACTTCGAGGACGTCTGCGCGACCGTCGCGGATCCGGCGCAGACCGACAGCGATGGCGATGGCGCGGGCAACGCCTGCGACAACTGCCCGGCGATCCCGAACGCGGATCAGGCAGACAGCGTCGGCAACGGCGTCGGCAACGCGTGTCGCTCGTGCAACGGCAACGAGGCGTGCCCGCTCGGCCAGACCTGCCAGCAAGGGGCCTGCGTCGAGTGCACGTCGAGCGCGCAGTGCAGCGGCGAGGTCTGCGTCGACGGTGGCTGCGTGCCGTGCTCGGACACCGTCGCGTGCGAGGCGGGGCTCTGCAACACGGCGGTCGGGATCTGCCAGGAGTGCCTCGTCAACCTCGATTGCGGCGCGGGCGCGGGGTGCGTGGCGGGGCGCTGCTTCGCCGGCTGCGATGTCGACGCGGACTGCAACGGCTCGTTCTGCGTCGGCCATGTCTGCGCCGCGTGTCGCAACAACGGCGACTGCCCGAGCAACGAGTACTGCGACGACGGGTTGTGCCAGCCGCAGTGCAGCGTCAACGCGAACTGCTCGGGCGGCCGGATCTGCGATCTCGAGACGCGCACCTGCGAGCTGCCGTGCGGCGCCGGCTGCCCGACGGGCCAGACCTGCACGCCCGGCAACATCTGCGAGGCGACCTGCGATCTGAGCTTCCCGTGCCCCGGCGGTCAGGTGTGCACCGCCGGCGTGTGCGGCCCGGCGTGTGTCGACGAGACCGACTGCGGCGGGCTCGAGACGTGTCAGCTCGGCGAGTGCGTGCCCTCGGGGGCGTGCAACCTCGACACGGATTGCTCGCCGGCCGAGATGTGCGGGCAGTTCAATACCTGCATCGCGCGGCCGACCTCGTTCGACACCGCGGCCGGTGCATTCACCTGCGCGAGCGCGTGCGACTGCAAGCTCGGCGAGCTGTGCAGTGCGGGGCACTGCCTGCCCGACGCGGTGCCGACGCGCTTCGTCGCGGCGAGCAGCAACGGCAATGGCCTCTCGGCAGGATCGCCGACCGGCTCGCTGACGACCGCGTTCACGAACCTGACCGCCGGTGACCTGATCGCGATCCGCGGTGGCCAGACGATCTCGACGACCACCACGCCTCCCACGATCGCCGCGTCGAACGTGCGCGTGCAGGGTGGCTACACGGTGTGTAGCGCCACGCGGTGGGTTCGCGATCCGGCGCAGTTCTCGCGCCTGCAGACGACGGGGGCAAGCACCAGCGTGCTGTCGCTCGGCCAGAACTTCGCGGTGCCGACCTCGAACCTGGTGGTCAAGAACGTCGAGCTTGTCGGGGACAACACGACGGGTGCCCTCGAGGCCGCGTTCACGCCGAACCTGCGGATCGAGAACGTGCGGATCGACGTCTCGCAGGCGAGCCCCGCGCTCGGGGTGCACGTGCTGTCGAGCACCGGCGTGGTGATCGATGGCGTCGAGGTCCTGGCGACGGACGTGTTCGTGACGATGGTGCCGATCAAGCTCGAGGCGTCGGCGGGTGTGATCCGCAACGTCCACTTCCAGCAGCTCACCGGAGCGCTCAACGTCACGGGGGTTCACGTGCTCGCGCCGATCGGTCCGGTCTCGATCAGCAACGTCACCCACGAGCTGTGGTCGTACTTCAACCAGTCGCAGCTCATCCACGTGCAGAGCGCCACGCTCGCGCCCGTCACGGTGACCGCGTCGCAGTTCGTGCCCGCCGTCAGCGTCGGAGGGGGAGGGTTCGCGCACGTTCGCGCCGAGGACTCGCTCGGGGTCGCGGTCGCCGACTGTGCGCTCGATAGCACCGGGTTCCTCGATCCCGAGAATGCGAACTCCGGGCGCTTCAGCCCGATCTGGTTCGAGAACTCGAGCGGGTCGGTCGATCGCGTGACCCTCGACGTCCCCGCGGTCACGAGCAACTTCACGGCCGGTGGGATCTACGTCCTCGGACCGCGGGGCGAGGTCGCGATCCGCGACTCGGTGGTCTCCGGCCGAGGTGGAGCCGTGACCCAGCTGCTCGCGATCGAGAACGTCGTCGACTCGACGACCGTGGTCGAGCGCTGCGACTTCTCGTCGATCCAGAGCGGCCCGACCCGGACGACCGGGCTGTTCGCCAGCAACTCGACGTTCGTGGTGCGCGAGTCGCGGTTCGACGTCCCCGGGACCTCGCAGGCCGTGTTCGGCTTCGACGTGACCACCGCCGCGCGCGGGCGGATCGAACAGTCGCGATTCTTGTCGCACGGCACGCCGACGGTCACGCAGCATTCGATCGGTGGACGAGTCACCGCCGACGCGTCCCTCGAGCTCTACAACAACTGGTTCGTGGCGAACGGTCCGGCGGGCGCGTTCAGCGCGGGCCTGTGGCTCGATGGCGACTTCTCGGTCCGAGCGATCGGCAACACCATCGAGGGCGGCGGCACCGCGGGACAGCCCGGCGAGTCGATCGGCGTGCGGTGCGACGTCACGCCGGGGCAGGGCCAGGCGACGTGGTCGTCGAATATTGTCGACGGCGGGCTCGCGGCAACCCACTTCATGGTGCGCGACACCGCGGTGACCGCATGCTCGAACCCGGCGAACTGGGACCACGCGTACTTCGCATTTCGCGGGGCAGGGGTGCGCAACGCGACCGCGGCTGAGGTCGCCGACAACATCGCGTCGGCCTCGGCGACCTGCCAGCTCCGCGACGCGACGACGTGCTTCGCGAGCAACGATCCGGCCACCGGGTTCACGCTGGCGACCAACTCGCCGTGTGCGAACGCCGGCGTGCAGGGGACACGGATCGATGGCTCGACGCTCCTGCTCGACCTGCTCGGGGGCGCGCGCGTCAAGGGTGGGACGGCGGACATCGGAGCCGAGGAGCATCAGTGAACCTGCGCGTGATCGCGCTCGCGATCGCGGTGCTGTGCGCGACCGTCCGGGCGGATCCGCGAATCGAGGCGGAGGCGTCGTCGCACTTCGAGGCCGGGGTCGCGCTCGCGAAGCGCGGCAACCACGCTGCGGCGCTCGCCGAGTTCGAGAAGGCCTACGTGCTGGTGCCGCAGTGGGAGCTGCTGTTCAACATCGGGGTCACCCAGCGGACGCTGTTCCGGTACGGCGTCGCGATCAAGACGTTCGAGCGCTACCTCGTCGAGGGTGGAGAGCGCGTGCCTGCCGACCGGCGCAAGCGCGTGGAGGCGGAGCTCGCGGAGATCCGCAAGCTGGTCGGCGAGCTCGAGATCACCGTCGACGGCGGCGGGCGGATCGAGATCGATCAGGTGGCGGAGGGCGACGCGCCGTTCGCGGCTCCGCTCCTGGTCGCGCCGGGGACCCATGCGATCCGGGCGACGCGCGGCGCGGCGGTCGATCACAGGACGATCACCGTGGTGTCGGGAGAGCGGGTCGCGATCCGGCTGGTGCCACAGCTCGCGAGCGGACGCCTGACGGTGACCACGCGCCCGGCCCACGCGCGGATCCGGATCGATGGCGGACCGGCGGTGGCGGCGCCGTGGAGTGGCGTGCTCGACGCCGGCGGGCACCGGATCACCGCCGAGCTCGCGGCTCATCGAACCGAGGTATCGGAGATCCGGATCGACGCCGGGCAGGATCGCGCGCTGACCGTCGAGCTGGTGTCGACCGCCGTCGCGCGCACGCCGTGGTACCGGCGACCGGTGGTGTGGATCGCGGTCGGCGTGGGCGTGGCCGCGGCGGCAGGTGGCCTCGGGTACCTCGCACAGCCGGAGGACGCCGATGTCGTGCTGCGCTGGCCGTAGCGTGCTGGTGCTGCTCGCCGCATGTGCGGCGGACCCCGATGCGCACTTCGAGGTCACGCGCGCGGCGGGGGCGGTCACCGTGCAGCTCTGCGAACCGGGGAGCGCGGTCGGCTGCAAGACCAGCGCGCTGTTCGAGGGTGACGAGAGCGAGGCGACGGTGAGGACGCTCGACCTCTTCATCGACGACCAGAGCCCCGAGCTCGATCTGATCTTCAGCCAGGACGCCGGTGCGCGGTTCTGCCATCGCGTGGTGGTGACGTTCGCGACGTCGATCGACGCGGCGATCGCGCTCGGCTCCGACGCGGCAACCGCGCCGAGGATCGAGCGCTGCGAGACCTGCCGGCTGGAGGCGTGCGCACCGTGAGCACCCGCTGCGCCAGGTGTCTGGAGCGCGCGCTCCGCGAGGATGCGCGGCAGCTCGGCACCCAGCTGTCGGGCATCGACGTCGCGATCGCGTTCAGTGATCGCGCGCTGCGAGACCTCGCGGCACGCGGCCTGCGCGCGGTGACGTTGTCGATTCACACCCCGCTCACGGGCCCGATCGCAGTCGACGTGGCGATCGACGGGATCACCACCGAGCGCTGCGAGTGTTGCGAGGATGCCCCGCCCGAGGATCGGGCGAGATGAGGGCGCTGCCGCTCCAGCTCGGAGCCTTGCTCGCCGGCAAGTACCGGATCGACGCCGTGCTCGGCACCGGTGGCATGGGCACCGTGTTCGCCGCCGAGAATATCGATCTCGGACGCGCAGTCGCGATCAAGGTCCTCCACGACGAGCTCGCGCAGGATCCCGATCTCGCGCGGCGGTTGCGACAGGAGGCGCGGGCGGCGGCGACGATCGGCCATCCCGGGATCGTCGACGTGCTCGATCTCGGCACCACCGATTCGGGCGCGCCGTTCATCGTGATGGAGCGGCTCGACGGCGAATCGCTCGGTGCACGCCTCGCGAACCGGCAGCGGCTGACGCCCGCGAGCGCCGTCGGCATCCTGCTGAAGGCGATCGAGGCGCTCGCCGCCGCGCACGGCAAGGGGATCATCCATCGCGATCTCAAGCCCGACAACATCTTCCTGACGATCCACCCACAAGCGGGCGTCAAGCTCGTCGACTTCGGGATCTCCAAGCAGGTCACCAGCGACCTCACGGTGACGACCAGCGGCGTGGTGATGGGCACGCCGCTCTACATGTCACCCGAGCAGGCGCGCGGGGCCCGCGACGTGACGACGGCGACCGACCTCTACTCGATCGGCGTCATCCTCTACCAGGCGCTGTCGGGGAGGCCGCCGCACGTCGCGCACAACTACAACGAGATGCTCGCGATGATCCTCCAGCACGAGCCGCTGCCGCTCGCGACGCTGGTCCCGGCGCTGCCGCGCGAGCTCACCGATCTCGTGCACGAGCTGCTGTCGAAGTACGTCGACGTCCGGCCGACCGCGCTCGAGACCGCGAATCGGTTGCGCGTGATCGCGCGACTGCTCGACAGCTCGACCGTCGCGTTCAGTCCGACGCTGCAACCCGACAACGTCTCCGATGACGAGCTCGGTCACACGTTCGCGGCGGCGCCGGTCGGCAAGCCGACGTTGCCGCCAACGCCGAGCCCACCCATCGGGCTCGGCGAGACGCTCGCATCGATCCCCCCGATGCCCAGCGAGGCTGCACGGCGGCCTTCCGCGCCGACGCCCGACGAAGCGGCGTCGCCGACCGCAGAGATCTCCGCGACCGCGCCACAGCGTCGCGGGGTGCTCGCGATCCTCGGCGTGATCGCGTTCGCGCTCTCGGTCGCCCTGATCGTGGTGATCATGGGGAGCTCGGTCGATCGCGGGGTAGCCGATGCCCGGAGCGCGGTCGCGGATGACGCGGCAGCCGTCGTCGACGTCGCGAGCCCGGTCGCGGTCGACGCTCCGAGCGTGCGAGAGGCTCCCGATGCGGCCAGCCACGCTCTCGAACCCGACGCCGGTCGTCCCGGTCCGAAGGTGCCGCGTCGCGATGCCGGAGCTCCACGCCGCACGGTCGATGCACCGCCTGCTGCGGCGGCGAACCCCGACGCGCCGGCCGCTGGCGAAGGCGAGCTCGACATCGACGAGACCAACCCGCTCAGGCGGTGACATCGTCGCGAGCAGTCCCGAGGATCAGCGCGCCGGGCAGGGACAGCCCGAGCTGCTCGAGCTGCGTCCAGCCGGAACAAGATCCCGGAGACAAGCCGTCGACGACCCAGCCCGCGGAGTTGTAGTCGTCGCTCGTGCTCATGGGTTCGCCGGATTGCTCACCGGTGACCAGCAATCCGGCACCGATCACGTGCCCTTACCGTCGGAGAGCTCTGCATGTCAGAGGGTGCCGATACCCTCACCCGCATGGACCGGTTCCCACGCTCCACGTTGCCGCCCACCGAAGTCGAAGCGCTGCTCGCCCCGCGTCCCGCACCCGGTGAGGCACCGAAGAGCAAGTGCGATCTGTCGAGCACGTGCCCGACGTGTGGAACCGTGATGCAGCCGGAGCACGCGCACTACCGCTGCCTGACGTGCGGCTACCGCGACTCCTGCTGCTTCTAACTGAGTAGGAAACGACTCCGTGCAACGACCGTGCTGCGCGAGGCCGATCCGCAGGCGATCGCCACATGGGCCGATGCTCCTACGGGCCGCACGTGAGACACCGGAGCCCACCTCGCCTTCGACCATCCCCTGCCACGCGGCGACCGAATCCGCGGCGATGGCGGCGATGTATGAGCCCGGCGGTGGCCCGCTTCGCTTCGCTTCGCTTCGCTTCGCTTCGCGAAGGCGCTCAACGCGCTCCCCGAGAGCCTGGTCACCGATCGGGACGCCTCGCTCTCGCCACCGATGCGCGCACTCGTTGGCTATCGAGTCCACGATGATCCGCGGGCGGCACGGGCATCGTGCCGCGGGGTGTCGGACACGACGTTCCCTCAGCGCCGCGTGATCGCGTTGTTCGTCGACGGGGTGTCGATCAGGATCGGCGAGCTCGCCAGCACCACGGACCGGCGATCCGCGCGGACCCGTGCCACGCCACGCTCCCACACCACGACGTTGTCGTGCGTGTACTCGTAGCGCAGCGTCAGCCCGCGCGAGATCGGCTGCTTCTCGCCGAACCGGGTCGTGAAGTCGACGTGCTCGAGATCGAGCCGCGGTGCGCTCATCATCGTCCCGGCCCCGAAGAAGCTGCCGGCACGCCTGGGGAGCGCGCGCAGCGAGACCTTGGGGTAGCACCGGACGTAGACAAGCTGTCCGGCGACCGGACGAAACGTCAGCCCGGGGTTGGGCGTGCCCTCGGCGCCGAACGGCCGGGTCGCCACCACGCAGTTGCCGACCTTGCCCTCGCGGACGGCATAGGTGCCCGCCTTCGCGACCTGCGCCTGGCGCATCGCCGTCCGAGCATCGGCGAGCTGGCGCACCATGGCGAGGTACTCGGGGCGCTCGAGGGCGTGGTTGTCGGTTCGCTCGGAGTACGCGATCGGCGCGGTCGCGAGCGCGAAGCCGAGGTCGGGTGGCTGGGTGATCGCAGCAGCGGCGAACCGGAACCGGGTCCGCGCAGCGCGCACGCGATCGGCGAGCCGCGTGCGATCCGCCGGGCTCAACATGGTGTCGCGCTCGAGCTCGGCGATCCACCCGGCCATGTCGGAGAGCGTGCGGTGCGTCGTCCGCGTGTCACCGCGTCCCAGCGCCTCGTGATCCAGCTCGGCGTGCTCGAGGCGATCGACGCGCGTCTCCATCGACGCGGCGCGGTTCGCCATCGCGGCCGCACACGAGCACGCGACCATCGCGACGAGCGGCATCAACCACGCCGCCCTCATTGCGCGACCCTCGCGTTGTAGCGGTCACCGGCGATCTGGGCGTCCTGCAGGCGGACCTGCGGCACCTTCTCGGCGGTCGACTTGCCCCAGAACATGGTGACTCCACCGATCGGCAGGAGCAGCGCACCGCCACCCATGACCGAGCTGTTGCCAGCCGAGATGCCGGCGCCCATCAGCACCGCTCCGGCGATCGCGGAGGCGATCCCGACGCGGTTGGCGAGGATGCCGCGATCGCGCCGCGCTCGGACGTGGTCGGCGTGCGCCTGGTCGCCGGAGATCCGGTAGTAGTCGTGCTCGTCGATCGCGACGTCGCCCTGACGGAACGCGACGGTGTTGCCGGTCGCGCGCGCGGTCAGCGGCTCACCGGTCGAGCGGGTCTGGCGGGCGAAGTCGACCGCGCAGCCGGAGGTTGCGAGCGCGACGAGAAGGAGAGGGAGAGGGAGACGTGGGATGCGAGGAAGTTCCATATGCAGCGTCCAGACGGCGCCGATGGTGAGAGGTCGCGTGATGGCGACTAGGTAATAAGTTGAAAGTTCGACTTTCAACGTTACGAGTCTGTGACACCGCGCGCGACCCGCCTCCGTCAAGGCGGTGTGCTCCCAGTCCCGGTGAGTTTCACCGGCGATCTCCGGTGCATCTCGCAACTGTCAGGCTCACGGACCTGTCAGAGCGCGGAGCAGCGTTGCTCGCTCGAGCGCGCGGCGACGTGCGCCTCGGGATTCGCCGCCAGCGATTGGGACGTGACGGGATGCACGAGGAAGCCGACCAGCAACGTCCTCGTGCGGAGAGGTGGCGCGACAGCCCGGAAGGGAGGACAGGCTGCCGCACCGAGAAAGGTGGCGCGACCACGCGAGGAGCGAAGTCGTGATCGCGCCGGGGATGCACGAGGACGCCGACCA
>Ga0075163_10005607_pt1 | contig 16693 bp, 8 predicted proteins | sample JI1023141ADNA_FD_71478 | JGI IMG/M metagenome (GOLD analysis project Ga0075163, IMG submission 71478) | Wastewater effluent complex algal communities from Wisconsin, to seasonally profile nutrient transformation and Carbon sequestration -... | ecosystem: Engineered > WWTP > Effluent > Algae...
GGGACGACGCCGACCTCGCCGCCGCGGGCCTCGACGTAGAACAGGAACAGGAGGCGATACAGGTAGGTGATGCACTCGCGGGCGAGCTCGGCGGCGAGCTCGGGGCGGTCGAACACCTTCTCCTTGGAGACCTCGCGCTTGTACCAGACGGCCTCGTCGCCGATGCGCTCGATGGCTTGCTGGACGCCGAGCTTGAGGTCGGTGGAGACGGCGAACGCGTGCTTGTGGGAGCGCTCGTCGAGGCGGTCGAGGAGGCTCTGGCCGCCGTCGGGCACGAGGACCTCGCGGTGGAGCAGGGCGGCGGCGGCGCGGAGGGCGGCGGGTTTGCGGTGGCCGAGCATCGGCCCGAGTTCGAAGTGGAGGTACTGACCCTGGGCCCACTTGTCGCGGTCGACGAGGAAGACGTCGGGGCCGGCGAGCAGGAGGACCCAGCGGGGGGCGTGCTCCTGGCGGAGCAGGGGGCCGCCGAGGAGGTCGCGCCAGGTCGGGGGCTCGCCGGTGGTCGGGGACGGGGTCGTCAGGCCGAGGGGGGGCGCGCCGAGCGGGTCGGCGTCGTCCTCGGAGGCGGGGAACGGCGCCTCGACGATCCACAGGTAGGGGCGGCCCTGGTGGTCGATCGCGGCGGTGCGGGGCAGCTCGGTGCCGTCGGGGAGGAGGATCGGCGAGGGGCTGCGCTCGTAGCCGAGGGCGTCGAGGAGGGCGGCGTGGAAGTCGGCGCAGATGCGGGTGCGGCACTCGGGGTCTGTCTCGGACGCATATTCGCCGAGGGCCTTGAAGTAGGGCTCGGCGAGGGCGGCGAGGCGCTTGTAGGGGGTGCGGGCGCCGCCTTCGGTCTCGCGGGCGGTCCAGCGGGCGAGCACCTCGTCGAGGTCGTCGGCGAGGACGGCGTCGAGGTAGTGCTGCGAGTAGAACTCGCCGACGTTGCGGACGTGCGCGGTGTCGAGCTTGCTAGCCATGGGCGCGGGTCCGGGGTTTGGCGGGCGACTGGACGAGGGGGTGGGCCGCGGGGACGAACACGGCGGCGAGGCGGACGTAGGGCTCGCTGTCGGTGGCGAGGGCGTCGCTGTACCAGGCGATGCGCTGGTCGCGGAGGGACTCGATGTCTCGCATCTGCTGGGAGATGCGGGCGCGGTGGGGGGCGCGGGTCTCGGCGGCGAGGGATGCCTCGAGCTGGTCGAGGCGGCCGTCGGCCCACTTCTTGAGGCGGCGCGTCTCGGCCTTGATGCTGACGTGGAGGTCGTCGCGGCGGTCGTCGCGGAGCTTGGCCATATGGGCGCGGGCGGCGTCGACGACGCGGTCGCGCAGGGGCAGGAGCGGCGCGGGGTCGAGGGTGGCGCCGTCGTTGGCGAGGGCGTGGAGGCCGAGGCGAGGGATCAGGTCGGCGAGCGGGGTGATTGCCGGGGCGTTGAGGGCGGAGGGCGGGCCGAGGGGGAGCTCGACGCCGAACCAGGCGCTGATCGTCGGCTGGCTGCGGCGGTTGGCGATCACGGTCTGGACTAGGAAGCAGGCGCGGCCGGCGGGGAGGCCGTGGGGGACGCGTACGATCGGCGCGGCGTGGCGGCTCATGTGGGCGACCAGGCGATCGCAGAGCCACTCGCAAATAGGGTGCATCTCCCACAGGAGCTGCCATTCGGGCCATGCGTCGCTGCGCTCGCGGGAGCGCTGGAGCTCGCTCATCAGGAAGCGGCGGTCTGTCGTCAGCTTGAAGCGGTCGCCGGTGTTGTTGCGGAGTTCGGGCGGGAGCAGGTCGAAGCGGCGCAGGAGGTCGGGCGGGGCCTCAATCTCGAGGCCGCTGGCCTCCGGGTGGCGGCGGACGGCCTTAATGTCGGGGTAGCCGGTGGCGAGCTCCTCGAAGGCATCGACGGTGAGCTGGAGTTCGTCGGTGTAGAGGGAGGTCGGGGCGGCGGTGGCAACCTCGTCGCGCTCGGCGGCGCCGGTGGCCTGGGCCGCGGTGAGCTGCGCCAGGAAGTCGAGGCCGTCGTCGTCGTCCGCTTCGGGGACGTCCGGGATGATCTGCTCGGGCGCCTTGCCGGCGGCGATGCCGTCCAGGATGTACTCCTCTTCGGCCTGCGCGTCCTGGAGGCGGAGCAGGGATTGCACGTCGCCGAGGTTGGTGTGGGCCTCGTCCTCCTTCTCGATCAGGCGTTTGAGCACGCGCATGTCGCCGCGCAGGCGCTCAGCGGCCGGGATAGCGAGCAAGTAGTGAATCTGCGGCTCGTGCTCCTGCCCGTAGCGGTCGATGCGTCCGTTTCGCTGCTCGAGGGTGATCAGCGACCAGGGGATGTCGAAGTGGACGAGGTGGTGGCAGTGGTAGTGTAGGTTGATGCCTTCGGCGGCGGCGTCGGAGGCGAGCAGCACCCGCACGGGGCCCTCGCGGTTGCCGAACGACTTGACGAGGGCTTGCTGATCGGCGTCGTCGAGAGCGCCGGTGAAGGTGCCGATCGCGTCGTCGGCGAGGCCGAGGGCGCGCTGGATGTGGGCCTTGAGCGTGGCGAGGGTCTGGAGGCGCTCGGAGAAGACGACAACGCGCGTCGGGGTGGTGGTGTGGGCGACGCCGAAGTTCCGGAGGAGCTCGAGCAGGCGGGCGACCTTGGCGGGCGGGGCCTTGGGTGTGCCGGCGGCGGCCTCGGCGTGCTTGCGGAGTTCGGCGAGCAGCGCCCGATCGTGTTTGGCCTCGGGGATGTTCGCACCTTTGGCCGGGTCGCGGAGACGGGGGTGGTTGGCCCGCTCGTCGAGGGTGGCGATCAGGGCGTCGGCAGAGCTGAGGGCCGCCTTGCGCAGCAGGGTGGAGAACAGGGCGCCGCCGCCGGCAGCGCCGCCGCTGGATCTTTGGCGGCCGATCGTCTTGAAATCGGCGTCGGCGAGGGCGGCGAACAGGTCGTTCTCGGCGGGGGTGGCGTCGAGATGGTGCGGGACCAGCTTGCGGTCCTTGAATGAGGCGCCGACCTCGTGCTCGATGTCCTTCTTGAAGCGGCGGACGTAGAGGCCGCCGATCTCGGCGGCGGTGAAGCTCGCGGGGTTGGCGACCGCGGTCGGGTCGAGGAGATTCATCAGGCTGGCGAAGCTCTCGGGCCGGCCGTCGTGCGGGGTGGCGGAGGTGAGGATCAGCGAGTCGCACGTCTGGGCGAGCAGGCGGGCGAGGCGGGCGCGCATCGAGGCCTCGCCGCCGTGGGCCGCGCGCTCGGCGACGTGCTGGCACTCATCGATGACGATCACGTCCCACTGGCAGTCCTGGAGGTACCGGCGGTATTTCTCGTCCTTCTTGAGGGTGTCGATCGAGATGATCGCCCGGTCATAGAAGTGAAAGGGGTTCATGTTGGCGGGGATCCGTTGCTGGACCCGCTGGATGCCCCGCGAGTCGAGGCGGACGAGGGGGATCGTGAAGCGGGCCCATAACTCCTCCTGGAATTGCTCGAGCACCGAGCGCAGGGCGACGACGAGGATCCGCTTGCCGCGTTCCCGGCGGATCAGCTCCGAGAGGAGGATGCCGACCTCGATCGTCTTGCCGAGGCCGACGCCGTCGGCGATCAGGATGCGGGCGCGCGGCTGTGCGAGGGCCTTGGCCGCGGGTACGAGCTGGTACCTCGCCGGCTGCATCGCGCCGCGGGGGCCGATCGCCAGCTCCCCGGTGGTCGGCGGGGACTGACGCAGCAGGCTCTCGAGGTAGAGGCTGGTCTTGCGGTAGCGCGGCGAGCCGTCATGCACCAGGTCGGTCAGCCGCGGGTCGAGGACCGTGACCTCGTCGAGGTCGTCGAGGAACATCGCGTCGCGCCCGCGCACGAGGTCGCTGATGCCGACGACGCGCAGAGCATGACCGCCGGTGGCGGTGGTCTGGACGCCGCGGACCATCCACTCCTCGTCGCGGATCTCGACGCGCGCGCCGGGGGCGTAGCGGTGCGCGGTGGCCGGGGCCGGTGCTTCGGGAGCGCTGCGCATGCGGACGTGGGGTCGCAGGGTAGCCGATGCCGGGGGCTGGCGGGAAGCCTACAATCCTTGTTCAGGTCTCGTCGAGCCGGAGGTCGTGAAATCCGAGGTGGGCGCAGATCGCGTTGAAGACGGCGAGGTCGTCGTCCAGGCCGACGACCTCGAAGTCCTGGGCGCCGTCGTCGCGGATCACGAAATAGCGGGCGGCGACCCAGGCGAGGTGCTCGGCAAAGACGGGGTCGCGGTGGCCCCGAGCCCGGTCGCGCAGGCGTACGAGCGCATCGCCAAGACGACGCGCCTCGGCCACCGGGAGGAATTCGTTGGTGGCGAGGGCGGCCTCGAAGCGCTGGACATGCGCCCTGCACTCTGCGAGCAGCGCCGGCCACGCACCGACCTTTTCGCCGATGAGCCGGGTGTAGAGGTCACGAGCGCTGCGCGGCAGGCCGAGGTCGCGGGCGCTGGGGGGCGGGCTCGTAGGCATGGTGAAGTTAGAAGGCTGCCGGTGATGATGGGACGCGGATGCTGATTCGGGAGCCGTCGAGCGTGGTTTGGGCGAGCTCGCGACGGCAGAGCTCGCGCAGGTGCTTCCACAGCAGGGCCGAGGCGTAGTGCTCGGTCTCCGGCGGGACGAAGTCGAGGAGGGTCCGAGCGCACACGACGACGAGGCGCTCCTGGGTCCGCGAGAAGGCGACGTTGGAGCGGTTGATGTCGAGGATGAAGTCGACGCTCTGGGCGATCACGAGGGGGTCGCTCTCGGTCGCGGAGAACAGGATCGTCGGCCGCTCGCCGCCCTGGAGGCGCTCGACGGTGTCGACGAGGTCAACGACGGCGCTGCGCGTACGTAGCCGGTCGCGCAGCAGGGCCCGCTGCGCGCGGTGCGGGGTGACGACCGCGACGGAGTTCTCGGCGAGCTCGCCGCCCGCGGCCAGGATCGCCTCGATGGCGGCGGCCTCGAGGGTGTTGTAGTGGTCCGAGCGCGACTCGTCGTGGAGGACCAGGACGAGGCGGTGGCCGGCGCGCCAGATCGCCGCCCAGGGGTCGACGCCGTCCCAGTCGCTGGCGAGCGGACGCTCGTCGGGGCCGCGGAGGGTGATGCCGTCCTGGGCGTAGAGCGGCTGAATGAGCGCGCGGATGACGGGCGGCAGGCGATGGGTGTGGGCCAACTGGTCGATGCGCACGCTGTGGGCGCCGATGCGGCTCGGGGGAGTGGCCAGCCGCCAGACAGCCTCGTAGGCGCTGACGAACGGCTTGTAGAGGACCGACGGCGGGCGGTCCTCGCTCTCCCAGTCGAGGGCCATGATGGGCGCGAGCTGGCGGTGATCGCCGGCCATCATGATCTGGCCGTCGATGCGGACGAGGCTGGCCAGCGCGAGGAAGTGCGAGAGCACCATCATGCTCGCCTCGTCGACGACGAGCAGCGGGACCTGGAATCCATCTGTCAGAGTCTTGTAGGCGGCGGTGCCATTGAGCCCGTCGACCCACTTGAGCAGCGTCCCGACGGTCGAGCCGACCACGACGACTCCGGTCTTCTGTAGCTGGTTGACGGCGCGGGTCGAGTTCTTCGCGGCGATCGTGGTCGGGGTGGTCTCGTTGGCGACCTTGCGGACCTCGACCCGTGGCATCGGCAGGCCGGATGCGGCGGCTTGACGGGTGAACTCGGCGCAGTCGTTCCGGATCCGGTCGAGGAGCAGGCCGACCGCGGTGTGCGTGTGTGCGGCGACGAGGAGGATGTCGCCGGTCTTGTGGGCGGTGAGGATCCGAGCGAGGACCGCCAGCGAAGTGACCGTCGTCTTGCCGGTCCCAGGCGGTCCCTGGACTAGATGGATCCGGCTCTCGAGTCCGCCTGCGATGAGGTCGATGCGCTCCGGCTCGAGCGAGCGGTCGAGCTGATGGCCGAAGCGCAGGTGGCTGAGGAACTCGACCAGCACGCCGCGGCGCTCGGGGGACAGTGCAGGACACGGTGGGATCCGCGGAGCGACCGGGTCGAACCAGTCGATGATGTGACTGCCACGGATCGGCAGCCTGCCGCGGGCGAGCAGGCGCTTCTCGACGCGGCCGGCGATAAAGTCGCTGACGCTCTCGTCGAGCGTCGCGCGGGCGAAGGGATGCTTACGCGGGTCCGGATCGCCGGGGGTGAATGGGAAACTCGGCAGGATGTAGGGGTCGTCGTTGTCGAACTTGCCGATGATGGCGAGCTGGACCTCGCCGCGCGTCCAGTCGATGCGCTCGATGGTGCAGGTCTTGCCCCCGTGGATCAGGTCGTAGTATTGCGGCCCCAGGTCGTCCTGGGTTGGCCAGGCCAGCAGTCGCACAAAGTCGCCCTGGTCCTTGGGGAAGTGGCTCCGAAGCGTCTCCAGACCGCCAGGAATGCCCGTCGCGGCGATGTCCGCGAGCACGCTCTTGTTGACGTCCAGACGCAAGTTGACGAGCGGCAGGGAGTGACCCTCCGCGATTCGCAAGGTCGGCGGGATGAGGTGGCGGCGGATCCAGTCCTGCATCTTCACGTGGTGATCGAGGCGCAGGAAGTCGACCGCGGCGTCCGCGGTGTTCGCGGTTGCAAGTTGGAACGTCGGCAGGTGGTCGAGCTCCATCGCCGGCTTGTCGATCGAGTTGTTCTTGAAGCGGATGCGCTCCTCGATCCAGCGCAGCGCGTGGACCCGGGCGATGAAGTAGGTCTCGAGGTATCCCGGGCGGCTGGCCTCGCGGTACTGCTCGAGCGCCGCGAGGACGTTGGGGTTGCGCGAGCGCAGGGTCGCCGCCGTCGGCAGGGTCCCCCAGTAGGCGCGCCAGTACGGCGCGGTCAGGTTGTCGAAGGAGCGCGCGCGGACCTCGAAGCGATGCTCGACGACCCCGGGCAGCTTGTGCTCGTGCTGTTCGGCCCAGCGGTGCTCGGGGTCCGTCTCGTGGAAGTGGAGCCGCTCGCGGAAGTCGAAGATGTCGCGGAGAAACACGCGTCCGAGGTCGATCTCCTTGGTCGAGTGCTTCACCTTGCGGCGCCAGTGGTAGCGCTGCCCGAACCAGGACAGCGAGGTGGCGATCGCCAGGCCTCGACTGGTCCAGCCGAGGGCGTAGCGGCTGTAGACCTCGTCCTGAAGACTGGAGTAGATCAGCTGCTCGAGGCTCTCGCGGCAGCCGAACAGCTGGCGCAGGTGGCCGAGCAGTCCGGAACCAACGCGCGAGGCGGCCTCGAGCAGTCGCTTGATCTCACTGCGGGACCAGACGTAAAAATGGATCGGCGCCCGCTCGCTGTCGGCGACCTGGGCGATGAGCTCGACGAGCTCGCGCAGGAAGCCCTGAAGGAGCTGCAGCTCGAGGCCCGTGTCGCGCTCGTAGTTCCCGGACCACTGCACCGTCTGGAAGCGCACGAGGTCGGCGCCCTGGAGGGGCCGCGTCGCGTCGACCTGGCGGGACTGGCGGGGGCCTTCGTCCGTCGTCGGCGATACCTTCTCGTAGCGGACGACTTCCTCGTGGACCCCCGCGACCGGCTCCGGACGCTCCCCCTCGCGGTTGAAAGGGGTGACCAGTTCGCCGTCGCTGCGGGTCACATGGGCCGCGAGGGCGCCGATGCGGTTCTCGACGTAGTCGTACGAGACGGACAGGAAGATGCGGACGAGTCGACCGGCGGGGGGAATGTGCGAGGGCAGGTGGCCGCGGCCGCCGAACGGCCGCGTGCGGATCGGGGTGTCCTGACGACCGCCTGGGAGCGTGGCGCGGCGGGACTGTGCGAGCGCCTGGAGGACCTCGAGGCTCTCGTCGAGGCGCCGATCGGCGGCGATCGCCTGGGCCTCGGGCGCGCTGCGATCGAGGTCGGCGAGCGCGTCGATGGTGGCGACGCCGCGGTCAGTCAGCACACGGACACAGCCCGGCGTCAGGCCGAGCAGCTCGAGCCGGCGCTGGCGGGCGCTCTCCGTCAGGCAGTGGGGGCTGAGGCCGCAGTCGTCGCACTTGTCGTCGATCTGGAACGGGAGGGCGTCAAGCTGCGCGGCGAGGATGCGATCGAGAGGGCCACCCACGGCGAGCATCTGGCGGAGGTCATGGGCGATGGAGCCGAGCTCGGGGAAGACCGGCAAGTCGGGGATCGATTGGCCCTGTCCCGTGGATTCGTCGATCCGTGCGACGACGACCTCGATCGCGTCAGGACGGATCGGATGCCCAGCGATCTGCAGCGGCTCCGCCGCGAGCCGCTGTTCGAGCAGCAAGCGGTAGAGGGTCACCTGGATGCGGTGGTAGGTCCGGTCCTTGCGGCTCGCCTTGCATTCGACGAGCCGCAGCTGCGGCTGACCGTCACGCCAGAGGACGAGGAGAAAGTCGATCTGGCCGCGCAGGTCGAAGGCTCCGATCGCCCCGTCGACGGAGACCTCGCGGACGAACGCGGCCGTGCCGGGCGCGAGGCTCGAGAGCAGTCCGCATGCGTCTGCCCAGTTGATAGCGTTGGCCGCCGGCGGGGTGAGCTCGACGGCGCCGCCCCGACGGAGATCCTCGGCCCAGGCGTCCTCCCTGGCACGCCCGGCCTCGACCAGCACGGGGTCGATCACATGGAAAGGACGGCCTGCAAATGGGAGCTTGCGGTAGAGCGCGCGGTTGTCGTGCGAGAGCTTGAAGAACCGCTGGCATGAGCGGTGACGGACGAATTCCCCGATGTCTGAGACGCGCGCGATGTGACGTGGGGGCATGGAAGGACAGACGAGGTCCTCAAGAGACCACACCGCGCAGCGGGTGTACAGGGCGGAGGGCCGACGCTCGCTGGCGCGCAATTGCGACTGCTGTCGCCCCGTCCAAGCGGACCTCCGGAACGTCGTTGTCCATCATCTCGACAGACGATGTCGTAAGTTCACCGCCAGTCCGTCGTCACTGCCCGACAAGTTCGTGAAAGTGAGCGGCGGTCGGCTACGATGTCCTTCAGGACAGGTGTGAGCGCGCGGCCCAGTTCCTGGGCGCGGAGCGCCCCAGCCGCGGTCAGGGCGGTTTGCAGGCCGACGTCGTGGGAGCCGAGCGGGGGCCGTTCGGCGTGGCGGAGGAATAGGGCGACCGGGCGGTCGAGCGGGATGTCGAGGTCGAAGTTCATGCGGGCACAGTGGTCAGGAGCTGGGGGACCGGCCATGGGGCGAAGAGGTCAGTGGGAAGGGCCGTGAGACGGTCCTGCTGCTGGACCAGGGCGGCGACCTCGGGCGGGGGCGGGCGGCCGCGTCGCACCGCCCGACACGATCGATGCCGTTCGCGCTCGTCGGGCCTCGTCTTCGCGTCGTTCCGAGCACCTCTTCTGCCACAGCGCCGTTCGTCCTTCGGAGCTCCCTTGACATGAGCCCGATGTCGGCCGCGGTCATGCGGTCATGGAACCGTCAGTGCACTATAATGGACGGTGGCTGGCGGCTGTGCGCCGATCCTTGGCGAAAAACGCCGGCCCGAGGACAACTTGCGAAGATGGGTTGAGCTGATGTCATGGGCTTGCCGGACTAGACCCGTATGGCACGCGGCGTGCTGATACGGAGCGCGAGGAAACCCAATGAGCCTTCTCTACTACCTGTCACTGCCGGGCGTCGGCGCCTGGAACGACGCCCTCTTCAGCACGGGGACGCAGCTCGCCCCCTATGCCAGTTACCTGAACCGGGCCAAGCGCGCGCTCGAGGAGGGCAAGCCCGCGCTGGCGTGGCGCCCGGCGGTCGCCGAGGAGGTTCGGGCCTTCACGCAGCGGCTCGAGGAGCGGAACCAGCGGATGCGTCGGCGGGCCGAGGCCAGCCGGCGCCGGCGTAACCGGCGGATCTCGGAGGTCCCGACCGGTATATGGGTCGTCCTCGAGCCCCGGCCCGAGCGGCTGGAGGAGCCGGAGGACACGTTCGATCTGTTCCTCGACGCGCGAGAGGTCCACGACGATCCGGCCTGCAAACAGGAGAGCAAGATCGCCGTCCGCGAATACGACAAGGAGGGCCGGGCGTTGCTGCTCGACCGGCTACCCGAGCCCTACGGCGAGGACGAGGGCGGCGAGGACGCGCCGGGGCCGATCGCTACGCTGTGGCTGCGGCCGAACACCTACGCGCTGCAGTGCCAGCTCCATGCTCTGCGCAACCTCGAGAACCGGCCCACGCCGCGGCTGGCTCCGCTGACCCATCTGCTGACCACGGACACCCGCTGGGCGCCGGTGGAGCCGACGGATCTCGATGAATCAGACTGGCTGTTCCTCACAGACGCGCGACGCGACGGCGTCGTCGAGCAGCGGCAGTTCGTGTCGATTGCACTGGCGACCCCGGACTTCGCGCTTCTCGAGGGTCCGCCGGGCTCGGGCAAGACCACGGCGATCTGCGAGCTCGTCGCCCAGCTCGCGCGTGCCGGCAAGCGGGTGCTGCTGGTCGCGTCCACCCACGTGGCGGTCGACAACGTGCTCGAGCGGCTGATCGCGTGGCAGGACCAGGCCGCCGAGAAGCTGCTGCTGCCGCTGCGGATCGGCGACGAACAGCGGGCGAGCGAGGCGGTCGCCCCGTGGATCTACCGCCATATCTTGCGCACCTGGGACGGCGAGCTGCTCGATTTCCTCGACGACCCTGGCGACGTCGACCGCAGCGCCGACGCCGCCCGGGCGCTGCTTCACGAGGCCATCGCAGCCCGCGGCAAGAACGACGAGCCGACGGCGCTGTCTCGGCTGCTGCTCGAGTCGTCGAACCTGGTGTGTGGGACGACGATCGGTATCCTCCAGCACCCGACGATCAAGCAGGCGCGCGGAGCCCCGGTCGAGCCGTTCGACGTGATGATCCTCGACGAGGCATCGAAGACCACCTTCACCGAGTTCCTGGTGCCCGCCCTGCACGCCCGGCGCTGGATCGTCGTCGGCGATGTGAAGCAACTGTCGCCGTACGTCGAGGAGGCCAACATCACCGCGAACATACGGGGGCTGCTGCAGCCCGTCGAGGCGCGGGCCACCGTGCATGCGTTCCTCGCCGGCGAGTCGGAGCGTACGGCCTCCCTCATCGCGGTTGAGGACGATGGCGAGGCCGCCCTGCTGGTCCGTGAGGCCGACGCGCGCGGGGTCGCCTGGATCGACCTCGACGCCGCCCCGGACGACCCCGCGATCGAGATCCCGGAGCTGCTCTACGCCCAGCTGGTGTTTGGCAGCGCCGACGCGTTGCGCCGCCACGAGCGCCGTCTGCCCGCCGACCTGCTGGCGACCGGCGGCGCGTTGCCGCCGTTGCCGCGCTGGCAGGGCCACCGCGCCGCGGTCGCCCGTCAGGATCCGCTCGTCGACGTCGAGTGGGCCGGCGAGGTCGCGTGGCGGCTGATCCGCTGGTACGAGCTGCGCCAAAACCACGAGGAGACCCACCACCTCGTCGGGGCGCTCAAAGCCCTGATGCCGCACGCGGGCGAGCAGGCCCGGCAGAAGCTGTCCCGCGACCTCGACACGATCCGTCGGGTCGCCATGCCCTCGATCCTCGAGCTTCTGCAGGTCGGGTTCGAGCGCCTCGAGCGTCAACGCGGCGAGGTCGCCCTGACGGACGGCCTGCCGGACGACGCGCTCGCAGACCGCCACGTCGCCCTGTCGTTCCAGCACCGCATGCACCCGGACATTGCCCGCTTCCCGCGCGAGCAGTTCTACACCGACGACGACAGCCTGCTGCGCGACGGCGCGACGATGGCGCGCGACCGGCAGTGGACCTACAAGCGCCACGCAAGCCGGGCGGTGTGGATCCACGTCGACGAGCCGGCCCGGCACCTGCGACGGCGCGGCAACGTCAACCTCGCCGAGGTCGAGTGTGTCCTCGCCGAGCTCACCGCGTTTCGCGAGTGGGCCCGGCAAAACCCACACCGCGGCGGCCCCTGGGAGGCCGCGGTGCTCACGTTCTACCGCGGCCAGGAGGCGGCGCTGCGCGAGCGTCTACAGACGCTGTTCGGCCAGCGCGGCAACTTTCAGAATTTCGCCGACGAGCACGTGCACGTCACTCTGTGCACGGTCGATCGGTTCCAGGGGCACGAGGCGGACATCGTCCTGCTGTCCTTCGTCAAGACGCGGTCGGTCGGGTTCCTCAATAGCCCGAACCGACTCAACGTGGCGCTGACGCGGGCCCGCTACCAGCTGGTCCTGATCGGTCACCACACCTTCTTCCACTCGCCGCGCTGTCGGTCCGACCTGCTGCGCGCGCTGGCCGCATCGAAGCATTACACCCGAGACATCACCTGGAGCGCGTCATGATCCGTCTGCAACGCAACATCGAGGTCGCCACGTTCGAGGTCGAGGCGACCGTCGCGCTCAGCGAGCGCAGACCCGAGTACCTCGCCGTCCTCCGCCTCGCCGCCGACCTCGGCCGGCCGCTCACTGCCCGGGACGTCCACCGCCAACTGTTCGGCAACCTGCCCGAGACGGTCGGGCGGATCGTGCTCGACCGCTGCAGCTTGCTCGGGCTGTTCGACCGAACGCGGCCCGGCGACCCGGCGACCCTGTCGTCAGCCGGTGCCCTCGCGCTCGAGCGCGGCGGGATCCTTCTGGCCGAGGAGGGTCTGTGGCGGATCTACCACGCGACCGACCCGCTGCTCGGCGCCCGCCCCCTGCACGTGCAACGGCTGGTCGATGAGACCAACGCACAGGCGACCCGCGAGGTGCTTAAGAAGCAGCGCGGCCGCCCACAGCCCGGTGCGCCCGTGCCGGAGGCGATCCGCGTCGGCCCCGGCACGTCGCTCGTCGACGGTCGACCGTTCGAGATCCGCGAGCTCTCGCAGCGCGGCGGCATCGGCGCCCAGGGTAGCCTGCGCCTGCACCTCGAGTGGAGCGAGTCCGACGCCATCGAGCTCGCTTTGCGCGGCACCCTCCCGGGCTCGCCGAAAGAAGCGCCGAAGGTCGACCGCCGGCTCGAGGTGCCTGCTGCGTGCAAGGCGTGGACCCACGATCGGCTGTGGCTCGCCCTTACGGCATACGCGACCAGGACGCCCCTCGACGAGCTCACGACCTGGCACACGCATACACGCAAGCGCCTGCTCCCGCGGGTGATCACCGACCTCGACGAGGCCACCCGCCGGACCGCGCGGTGCGAGCTGACCGTCCCGGCCTGTCGATTCCCCGACCTCGGCACCTTCGAGGCCACCCGCCTCGCCGATGTCGACATCGTCCCCCGCGCCGAACCGGACGCGCAGGCGTGGGCCGAGTGGCTGCAGTGGGACGGCCTCTCGACCTACACGACCCCGACCGCGCTGCAGACCGCCGCGACGGCGATCGCGGCGAAGTTCCCGTACCACCGCCCGCGGCTGCCCACGCCGCAGGTCCTGCTGCAACAGGCCATCAAGAACCCGGCGGACCCGCGGGCCCGCTTCCTCCTCGCACCGGCCGACCTCGGCCTCTGGAGCTGAATCGTCATGATCGACCCGATCCATCGCCACCACATCCTTGACCTCGGCGCCGAGCCGCTGCCCGCCGGGTGGTTCCGCCAGCGCCCGACCGCCCCCGACACCGAGGAGCGCCCCGCCCCCGGTTTGTGGCGCGTCGGGCCGTCGGGGCAGTTCCTCCGCGCCCTCGTCGCCGGCATCGACGCGGCCGTCGAGGTCGTGCTCGTCGCGTCCTTTCTGCTGTCCGACCGCAGCCTCGCCGACGCCCTCCTCCGCGCCGCTTCCCGCGGCGTCCGCGTCTACGTGCTCACCGCGTCCGAGCAGCGGGTCGCCCGCCTCATCGCCGAGGAAGATGGATTCGAGGCGCGCATGAGCGACGAACACAAGCGCCTGCTCGCCGAGCTCGCCGGCAAGGTCCTGCTCCGCTCGGCCGACCACTTCCACGCCAAGTTCCTGGTCGTCGATCCGGCGCGAACGCCCCAGGCCTGGCTGTCGACCGCGAACTTCAACCGCGCCCTGACCGACTCGGTCGAGCTCGGCGTGGCCCTCGACGGGCAGGCGGCCCGTGACCTCGCAGCGTGGTTCGCCTGGGCATTCTGGCAGGAAGCCGAGCGCGAGCTCGTCGAGCGCAACCGCCTCCGTGCGGTCGATCCGCCACCCGCGAGTCCCGCCGCCCCGAGCGCCACCCAAGTGTGTGCGACGACGCGGAGCCAGACCAGCCTGCGCGACGCGACCATCGACCTCGTCACCCGCGCCCGCAAAGAGGTCTGGATCAGCAGCTACGGCCTCGACGTCGACCATGCCGCGGTGGCCGCCCTGATCGCCGCGGCTCGCCGCGGCGTCGTCGTCACCGTGCTGACCCGCCCGCGCCCCAACGTCGCGGCGGCCGTCGCCGCCCTCGCCGCCGCCGGCGCGAAGATCCTCGCCCACGACAAGCTCCACGCCAAGGCGATCGTATGCGACGCTGGCGCCCTCGTGATGACCGCCAACCTCGAACGCCACGGCCTCGACGAGGGCTTCGAGGTCGGTGTCCGCTTGCCCGCATTCCGCGCCGGCGGATTGCTGGCGACCCTGCGCCAGTGGGCCGCGACCTTCCCGTGGGAGTACGCGGCGACCCGCACACGCCGCGAGCACCTCGGCGAGCTGTGCCCTGCGGACGCACGCCTTCGCGACGGGACCCACCAGGTCGTCGCCGAGGAGGTCCTCACCCTCGCCGATGTCACCGCCGACGACGCGCTCGACCTGACCACCGCGCCGCCCCCGAAGTTCGCCACACCGAAGGCCGGGCCGCGCCACACCCGGGCGGTCCGCTACGAGTGGAAGGTCGTCCCGCCTCGGCTGCCCGCGAAGGCCGCCGAGCTCAAGCGTCCAACCGAGCGCGATGAGAAGGTCGAGGATGGTAGCTTGCGCAAGGTCACCACCCACATGCCCTACGATCCTCCGGCATACCAACTCGGCGAGGCCCGGTTCGTCGTCCTCCGGACCATCGGCGAACGCGAACGCGCCCGCAAACTCGCCGAACTGCTCAAGGCGAAGGTCGTCGTGTCATGACCCGAGTCCGACGTCCCGCGGGCCCCGCTGTCCTGATCTCGTGGGTCAGCGTGCGCCACGGCCCGAACGCGCTGCACGAGGCGCTGGCCGAACCCGCCAGCGAACTCGCCGGCGGCCGCGTGTCGCACCTGTACCTGTGCTGGCGCGACGCCCCGGGTCCCGCGGGCGACGAGGAGCGCGCCGCCCTGGCGACCACGAAAAAGCAACTCACGGCCGACCTCGCCCCGATCTGCCCGCACATCACCACGTTCGCCTGGACGACGTCCCGGCCGCCGACCGATCACGCCGCGATCCGCCCGTTCGCCGAGGACACCCTGCGCAAGATCCGGGCGGCCCACCCCGACGCGCACATCTACATCCACGTGTCCGCCGGCACACCTGCCATGCACGCGGTCTGGCTGGTGCTCGGCACTACCGGGCTCGTTGACGGCGAGGTCACGCTGATCCACGGCATCGAGGCCCGCCACCGCCAGCCCAACAGCTCCCCCGTCGCGCTCGTCGAGTTCGAGCTCGAGACCTGGCTCCGACGCTACCGCAAGGCCCAGCCGCGCTCGCCCGCCGCCGACGACGACGGACGCCTGTGGGACCCCGCGCGCGTCCGAAGCCCCGCCCTGCGCGCCACCCTCGCCGCGGTCGAGCGCTGGGCTCCGATGCATGCACCCGTCCTGCTGCTCGGCGAGCGGGGCACCGGCAAAACGACGCTCGCCAACCTGCTCCGCGCCCGCGGCCCGCACCAGCGCCTCGGGACCAAGCCGTGGCCCGTGGTCGTCTGCGGCCAGTTCCGGGCCAACCCGCAGCTCGCCCGCGCCGAGCTGTTCGGCCACACCGCCGGCGCGTTCACCGGCGCGGCCGGCGAGCGCAAGGGCCTGCTCGAGCTTGCCGACGGCGATTGCCTATTCCTCGACGAGATCGCCGACCTCGACCACGACACCCAGCGCCTGCTCATGGCCGCGATCGAAGGCCGCGGATACCATCGCCTCGGCGACCCCGAGGTGCGACGGTCTCGTTTCCGCGTGATCTCGGCGACCAACCGCGACCACGACGAGCTACGCGCCGGCCTCCTCGACCGCGACTTCCTCGATCGTCTCGCGGTCGCAGTGATCCGCGTGCCCCCCTTGCGTGATTGCTCCGACGACCTGCCCGATCTGTGGGCTGGCGTCCTGCAGCGGGCTGCCCGCGCAGAGGCCTTCGCCGACGCGGTCTGGCAGCCGTTCATCGACCACCCGGTGTTGCTCGGTCGGCTGCGCGAGCACCCGTTGCCCGGCAACGTCCGCGACGTCCAGCGGGTCGCTGTCCACCTGCTCGCGGCTCTACGCGCCGGGGATGACCGCGAGGCTGCAGCGGCGCAGGCCCTCGCGGCGCTCGCCGAGGAGCCGGCCCGACATGACGAACTCCGCCTGCCGATCAGGGACCTGCGCGTGCACCTCGACGAATACAGACAACGATACGTGGACCGTGCCATGGTCTCGACGGCGAACAACCAGAGCGAGGCTGCGCGCCTGCTCGGTGTTCCACGTGAGACGCTGCGCGACTGGCTCAAACCCGGACGAGCGGCGTCTTTACCACGCAGCTGATTTTTCTCTGGCTAAACGTTGTAAGGGCGCTGCGCCCTCAGAGAAGCGTGGGGGGCCGGGGACTTCTCCAGGATTTCTCCGGGGCCGGGGTGGCCAGGTGGGCACTCCAGCGGGCCCTCAGAGGCTCGATTCCCGCGTAAAACCGCGCTGTCAGGCGAGCGGGCGCGAACGGGGTGGATCCGACGCGGAATTCGTGGGAATTCGAGGTCTGAGGGCCGGCTGGGGGGCCGTTTAGGTCGCGCGGGAGCGCAACCTCGGTGTTCGACTTCGACGGCGACGGGAAGGCGGAGGTCGTGTACTCGGATCAGAACCGGCTGCGGGTTTTCGAGGGGCCGACCGGGAAC
>Ga0075163_10005608_pt1 | contig 16691 bp, 13 predicted proteins | sample JI1023141ADNA_FD_71478 | JGI IMG/M metagenome (GOLD analysis project Ga0075163, IMG submission 71478) | Wastewater effluent complex algal communities from Wisconsin, to seasonally profile nutrient transformation and Carbon sequestration -... | ecosystem: Engineered > WWTP > Effluent > Algae...
GCAGGAATAAAGGTTTTGTTTTCAGAGTTACCTATAATATTATCATTAAATCCATTAGTTAAATACAATTCATAAGCCCAAACAATTTTTGGTTTATATAATTTACCATATAAGCCGAAACCAACATTACTAAAGGTAGAAGGCAATAATTGAGTTGCCGAAATTGGTCTATCTACAAATTCCCATTTTGGGCCATCATGATTTTGATTAAATGCACCAATCGGATTCATAATTACTCCTCCTCTAAAATTAAATAATGGGTGAAATTCTATATCTAAAGCAGCAAACTCAATATTAATTTCTTTAGTACCGTCTTCAAATTCAATTTCAGAAAGGAATTTTATTTTTTTACTGATTGTTGATGCAACAAACAAAGTTAGTCGTCGCATTTGAAACGAAAAACCTTCTGTTACTCCGTCTGTAACAACATAATTTGTATTTGCCTCAACATAACCTCCTAATGCAACTGGTGTTTTTCCATATTGCAAAAAAGGACGGTTATATACTGCGTCCATATTTAACTGTGGTTTAATAGTATCTATTGGTACACGCTTAATTTTTGTACTATCTCTTTGAGCAACAATTGTATTAATGTAAATTAAAAAAGTAAGTATAAATAGTTTGTATTGCATCTTAATTATAATTGAATGTAAATATTATCGTTATCGTAGGTTGTTGTAAACGTTTTTAATCCTGTTTCAGCAGGACCCTGTGTTACTTCTCCTTTTGCATTAAATTCTGCTCCGTGGCATGGGCAAACCATTGTTGTTTCGTAAGGAGATAGTTCACAGCCTTGATGCGAACATTGTAAAAGCGAAGCTTTGTAATCGTTATCATTTAATTTATAGATAGCAATAGGAAACGGAAGATTTTCAGGTTTAACGATGATAAATTTGCGTTGTATTGTCTTATCATTTTTTATAGTTACAAATTCAGATTTTTGAATGGTTATTTTATTTTGATTGTATTGAAAGTTAGTAACGTGTTTTGTTGATTTACAAGCTTGTAGCAACCACAGTGCGCCCACGCTAGTAGCACAAGTTAAACAGGTTGATTTAATAAATTTTCTTCTGTTCATTTTAAAGACTTTCTAAAAATTTAATTAAGTTTTGTTTATCGCTTTCAGATAAGTTTTGATAGTTATTATTACTTTGTTGTGCTTCGCCACCGTGTAATAATATTGCAGCTTCAATTGACGTTGCTCTTCCATCATGCATTAAAAAATAACTACCTCCCTGCGAATTTTTAGCTAAGCCCAAGCCCCATAATGGCGGTGTTTTCCACTCATACGTTTTTGCCGAACCCTCTGTATAATTATCATCTAAAATACTTCCCATATTATGTAATAACAAATCGGTATATGGGTAAAATGTTTTGTTTGATAAAGCAGAAATATTTGAAGTTCCTGTTGTTAATTGAGATTTATGACATTTTTCGCAACCTAATGCAATGAATGTTTGTTTGCCACTTTGTACCTCTGCATCGTTTTGATTACGTTGTATTGGTGCTTTTAGTGTTTTTAAGTAAAATACAACATCATGTACAGTTGTATTGCTTACTTCGGGATCAACTTCAAGTTTAGAATATGTATCATAAGGTTCAAATGTTGAATTTACTCCCATATCTTGATTATAGGCATTGGCAGTTTGCTGTAATAAATCGTAAGCTGCGCCTTTTTTTCCAAATCGAGCTATGTATTTGCCGCCTTGTTTTATAGTATTAGGTCTATCTTGACAATATGATGGTGCAAACACCCAATTAGGAATGCCAGAAATACCGTCTCCATCTATATCATTAGGGTCTGACATAGCTAAAATATCAGCATCGGTAACAGCATCTAAAAAGCCTAATCCTGTATTAGCAGGTGGTAATATTTTTGAAAAACCCACACCACTAGGTAATGTTTCTGGTTGATAACCTGGTATGGCATGATTTTGTAATTGAGGTGCACCCAAGTTAAAGTATTGATTTCCTGTGCTATCTATTTGTCCGAAACGAGTTAAGGTAGTAAATGGGTGCCCTTTCCCATCTCCTGCGTGGCAACTGCCACAAGATGTAGCAACAAATAAAGGTCCTAAACCATTTTGAGGTGTAAATACATCATCATTAAATGCAACATCTCCTTTTAAAAATTGTCCTGTTTCTTGTGTTGTAAGCCCTTCAATTGGGCCATCTAATAGCTCATCTTCTTTTGGACTTTTAGGCATTATTTTTCTGCAACTTATTACAATAAGAATTAAGAACCCTAATGCTATTACTCTTTTTTTCATTACTTATTAATTTATGACAAATATGATTACACTTTATTAACTTATAATTATTATTTTTGGCAGACCAAAATTATTATTTATGCAGTCGGAAACTATAGAAAACTATTTAAAAACTATTTATCATCTTTCGGGAGGTAACGGAACTATTGTAAATAATAAGCAATTAGCAGATAAGTTAAACGTAATACCTGCAACAGTTACAGAAGCCGTAAAGAAGCTTCACGATTTAAAGTTTGTTATTTACGAAAAATCGTACGGTACACGATTAACATCTTTAGGTTCAAAAACGGCTTTAAATATTGTAAGAAGGCATCGTATTTGGGAAACTTACCTTGCTAACGAACTAGGGTTTGGTTGGGACGAGGTGCATGAAATAGCTGAAGAACTCGAACATATCCAAAATGATAAACTCATTAAAAAATTATCAGAGAAGTTAGGAAACCCAAGTTTTGACCCACACGGCGACCCAATACCAGACGAAAAAGGAAAGATTCAAAAAAGTAATTTTATAAAACTATCCGAAGCAAAGCTAAAGAATAGTTATAAAATAATGGGAGTTACCGACCATTCAACAGCATTTTTAAAATACTTAGAAAAGCATCAATTGGTTATTGGTGCATCAATAAGTATCAAAATCATAGAAGAGTTTGACAATTCTATTATTTTAATTTGTCAGAAAAAAGAGGTAGGCATCAGCCCTAAAGCTGCTGAAAGTATAATTGTGCAAACTTTGCTTTAATTTTTATTTTTTACAACAACCGTCTAGTTTTGCAATTCCCTCGGGCGATGCTTTTACATCATCTGCATCGTAGCCAAGTTTAGAAATCAATACTTTAATTTTATCTAAATCTGTTTTTCTTGAATCGTAAACTACACTAATTGTCATGGCTTTTGCATCTACATCTACTCTTTTAATTCCATCTTCGTTATATAAATCTTTATTAAACTTATCGCCACAGGTTTCGCATTGTTTACAATGGTCGCAATGAATTACAGTTTTAATAACAGCTGTTTTAATATTATCTTTTTTTTGAGCAAAGATTGATGCTGAAAAAAATAGTAAAAAGATAATTGAGATTTTTGTAATGTTTGATTTTGTTATTGTTTTCATAGTTTTTTATTATTTGTCATTAATTTAATTTATTGTTTTGTATTCTAACTGCGTTTAATATAGCTAATAATGCCACGCCTACATCTGCAAAAACGGCTTCCCAGAGTGTAGCAATACCAATTGCACCAATAATTAAAACAATTACTTTTACGCCCATTGCTAAGATAATATTTTGCCAAACAATTTTCTTAGTAATTTTTCCAATTTTTATGGCAGTTACGATTTTTGAAGGTTGGTCGTTTTGAATAACAATATCTGCTGTTTCAATTGTAGCATCACTACCTAAACCACCCATGGCTATTCCTGCATCGGCTAAGGCTACCACAGGCGCATCGTTTACGCCATCGCCCACAAATGCAAGAGTTCGGTTTTCGTTTTTAAGAGCCTGTACTTTTTCTACTTTATTTTCGGGTAATAAATCGCCATAGGCATTATCAATACCCAATGTTTTTGCCACTTTATCTACAACTGTTTGCTTATCACCCGAAAGCATTACTGTTTTAATGTTTAGGCTATGCATATCTTTAATAGCCTGTAAAGCATCTTCTTTTATTTCATCAGCAATAGTTATGTAACCTGCGTATTTATTATTTATGGCAACTACAACAATAGTATCTACAATGGTTTCAATAGTTTTATCAAACTCAATATTATATTTTTTTAAGAGTTTTAAATTTCCTGCTAAAACTTCTTTACCATCAATTGTGCCTTTTAAACCATGTCCCGAAATTTCTTCAATATTATTAATGCTAACATTTTTTATAACATCACCTGCGTGAAGAACAACGGCTAATGCAATTGGATGTGTTGATTTACTTTCGATGGCAGCTGTTAATTTTAGCAATTCTTTTTCGTCAATATCAACCGATTTAATTTCTTGAACTTTAAAGACGCCTTTAGTTAATGTACCTGTTTTATCCATTACAACCGTATCTATTTTTGTCATCACATCTAAATAATTAGAGCCTTTAAATAAAATACCATTTTTAGATGCTAAACCAATTCCTCCAAAATATCCTAATGGGATTGATATAACCAAAGCACAAGGGCAAGAGATTACTAAAAATACTAATGCCCTGTATAACCAATCGTTAAATACATAATTAGACACAAAAAGATACGGCAATAAGCAAATTGCTAATGCTAAAAACACAACAATTGGCGTATAAACACTAGCAAATTTTGATATAAATAATTGTGTTGGAGATTTACGTGCAGTGGCATCTTGTACCATTTCTAAAATCTTAGATAATTTACTATCTTTAAATAAAGCTGTTACTTTAATATCCGAAACGGTAGCAAGGTTAATCATTCCTGCTAATACTTTTTCTCCTTCTCTTTTAGTATCGGGTTTGCTTTCGCCTGTTAAGGCTGCTGTATTAAAGGACGCTGATTCTGAAATTAATTCTCCATCTAATGCTACTTTTTCTCCTGCTTTTACTTGTATAAGTTCTCCGATTTTTACATCGATAGGAGAAACAACTTTTAATGCACCGTTACGCATTACCGAAACAGTATCGGGGCGAATGTCTAATAAAGCTTTGATACTTTTTTTCGCCCGATTAACAGCTGCTGTTTGAAACAATTCGCCAACGGCATAAAATAACATTACAGCAACACCTTCTGAATATTCTCCAATAAAAAATGCACCCAAAGTTGCAATTGACATTAAGAAAAATTCGGAAAAAAAAGCTCCTTTTGAAATTGATTTTACAGCATCTTTTATAACAGGAATACCAACAGGAATATAGGCTGCGATATACCAAACCAAACGAATGTAATTTTGAAAGAATGTAGGTTTAATATAATAATCAAATACAAGTCCTGTCATTAATAGTACAAAACTAATTAATGCTGGCGCATATTCTTTCCAAACTGATTCACTTTCGTGTAAATGGTTATGTCCATCATCGTGTGAATGTTCTGTTTTATCATTTATTTTTTCTTCTAAGGAGCAACAAGTCATTTTACCTGTTGCATCATAAGAGTGTTTGTGGTTGGGGTCTTTGTTTATCATAATATATTTTAATTTGGCGGGCGAGAGAACTTGGCAATGAAAAAATCCCTTTTACAAGGAAAAGAAACCAAGCCTCCGCCCATTATTATTTTATTTAATGAGAATGTCCGCCTTCTTCTTCACTATTTTTCATTTTTGCTAAAATATCAAAAGCGCCATTTATTACAATAGAACTTTCTGTATTTATATCTTTGGGTAATTGTATTTCGGTGTAACCTAATTCACTTACGCCTTTTGTAATTTGTATCATTTTAAAATGCTGTGTTCCTTTTTCGTCTGATGGAATAGTTACAAAAACATAATTAGCGCCTTCAAACACAACAATAGCATCGTTAGGAATAGCTGTTAAACTTTGTGTTCCTGCCTCTACATAAGCTTTTAAATACATACCTGGTAATAATTCGCCATCTTCTTTATCTAAATGACAATGAATACGAACGGTTCTATCTTCGCCAATCTCTCTACCAATTAAATAAACAGTAGCAATTCTTTCAACTGTTTCGTTAGCTAATGTAAATCGTACCTTTTGCCCTATTTTTAATTTAGGTACATCTTTTTCAAATACGGTTAGTTCGGCATGTAAATGTTCGGTATCAACTATTTTAAACATGACATCGGTTGGATTCACAAACATACCAATGTTTACATTTACCTGTGTAACATAGCCACTAATAGGAGCTGTTAAACTGATGGTACTTTGAAAGTTGCCGCTTTCGATTTGAGTTGTATTTATACCTAGTAGAGATAATTTAGATTTTAAACCACTTACTTTTGCTAACATACTTTGGTATTGTGTTTTAGATTGTAAAAGAATTTTTTGAGAATTTACATTTTCTTTTGCTAATTCTTGTTGACGTTTATATTCAGCTTCTAAAAATTCTAACTGACTTTTATTATCTACATAATCTTGTTGTAATTGAATGTAATCCGCATTTTGCAATACAGCTATAACTTGTCCTTTAGTTACTTTCATACCCTGCAACAACTCAGTGCTTTTTAAAAAGCCTCCCATTGGTGCAGAAACGCTCACTAAATTTTGTGGCGGAACATCTAACATTCCGTTTACTTTAATTGCTCCACTCAAAGACTTCATTTCAATTTTACCAAGAGTAATGCCAACTGTTTTTGCTTGTTCATCGGTTAATTCAACGGTACTTTCATCTTCGTGATGTTCGCCTTCCTGATGTTCATCTTGTTTAACCTCTTCTGTTTTACTTCCGCATGATGTTATTGATAAAGTAGAAAACAGTATTGCTATTGCTGTAAATATATTGATGTATTTTTTCATTTTTGTATGTTTTAAAATTAATTTTTACCTAATAAAAATTCTAATGTAATAATGCTTTGATTGTATTGATTGAGGCTTTGTAAGTAATTTGATTTTATAGATAGAGCACTTTTTAGTGCTTGTAAATATTCTACATAATCAATATTGCCACTTTTAAAACCTTTATCGGCTTGCTTAATAATTAAATCGGCATTTGGTAAAGCATTTTTTTCGTAATAATTAATGGTGTTTTTATGTTGTAAAAATGCTTGAATGGTTTGATTATATTCCCCTTGCATAGTACTTTGATATTGTTCGTAATTACTTTGCACTACTTTTTGATTCATACTTGCGGCTTTAACCTTTGCTGTTAAAGGGACAAACCATAATGGAATAGCAACACCAACTTGAAAACCTGAAAAGCGTTTAGAAGCATCAAAATACTGATCGCCTCCATTAATATTTTGATAGCCAATTAACGACTGATTAAAATAACCAACTGTAAAATCGGGTAACACTTTTGCAGTTTCTACTTTCTTTTGTTTATTACTAATTTCTATTTGTTGGTTTAAGTATGCCAACATGGGATTTTTATTAAATGATGTACTATCCATTGGCGTGCTTAAATCTAATTTTGAAATTGTAGCTTCGGTAATTTGAACAGGGCTTTTACTATTCATTAAAGCTTGCAATTGCGACTGATAAATTAAACTGTTAGATTGATTTTGAGCCAATAAATTACGAACTTCCATTAATTGAGTTTCGGCTGTTGTTTTTTCTAACAAATTGCTTTCTCCTGTTTTTAAACGTAAATCGGATGCTTTTGCAAACGAACTGTATATGCTATCTTGACTTATTAGCAATTTATTTTCTGCTTGTAAATATTGCAGATAGTAATACACAGATTTTACTTGATTGATTAATTCGTTTTGAGTTACTTTTAATTTTAACTCGCTACTTTTAATAGTTGCCGCACCTAATTTTGCCTGACTTGTAAAAACTGTTGGAAAAGGAATACTTTGATTAATACTAATATTATTATCTGTATTAATTGAATTAAACTGCCCAAGAGTAAGTGATACATTTGTTTTGCCAATATCAGTAGCCGTTCGCTTTAAAGCTTTGCTATAATCTATTTCGTAATTACCTGCTTTAATAGTTGCGTTATTTTTTAATGCTTGGGCTATAGCTTGTTGAACTGTAATGCCTGTATTTACTGATTGTGCATAGTTAATACAAGGCAATAGCATTAATAAAATAGCAATAATTGTAGTTGAAGGTGTTAATTTAGGTTTACCCATTTTTTCAAAAAACAAATACAATACTGGTAAAACTAAAAGCGTTAATAAAGTTGCCGAAATAAGACCGCCAATAACTACTGTTGCTAATGGTTTTTGAACTTCTGCACCTGAGCCATGAGAAAGTGCCATTGGTAAAAAACCTAATGAAGCAACCAAGGCTGTCATAATTACAGGACGTAAACGTGTGCTTGTTCCTTTTAAAATGATGTCTTTTAAATTTGTCATACCATCTTTTTTTAAACTGTTAAACTCTGCGATTAATACAATACCATTTAGTACAGCTACTCCAAACAAGGCAATAAAGCCAACGCCTGCCGAAATACTAAAAGGCATACCTCTTAACCAAAGTGCAAAAATGCCACCTATAGCGGATAAAGGAATTGCTGTAAATATTAATAAGCTATGTTTGAATGATTTGAATGTAAAAAACAATAGCATGAAAATTAAGAGTAAAGCCACGGGAACGGCAATTGATAAACGCTGACGCGCCTCTATTAAATTTTTAAATGTTCCGCCATATGTAGGATAATAGCCTGCACTAAACTTAATATCTTTATCAACTTTAGCTTGCATTTCTTTTACCACGCTTTCAACATCTCTGCCACGAACATTAAAACCTACTGTAATTCTTCGTTTGGCATCATCACGTTGTATTTGATTTGGACTAATTTTAAATTCAACTTCGGCTAATTGCGAAACAGGAACTTGATTTCCGTTTGGTGCTGTAATAAACAAACTATTAATATCTTCAATACTTTGTCTATTTTCTTTTTCTAAACGTACCACTAAATCAAAACGCTTCTCGCCTTCGTAAACTAAGCCTGCGCTTTCGCCTGCAAAACCAGTTCTAATAACTTGGTTGATGTCTTCGATATTTAAACCAAATTGAGCAATTTTATCTCTATCGAATTTGATGACAATTTGTTGTTGCCCCGTAACTTTTTCTACATATAAATCTTGTGCGCCTTCAACGGTAGAAGATAATTTGCCTATTTTAGTTGCATATTGTGTTAGCATATCTAAATCTTCGCCATATACTTTAATAACAACATCTTGCTTTGCACCTGTCATTAATTCGTTAAAACGCATTTGTATAGGTTGCTGAAAGCCAAAGGTTACACCAGGTATAACTTCTAATGCTTCTGACATTTTCTCGGCTAATTCATCGCGTGTTGATGCACTTGTCCATTCAGATTTATCTTTAAGAATAACCATTAAATCACAAGCTTCAACAGGCATTGGGTCAGTTGGAATTTCGCCTGATCCAATTTTTCCAATTACTTGTTTTACTTCAGGGAATTTTTCTTTCAAAATTTTACCTGCTCTTAATGATGCCTCAATGGTTTGAGAAATTGAACTACCTGATAACACTCTTGTTTCTACCGCAAAATCGCCTTCGTCTATAGAGGGAATAAATTCTCCTCCCATATTCATAAACAGAATTAAACTTGACACAAATAATAATATAGCAGAAACAACAGTGAGTACTTTTCTTTTTAATGCACCCTCAATTAATGGCGTGTAAATGCGTTGAAAGAAATCCATAATTCTGTCGGAAATATTGCGTTTGTGTTGTGTTTTTTTACTTAAACATAAAGCAGAAATCATTGGAACGTAAGTCAATGATAAAATAAATGCGCCTAATATTGCAAACGAAACTGTTTGTGCCATAGGCTTAAACATTTTGCCTTCAATACCAACTAAAGCTAATATTGGTAAGTACACGATTAAAATAATGATTTCGCCAAAGGCGGCAGAGTTTCTGATTTTTGAAGCGGATTCGTACACTTCACTATCCATTTGATTTTGCGTTAGTTTTGTACTTCCAAACTTTTCAAATAATCGTCTGCCAGTAATATGATGCAAAGTTGCTTCAACAATAATAACTGCTCCATCTACAATTAACCCAAAATCAATTGCTCCTAAACTCATTAAGTTACCTGATACTCCAAATAAATTCATTAATGCAATTGCAAAAAGCATTGCTAATGGTATGACAGAGGCAACAACTAAACCTGCTCGCCAGTTACCTAACAAAAGCACTAATACAAAAATCACAATCAATGCCCCTTCTGCTAAGTTTTTTGTAACTGTGTTTATGGCGTTATTTACTAATTTTGTTCTATCCAAAAATGGCTCAATAACAACGCCTTCGGGTAGTGTTTTTTCAATTTGTGTAATACGCTCTTTGACATTGCTAATTACTTTTGATGAGTTTGCACCTTTTAACATCATCACAATTGCTCCAACTACTTCGCCTTCGTCATTACGTGTCATAGCTCCATAACGAGTTGCATGCCCTAAATTAATTTTAGCCACATTACGCATTAAAACAGGAATTCCATTAGGGTTTGCTTTCACAACAATTTTTTCAATGTCTTCAATGCTACCAATTAACCCTTCGCTTCTTATGAAATAAGCATTTGGTTTTTTATCAATATATGCGCCTCCTGTGTTTTGGTTATTTTTTTGCAATGCTGTAAACACTTCGCTAATGCTTATATTCATACTACGCAATTTGTCGGGATTTAAAGCTATTTCGTATTGCTTTAAAAAACCACCAAAGCTGCTAATATCTGCAACTCCTTCTGTTCCTAACAACTGACGGCGTACAATCCAATCTTGAATAGTTCGTAAATCAGTAGCTGAGTATTTATTTTCATATCCTTTTTTTGTATGAATAACGTATTGGTAAATTTCTCCTAAACCTGTTGTAACAGGTGCTAATTCAGGAGAGCCAACACCATCAGGAATGATTGTTTTGGCTTCGGTTAAACGTTCGTTTACTTGCTGCCTTGCCCAATATACATCAACATTATCTTTAAAAACAATGGTTACAACGGATAAGCCGAAGCGCGAAAATGAGCGTACTTCTTCTATGCCTGGAATAGTTGCCATTGTTTGCTCAACAGGAAATGTTACTAATCGTTCTATTTCTCCTGCTGCCAATGATGGCGATGATGTAATTACTTGCACCTGATTATTAGTGATGTCTGGTACAGCATCGATGGGTAATTGAGTTAATGAATAACTCCCCCATATTATTAGTGCTATTGTAAATAGCCCAATAACGATTTTGTTTTTTATAGAAAAGTGAATTATCTTATCTAACATAATGTTATACAGTTAATGCTATATATTATAAAATTATATAGCGGTAAATAATAAATAAACTGAAATAAGCGGACAGAATTTGCCCACTTATAATTTTATAAAGAAAAAAGACTAAGCTAATTTAGGAGGTTGCCAAATAGGAATAATGGCAGAAGTAATTTTGGATTCTTTGTGAATTGTATATACAGTATTTATAACTGCAATAATTTCAAGGGTTGGTTGCAAATCATTACTTAAAAAATGTGAAGAGCAACAAGCACAGCTACAAAAAGGAGTACAAATTTCTCCCGAATGTTCTTCGTGATCATTTGCTTGTGAAATTTCAGAATGGTTTATTTCATTACAATCATCTTTATCACCACACGGTACAAGAACCAATGCGATAAAATAGATGCAAAATAATATGTGAAATGCTTTTTTCAACTAAGCAAATATAACTATTTTTTGGATTTAAAAACTATGCATTTTTTATGACTAAATGCAATTGATTAGAAAAGAAGGCGTTACACCCTCTTTTCTAATCAATTCTTCAAACTTGAAATAAATAAATTATTTTTTCTTTACCAACTCCATTCCGCATTTCGGACACTTTCCTGGCTTATCAGAAGTTACTTCCGGGTGCATAGAACAAGTATAAATAGTTGCTTTAGGGTCTTGCTTTTTACAATGATCCATTTTGCCATTCATATCCATACATTCTCCTTCTTTCATTGTCATTTTTTTTCCGTCTTTCATAACGCATTCGCCATTTACCATACATACAGTGCCATTTTTCATAGTCATATTCTTTTCCATTGGCATTGTTACACCATCTTTATGGTGCATCATTTTACCATCTTTCATCATACAACACTCTTTAGTTTTTGCTGTTTCTTTTTTTGCTTGAGCTGATAAATTAGTTGAAGCAAAGCATAATACCATCATAAACAATGAGGTAAATAGAGTAATAATTGTTTTTTTAGTTTTCATAATAATTACATTTTTTACAATTTATTCAGTAAGCTGTTTCCCATTCGTCAGTTTCGCTGTTACCCGTTATATTCAAAAAAAAGGAGGGTGATTTGAACCCTCCCTTATGCTTTATTATGAACAAGCCTCAGCACATTTTTTACAAGCTTCAGCACAAGCTTTGCAACTTTCGTGATGAGAAGCATGTTTAGCACATTCTTCAGAACAAGCTTTGCAAACTTTAGCACATAAAGCACATAACTCTTTTGAATATTGCGAATCTCTTGCACATAATCTTGCACATAATGCACAAATATCGGCACAATCACGACATAATGCAGCGCATTCTTTGCGGCCATCATTAATACAACTTGTTAAACATGTTTCACAAGTTACCACGCAAGCTAAGCAAGCGTCAATACAATTTTGTTTGTTCATTTTCTTAAATTTTATCTGTGAAAGAATTTTCACGTCATAAAGAACATGGTTTGCTTATCTTAAAGTGTTATACAACTTTAGTGAAAAGTTGTATAATTAACACCTCTTAATAATTCAAACTAAGTCCTACTCCAAATCCCATGTCGCTGTCATAGTGTGTTCTAATGCCCATGTTTTTATTTAATATGTATTTTAAATCAATCATATACTCTTTGTCAGTATTTAGCATAAAACCGAAACGCATACGTTTTGTTATGGGTATATCCATTCTTTCTAATTGTATCCTAAATTTACCATCTAAAAAAACTTCTCCCTGAACTATTATAAGCATTGGCAAAGTATAATTAACACCTAGGCTTACCTGAGCTCTATTATCTTTGGTGTTAGTTTGTGTAAAGATATTTTCTTCTTGTTCATCAATACCTAACTTTCTGTAACGCCAATCAAAACCAACAAAGGGCATTAACCACTGCATTTTGCCAATATATCGTCCAATATGTGTTTCGGTTTCGTAACCATGCATATCGTGATAACCTAAACGCCATTCTGTACCAATGCTCCAACGAGTATTTTGTATCATCAATTGCCCATCATTTCCATTAGAGGCAATATCATTTTCTGCCATTACATGAAACTTTCTATCATCGCTTTTTAATTTACGATAAGCATATTTTGGGTTTTTGATTAATGGATTTTTTGCTTGATTTTCGTATGTAAATACTCTTCCCATTCCACTCATCATGTGGTATAAAATATGGCAATGAAAAAACCAGTCGCCTTCAACATTAGCATTAAATTCTAATGTATCTGTTTCCATTGGCATAATGTCGATGATGTTTTTTAATGGCGCATTATCTCCTTGCCCATTAAGTGCTCTAAAATCATGACCGTGTAAGTGCATTGGGTGGCGCATCATAGAGCCATTGTAAATTACAATTCTTACATTTTCTCCTTTTTTAATTAAAATTTTATCAGTTTCTGAAATCACTTTATTATCTAAACTCCATACATAACGATTCATATTGCCTGTAAGTTCAAACCGTAATTCTTTAACTGGAGCATCTTTTGGAAGACTTGTATTAGTTGGAGACTTTAGCATCGCATAATTTAATGTAACAATATCCGAAAGCTTATTACTATTATATTGTTCAGCACCCATTTTCATGTCGCTCATTTTCGGCTTGTCTTCTCCTGTAATTTCGGGGTACATAACCACATTCATATCCATTTGATTAAGACTCATTTGCATATTCATATCGTCTAAATCTCCGTTCATTTTCATCATTCCGTTCATCATCTTCATTCCCTCAAAATATTTTAGCTTAGGCAATGGAGATGTAAGTTGTTTAATTCCATTACCTATATACAAGGATGCTGAATTTATTCGGTCTTCGGAGGTTGCTAAAAATTCGTAAGAAGTACTATCATTTGGTATGGTAACAATCACATCGTATGTTTCGGAAACAGCAATAATTAATCTATCAACTTCAACAGGTTCTACATCATTTCCATCATTTGCCACAACTGTTATTTTCCCTCCTGCATACGTTAGCCAAAAATAAGTAGATGCCCCGCCGTTTGAAATCCGTAAACGCACTTTATCGCCTACCTTAAATTGAGAAAGTTGATGTTCGTTTTTTCCATTCATTAAAAATTTATCATAGTAAACATCGCTTACATCCATTGCCAACATTCGCTTCCATTCATTTTTGAGTTTGGTTTTAAAATGTTTTTGTTTTATTGCTTCGACATAACTTTGAGTAGTTCCTTTTTTAATAGCAAACCAATCGGTTGCATTGTGTAACATACGATGCACATTTTTAGGATTGTAATTTGTCCACTCACTTAAAACAACTGGTATCGTTGGTAAATCATCTATTCCTTTTCTGAATGTTTTATCGTCTTTACGCTTATTCATGATAAAAGAACCATACATTCCTATTTGCTCTTGTAAACCAGAGTGGCTGTGATACCAATGCGTACCGTGCTGTATGATCGGGAATTTGTATAAATGTGTGGTATGAGGTTTTATAGGCATTTGGGTAAGGTATGGTACTCCATCTTCCTTATTTGGTAAAAATAAACCGTGCCAGTGCAACGATGTTGTTTCATTTAACTCATTATGCACGTATATTTCGGCTGTATCTCCCTCTGTAAATGTTAATGTAGGCATTGGTATTTGACCGTTTACGGCAATAGCCCTTTTGTCTTTACCAGTAAAATTTACAATTGTATCTTTTACATATAAATCGTACCGAACAGTTTTTTGAGCAAATATATTTTGTATTATCAATAGCATTAATGCTATTGATAATACTTTTGGGAAGGTTGTTATTTTGAAATGCATTTAGGACTTAAATTAATATTGAATTGTTGTTATAATTCAATTTACTTATTATTAAAAATTAGTTAATTGTTTCTACTGTTTTACCGCAACTCATCATTTGTGAGCCATAGTAAGGGTTTTTAATTGTACTTTCTTTACTTAGCCAATTTGCACCTTTCCCGTCATTATACATTGGGCAGTTTTGATAATAAATAGTTTCGGATTGTTTTGACACTTTTATTAATTCATACATGTTTTTTGAAAGTGTTGTAAAATGCTCTCTTTGATGTGCTGCATCTTTTGATTCAGCTATATGACCAGCATCTGTTTTAAGATCGCTTAAATATTTCATAAAAACGGTGTGTTCTTCTGATTTTAGATTTTCCATTTTTACAGCATTAATAGCTGCCAATAAATCTTTTGCTTTTGCAGAAGCTGTATTTCCATCAGTTTTCACTAAAGCATCTTTTACTAAAAAATAAGCATCAAAAACTAAATTTAAAGGAGATGTTTGTTGATTAGTTGCTGATGTTACTGGAATAGAACTGTTTTCGGTTTCAGGCTCTTGCTTAGTAACTGCCTTTTTAACCCTATCATATTTGCAACAACCGTGTAAATTATCATATACTTTATCGGGAGCTAAAAATTTATCACTATCATAACCTGATAAAGCAATACGTTTTAATATAGCATCTTGACTTGTTTGTTTGGAATCGTAAGTTAGAGTTGCCATTTTTGTGTCTTTATCCCAAACCACATTTGATACTTTCTTTTTGTTTCCTGCCTTTTCGATAGTTGTTTTACACATGCCACAGTTGCCGTAAATTTTTACGGTTTCTGTTTTTGAATTTTTAATTTGTGCTATGCTACTTGTGTAGAATAGAACTGCAATAATTACTGATACTATTTTTGTTATTGATTTCATGATTTTTTATTTTTTAGTTAATTATTTTTGGGTTGTTATATCATTTTTATAAGCATTATCAAGCTCATTCCTATCATTAATGCGTCTTCAATAATTGTAATTGTACTCATAGGCAAATTAAACACATCACCTAAACAAGCGCATTTAATTTTTTGCTTATTTAATACACTTTGTAAAACTCCTATAATACTTATACTCATTACAATTACTGTTACTAAATTTGTTACGAAAGGATTAAAGCCTACTAAATAAGCTATACCTAAGCCTAATTCAATAAATGCGTAGAGATAACCATAACTCTTTATTTGTTTTGCTACTATATCATACATTGCATAGCTTTCGGCAAAACCCTTTAAGTTTAATAATTTAAAGAACGAGAACACTAAAAAGAATCCTGCCATAAAATGATTCATCCATTGCATCCAATTAAAAGAACCGCTTACAAATTGCACCAAAAGTGTTATGCCTGTTATGTAACCAAACACTAACAAAATGGGACGATACGTTTCTAACCAACTTTTTTCTTCTTCAATAAACCCAGTAGAGGTTACTTTTGGCATTTCTACACTTTTTTCAGTTAATTGATATCTTGGGTTTTCTTTTAGAGCATTTTTTAATTCAGAAGTTGCAATGTGATGTTCCATTGTAATATCTGCCTCTCCTTTTTCTAAATCAATGCTCACATTGTTTACTCCTTTTACTTGTGATAGCAAGAACTGAACTTTTGATTGACAGCTTGAGCAAGTCATTCCTGATACTTTATAAGTGTGTTTCATGTTATTAGGTTTTTAATTATGAAACAAAGGTCAATCATTTTAAACCGTTTGTGTTATACTATTATCTGTTTAATCTATATAATTATTTGTTTTTACTTTATCTATTGCCAACCTCTTTTCTCCTTTTAGTTGTTTGTAAAATGTAGGCGTTAAACCTGTTACTTTTTTAAATTGCGAAGATAAATGAGCACTACTGCT
>Ga0075163_10005609_pt1 | contig 16690 bp, 15 predicted proteins | sample JI1023141ADNA_FD_71478 | JGI IMG/M metagenome (GOLD analysis project Ga0075163, IMG submission 71478) | Wastewater effluent complex algal communities from Wisconsin, to seasonally profile nutrient transformation and Carbon sequestration -... | ecosystem: Engineered > WWTP > Effluent > Algae...
CCTTCGCCGAGATCTGCCTCCACCACAAGAAGCGTGTCTTCACCGAGCACGCCCCCAAGGAAGCCCACTGGGGTCCCCTGATCTCCGGTTCCTTCTCGTACCAATCTGCCCTGCACAACATGCTCCGTGAAGGTTGGGCTTCCCCCTGCCCCACCAAACCCCATTACCTCTTGATGAAGGAAGCCAATGAACCCATCACCCTCCCGCCCGACACCCGATTCCCCTGGCTCCCCTGCCTCCCCGGCTGGGTCCCCCCCTCCCATCCAAACCAAAGTCCAGACAAGAACTGAGACTGACTGGGAGATCAAGAGGGACCGTGAGCACACCCTCGGCATCACCAAAGAAAAGAGCAACGAGTTCACTATCTACCAGAAAGAAAGTGCGCGTACGACCTACTTCCTCGATCTCACCCGTGAAGACCTCATCAACCTCCGCCACCTCATCAACGCCGCCCTCTCATGACGGGAGGGGAAGTACCCTATGACCCACCCCCGCATCCTCAGCATTGACACCGAAACATGGGGTGCTGCCAACTTCCGCGATATCTTCCCCGACCAGACCTGCTTCACCCCTCGCCGCGGCACCGTTGTTGATGGCGTTCACCCCGCCCACCAGATCCTTACCCTCTCCCTCACCCTCCCCAAGGAAGACCCCCGATGGAATCAAACATCTTTTTTGCCCCCGACGGAAAGTGCTCTGACTGCGGGGCTCTCCGTCCTGCCCTCTTTCTCTCTATCTGGGGAGGATGCTGTCTCAAATGTGCATCTGCCCGATTCCAACAAGACCTGGAACGCCACTACCTTATCCGCACTCGTTCCCGGTCAAACACTGGTGTTCGTGATCAGTCCCCAGGCCCTCTTCCTCTCTACGGAGGTGGACCCCTCTCTGCCCCTCGCGGAACAAACAAGGATGGTTCTCCTTCAGTCCCTGAAGATCCCGCCCCGCCGTGCTGAAATCCTCATCTACCAGTGGCTCACCTATGCCGACACCCTCCTTGGGATGAACCTCCCCTTCGATATCGGCATGATGCGTGCCCGCAGCGCCCTGTGGAAGTCCGCCCTCTCCGGCCGCCACACCCTCCTCGACGTTTCCTACCTCAACTTCCTAGAGAGCGAGGTCCGTCCCGAACGCTCGCTGAAAACCATCGGCCCCATCCTCGGCACCCACAAGTACGAGGAAGCCAAGACCCGCTTCGACACCCGTGCCGGCCGCTTCACCAACCTCCTCTCCCTGCTCCACTACATGGGGCAGGACACCGTCAACACCATGGCTGCCGCAGCCGAACTCGCCCACCGCATCGACGCCCAGAAACTCTCCGCCAAGCTCTCACCCTTCTGCATTCAGTTCTACACCGATGTGATCTGGTGCTGCATCGAGATGACCGAGAACGGTGTCCCCTTCAATCGCCCCGCCCTCGAAGAACTCGCCCACTCCCTCATCCGTGACTGCGACCTCGCCTACGCCTTCGCAGAACAATCCGGTGTGCGCCTCTCCAATCGCAATGGAGAGAAGGGGTGCAAGGCCACCCAAGACGCCTTCATGCAGGTCCTCATCACCGCTGTCAACGACGTGCTGTTCCTTTTCGACCGTCCCACAGAAGAAGCCATCGAGAAGGGTTTCCCCTCCCATTCGTCTTCGGCACTCGACCACCCTCTCCTGGAATTCACAGAGAAGCGGCGTGACCTCTCCTTCTCCGACGCCAACCGTTCCTTGTTGGGTTCCTTCCTCCCCATCACCCACGACCTTCAGCCCCTCCTGAAGGTCATGTCCTACCACAGCCACGCCCAGAAACTCCTCTCCTCCTACTGCTACCCCTACTTGTGGCACCAGCGCAAAGACCCCACCGTCCGTACCTCCCTCCTCTGCCCCCAACCCGGAGTCCCCCCATGCCCAGAACCATTGGCCCCGTCCACACAACAAAATCAGACATCCCTACCCCAGGTCCCACCATCCCCAAAGGAACTAAGAAGAACTTCGAGACCCTCAAGCGAGCCTTCACCAACGACAGTGTTGCTCTCCTCCGATGTGTTCGCAAGTCCGACCAACTCAACGTCACTCTCCTCTGCGCAGTCTCCCTTGACCCATCCGACGGTCAATACCAGTTCACCCCCTTTGCAGAGATGCTTGCCGAAACCAGCAATCCCTTCGACGCCTACGAACCGCCTCAACCCTGACATCTATCTCTCTCACCCCTCATGGTTCATCGTCCCCTCTTCCGTGAAGGATGGTTCGGGGAATTCAGGTGGCACACTCCAGTCCCGCATCGTGTGCAAGAACGGAGCACACCAGACTGACCCCCCGGAGATCCAGGAGTTCTGGCAGTCCCGCTGGTACGGCGGTTCCATCGTCAGCATCGACTTGTCGCAGATTGAACTCCGCGTGGCCGCCCTCCTCAGTGGTGAACCCTTCTTCGTGAACGCCTTCATCAACGGTTGGGACCTCCACGGCCGTGGTGCCCTCATGCTCTGGGGCGAACGTGCCATCCTCTCCCGCTACCCCGACCTCCGCACAGTGCCCGTAGACAAGTGGAAGTCCTCACCAGGCTTCAAGCAGTTCGAGCGCCAAGTCGGCAAGCAAATCAACTTCGCCCACCTCTTCCGTGCTGGCGCCGACAAGATGCAATCCACCGTCTTGGATGTGATCGGTGAAATCCTCCCCCTGTCCCTCTTCCACCGCGTCGTCAGTGCCCGTCAATCCGAACTCCCCTTGTTGTGGGAGTGGCAGGAGGCCCGCATCTATGAAGCCCGAACCACCGGCCGCATCATCCTCCCCTTCATCGGTCAGTCCCGCATGTTCCTCGGCGGCGACAAATACGATGTCAACGAGATCGTCAACTTCCCCGTCCAGACCACCGCCTCTAACATCATCCTTCGAGTGGCTGCCCGCCTGCGTTCTCTCCTCCAACAGCTTAAATGCCGCACGATACTTCCGTTCCTCAACGTCTACGACGCCCTTAAGTTCGATTGCAAAACCGCGTCTGATGTGGCAACTCTGCGTACATTGTGGCAAGAGGCACTGGCGTTCGTGGTGGATGAAGAATACTACCACTGGCTTCAGAATCTTTACGCCCGTCAGATCCCCATCGAATATGAAATAGAAGTCCACACCCAGGAGTAACCCATGCCTTCTCTGATCCCCTCCCCATCCGATCCGAACTCCAACCCCCTCGACCAGATGCAGACACAGGAAGGTGCGACCGCAGCCCTTAACACTGCACTCGCCGCCACACCCGAACCCCACCGCTCCGTCATCAGTGCCACCCTGATGCTCATGCTCCGCCAGCAAACCTGCCTCATCGAGACCCTGGAGAAGCAACCCCTCCACGTTGCCATTGAAGGCAAAGTCCTCTGGGACCCTAAAGCCGTTCCCTCCGACGAAACCTATTTCAAGTCCGCACCCATCCTCGCCCTCATCAAGGACTTCCGCGGCGAGTGACTTGACTCTTTGTTTGGTGTTCCCTAGCCTCTTCCCTTTGGAACACTTCCCGGAGTCCACACATGCCTTCCCCCAAATCCCTCGCCGACCAGATTCAGAAGTACCTCCTCATGGGCTGGACCACGGCCGAGGTCGCCAAGAAGTGTAAATGCACTGTGCGCTGGGTGAACAACACCGCCGCCGACCGCTCGCTTCCCCGCAACCAGCCCATCGTCCCCCACGGTGAGACCGCCCGCCGCATCGACCGTGCCCTCATCGTCACCAACCGCAACATCCCCATGGTCGCCGCTTCCTTCCAGCAGGCCCCCTGCAACATCGAAGCCTATATCAAGGACGTATCAGCCAATGCCGACACTCCGAAAACGCGTGGCGTCGTCGCCCGTCGCACCGCCGAGCGCACCAAAAAGCGCAAGTCCCGTGCCCGTGCCCGTGCCAAAGCCAAGTCTGTGTGACCGCATCCGCCCCTTCCTCACCAAACTCGACCTCGCCCGCACCTCCCTCCGTAAGTGAGAAAGTCCTGGACCATCCTCGTTGACTCGCGGGAGAAGAAGGCACTATCCTTCCCCTCCCATCTTGTCATGTGGAATCCGAGCACCGGTGTGGTTGATGGTGCCGCGTGTACGGTGCGGCTGGAAACTCGGACCGTTACACATGAGACCGCCGACTACCAGCTTGAAGGGTTCCCCTCCCATTGCATTGTCGAGCGCAAGAACAGCCTGACCGAACTTGCCACCAACCTCTGCACCCCCCAAGGCCGCCGCAAATTCACCGCCGAACTCAGCCGGCTCCAGACCTCGTGTCGGCACCCCTACATCTTCCTCGAAGGTGACCCCCACACCCTCCGCAGCGTCAAATCTGCCCAAGGACGGGAGGGGATAAATCCGCATATTGTGCGTGACATCCTGATGCGAGCCTGCTTAGACTATGGCGTTCAACTATTGATTCTGCCCTGCTCCACACCTAACCAGCGTGGTGCCGCGGCAGAATGGATCGCCTCTCTTCTCATTGCAGGAGCAACCGCATGTCCACCACCCTCGGCGCCTCACTCGTTGGTTCCTTCATCAACGACTGTCCTCCCCACGCAGGACTACCCGGTTCCCGTTGCTCCGCCATCTTCGTTGTGAACTCCGACATCACTGTGGCCACTGGCTCTGGTGATGAGTACAAAGATATTGCTGCTCTCCGTGCAGGGACTGTGGCCAACGCCTCTAACATCCGACCACTCACCAACAACCCGGCCGCTACCCACCTCTGTCTGCTCCTTGCCCTCTATGCTCCCACTGGCGCTGAGACTCTGACACTTTCACCCACCCTCCGTTGCTTTGGCACTATGCCCCCTGCCATGACAGGCAAGGAACATTGGCCCGACGATGTGAACAGTGCTATCCCCTCCCCCTCTGGGCCTTTCTACCTTCCGTTGCGAGCGGAGTCCGCGGCCGTTGATACCCTGGATGTCTCTCTCCCCACTACTCTGCATGGGATCATTGGTCGGGACGACCCCAAGCTTCTGATGATTACAGACTTCATCCGCATACCCACACGGGGAGTCCGGGAGATCTTGGCCACCATCCGGGTTGCAGGTACGGTTTCTGACCCGGCTGCTGCGGGAATGGTTTTGGGGTTCTATGCTTCCGAGTCCATCTGAGGATATTTCCTCAGTGACTCTGGAGCCCCCTCATGTCTACCTTCTATGTTGACTTTGCTTCCGGTTCAGACACTTCAGGAAGTGGTCTCGAATCTTCTCCATTCCGCTCCATCCAGAGGGCCGTGCTCGCTATCACCGCAGGCACCACTTACGACGACAACACCATCTATATCAATGGACTGTGTCGCCCCTCCCTCGACTCTGTCACTGCATACAACAACTGGCTCGACCCCTCCACCGCGACGGGTCGTCCCACTTCTGTCCTCACATGGACCACCACCTCTGGTCTCGCCAATCCCGGCTTCACCCTGAAGCTGAAGCCCAGTGGTTCCTGCCGCATCACCGGCCGTACACCCCTCTCGACGATTCCTTCCCCTCCCACCTGGACCGAAACCGCAGCCGGTATCTGGAGCGCCACACTTCCCATCGGTCTCAAGGTCGCTGCCCTCACCTACAAGTACGAAGATGTGAATACCTGGATTCCCCTTGTCGATGGCCGCCGCGTTCCCACTGGCTTCTTCACCATGGGTTCCTCTCTCGCTAACGTGAGTTCCAATCCTTACTTCGCTTATTACAACTCCGTGGATGGCACCACCCGTATCAATATTCCTGGTCTCCCTTCAACCACCACTTCTGATCAGCTTAATGCAGCACTCGAAGTGGTCTTTGGCAGTCAGACTTCAGCCCACGCAGACAATCTCCAGGCAGGAATGGAGTTCGCTAATTCCGGTGCGAACACCTGCAACCTTCTAATTGATCTCGCGGGTGTGATCATCGACTGTATCAATCCCATGGCCGCCGCTGCCTCTTCTGGTGTCTACCTTCCTTATGGCTTTGCACTCGCCAACGGTTCTGGTTGCATCATAAAGAACAGTCTCGTCATGAACTGTGGGTACCACCCCTTCGGGATCGTGGGCAAGATCAACACCAACAATACATTCCTCAACTGCGAGTCCCTTGGCTCCGGCCCCGCTTCCACCAACTTTGTGCATTACTCCGGCAACACAGGAAGCACTGACACCACTGGTGCTCGCACCACTGGCTGCTACGCAGGTGTCTATCCTCCTATCCGTCTCGACGGCCTTGCCTTCGCTGTCAACCAGGTCGTGACCAGTTCTCCCACAGGTATCACAGGATACCTCACCCATGGAGACATCACCAACGCACTTCCCGCCGACTACCTGGTGAGCAGAAGTGTTGCGGTTGCCTGTCAACTCCCCGGTCTGAACATCAGTGAGAACTGCAAAGCAGTCACGGTCTCTGAGTGTCGTCCCGCGAACAAACCTGCAGTCGGCTCTGTCGACGAACTCGATTGGGACTCATACGCCTGCCGCCTCGACCAGTTTGTTTCCTATGGACTTCCCATTGTCGTGGGTCACAGCAGTGGTAACGTCTCCTGTCTCGCCATCCGTCGCAGCATCATCTGGGAAGGGCTCCGGACCAACACGAACACCAACACCCTCAATGTTCCCATCAACGGGTGGTTGGGAAGCAGCACCGGACTCTCCACCATTCTCCTCGATGCCGTTTGGCATAAGGCCGACTACAACTTCAAGGACAATGGAACAACCGACCGTCCCATCCTTCTCTGGGGTGCAACCACTGTTGACAGTTCCAAGCGTCTGATTGTGCAGAACAGCAGCATCGTTTCCAGCACAGACGCAGCCCGCTCTCTCTCCTTCTTCTACAACCACTTCACCCTCAGCGCTGCCACGCAGAACACAACACTTCTGATCAACAACATCGTCTCTAAGACTACGGCCAACACCGTGAACATGATTGAGTGCAACGCCGCGGAAGATGCCAACGACCTTGCCATCCTTCTCCCCCGCATCTCAGGCAACGTCTTCTATCTTTCGGGGGGCACTGTCAAATACTGTGTTGCCACCGTCGCAGACACTGCTGCCGAATTCCGCACCATCTGGGGTTCCTCCAACGTCCTCGATGTGGATCCCGGTTTCACCGCCCCCAACATCAGTCCCCACATCTCTCCCAGCGCCTTCGCTTCTTCCCTCCGCACCCGCCCTCTCCGCAGCCTCTTTGCTCTCAATGGCCCTCACGAAGGCCACCCCGGCTGCTGGAACCCCAACGTCACCATTCCCTGCAAGTCAGGGACAACTCCTACATTTGAAGACATCGCCACCTTCCTCACTGGGCGTAAGTTTTAACCCCCTCCCATCTGTTTCGAGAGGATGTTATGACTCACAGGTACCCTGAACAGACTGCTCAGAATGATCAAGAAGCACTTCATGAGATAGTTCGAGCACTCGAACATGAGGTACGAACATTGAAAGCAGCCAGTCCTTCCTACTTCAAGGACAAGATCCTCCCTTCTCTGCTGGTTGCATTGGTCCTCAGCGCTGTCTCCTTGTATGGCACCCACCTCGTCTATGGCACCCGTCTCACCTCAGTTGAGCAAAGAACCGACCGAATAGAGGTTCAGATGGGAGGGCTACGTGAAGAGACACAGAAGATCGCTGTCGATGTCTCCTTCATCCGGGGTTCCCTGACCAACCCTCCCAAGCCCTGACCTGGGTATACTTCCCCAAGGAGTATTCCCTATGAAACAACGTATCTTGACCGTCAGTACCCTCGTCGCCTTCGCCTTCCTCTGCATCTCGATCTTCGCCCTCCTCGCCTCCCCCGGCTGTGCCTCACTTGGCCCCTCCGCCCGTGACCAGGCCCTTGACACCCGCGAAACCCTCGTCGCCCAGAACGCCGACCCTGCCACCCTCCCAGCCGTGAAGGAAGCCAACGAGAAGGCCATCATCGCCATCGACAAGGCTCTCCCCTCCCTTCAGTCCGCAGCTTCAGGTGACCTCAGTGGTGCCATCCTGACCGTGGGTAACCTACTCCCCCCTCCCTTCAACCTAGCTGCTTTAATTGCCTCAGTTGGTTGGGGCATCTTCGAGCGGTCACGCCGCAAGGTTGCCCAGTCCGACACAATCTCCGTCGTGACTGCCATCGAAAAAGCGAAAGAGAAACCCACCGAAGAGGGCATAAAGTTGAAGACCTCCATGCAAACTAACGCTGCTCTCATCGACGCCAACCTGACCCCCGGCGCCAAAGAGATCATCAAGACCGTTTCCGGTACCGTCTAAATCTGCCTGTTTTACACCAGGGGCCGTAGTTTCTACCCCGAAGCTGCGGCCCTTTTCCATCCCGCAAAGGAACCCCATGACCGAACCCACAATGCCCCCCGTTCCAGATGGGAGGGGAAAGGAGTGCATTCCCTTCCTCGAACACCACGGACTCGTCGCCCGTGTGCCCCCCATCCGCTCCTCCGACTTTGAGTTAGCGCTCAACGACCCCTTCCATTACTACCTGACCCGCCGCTTAGGCATCGTCCCCGCACACTCCTGGTCGCCGGCCCTAGCCCGCGGCTCCTGGATGCACAAGTGTTTCGAGCATGACCCTTTCTCCTCCGACGAAGGACTCACACTCAAGGTCTTCAACACACTTGATGATCGCATCAAAGAGTTGACTGTGACCAACAAAGCGCTCGGCATCATTGGTGATTCTCACCGAGATCTTCTGGCCCGCGAGCGCCTCGACGTTGAGACCTCCCTTGGCTGGTACCACGCCGCTCGTTCCGTGAAGATTTCCGACAAGCACGGCACCTTCCCTCAATTTCTGTCCCAGCCCTACTGGCGAATCCTCGCCCGTGAACTTCCCGTTTCCCACTCTTCTCTGCTTCAGCCAGCGAAGGTCCCTGCCAGCAACGGCATCCTTGACCTTCTCCTCCATGACACGCGACACAACACTCTTTGGATTCTGGACCTCAAGAGCTGTTCCGAGCCAGCAGTCAATCGGCTCTCCACCTGCGCCCTGGAGTTTCAGACCCAGCACTACCTGCACATCCTGTCCAACCATGTGAATATTCCTCTCTGGCGCCGCACCTATGACCTTCCCGACGATGTGAAGATCGCAGGCATGATGCACCTTGCCATTCAGAAACCCGACATTAAGTTCTGCAACACCGACCGCAACTTCCGCGAATTCGAGTTCATTCCCAACAAAGGGAAGAAGAATCAGGGTGTTCCCCGCATGGAAAAAGAATTCTTCGGGGAACCCGTCCTCGCCAACTACATCAAGAGGTGCCAGCAGTGGTATACAGGTACAGGGGACTACCTACATCTAGCCCCCGAACGCACAGTATCACCAACTGTCAACATTTCTTTCAGTCCCATTGAAAAGGTGCTGGATCAGGGAGGTCTTATCGAGTATACTTCCCGCATGGCGTTCTTGGAGAAGTTGGCAATGTGCCCTGCTTACCCTGCGAATTTCATCCGCAGTGCTTCCGCCCTCCGTTCCTTTGGGAAGCTTTCCAAGTATGCTCCGTTCGCCCTGACCCCCCCACGGTTATGGCCCGAGATCATTGAACGAGAGGGCTTCATCATCGCCCATCGAGAAGAGGAAACTGCCCATGTCGAAGAAGACCGCCAAGAAGAAGTCTCGCAAGAGTAACTCTGCCCCCCGCAACCTGCCCTGGCACAAAGCCCTGGAGACCCCCATCCTCCAAGGTGCCATCCGACCCCTCATCGAAACCATCGCCTCCAAGGGTTTCAAGGGCCTGCCCGACCTGCACAACAACTTCCAGACCGCCTTCAAGTGTTCTGTCTCCCGCGACATCTTCACCCACTGGCTCAAGCGCCTGGGCCTCTACGACACCGTCGCCGGTACCCAACTCCGCACCCTCAATAATGGTCTTCCTCCGGGACCACCTACCCCTACTCAACTATCTCAATCATTTCGCTCCAGGGCTCCCCAACAACTCTACGAACCCGACATTCAAATCAGCCGCCATCCCGATGAACCTGGACAACTAGGTCTCAACGGTGAGCCAATCGCAAAGAACCCCGACGGCTTCTCCTCCCCTTCGACAGAAGAACCCTCTGTGAATGTGGGCGAGAGTGACGAGATTGATCTGCCGCCCTCGGGTCCCTCGAAGGGGCAAGCCTTTGACGAGCGTGTGTTGGCTTTGGCCCCCTCTGGTGAGGGGCCGCAGCCCACCATATTGGGTGGTGGTGTTTACGGTGCCCCTGCGGGAACCATCCCCATCCAAGGTTAATCCCCTCCCATCAAATCTGGAGTCTCAATCATGTCCGAGCAAACACTCGCTGCTGGTCAACCTCTCGCCGCCAAGTATGGAAAGCTGGGTGGTCACCGCGGCCGCATGCTGGCGCCGCCTGCGAAGATCGCAGCCTTCATCTTCTCTCTCCCCGGCGATGGCAAGACCGCCTTCGCTGAATCTCACGAGGGTGGGTTCATCTTCAACCTCGATGGCACCAGCACCACCAACCCCAACCCCCTCGCAACTACGTGGCCCGGCGTCTCCGGCACCAACGGTTCCCTCATTGACGACGCGGGGAACAACATGGTCCTCCAGTATGAGGGTGTGATCGAGAAGATCAACATCCTCAAAGAGTTGGCCAAGAACAACCAGCCTCGGCCCGAGACCATCTTCTTCGACTCCCTCTCCGCGTGGGTCCGCCTCCTTACCTACTACATCGGCCGTAACGCCAAGACCCTCTCTATCGCCCAGGACAATGACAAGGACTGGAAATCACTACACGGCCCCTCCGCATGGGACATGCTCTACAACATCGTGGTCGACACCATCGCTGACCTGAAGAACCATGGCTACGGCGTCTATGTGCTGGCCCACATCGTGAAGAACAAGATACCCATCGGTGAGAACATGTTCGCCCAGGGCTACGAGTTCACCATCACCGACAACTTCTGGAAGCGGCTCTACGCTATCTTCGAGTTGTCCGCCGTGCTCGCCGTCGAAACCGTCCCTGTCACCTCCATCGAGACCATCACCCAGGAATACAAGGGCAAGCCTCTCACCACTCAGAAGACCGTGACGAAGAATGTTCGCAAACATTACCTGTGTGTCAACCGCTCCGATCTGGAGGGGATGGCCAAGGGTCGTGTCAACTTTGATAAAATCGAACTTCCCGCAACAGGCGCGTGGGAAGCCTTCGTGACTGCTTACCGTACAGCAGCGAATTCCGCAGTAGCCTGATTTGGAGCGTCCCTCTCATGCCAATTGACAACAACGTAGTAGCCATGTTCAACGTCATGGCCACCACCTATGCCGGAGCCAGTGCCAACACTGGTGAAGGTCTCCAGGGCGAGTGGCCCCCGGAAGGTGTTTCCGATCACATCCTGATCGGTGTCACAGCCAAGGCTGACACTGGCAAGAATGCTGATGGCAGCAACTACCCGATGATCGTGGCCCAGTTCGAGTACGAAGCCCTTCCCGGCTCCGACCCGACCGCCGACCCCACCAAACCGCCGCTCAAGTGGAAGGGTGAACAGTTCCGCCTCGTGCCCAATTACGAGACCGTCATCTCCGGTACCGACGCCAAGAAGGTTTCCGGACAGAAGACTGCCGCCCGTATCGCTGAGGAGCGTTTCAAGGGCCACTGCTCCAAGATCCTCCGCAAGGCACCCGAAGCCTGTGTGAACCCTGGTGCTGACCTCCAGGCCATTGACACCCTCATTGCCCAGGGCAACCGCACTATTCTCCAGATGAAGATCCAGTACCGTGAGGGTACTCGTAAGGCTGACGCTCAACCTGGTACCAAACCTCCCACGTACAAGTCTGAATTCGTCCAGGACAACATCTCATCGTGACTTGACGCAGGGACCTTTCCCTGCTAACTTCTCCTCACTATCCCCTCCCATCTGTCCCTTGGGGCCTACACCGCTCCAAGGGGCTTTCTCAGAGTGAATGACACCGGCCTCGTGTCGACACACCACTGGCGAAATGCTTGCCGGAGATGATGGTGGTGTTGTCTCCAATTCACTCTGACTGTTTGCGGGTTGGCGCAGTTGGTCAGCGCGTGCGGCTCATAACCGCGAGGTCGTTGGTTCGAGTCCAACACCCGCAACTTGTCTGGTTCAGGGACGAACCTTTGCAGGCACCTCACTTCACCGCGGGGTGCCTGTTTTATGTACACACCCTTTGAAGCTTCTAAACATCTCGCCACCCTTCGCTCCCGTGCCCGCGTCGACATCGACGGCGAGCGTGACGAAAACGGGGTCCTCAACACCAGCTTCTACACTTCAAAGATTTCTCTGGTGGTCACACCTGCCGATCCCGCATGCGCGTGGGCCCTCCACCGCATCCAGTTCCTCGAACAGCAGTTGAAGGAATGTCGCACCCTCTTACAGGTTCTCAACTTCCCAGGAGGACTACCACCTCAAGGCTCACCGAAGTTGGAGAACACTCCACCTCTGCCTGCCGCAGGGCCCACCGCCTGAATCCGTCGCAGGAGTTCCTGACTCTTCAACTGTTCTTCCATGCCCAACCGGTCTGCGTCCCGCTGGCTCGCTGTCGCCGCACCCGTGAGTGCTCCCGGCTGCAAGTTCCGTGCAGCACCGGTGTTGGCCGCCAACTGTTGATACTGTCCCCGCACCTCTCCCGGCAACCGTTCCAGACTTCTCTCTGTGCGGCCCCGCGACTGGTTCTTCAAATACTGTTCGACCTGTTCCTTACTGACCGTCAAAGGAACTCCCTTGAATCGCTTCTCGAAGTCCGCCGCAATCTTCTGTGCCCTTCCCACCTCATTGCTCGCAATCGCCCGCAGATACTCGTGGCGTGCCTGCACAATCTGGTCCCTCTGCTTCACCAGATAATTATCCAACTCGCCCTGCTGTGCCCAGTGCCCCATGTCCACACCAAAACTCTTGGCAATGAGTTCCGCAGGGCTCCGATACTCAATGAGTGTTCCATCTCCCTTGAACACCGGTACCTCGCCCGTGGGCAGGGGCATGTCATACCTCGCATACGTCTTCTGCAACGCACCCGGCAACCCAGCGAGATTGGTTTTGGGGAGGGGAGGGGAAATATTCAGAGCCCTGTTCAGCGCCACACCACCCGGAATGAGCCTTGCCAGCGAGTCCGCCAACATGCCTGCATCCTCATTGGCCACACCCCGCAGAATCCCCACCGGCACATCAATCACCGGCGGCACCGGAATGAACTCCCCCCTCTTATCTAGCAACTTGTCCCCACCCAACAATTGCGTGGCACTTCCCGCAAACAGCCCCCTGGACAGGTCCGCACCCAGCAACCCCTTCCCCGCCTCATAGATCAGAGCACTCATGCCCATACCCCGGAGCATGGTGTTCTTAAACCCCGTCCAATACTCTTCCCCTCCCGCCTTTGGGAATGTATCGAACACACCCATGCTCGTGCGCAGGGGGAAGCTGAGGAACTGCTTCATCAACGGATTCGCCAGTGGCCCCTTCATGAACACCATTGGTGTATTGAGGTCATTCACCCCAAACTGCGTCGTGAGTACGAACCGGTGCAGGTCCGGAAGGAAGTTCCCCGTCAACTGTTGCCCACCCCTGGTGCTCATCCTCTTGAACAAGTGTGCCGCATAGTTTCTGTTGAACCACTCCGACTTCTCGAAGCCCTTCATCATCAACTCGGCCGTCTTATCCATCATCCCACTGCCACCCGCCAAGTGACTATCCAGCAGGTTGTGCATGCTGGGTCCGATGCCCAGCACATTCTTTCCGCCTGTAGCCTTCCCTGCAAACTGGAAGGTGTCTTCAATCAGCTTCATTTTCTCGTCAGGGTTGAGGAACACCCTCCCCAAAGCTGCCCGCTTGGAAGCGTAATTTGCCATCTCGGCAATGCTGTCACCAAACGCCCCTACCACTTCGTCCAACCGGCCCGCGGTCGCGGCCATGGTGAAGGGCTGCATGAGGTTCATCACCATCGAACTCATGTTGATACCCAGGTGCGTGACATAGAACCACTTCGCCAGCCCTCCACTGAAGTCCGTGATTCTCGTCTTACTTGAGTAGTCCCCAAACTCCTTCAGCTTTGCCACGAACTCCGCCCCTTTGGGATGTGCCTTGGCAATGATCTTGCCCACGAACCCATCCGCCAGCGTGTTAGCCCACTGCTTCGTCTGCATCTGACTGTTGTAAATCGTGAGCAGTTCATCCCCTGCGTTGTTCAGTGCTCCTGGCACCATCGCATCCCGCATCAACTGCTGCCGTGCTGGTGCAATCTCACCTTGGAACGCCCTATCCATCATGGCGCCCGGACTCAACCTACTCAGCAGTTCAGGTGGAACCTCATCCCCCACCGCAACCTTCATACCCCCAATGATCGTGTTCCTGGTCTTCACATCCTCCAGCATCACCCCTCGTGCAGCCCTGTCCGCTTCGAGCATCGCCTCCGTCACCGGTCGTGTGTCATATACCGTCGAGTGCTGCACATCCCTCGTATATTTCCTGTGTGACATCTCGTGGTTGGGGTCCAGGGTCATCATCCCCTTCCCCTCCGTTGCATAGAGGTACTGTGCCTTCTTCCTCACCAAATCCCTATGCGTCTCCCCATTGAGATTCAGCAACCCCTTCTCTTCAGCCCAGTCCAGGAACTCAGGATCGAGATTGACTTCCTTGCTCGTCAACGGCGCCACACGGTCCACACCCCCTGGCCCACCCGCCGAGTGAGGTGCGAACTCCAGGTTCTTGGCCTGCATCTGATCCAGCCCCAGTGGGGGTTCCTTCATTCCCTCACTCATCTGCACCTTGGCCAGCTTGAAATTGTTCCTCGGCGCCCAGCCCGTCGTCCCCCAGTTCTCCGGCGTAATAGTCTCGCCCAGGATCTTCACCAGTTCCTTCTGCCTCGCCACTCCATCCTCAATAGTCTTTATTCTCTGCACATCCGCATCCCCAATAAGACCAATGAGCATCTCCTTCCCCTGGATACTGGTGCTCCCCTCCTGAATAAGGCCCATGGGCCCATCACCCTCCTGGCGCATTTCCCTCCTGAATGAGTCTGACAACCGACTCACCTTATCTGGGTCCTGCTTGTACTCCCCAGTCTTGAGGAAGTGCTCCATATCCCCGTGATGGTCGATGATCTCCACCTGTTTCGCATACGCATACGCCTGTCGGTGTTCCATCCCCTCCCGCCCATATCTGGTGAGCAGTTCATCCAGCTTGTCCTTGTGCAGAACCCCCAGGTCCGTCACCTCAATGTCGGAGTGAACTGCACCGCTGGCCCGTACCTCCAGCCCGTTCATGTCCGCGTAATACTCATCGAAGTTACCCCACCGTGCGCGGTCCCCCTTGGACAGCTTGGAGTATTGCTCGCGGAACATGGCCTTCTCTGCCTTGGCCTTCCTGGTGTACGCCGCCAAGTTCGCGGTCACAATCCCCTGATCATCTGGTGCAACCGGATCAGGTGCCATATCCGCGAAGTCTTCCCGCCCCCTCCGGTACTGCACACGTCTCCGATAGTCTTTCACTTTGCGTGTAGTATCTTCGCCCAGTCGCATATCCGCGGCCGCCGTCGCCTTCACATAATCATTCACCAACTCGTGCTCTGCACTTCCCTTCTTGTAGTTGTCGGGAAGCAGCATGCCCTCTTCTGACCACTTCCCCTCCCGTCCCAGGATCTTGTTGAATCGGCCCTTCAGTGCTTCTTCCTGCTGGATGACGTTCTTTCTCGCCCGGAACATCACCGTACTCAGATCTTCGTTGACCTGCAACGCCACCGGAACCGCGGGGCTTCCGTTGAACTCATCCAACAGTGTGCGCATCTTGTGCAACCAGGGCAACGACCTCTTGTTGTTGCTGTTGAACCGCTTCGCCACACTGAAGAAACTCTTGCCCTCCGCCAGCGCCTTGGCACCTACCGGACTGGTGAGGAACATCATCCACACCCAGGGATTCGTGGCCACCTCCGCCAGTGCCCTGCTGAACCCCTTCTCACCCCCCGTGAACTTGTCCGCCAGATTACTTCTTTCTGCCGGCGTCAGATTGTTGGGACTGAGGAACGCATCCTTGACACTCTTGAAGGTCGCCTCCCCCTCCAAAAACTGACTCATCGCCACCCCCGGCGCATCGTACAGATTGACCGGCTGATAACTCTGTGCCATCCCAGCAACATTGGAGATTCGACTCATGATCAAGTATACGGCCCGCGTCCGCCGCGGCATGCAGATCCTCTTGGACCAGGGGTTCGAGAAGCAGATTACAGCGCTCCGTGAATGGAACGAGAAATTGCCCCGCTCCGAACAGTACACCGCCGAGGACTTCAAGGACCTCGAAGCCCTCCTCGCCTACATGAAGCAGGAAACCCAGCACCAGTCCAGCATCGAGGCCGGTTCCGCCCTCGCCCAACTAGCTGAGGGAACTCCAGAACCCCCAGTGACGGGAGGGGAAGTAACCACCATCACCCCCGCCGACCTCGACATGAACTGGCCAGAACAAAAAGAGCCGGCCCCACCTGAGTGAGACCGGCCTTTGCCCCGCAAAGAGCACCCATTCCCGAAAGAGAGCGAGCCTGCTAATTTCTTACTGAACGAATTCGTTCATCCACACCGAGATGCTGAGTTCATCAAGGTCACCATCTGATGCTTGTGCTGTACCCGCAAAGTTTGTGTGCTCCACAAATACCGTTGCGCCCGCAGGTACGATGTTGGCAGAGGGCTTCCCATTACTGAGCACGAAGTCTGCTTCGATGTTGTCAAACGCATTCGCAATTGTGGTCAGGTCCACACTGGTGTCATCTGTAATTGGCACACTGGTAGTGAGTGCAGTGCCCAGCCCTGCCGCTGTGACAAT
>Ga0075163_10005611_pt1 | contig 16689 bp, 20 predicted proteins | sample JI1023141ADNA_FD_71478 | JGI IMG/M metagenome (GOLD analysis project Ga0075163, IMG submission 71478) | Wastewater effluent complex algal communities from Wisconsin, to seasonally profile nutrient transformation and Carbon sequestration -... | ecosystem: Engineered > WWTP > Effluent > Algae...
TGGATTATTCGCTCGCGTCCAACATGGTACTGGCATAGCGACACTGTGCTTCAGGCCAACACCGCAGCTAAAGAGATTCTCAACCCAATCATCTGGCACTAGTTGGAAGATAGAAGTTGGTAGGTGGAATATGGAAGATAGAGGTGCCGATGGAACTGTTTACCCCCTTAAATTCTAGCTACCATTTTCCATTTTCTTACCCCACCTGTATACTACTGATGTAAATAGTGGTTATGCTATGCATCAAATAAAAATATCTCTAAAACAAATTATCACTAAGATGAGTATCTCTCTCGGGATAGTTTTAGTAGTAGGATACCTTGTTGTCCCTCACGCCGGGAAGAAAGTATCAAAGCCACAGTCCTCACAAAGCAGTAACTCTACTTCAGTTAAGCCAAGCCCTGATATTAAAACGTCATCAAATACCTCGCCTGCAACCAAAGGCAGTTCAGTCAGCAAGTCGGTGGCGGTTTCACATCCTACTTCTGAACAAAAAAGATATTACCTTCTGAGTGCACCGAATGATCCATACTATGCCAGCGCCTGGTATCTTCAGTCAGTCAATGCGCCTGCAGCCTGGGCAACTACAACGGGTAGTAGTTCAGTCACCGTGGCCGACATCGATACAGGTTTTGCACTTTCTCACCAAGATTTATCTGCGCATTGGAAGCTTAACTCAGGTGAAACTGGCGGGGGCAAAGAGACTGATGGGATCGATAACGATGACAATGGTTATGTAGATGATTGGCGTGGTTGGGACTTCTCTCGGAACTCATACGTTGGAGATCCAGGCGATAATAACCCGCAGGCCGGCACTACTGCACCTAATGGAGATGGAACCTCGCACGGCACGGAAACCGCTGGTTTAATTGGGGCAGTAGGCAATAACGGAACTGGCACAACGGCAGTATCGCAGAACGTCTCAATTTTACCCCTGCAGGTTATCGATGACACTGGCAGTGGTTATAGCGACGCAGTGGCCAATGCAATTTACTATGCGGTCCGCCAAGGGGTGGATGTTATTAATATGAGTCTTGGTACCTCGGGAAATGATCCGATTGTAGAGCAGGCGGTAGATTATGCGCATACCCATGATGTTGTTGTAGTGGCGGCGGCGGGCAACTGCGGTAATGCCGGTGCAACTGGACCGTGTGCGGGGCAGGCACAAGGATACATTACGTTCCCGGCGAGCTACGATAAGGTCATGGCAGTGGGTGCAACGGATAGCAATAGCACACGAGCAAGTTTTAGTAGCTACGGTCCACGGTTAGACGTTGTGGCACCTGGGTCGGGTTCAATCGTATCACCAACATGGGTAAATGGTAACGGCACGACCGCATATGCGACCTCGTTATACGGAACCTCATATGCTTCGCCAATAGTTGCGAGCAGCGTGGCTCTTATTAAATCGATTCGGCCTAGCTCAACTGTTGATGATATGAGGGCACTCATCATGGCGGACGCCACTAAACTGAGCAGTATGAGCGGATCGTTTTATAGTACATCGTATGGCCATGGCATGCTCAACGTTAATCAAGCGATTACCGTTGCTGGCGACCTCAACGCAACCGGTGAAGTAACTCCGACGTTAGCCCAGGCGGGTGGAGCACAGTCGGAGCGCAGCTTTAGCTCCAGCGAGACACTCGGTTCTGGCTGTCAAATCAGTAGTGGATCTTGGTGTAGTGTTTGGCTCAGAAACACGGGCACCTATAACGAGAGATATTTACCGTACACAAAAGCTGATATCAGTGGAACTTTAGGCTGGAGCTATAATAGTAGTTCGTTAACTAACGGCAACTGGGAGGTGCGGGCACGAGATGGCTCAACCGTTTCTGATACGCCCTATAATTTGTTCAAAAAATAAACGCCTCAACCCAAAATGAGGCGTTTATCATCTGTAAATAATACTTCACATTAAAAAAAGCCTTTCGGCTATGTGGATGAATAAGTATGTAGCGTGTCTTGGTAGTGGCGCACTTGCGGGGCTCGTGCCGGCTGGCGCCAGCACGAGCCCCGGGCAGATCCCCAGGGATCTACACGATGTAGAGCTGGGGGAACTTGGCCTCCTTGATGTGCTGGACCTCTCCACCGATCTGACGGACGATCCAGTCGCCGGCCACCACGGAGGCGATGGTCTCGAAGCTGCCACCCGCCAGGCGGGTGACCAGGGTGCCGGCGTGGTCGGTCTGGTAGGCCTGGACCGAGGCGGTCTTGACCCAGCCGTCGGGCTCTCCCTCGACGCGCTCGTGCATGGCCAGCCACTCGTCTAGGGCGCAGCCGTAGTCGGGCTCACCGGTCTCCCGGTCGTAGACCTGCACGTAGCTGCCGTGGAAGTCCATCGTGCCCCACGAGGCGGTGATGGTGGTGACCTCGTCGTTCGGCTTCTCGACGATCTTGCCGATCTTGAGCTGCGGGATGGGGCGGTAGGTCTTGGCCTTGGCGTCGTCGAACTGGATGAACGTGGTGTCCGTGAGGGACATGGCTTGCTCCTTGTGGGTATTCGGCTCACAGCATAGCTCCAGGTATGGACCTGGCACATCTTAGATGAGGTGAGGAGGCGAGTGCGGACTTTTATTGTTCGCACACATCTTCTCACCTCATTCACACTACATACTTAAGGTACTTCGGGCACGTGGATATATCCAGTGCTCAACAAAGTAAATATATTCTAGCATTTTTGACTATATATGTCAATATTAACTATGGTTTTTTACATACTTTTGTATGTGTTCTCGGAAGTTGTCAGCAGAGAACTTTTTAGAGAAGGCTTGAAGGTGTTTTTGATTGTATTTTTTTGGATCAAAGTTTTTGATAGATTTTGATAACTCGGCCACGGTTTGCTGGGTGAAGAACGTACCAGTCTCACTCTCGACTACGTAGTCGAGGGCTCCGCCGGATTTGTAGGCCATTACGGGGAGGCCTGCGGCGAGCGCCTCAACCGGGGCAATGCCAAAATCTTCATCACCAGGAAATAAGAACGCCTCGTGTGAGTAGGCGAGCTGAACAAGCTCATCGTCAGGTACTCGGCCTGCAAACGTTACCGTTGGACCAGCAATTTTTTTGAGTCGTTCGGTCTCTGGGCCCGTGCCAACAACCGTTAATTTTACGCCAAGTTTATTGCAAGCATTAATGGCGAGATCAAACTTTTTATAAGGTACGTGACGTCCCCATATTATAAAGCCACTACGCTTTGGAATTTGGGAGATGGAAGATGGAAGATGTTCGAAGCGCTCAACATCAACAGCAGGGAAGATGACGGTGCTATCGCGTCCATAGTACTTTTTGATACGCGCCTTTACCTCGTTACTGTTAGCAATAAAGTGGTCTACGTTGGCTGCCGCTTTGAGATCAAACTTTCGCATTAACCAGACAAAAGGTGGGATTACGGGTTTGATAAAAATATTCAAAATACCAAAGTGAAAGCTGTTTTTAAATTCCTCGTAGTGGCTCCAATAATAGCGGGTGGGAGTGTTGCAATAACATATGTGGGTGGCGCCTGGGCGTTTTTTTACTGCCTTGGCCTCGGCGGTAGAACTAGAAATAATGAGATCGTACTGGCTCATGTCGAGCCTTCTAAACGCATGTGCTCTGAGAACCGGCCAGAGCACGTGTTTATATCGTAGAAATTTTGGTAGCACTTTTTGTAAGTAAGTTGTCCTAACATCACAATCAGCAAATGCCTCCATTTTTTGAGCTTCATAGACTGAGGTATAAATAGGAGCATCGGGATAGAGTTTGTGTAACTCTAAAACCAGCGGCTCGGCACCACCCATGTTAGTGAGCCAGTCATGTACTATCGCAACTCGTGGCTTTGTGGAAGTTGGAAGATTGGATTTGGAATGTGGTTGGGACATTATCGTATCACTCTCTTGTAAGCATTTAATAGTTTTTGACAGCTAACTACCTGGCCCACAATTAATTCTAGTTCTTCGTTGGAAATATAGCCAAGTTTGTTCGCGAGATACAAAAAGTTCTTGGTCTCCAAAAGTGACCCATATGCCATAACTGCAAAATGGTGCTTATCGTTTTTAGTTTGTCTACCAAAACCCTCAGCTATGTTTGCAGATACCGATGCAACAGATCTTCTTATCTGACTCGTTATTGCGAACATCTCCTCTTTAGGAAAATCTTTTGTAATTTTGTAGACCATTAATGCAAGATTTTGTGACTCTTGCCACACTGTCAAGTCCTCAAACGACTGTAGCGGCTTTGTATCTTTTGCCATCTTCTATTTTCTACCTTCAGACTTCCAGATCACTTTGCTCCGCGACCTTTTATAACAACGCCAATTGTCTTGATGAGGATCTTGATGTCTAACCAAAAACTCCAGTTTTGAACGTAGTACAGATCGAGTTGGACACGTTGTTCATCGCTTATTTCACTTCTGCCAGAGACTTGCCATAGGCCGGTTAAGCCACTTCTCACACTCAGCAGGGACGCACCGTGTTTTTTAGAATATTTAAGATCTATCTCGTTTTCGAGCATTGGTCGCGGTCCGACTAAACTGAGATCTCCTTTCAGAATATTGAACAGCTGAGGGAGTTCATCGAGTGAAGATTTGCGCAGGAAATTGCCAAACGGCGTAATGCGAGGGTCGTTCTCAACTTTCCAATCTCTCTCATACTCTAGTGCTAGGTCTTCACGTCCCATAGCTCTAAACTCATCGCTGGCAAGTGCGTGTTCGAATCCTTTTTTGCGTCGCATGCTTCTAAATTTGTAGACATTAAAGTGACGGCCCTTTTTAGTAACTCGCTCGTGCGGGTAGATTATCTTGCCCGGGTTGAGGATTTTTTGTAGGAGCGAAATCACTAAGAAAACTGGACTGAGCAAAACTATTAAGACAAAGCTGACACAGATATCAAAAATGCGTTTGACTACCTCGCCCCAACCAAGCAGTGGAGTTTGTGAAACCGAGATGATAGGGTAGCCGCTGAGTACGTCGACCACATTACTGCCAGAGTAGAATTCAACTTCACCAGGAATGAAACTGTAGCCCACGTGATTCACGAGGGCAGATTCAAACACACGACGATTAACATCGGTGTCTTTGAATAGTTCGGTTTGGATTATGGTGTCGATGTCGAGTAGTTTGAGGGAGCCCAGAGCGTTGTCTAGGTTGGTAAACTTTTTGGCTGATTTATGAGTAGCGCCAGTACCGCAGATTGCAACTATGTTGTAGCCAGACTGCTCAGTATCCTGAAGGTTAGTAATGATATCTGAGGCAACATTGCCACTGCCGATAATCATAACGCGCTGAATACCACGACCATAACCAAAGGCGATTGTTCGGGCTTGGCGTAAAATCTCTCGCCCAATCACGAGTAGCACAAAAACCAGGATGGCTGCGTAGACTGCCACTAATCTTGCCGGAAAAACTACTCGGTCAGTTGCAAACGAGAAGCCAAGTACCAAGAGGATACCGAGGAACGATCCGATAAAAAGTTTGCCGATCTCGGTTAAGCGTTTTTGGTAAACGCGCGGTGCGTATAGATCAAGTGAGGCAAACGTGAGTACCCAAAAAGGCGACAAGATGACGAAAATTTCAAAAAAAGATAATGCCCCAATTTGGGCAATGAGGGGCCGAGTATCAAGCTGTACACGCAGAACGTAGGCAACGGTAAATGCTATCAGGACTGCTGCAATGTCACTCAGTATAAGTGCAAGCGTGTAGAGGCGAACAGTTTTTGTCGGCATGTATATATTGTATCATTACTGTAGTGCAGAACTTATATACCCAGTTTAAAAAATCTCCTCTGTTGGTGCAGATTTTGGCCAGTGGTTGGCTGATTATTATGTTGTTATTGCCGTTTCACGCCTTTATCTCAACCTGGGGGGGCACAACGATTGGACCACTCGAGGCCTGGAAAGCCTGGAAAGAGGTACTGCTGTCGCTTTTGGTGATTGTTGCAGTGGCTCAATCATTTCGTGATCATCGGATGGTAAAAGCTCTGTGGCAGTCGTGGATTACAAAACTTATCGTTCTGTATGGCGTTTGGTTTGTTGTGGTATCAATGCTTGTGGGCAATCAACTGAAGCCACTTGTGGTGGGGCTGTCTATAGATCTACGCCTAGTAACTTTTCTACTAATCTCAGAGATTGTTTTTTACTACATTACGCCTAGTCGACGAGTGCTGACGGCAATAGTATTGATTCCAGCTGGTGGGGTAGTGGTATTTGGATTATTGCAACGCTATATATTGCCGTATGATTTTCTGTCTTGGTTTGGCTACAGGGCAAACGAGACAATTGCGCCATATAACACAATAGATCAACAGCTATCTCAGCTGAGAATACTAAGCACATTGAGAGGGCCTAACCCACTGGGCGCATATCTTATATTACCTGGATTAGTACTGTTTGGGGTGAGTGTACATTTTTTGCGACAATATCGCAAAAGTAAAGCAAGACGAGATTTATGGCTTTGTGGTGTCTCTGTGATCAGCTTTATTGCCCTGTTAACTGTGCTTTATGGATCACAATCACGCTCGGCATGGCTTGGATTTTTAGTTGCATTCGGGCTATTTGTACTTCTTTCGGTGCCTGCTAAAATCCGCAAACTTCTGCTGGTAACTGGGATTATTGGTTTCGTTGTAACAGGCGCAGGAGTCTATCAACTGCGACACACGAGTTTTGTGCAAAATGTAATATTGCATGACAATCCAGAAATCGGTCCTGCCAAGACTTCTAACAGTGGACACGGGGAGGCGTTGAAGCAGGGGCTAGACGATATCCAAGACAGGCCGCTACTTGGTTGTGGTCCTGGTTGTGCTGGGCCAGCCTCATTCTACGATCCTGATGGAGCGCGACTATCTGAGAACTATTTTCTTCAAGTTGGCCAAGAGGTAGGAGTTGTCGGTTTGATATTATTCACAGCAATTACCGCACTTATCGCGAGAGAGCTCTATCGGCAGAGAGTAAAGCCCGAGGCGTTAATACTACTTGCCTCACTCATAGGTATCTCAGTTGCCAACCTGCTTTTGCATGTTTGGGCAGATGACACGCTGGCCTACGTCTGGTGGGGGGTGCTGGGAGCGGTACTCGTTACTCAGTACAAAAAACCAGTTGTTTTAAAAACTTAGCATTAGCGTATACTGTCTTGTATATGGGTAAAAGAACAAAAAGCATACAGACGCAGCTGATCGAGTATCTCGTTGCTGGGGGCGCGTTCTTCTGGAGTGGGTACTTCTCGTTCGCACTGTTTTACTCGGTGTTTGGGTGGCCACTCTTTATTGCCAAGCAGTCAGCTAACTTGATCGGTCTGCTGGTAAATTATGTTCTTGAGGATCAGTGGGTTTTTAAACACAATAAATCAAAGAAGACTTACGATAAGCGACGCACTGGTCGTTATGTCGTGATTACACTGATTAACTTTGGCATCGATTACCTAATTGTCGCAGGGCTAAAACAGGAGGGAATCTCCCCTTATATTGGCCAGTTTGTCAGTGCCGCATTCTTTACGATATGGAATTTTGTTTGGTACAAATACTGGGTATTTGCTCAGCACCCTTCTCGAAAGCGCGGCAAACGTAAGCTAAAACGGAGGCAGGCATGAGTGTTCGACCAACCAAAAAACAACAGGAACTCTTAACCTATATTGAGACCTTTATCGGCGAGCACGGTTATGGCCCAAGCTATCGGGAGATTATGAGGGGCTGTGAGTATAACTCTGTGGCAACCGTTGCCGTTCATATAAATAATCTGATAGCTCGGGGACACCTGAGCAAGCGCGACAAAAGTGCACGGTCACTTGAGGTAATAAAACAAGCCGCCTCAACAGGGTCTTCTGCACCACAGGTAAAAATAACTGCAGGCAATGAGAAGTGGCTCATGGATGCTGTTGAGGCAAAATTTCAAGAGGTGGAGACGGGCACGAAGATAGTGCAAAGAGATATCGATCAACTCTATATGTTGGTAGCAGCACTGTCCGTGCTTGGGTTTGATGGGGCTGCAGTGGCATTTAAGACCAGAATCAAAGCCCTGGAGTCTTAAAGAGCATTTACAGAGGCGGTCAAACAGGGTAGAATAGCTTTTGTATCTACGTAATGTAGAAAGATATTCCGGCGTAGTCCGCCGGCTGGCGGACAATTGACTGTATAATGTTAGTTGATGTACGTGTACGCACTTTATAATTCAAAGAGTAGCAAAATCTATATTGGTCAAACGGCCAATCTAGAACAACGCGTTGTTGAACATAATCAAAAACGCGGCAACCACTACACTACAAGATTTCAGGGTGAATGGGAGTTGATTTATCAAGAATCAGTTTCCACTCGCTCTGAGGCATTAAAGCGTGAAAAGCAGCTAAAAAGCTTCAGGGGCAGAGAGTTCATAAAACAATATATTCCGGCGTAGCTCAGCGGTAGAGCAATTGACTGTTAATCAATGGGTCACTGGTTCGAATCCAGTCGCCGGAGCCAAGTTTCGAACTTAAAATAACAGAGGTAATTTGCCTCTGTTTTCCATTTGGGGTACTTGTGATGTACAGCTTTAGAACTATTTTGATATGATGTGTACATGGCAGGAAATACGAATCTCCAAGAAGTACTTTCAAGTATGCTGATCTCATGTGACGATGTCGAATACGGTTTTGCAACTGTACCTTCTGGTACTCAAATAGATGTAGATGATGTTGCTGGTACATTTGCAGAGTCCGAGGGGCTTACGATAATTGCTGGCAGGCAGTACTTGGAAGACAAAAAGCTACCTTTCGAAGGACCGTTCGCTAAATTGAGTATTGAAGTTCACACATCACTTGAACTTGTAGGCCTGACAGCGGTGCTAGCAACAAAACTTGCAGAACAAGGAATTTCGGCAAATGTAGTAGCGGCATACTTTCACGATCATGTTTTTGTTCAATACGATGAACGCAGTAATGCCGTTGAAGCGCTAGATTCTTTGAAGTCATAGTTGCGAAGTATGTCCACTAGCGGGAGCCAAGTATTTACAAATACCACGTTATGTGGTATTTTATGTATTATATGCCAACAGAACTAAACAAAGCACTAACATATAGAACTCTTTACGACGTTTGCTATGAGGATCTTCCGCTAGAAAGGCTAGAAGGAGTAGTCTTTGATTTGGGCTGCGGACTCTCAGACATAGGTGCAGAATTAGCTGAAGGTGGCATACCAGCGACAGTTTTTGGTTTTGATGAAAGTCCGATGGCTCTTCAGGAGTCTTCTGGTAATAATCCAGTAACCAAATTGATTTTAGCCAAAATAGATAACATACCTGCACCAAACGAATCAGCAGATGCAATAGTTGCTAGCTGGAGTATGCCAATGTGGGCAGAAACCGCAGAAGAAGTCACAGGTTTTTATAAGGAGTGTAACCGTGTGCTTAAGGGGGGAGGGATGCTTGTAATAGCACCTGTGCCTAACGAGTATGATCTAAAAGGGTATCGTCAAAATGAAGCGGAAAGTTGGCGGATACAACTTGCGAGTAAGGCTGGCGCAGATGCAATTAGAAATTCAAGCTCATGGCTTTCACTTAGCGAAGACGACAAGGCCGTTGTTGCAGTTAAGCAGAAGTAAAGCCAGAGAATTTTTATAATTTACCTACTCAATAACTGACGGGTTATCTATAAACTTTGTTCTAACATCATTCACTATGCGGAGCCATACAACATTATTGACTTAGTTCGTACTATCTACAGATACAGTTTGTGTCTGTGTTTAGTTCTAACCTGTTAATAAGATACAAACAGATGCATACGATAACCTCTGTTAACCCAGAAGTCTTCTTACTTGTTTAAGTATATGCTAAACTATTACCATAAACATTTAATCTCCACCACAGATTAACGGAGTAAGTAAAATTAAAACCCTCGTCCGTACTCCATACAAACTATTAGCAGTCTTCCTGTTTGTTCTCACCTTCGGCTTACTTTCTGGCGGTAGAGCTCGTGCTGCTTCAATCACGGTTAGTACGGATGCTAATTCGAGCCTCTGTGCGCTGAACGAAGCAATCGAGAATATTAACGATGGTGCAGACACAAATCCTGACTGTACTAAAACTGGCACCTATGGCATTGACGATACTATTAATATCCCAGAAGGTACGGTGCTGCTTGCTTCTGATCTGCCACAGATTACTAAATCCTTAACGGTTGCCGGGGCTGGCATGAATAAGACTACAATTGATGGGGCCGGGCAGTGGTCAACTTTTGGGTTTGAATCACTACAAGATAAGTTGGCTGTGGTAAGTGACCTGAAGGTTCAAGGCTATAACGCTGGTGCTATAACTGGGCTTGATGGTCACACCGACTTTACCATTAGTCGTGTTGAAGTTGACGGCAGTAACGCAACCTCAAATGCTCCCTTTTTTGGAGGCATTGTGCTTGTCGCAAGTGGGGCCAGCACCTTAAGTAATTTGTATATTCACGATATCGTATCAAATATCGCAGACGTAGGAACTGCCGGGGTGGCGATAATTACAGGTGGAAATTTTAGCGGTTCGGCCTCTATCAGCAACACGACTATAGAAAATATTGGTGCCACACAGCTCAGCAACGCCTCATCCGACGGCATAACTGTATTAAGTGGCGTGATCGACGGCAGTTTTACCCCAGCTACTCTTAATCTGGACGTCACAAACAGCACTATAACCCATATACATTCAGCAGCTTCGGGAGTCAGCGGCATAGGCGTTGTAGGTGTCGTAAACAACGGAACAACATTGATCAATGTTGTGGCCAAGAACAATACGATTACCGACCTAGCAGGGTCAACTAGTATATATGCGGATCCAGCAATCTTCACTCTTACCGGCGGGGCCGTTCAAGGGTCAGACAGCGTTACTATAAATTATGAATCTTCTAATAATATACTTTACTCTAAGAACTCGTCTGCACAGAATTGCTCATTTAAGGACGTAAGCTCACTGCTCCCTGATGCTTCTGGAGAGGTACATTTTAATATCACATCCCAGGGCGGTAATCTCTCCGGCGATAATTCTTGTTCGCCTTACCTGAATAAATCTACCGACCAAAACAATATTAGTAACCTGGATACCACTCTGGGAGCTCTCTCGGGAAATGGCGGTTTTGTACCTACAATAGCGCTGCTACAGGGATCACCAGCAATCGATTCTGGTGTTACTGTAGCCGGCCTAACCACTGATGCACGTCTTACAGTCCGACCACAAGGTTCGTCCTACGATAGTGGTGCATACGAAAGTCCGTATACAAAACCAGCGCAAGCAGCTGAAGGTCTTGCAGGCACAGGACAGAATACAGCTCTTTATTCTATTGCTGCAATATTAATGCTCACTCTAGCAGCCGGCATCGTTCTCTTTAATAAAAGCGTTGCCGATTAGGGCTTGCAGCATGAGTATTTCTAGGTATATTCGCCTAGTTTAGTATTCGTGAGATCCGCTGGTGTACGGCAGTAGAGATTGTGCTATATTATGCTTATGAATAATGATAATCCTCAACTAGAAACCAACCAAGAGTCAATTTTAAAACAAGCTAAAGTTCAGAAGAAAAGATCAAACAAGAAGATAATCTTAATTATTTTGGGCATTGCGGTTCTGTTGCTTGCATTGTTTGCGGCATATATGCAGCTTAGCGGTGGAAAACGTGAAAATGATATGAAGACAACGGCGACATCTAAGGGCGGAAATTCTGCCGATACTAACGGGCTAGTGAGCGCGATGCCGCTTGAATGTGTTCCTCGAGGACATGACTACTACCGAACCGAAAATACATTATTGGTTGACCCAGAAAATCCGGCCACTGTGTACGTAGGCGTTGAGTACAAGGGCGTCTTTAAATCTACCGATGGTGGCAAAAGCTGGAAGCAAAGTGATAAAGGTATACGGGGCTATGCTAAAGAAAGTGCCCCGAAAGAAAAGTGTATCCAAGAGATGGGACGCATGATTGTCGATCCCAAAGACAACAAGCACTTGCTACTAACCAGAGTAGAATCCCCGGGTGATCTATCCACTTTATTTAGTGAAAACGCTGGGGTCTGGGAATCATTTAACGCAGGAGCCTCGTGGTCACAGATGATTAAGCCAGGTATGAATGCTAGCGGATCCCGAGCCATCGCATTCGATCCTAACGACAGTAGTGTTGTGTATCATGGCACAAACCAGATGCACCCCTCATATACAGACGGAAACGGCCAGGCAGTAAACAAAAAATATTTCAATAAAGCCGGAATTTTATATAAGACAAGCAATGGCGGGAAAAACTGGGCTGAGTTACCAACCGGAGCATCCCCAGGTTTTAGGACCATCAACGTGGCGGTTGATCCAAAAGATAGTAAAAAACTATGGCTCTTTACATTCACCGCATCAGAGAACGGTCAGCCAGTCCCTGAGGAGAAGCAGAAGGCAGTGCTGTTAACGAGTGACGGAGGCAAGAGCTGGACCTCATACTCTGATAAACTCCCGAGTGGTTACCGGGCGCTGACCGACGGCATACTCTCACCTGTTGATGGCAATAATGCCTTTGTTAGTACGATGACAACTACCAGTGCGCCAAAAAGTTTTGTAACTACAGACGGAGCCAAAACCTGGACACAATCGAACGAGTATATACTAGTTGCCAATTACGATACTAATGATTCTAGCGGTCACACGTTGCTGGGTTATGCACCATATTCGAGCAAGCCCGGTATATACCAAAGTGTGGATGGTGGAAAAAATTGGTCATTTTACTCGGCTCTTCCAAAAGAGGTTGATGGTCAGGGAAACTTTGGGGTTAGGGTTGCGAGTTTTGCCTGGACAAAAGCTGACAAAAACGTTGTCTATATGTCGGGCTCTGGAGGTTATGTTTGGAAGTCAACGGATGCAGGCAAAACCTGGACCACAGTTATGACTCTCAATAAGATTGGCGGGCCAAACAAGAACAAAGACGGCAGCACTAAGAGTCGCGAGCAAGATCCAAACTAGTCATACCTACTCAAATTTTTGAATAACATTGTCTGTATGCGGACGCAAGACTTGATACGCATAATTGTATTCCACTGCCGTTCAGCTGCATGATATATACTAAAGTTATGAGCTATAAACTTATAGTGCTAGCCCCGTCTTGTGGAGGCAAGTCATCTCTAATGCGTTATTTGCGGGAAAATACTCACCTTGAGATTGCTGAAACTGACGAAGAAGTTATGAAGGCCAATAATGATGTTTGGCCTGACGATGATCTAAAAAATAAGGTTTTAGTACCTCAAACCACTAGAGAAATAATTGCAAGAGATAGGGTTGTATATTTTGCAAGTTATATACCGACTGGTTTACTAAAAGAGGCCGCGGAGAAGGGGGTTATGATAACCGTCTTGCAGTTGTCACTAGATGAACTCTTGCGACGCAATACAAAAAGAATGAACGAAGAGGGTTACGATGACGTGTCTCAGTGGCTTAAGGGTCAACTGGCAAACTTTAAACAACTTGCCGATGACGGCCTGGTAAATCATAAATTAAATGGTAATCAGCCTATAGAAAACGTCGCAGCCGAAATACTAGAACTAGTGAAAGTATAAAAGAACCTCAAAAACCGCAACCCGGATGCTATGCAAATTCTGGGATGGATTTATGCTGATCGAACAGGTTTTTTAGAAATTAAAAACAGGGGTCTGTGTTTAGCTAGTGTGATATGCTGGGCATAAGCATTATTAGATTCAGGAGCACAAATGAGAGAATTGAAGCTACGGTTGGTATTGGCAGTGTCAGTTATTGTATTGATGGGAGCTCAATTTGGTGCATTTGTTCCTGTCTGGGCCGCGGCGCCTACTGTAGTAAACGCCATACCTAACCAAAACGCAACCGAAGATGCGGCATTTAATTTTCAGTTTTCAGCCAGTACATTTAATGATCCTGACCTAGGTGACACACTTACGTATACTGCTCAACTGGCAGGTGGCGGGGCTCTGCCTGCATGGTTGAGTTTTGACCCTGTTACACGAACGTTTAGCGGTACTCCTACAAATAGCCAAATAGGAACTATTTCTCTCGATGTCATAGCTGACGATGGCAATGGTGGTACAGTAACAGACACTTTTAATATTGTGGTTTCAGCCAGTACTTCCGGATCTACAGTTCCTCCTGTTATGGATGCACCTGTAGCTGGTGCAACCTATGGTACAATACCGATTGATTTCGCACTTGGAGAAAACCCGCTCAACGGTAGTATACACCTTACCTTTGTAGGTAGTAGTACGATAACTGTTGATCTAAATGTGGCAACCCCTGCAGTTGGTCCATACGACTACAATATAAACCCAACCAACATTATGGCAACGGGGGTGCCGATTGCGTCAGTATCGCAAAACACAATTCCAGATGGTGTGTATACCGTGGTGCTGTCTTATCAGAATAGTAATGGGGACCCCGCAGCATCAGTTATTGCAAATAACGTTTCGATTAGTTCTGCTCTTGTAGACACCGATGCTGACGGTAGCCTAGACTCGGTTGAGCTAGAAGGACCAAACAGTGGCGACGCCAATGATGACAGTATCAGCGATAACGAACAGGCGAATGTCTACTCATACGTTAATCCAATTACCGGTAACTATGCAGTGCTAGAAACAAACTGTGAACGAATTGAAAACTTTCAAATCGGTGCGGAATCATCTGAAGTAGCAGATTCAGGCTACGATTATCCTATGGGTCTAGCCTCGTTTTGGATACATTGTGCCGACTCTGGAGATACAGCTCGTATTCGACATTACTACTACGGTGTCGAAGGTAATGAAAACTATAGCGTACGAAAATGGATGAATGATGGTAGCTATCGTGAAGTACCTGGCTCTCGGCCGCTAGGGGCCCTCGTAGGCAGTGATGTTGTATTCATGACTGAATACGAAATTACCGATGGCTCAGTACTTGATGATGATGGAAACCAAGATGCCGTAATCAGGGATCCATCTGGTGCGGCGCTACCGGTTGCTCAGTCTCCGCTGGCTGGAATGACAACTTTGCCTATGCTTGCCTCCGGTTCGCTCGCTGGTACAGGTATAAATACAGGAGTCCTATCAGCCGTAGCTTTGACTATTATTGGCGTGAGTACATCAGCCGGAGCCTACTTAAAACGCCGAAAATTAAACTAACTTCAATACAGAAGCTCCGGATATAGACTAAAGTAGTCTAAGTAATTGTGCTCATAAAATTGGAGTAGTTGGGACGCTGTACGTAGCCAAAGGATCCAGTTATATGACGAAAAGATACCGCAAGAAGTTGCTTTTAACTAGTATCTTTCGTCGTCGCTTTCTTCAGGGTAACGTCGGGCTTCTTCGGCTCTTTCTTGTTTGGCCGCCACGACATCGTCGAATCTTTCCCAGTCAAAATCTGGATCGTTACCATTCTGGTCGGCCCCATCTACGTTTATACCGTGCTCGTCTAATCCATATGCGTCGAATCCGTCGTCATCATATTCGGTTCCATTTTTATGGATGCCCGCTCTATCAAAGCCATAAGAGTCGTAGCCAGCTTGGTCGTATTCAACCTCGTCACCTGTGACGGGGTCTTTTTCAATTTGCGTGTGTAATGTTTGGTTTGGGTTACTCATATTTACATATTAGCATAAGCTTGATATATTGTCAATATAGTACTTAAAGATATGGATAATGATGGTAGAAACGGGCTGTGTAGAAGCTAGTCTGCAGATTTGTGCCTTTGCTCTGATGCTAGCTTCCGTCTGGTATAATTGAAATGTTGTAAGTCCAGATATTCAAGTAGCTCTTGGTCTCTAAGAATAACTACCTTCTGGCTCACGCTTCATGTAGAGGCTTAATATTAGCTAAACAAGGAGTTGTCATATGTCAAAAATGACAAAAGAGGAACAGACTGACTGGTACGATCGAACGCACAGAAACTGGCGCTCGTGGGGTTCATGGTTCAGCTGGGGGTCCCCAGTTGGTCTCGGCCTGTTTGTACTCGCCCTAGCGGGTGCAGTATGGATTATCTCTCAGATATAGAGGTTTCAACGATAAAACAGAGCACTGTGTGTGCTCTGTTTTAGTTTTTCGAGACTATTTTGATACGATTTAATAGTGATGAAAAGTCGTGCAAAAGTTGTAAATATAGAATCCGAAGAGTGGGATGTCTTTATAGGACGTCCAAGTAAGTGGGGAAATCCATTTAAGATTGGCCCCGCTAATTATACGCGTGAACAAGCTTTGGAGATGTACAAAAAGTGGATAGTTGAACAAGATGATCTGTTGGAGCAAATTAACGAACTCAAAGACAAGACCCTTGGCTGTTACTGTAAGCCAGAAGATTGCCATGGGGACACGCTTTTAAAACTTGCAAACCCACGACTGCCCCTCGAGTAACTACTTCATTAGTAGGACCGGGGTTGGCCGGGTAACTATTTTTATCAGCATAGGATATTATGGAACTATGAATAAAATTAAACTTTCTGGTGGAACGGTGCATAAAAAAGTTCCCGATCAGCTAACAATAGCACTAAACGCATCTCAAAAAGCGCTGGATGCCTGGGAGGATATAACTCCACTTGCTCGTAATGAGTGGATTTGTTTGGTCTCAACAGCTAAAATGCCAGAAACTACAGATAGGCGAATTAAGCGAACGGTTTCTCAGCTGGCCCAGGGTAAGAGACGTCCATGTTGTTGGGCTGGATGCATCCACCGACAACAGAGTTGATATATTGACATATAGTCATAACCATGATACAATACTACTGTTTAAGGATTAAATAAAAATGGCACAATACGAAAAACCAAC
>Ga0075163_10005613_pt1 | contig 16686 bp, 13 predicted proteins | sample JI1023141ADNA_FD_71478 | JGI IMG/M metagenome (GOLD analysis project Ga0075163, IMG submission 71478) | Wastewater effluent complex algal communities from Wisconsin, to seasonally profile nutrient transformation and Carbon sequestration -... | ecosystem: Engineered > WWTP > Effluent > Algae...
CGACGCCCGCAAGGTCGCCGGCGATCAACCAATTCCCGGGCGCCGTCAAGCAGCGCCCCTACGGTTGACTGCATGAGTCCGGCTTCACTCGGTAGGCCTCAAACCAGCGCTTGGTGCGAAGGGCGGACACTGGCAAAGCAAAGCCGCGGACCATCGCTGGGCCGCGGCTCGTAGTTCTCTGATCGGTCGTGGGCGGGCTCCCGCTCAGAAGCGGAAGTTCAGACCAACCGCGTAGTTCATGTCCTTGTCATCGTTGCGGCTGATGTCACCGACGATGGCAATGCGACGGGTCAGCCAGTAGTTGGCCTTCACGCCGAAATCCCACGTGCCTTCGCTGCCGCCGATGTCGGGGGCATCCGAGTATTGCACGTAAGGCGTCACGCTGAAGGCCGGAGCCACCTGGAACTCCGCGCCCACCGCCAACGCCCAGAGGTACGAACCCTCCTTGCTGCCGGCGTAGCGGACGTTGGTGTAGCCCAGACCGGCCTCGATGTACGGCTTGCCCCACGCATTGGTGCTGTAGGCGCGGACGCTGGCACCGAGCGAATGCTGCTTGACGCGGCTGCCGAGGATCGTGCCGCTCTGGCCGTAATCGTAGCCGAAGTTGGCGTCAAAGTCCGCCGTGATCGGCAGATTATACTCGAAGGAGTAGTGGTCCACGCTGAGGGACGTACCGTGCAGGTCCGTGGTGCTGAAGGTCAGGCCACCATAGGCCTGGCCGAGCAAACCGGCGGAATCCGCGGCGAGTGAGCCCTCGGCGGCTACGCCCTTGGAGGCGGTGGCCAGACCGAATACGGCGGCGATGAGGAGTGTTTTAGTGAGGATAGGCTGTTTCATTATTGTAGGTTTGGTTTGTGCGCGCGCCCGGACACCTGTCCGTTTGCACGGGGTCGAGAACACGACAAACGCGCCAAGGCTCCGCGAGAAATTCCGCCGTGTCATAACATCTTTTTTCCGGGAACCTGTTCAAACAGCGTCGTTTAGGAGCCAGTCCCCGGACTTCCCGGTCAGGCTCATCCGCAAGACACACCTCCGTCTCGAAACCACGGCCAGCTTGAATCCGCCCCCTCCGGGGCCTAAGAAATCAGGTGATGAAACCACCTGCATCGCGCCGCGCACTGCCACCCAAACAGCGGGACGCCCTGCTCGCCACCTTGCAGACCCGTTTTGAGAAAAACCCTGCCCGCCATCAGGGCATCACCTGGGCCGGCGTGAAGACCCGGCTGGAAGCGTCGCCCGACAAGCTTTGGTCGCTCGCCGAAATGGAGCGAACCGGCGGCAAACCCGATGTAGTCGGGCAGGACAAGCAGACCGGGGCATTCCTTTTTTTCGATTGCTCGGCCCAGAGCCCGGCCGGACGCACCAGTGTGTGCTACGACCGCGAAGCGCTGGAGTCCCGGAAGGAATTCAAGCCCAAGACCAGCGCCATAGACATGGCCGCGGCCATGGGCGTCGAAATCCTGACCGAGGAACAATACCTTGCGCTGCAGCAACTGGGCGAGTTCGACACGAAGTCCTCGAGTTGGGTGCAGGCCCCCGCCGCGATCCGGAAACTGGGCGGCGGCCTCTATGGCGACCGGCGCTACGGCCGCACCTTCGTGTACCACAACGGTGCGCAATCGTATTACAGCGGACGCGGTTTCCGCGCCGTGCTGCGGGTCTAGGCAAAGGGCCGATCGTAGGACCGGTCTCTGACCGGTCGATGGAGCGCTCCCGCCGGCCAGTCAGAGACTGGCCCTACCACCGTCAGCCGGCCACCCCTGCTCTATTTTCGGGAGCGTACTCCATTCCTGTATTTATTTTCCCGGAAGCAGTGTCATCCTGAACGCGTTCCTCCGACCGCTGGCAACCCCCAACCCCGATCCATGAAAGCACCCCGTCTTGGTTTCCTGTTCCTGCCTGTCCTCGCCACCCTGCTCGCCTTCGGCCCGCTGGCCCCACTGGCCCGCGCCGCCAAAGGTCCGGTCGAGATTCTCAATTTCGGCAATTACCGCCGTGATCCGGATGGCACGACCTACAAGCCCTACGAATACGCCTACGGCGACTGGAACAAGGCCGTCAGCAATTTCCGCAACCAAGGCACCCTGATCAAATCCCGCACGGGCAAGGGCGGCATGGGTGACAACAACGCCGGCCTCAGCCTGGGCGGCATGACCGCGGTCGATCTGGTCGTCGTCGTCGGCAACGAGAATCACGCCAAGTCGCTGAATTTTCTGCTGCAGGACAAGGACGGCACCGGGCATGTGTGGGATTTGCCGCTGGCCGACAAACCGCATGGCCCGGATATCCGTTTCCGCCTCGTCCTGGACAAGCCTGATCGCGTCGAGAATGCCGGGAAGACTCCCGGTCTGAATACCAAGAAGATCGCGGTGTGGCAGCTGCGCGGTGACAATTCCGACCCCAACGTGGAGGTCATGGCGATCAAGTTGGAACAGGCGCTCTGACCTCCGACCTCCGCCGCCCGACGGAGGCCCGGGCCGCCGCGCGGGCGCAAATTGGCCTATTGTTAGCCTTGATGGGCCGTTGGCTCGTTCGTCCCGGTGGCCAAGCTTCCGGCCGGTTCAGTTCACCCCAACCCCACCCATGAAACGCACCCTGCCTTCCTGTCTCGCCGCCGCCTTCATCCTTGGCTGCGCCCTGCTCGCCCACGCCGAAACCGGCATCATCCGCATCAAGACCGGCATCACAAAGCCGCTGACCGACGAGACGGGCGTCGTCTGGCAGGCCGACACGGGCTTTACCGATGGCGACACCATCGAACGGCCCGGCCTCGCCATCGCGAACACCAAGACCCCGTCGGTCTACTGCGCCGAACGTTACAGCATGTCGGCCTTCCACCACAAGCTGCCCAACGGGAAATACACCGTGAAGCTGCACTTCGCCGAGACGTACGAGGACATCAGCGGACCGGGCCAGCGCGTCTTCTCGTTCAAGGTTGAGGACAAGGAGATCAAGAATTTCGACGTCTGGCAAAAAACGGGTGGCGCCCTGCGCGCCTACGTTGAGACCGTGGAGGTGCAGGTGACCGACGGTTCGCTCGACATCACCTTCACGTCCCAGATCGAGAACCCCGAGATCAACGCCCTCGAGATCATCCCGGCGGCCTGATGGCAGGCAGGCGCACTGAAGAGGCTCCTGCCACCACATCGCCAGATTCCCCATGATCCCTTCGATCGCCCGTTGGTTCGGAATCGCGGCCGTGCTCCTCGCGGCCGGCCTGTTCGTCCAGGCGGCCGAGCCCGCCCCGGCCATTGTCCCGCTGGGTGAGAACACCTACCGCGTCACCATCAGCGCCACCCACAAATTCACGCGCAACACCGACAAGCTCAAGGAACAGGCCCTGGCGGCTGCGTCCGCCTACTGTACCGGGCTGGGCAAACAGCTGAAGATCGTCTCGGTCGACGAGAAGAAATCCATGTACCTCATGGGTGAGATGGCCTCGGCCACGCTCACCTTCCAGGCCCTTGATCTCACCGACCCCGCTCTCTCGGCGACCCAGTCAGCCGGCGCGACCAATAGTCCGGTCAGCCTTGCCGGATCCGCCGCCAAGCCCGCGGGCAACGAGGCCCTTTACGCCGATCTTCTACGGTTGGACGATCTCCGCAAGAAGGGCATCCTCACGGACGACGAGTTCAAGGCCGAGAAGAAGAAACTGCTGGAACGACCGCGGTAGGCAAAACCGCCGTCGCGCTACCGGCTGCTTCAGCGATTGGCTTCCAGGATCGCGAGCCAGCTCTCCCTGACCTCGTTGCTGATCGGTTGGGTGGCGAGCCAGCGGCGGGCGGCGTCCTCATCGCGATATTGAAGGGTCTGCACGATGCGCCAGCGCAGCGCCGTCTGGCTCTTGGGATCGGCCACCGCAGAAAGGGCGACGCTCGCCTGGGACAGTTGCTGGCGATCGAGGAAATGCGAGATCGCCCCGGCAAGCGCGGCATCACGGGTGGCGGTGGCGCCGAGGGAACTGATCCAGCGCCACGCGGCCTCTTCGTCGCGCCCCAACCAGTCGCTGGCGACCTCGGTTACCAACGGGGGAGCCGCGATACCGGGGAGGCGATCAATCCAGGCGGCGGCCGCCTGCGGGTCGGTGTTGGCCACCGCATAGATGGCCTCGTTGATGTGCTCCGGTTTCTTGGCGCCCGCTCCGGCACTCTCCGCCGCGGCGAGAAAACCTGCGGGGTTCATCTTCAGAAGCGGGTCCGCCGGCTCACCGAGCAACTGCAGCCTGAGCACGGGATCCTCAAGTTGTCCGGCCCAGGCCAGCGCGGCCTTCGCATCCGAGTGACGCCACATCTCCCAGGCTTCCTGAATGACCTGATTGCCGGATTCCGGCGAAAGGGACTGCCGGGCCAGTTGCAGCGCGAGCCGCGGATCGCGGGACAGTTCATCCCGCACCACCCCGGCTACGGCGTCACGTCGCGAGGATTCGGGGAGATGCGGAAGCAAAGCCAGCGCCACATCGGAAGTGTCGAAGGAGAATTCGATGCCGGCCAGATCGTTGGGCCCGATGGCCAGCCGCCGGATGATTTCGGGAATCTGCTCGGGAGACGTCCTCGCCGCCGCCTCAAGCACGCCCTTCAACGCGGCCGGGCCGTGCAGCGTGGCCCGCTCCGCCGCACACCACCGCAAGGCGCCCTCGCGATCGGTTTCAAACCAGGCCGCTGCCAACGCATCGGCGTACTCCCTGCGACCTTGCTCGGAAAACCGGGCAAAGTAGGCGAGCGCCTGGGCAGGTTGCGTGCGGACCAATGTGATGATCAGTTCGCCAATGGTGCCGCGATCCACCGGCAGGTCGGGGGCAAACGCCAGCTCAAGTCCCAGCACGGGGTTGAGTTCGCCAACCGAGCGGGCCACCTCGGAGCCGACGTTTTGCCGATCATCCAAGGTGAGGTGGGTCTGCATCCACTGCAGCGTGAAAGCGAAGTCCTTGGCGCAGAGTTTGGCCAGCGGCTCGGCGAGCGCGAATAGCCGCATCGGGAAGCGGGCCGCATTCGCGACGAATTCAAGCGCGGCGCGCGCATCGGCGTCGGACCAGAGTTCGACCATGCCCATGGCTTCGTCCCGTTGTTCGTCCGGCGCCCCGGCCGCCACCCAAGCCTCGAGCCATTTTCGAGGATCGGCATTGGGGGGCGCGGCCTCCGGCTCACGGTGGGCGGCAGTGCCCTCGCGCGGGGCGGAGGGCACCGTTTGCCCCGTACCCGCACTACCGGTCCTTCCCTGCTCGAAAGACAACACCGTCGGCGCAGGCACCGGCGCCGGCCCGATCCATCGGCTGACGAGGGCACAGCTCACGACTCCGAGGGCAAAACTCAACAGGAGCGCGAGGGGAAGCTTGGGCATCGGCCCGATATTTGGACGGGACCTGCCGCTCGCAAGGGAGAATCCAACGCCAGGCGGACCAATCGTTGGTTGCGCGGGGCTGGGCCCTGATTGCCGACCATTCCGCGCCCAAGATCGCACCGGAGCGCCTGCGGCCCTCCGAAGACGAGAGCAAGATATGCGCATACTAGGGAAATGGCGGAGGAGTCGCCTGACGGGATTCACGCTAGGATAGGGCATCATCCCCCACGCCCATGAGTATCCTCTTCATCGCCGCCCTCCCTGTCATCGGTGTCATCGCCGTCGCCCTGTTCATCCAGCGGCGTCAGGAGACCCGGTAACCGTTCCGGCCTGGTTTGTTTAGGAGCACCCTCCCGCTACGGGGTGCGGCCACTGATTTGAGTGCCTCAGCGCGAGTACGGTCGTTTCCGGCAGAGAATCGGCCTATTGAAAATTGCGCAAAGAAGCGACACACCCCGTCGCTTCGCGCCACCCCTCTTGCTAGAGGGGACCCAATCATCGTGTCTTGAAATCCCCTCTAGAAAGAGGGGTGCCCGCAAGGGCGGGGTGTGTTGGGGAACATCGCCATCAGGCAGTGGCCGGTGTCACTGATTATCGTAAGTCCCAATAGTCGAACAGCACCTGACCGGGCATTGTTGTCGCGTTCCCGCCAAGGCGTGCGACACCTGACCTGCTGCCATGCCCGCCCGTACCTCCGTCGCCAAGCGCTTTGAGATATTCGACCACACCGTGGCGCACCTGGGACGGCGCCTGCTCAAGGTCCGGGCCCCGGAGCAAATGATGTCCGCGCTCCGCTGGGGCATGGACGAGATGGAGAAGGCCTTGGCCGAGACCCCTGCCGGCGTGCGCGCCAAGGTGGCCTGTCGGTCCGGTTGCGACTTCTGCTGCCATGTACCGGTGGACGTGCAGGCTCATGAGGTCTTCTTCGCCGCCGACCACATCCAGGTGAACTTTTCACCCCGTGCGCTCAACGCGGTCATTGCCCGCCTGAAAAAACACCGCACCCGCTTCGGCGCCCACACCGGAGACGAACGCGCCACGAGCCGGTCGCCGTGCGCGCTGTTGAAAGACGGGGCCTGCACCATCTATGCCGGCCGGCCCGAGGCCTGTCGCTCCCACCACAGCAGCGACGCCGCCGTGTGCGCGGCGTACCTGGCCGATCCGGCGACCGATCTCGCCCAGGCCTACATCCCCGCCCTGCGCGCCCGCCTGTTTGCTGTGAAGATGGGGCTGGACGAGGCGATCGAAGCCGCCGGCTACGACGAGCGTTCATATGACTTCGGTTCGGCCCTGCATGAAGCCCTCACCGACAGTCTCTGCCTCACACGCTGGCTGCGCCGGCAACCGGCCTTTGGCGACGCTTGTCTGGCGTACGCCGCCGGACTGGGCTGAACACCCGCGCCCGGTTGCTGGCAAATCGCGCCGAATTGGGCACACTGTCGCATGGTTCCGTTTTCCGTACTCGACCTGAGCAACATCATCCAAGGCGGCACCGTGGCCGAAGCCCTGCACCGTTCCCGCGAACTCGCGCAACACGCGGAGCGGCTCGGCTACCGGCGGTTCTGGCTGGCCGAGCATCACAACATGCCGGGCATCGCCAGCGCGGCGACCGCCCTGGTGATCAGCCACGTCGCCGCGGGCACAACCACCATTCGCGTCGGCGCCGGCGGCATCATGTTGCCCAACCACTCGCCCTTGGTGATCGCCGAGCAATTCGGCACCCTGGCCGCCCTCTACCCCGGACGCATCGACCTCGGTCTGGGCCGCGCGCCCGGCAGCGACCAGCCCACGGCGCGCGCCCTTCGCCGCGGCGTGCAGGACGTCTCGGACCATTTCCCGCAGGAGGTGGTTGAGCTCCAGGCCTACTTCCAACCCACCGTGCCCGGACAGGTCGTGCAGGCGGTACCCGGCGCCGGGAGCGACGTGCCGATCTGGATTTTGGGTTCCAGCCTGTTCGGCGCACAACTGGCCGCCGCGCTGGGTCTGCCCTACGCCTTTGCCTCCCACTTTGCCCCGGATCATCTCGAGCAGGCCCTGGCAATCTACCGCCGCCAGTTCCAACCCTCCGCCTTCCTTGCCCAACCTCACGCGATGGCCTGCATCGGCGTGGTCGCCGCCGAAACGGACGCCGCCGCCGAGCGTCTTTTCACGTCCCAACAGCAAAGTTTCCTGCTGCTCCGCCGCGGCACCCCGTCGCCGCTGCCCCCGCCGGTGGACAGCATGGACGGAAGGTGGGCCCCGCACGAACAGGCCGGCGTCGACCACGCCTTCCGCGAGGCGGTGGTGGGCTCACCCGAAACCGTGCAACGCAGACTCGCCGCTTTTCTCCAGCGCACGCAGGTGGACGAACTGATGGTGACCGCCGCGATTTACGATCAAGGTGACCGCGTGCGCTCGTTCGAACTCGTGGCGCAGATTCGCGACCGGCTGTAGCCTGCGGCCGGCCTTTGCCCGGAAAATGTTCCGCCTTATTGGCGGAGCGATAGCCAATAGCAAATGTGCCGTGAATCTCGGTTGCTGGTCCGTTCCGCAGCCCACATCCAAGCGGCTTCACGGCGCAACGTCACGGTGTGTTCATGGCCAAGCGTCGTCCCAGCCCACATGCACCAACCAACCAACACTTCCCTGCCCGCCGGGGCGAGACTGGGGCTGGGACTGGGCGCACTGGGCGTCGTGTTTGGCGACATCGGCACGAGCCCGCTCTACACGATGAAAGAGTGCGTCGCCCGGCTGCCCGACATGGCATGGCGCGATGGCGTGCTCGGGATCTTGTCGCTCATCACCTGGTCCATTCTGCTCGTAGTGTGCATCAAATACCTCTGGTTCATCACGCGCGCTGACAAATGCGGCGAGGGCGGGATCTTCTCCCTGCTGGCCCTTATTCACACCGGTCACACGGAAAACAAGCGACCGTCGCGCCTCACGGCCACGACCTTCCTGCTGCTCGTCGGTGCCGCCCTGCTCTACGGTGACGGGGTCATCACGCCCGCGATTTCCGTGCTCGGCGCCGCCGAGGGATTCGCCGCCATCAGCCCGCGGTTCACCCCGGGTATCATCGCCGGCATAGCCTGCGGCATCCTCGTCGGCCTGTTCTATTTCCAACACAAGGGCACCAAACGCATCGGCGGCATTTTCGGCCCGGTGATGCTCGTCTGGTTTGGCGTGCTCGCGGTGCTCGGTGGCTGGCACCTGCTGGACGAGCCGCACGTGTTTCTCGCGCTGAATCCCGCGCATGGGCTGCGCCTGCTGCTGGAGCATCCCAGCAGTGCCGCAACGCTCCTTGGTGGGGTGGTGCTCGCCATCACGGGAGTCGAAGCGCTCTATGCGGACATGGGGCATTTCGGCCGCCCGGCCATCACGCAGGCCTGGTACGCCGTGCCGTTCGGCGCCCTGCTGTTGAACTACTACGGCCAGGGTGCCTACCTGCTCAGCCATCCGGGAACTTCGGAGAATCCTTTTTTCGCGATGGCCCCGGCCGGGATCGCCCGCACCTTCCTCACGGGTCTGGCGATCCTGGCTGCCATCATTGCAAGCCAGGCGCTCATTTCGGGCGCCTACTCACTCACCCGGCAGGCCATCCAGCTCGGTTATTTTCCCCGCCTGAAAATCATCCACACCAATGCCGACCAGTCGGGCCAGATCTATGTGCCGCTGGTCAACACGCTGCTCGCCATCGGCAGCATTCTCACCGTCTTCGGCTTCGGCTCCACCGAGCAACTCGCGACCGCCTACGGCATCGCCGTGACGGGCACCATGGTCATCACCACGATCGCCTTTGTCATCGTCACGCACCGGACCTGGCATTGGGCGCCCTGGGTGACGATGGTGCTGGGCGCGGGGTTTCTCGCCATCGACCTGCCGTTCTTTCTGGCCAATGTCCGCAAGATCGCGGACGGAGGCTGGCTGCCGCTCGCGATCGCCGCGGCGGTGCTGGCCATCATGGTGACGTGGAAGGCGGGCCGCAGCGCGGTCTTCGCCCGCATCTACCACCAAGGCCTGTCCGACCCTGAATTGCTGGAAGTGGTCCGCAGCAAGCGGGTGCTGCGCATCAACGGCAGCGCGGTTTTCATGGTGAGTTCGCCCAACGTGGCCCCGATCGCCCTCTTGCACCACGTGAAATCCAACCGCGCCCTGCAACGCACGGTCGTGCTGCTCAGCGTGCTCACCGAGGAGACCCCGAGCGTGCCGGACGCGGATCGCCTCACCCTGACGGAACTCGGCGAAGGCATGTGGCGCGCCGTCGGGCGCTACGGCTTCATGCAGTCGCCCGACGTCAACGAGCTGGTGGCGCAGATTCAGACCCAGGGCGTGCCGTTGAAACCCGCGGCCACGACGTACTATTTCAACCGCGAGATGATTGTCACCGGCGGGGATGCCCGCATGTGGGAGTGGCAAAAACGGTTCTACGCCGTGCTGGTGCGGAATGCGCGTCCGGCCAATGACTATTATCAGATTCCGCCGACGCAGATCATCGAGATGGGTTTGCCGGTACACATTTGATCCAGCGGACCGATCACGGCGCCACCGGTGGCATTGGGAAAAGGGCAGATCAATCCGCCTGGTGAAGTCGCGACGCCTGCCTCGAAATGCGGGCGGCTGATCGCGGCAGTCAGTCCTTCGGCAGCACCTTCAGATGATTCCGCGCCCGGTCTTTCACCGCGGCCTCAGCCTCGACAAAGGCCGGGGTGATGATCGTCAGACCGAGGTTTTTGCGCCAATGGGCGGTGGCGCCATCGCTGCGGATCCACTTGCGGCTGACCTCCCGCAGTTTGCCGCCCTTGGGATCGTCGCTCCAATCGGCGCCCTGGGCATTTTCAGCCAGCGCCCGCACGTACTCCGGTTCGGGCCAGAGTCCGTCCTTGTCGTAGGTGATCTTGGCGCACCGCTCGCTCACCAAGACAGCGATGATCTTCGTGCCATTGAACTGATAGGTCAGCTTGGGAAACGAGGGCAGCAGCTTTCCTTTCACCATGACATTCTCCATCTCCCGTGCCGTCGGCTCGCCATATGCCTTGGTCAACGCCGCCTCGCTCGATCCAACCTGCGCCCACACGACCAGCGGCAGCCACCATGAGAAAGCGACCAGCGTTCGAATCCGGGACCAGTGATTGGGGGACATGATTTAAAGGAAACGGCACGCAGAGTAGAGTGAGCCGGGTGTTGCCTGCAACCATAGGGATTGTCCTCCGTGCACGGCTTCCCGTAGGCTCGCCTCAACCCCACCCCATGTCCCTGCCCACCAAAGAAACCGCCACCGCCCTCCTCCACCAGCACGTCACCGATGAATACCAGCGCCTCCATGCGCTCATGGTCGCGACGGTCATGGAAGGCTACGCCCGGCATTTCGAGTCGGCCTCAGGCCATGGCGCCCCGGCCGCCCAGCTGGCGCACCTGCAATACTCGACGGCCCCCTTCGGCACCACCCCGCCGATGTCCCTGCCGAACATTCACGTCGATCCCCTCCTCTGGTACGTCACCGGCCTGCTCCACGACATCGATTTCCAGGAGCACCCTGACGCCCACCCGGGCCCGTCACTGCAATGGTTCAAGGACTGGGGCTACCCCGCCTCGCTCATCCACGCGGTCGAGGCCCATGCCTACGGCTACCACGGCTTCACGACCAAGCCGGAAACCCCGCTCGCCGCGGCCCTCGTGGCGTGCGACGAACTCACGGGCATTTTCTACGCTTACCGGAAGATGAATCCCGTCCCGTACGGTGACATGAAGGTCGCCTCCATCAAAAAGAAGTTCAAGGACCCCGGCTTCGCCGCCAAGATCGACCGCAGCACGATTCTGCTCGGTTGCGAAAAGCTCGGCATCTCCCTCGACGACCACGTCGCCAACGTGATCCGCTTTCTGGCGCCGATGGGGTGAGAGCGGCGGATTAAAACGCCAGGCCTCCGCGGTGGGGCCCGCCATTCGCAAATCCTACAGTAGCCGCCGCGCCGCTGCCGTGGCGCCCAAGACGGAGAATTTTCGACCAGGACTTTCCGCCGCTTGCCTTCACCCCTGGTTTTCTTCTCATTCATTCCGGGCCGCCGGTTGCATCATGCAACCGCCGGCCTGCTTTGTTTTCACCCCCAACCGTTCCCATGTACAAACGAACCCTCACACTCGCGTGCGCCACCGCCAGCCTCCTCCTGTTCGCCGGTTGCGCCTCATTCAACCGCATTGCCGACTATCCGACCCCCGGCAAAGACACCACCGTGGCCGTCGTGGCCAAACCGATGTCGAAAATGAGCGAACTGCCCGTTGGCGCCTTCTATGACGAGCCACGGCAGATCATCATCAGCGGCCATCAGAAAGGGCTGGGTTGGGGCCTGCTGTTCGGCGTGGTTGGGGTGATGGTGGCCGACTCGGCCAACAAATCAGGAGCAGAAAAACGATTTGGCGAATCCGCCCATAGCTCGACGACGGATCTGGGAACCATCACCCGGGAGGTGCTCGAACAGGAGATCGCCAACGGACAAGTGACGGGCTGGACCTTTGGCGCGCCCCCCGCCCATCTGCAACTCTCCCCCTACGCCGTTTTCACGGTGCAAAAGTCGGGCCAAGCGCGGCTCTACGCAATGTTGCGAGCGGAAATTCCCGCTGCTGATGGCAAGCCGTCGTGGACCGCGCGCTATTTCGTGCGCGCCCCGGGTGAGCACACCGTCGAGGGCGAAGGCGGGTGGATGAGCGGCACGGCGTTCAGCGACGGCATGCGATCCGCCCTGCAGCGCGCCATCCTCGTCTGCCGGGATGACTCGCAGGGACGGCTCACCGGCACGCGCACGATCAAGGCGAAAGGCCTGCTCCCTTACCTCAACACGGATTCATGGGAACTGCCTTTCATTTTGGTGCAGGAAAACGACGAATACGTGATTGGCCGTCTGGCCGCCGGCGACGTGATGGTCATGGCGGGCACGCACGTGCTCGACCGTGCCGACTTCAAATTCACCGACGCCAAGTTCAAGGATCCTCGCAAATAGTCGGCGGCTCCCGTCAATCGCTCAAAGCTGAAGCACTGCAGGGCGGGATTCGAAGACCCCGCGCTACAGGCGGAACTGGGCATTGAGATTTGTGGGAGCGAGCTTGCTCGCGACGTTCCGCGCCCGCAGTCGCGAGCAAGGTCGCTCCCACGTCACGATCACCGCCAGCGAACGTCTTTCCCCTCTGCGCGGGGCTTCAAATACATGACTGCGGCTAAAGAGAGTGGCGACCTGACGCACGGATCGCGGCCACACCCCGGCTCACACGTTGCCGAGGCGCGCGGTCGAGTCGCCGAAGCGGTCGAGGCCGGTGACGCCGGCCTGGTCGGCCAGGTCGAGGAAGAGGTTGCTCAGGGGTTGCGAACGGTGGTCGACGTAGCGCCCGCCGTTCAACAATCCGCCGCCGCCGCCGGCGAGGATGAGCGGCAGGTTCTCGTGCGTGTGGCGGTTGCCGTCGGCGTTGCCGCTGCCGTAAAGGATGCGGGAGTTGTGCAGGAGCGAGTGGCCGTCCACGTCGGGAGTCTGGTCCATCTTGACGAGGAACCGGTTGAACTGCTCGACGTACCACCGGTCGATCTGGGCGACCTTCTCCACGCGCTCGGCGTTGTTCTGGTGGTGGGAAAGGTCGTGATGCCCTTCCGTGATGCCGATCTCGCTGAAGGAACGGTTGTCGCCGTCATGACCGAGCACGAACGTGGCGACGCGGGTCGAGTCGGTCTGGAACGCGAGCAGCATCATGTCGTACATGAGCTGGACGTATTCGACATGCGTGGCCGGGATACCGGCCGGGGTGGGCAGCACCGGATCAAGGCCCGGACCAAAGCGCTCCGTCTTCTGGATGCGGGCCTCGATGTCGCGGACGCCCGTCAGGTATTGGTCGAGCTTGGATCGGTCGCTGGCATCCAGCCGGTTTTGCATGCGGCGAGCATCATCCATCACGAAATCGAGCACGGACCGCCGATCCTGCATGCGGCGCTGGGCATTGGCCGCGCGTTCGCCGTGGGCTCCGGCGCCGAAGAGGCGCTCGAAGACCAGTCGCGGGTTGTTCTCGGGCGTCATCGGCGTGGTGGGTGACTGCCAGGAAATGTTGTACTGGTAGGCACAGGAATAGCCGGAGTCGCAGTCGGCGGACTTGCGGTTGGCGTCGCAGGTGAGTTCCAGCGAGGGAAAGCGCGTGAGGTGCCCGACCTGGTTGGCGATGACCTGGTCGATCGAGATGCCGGCGCGCACATCGGTGGCGCTCTTGTTGATGCGCACGCCGGTGAGAAAGACGCCGTTGCCGCGCGCGTGGTCGCCGCCGCCGTCGTTGCCGGCGTTGGCGTTGGCGTGCTCCAGACCACCCAGCACCTGCAGATGCCGGCGCATGCCTTCGAGCGGCGCGAGCGTGCCCTGCAGGGCAAAATCGGTGAGTCCGCCGGTCGGCCACCACTTGGCGGGAATGGCGCCGTTGGGGAAAAAGACGAACGCCGTGCGCAAGGGCGCACCGGTCGCCGTGGTGGCCAGCTGGGCGGCGGTGGCGGCCGCCATGAGCCGGGCCGGCAGCAGCGAATACATCGCCGGCAACGCGATGCACGCGCCCAACCCGCGCAGGAAATGCCGGCGGTTCATGCCGGTGAGCGGCTGGTCGAGGGAACGGGAGGGGCGGGGTGCTTTCATGGGGTGCGGGGGTTAACTGCCACCGGGCGGGACCGGGGCCGGCTGGGCGGCGGTCTGGACGGCGGGGGCCTGGCGGCGTTGCTGGAAGGGGGCGGACTCGATGATGCCGTGGATCAGGGCCGAGGGCCGGTCGCCGGCGGCCTGCAGGCGCGCGACCAGCTGGTCGATGGTACCGACATCGGTGTAGTCAAGACCACGGCCCAGCGCGTAGGTAAGGAGCGTCTCGGCCATGTTGTGCAGGTAATCATAGCGGTGCCCGGTCGCAAGGAGGTGTTTCAGCTCGCGGATGTTCGCGAATTTCTCGCCGGTGATCAGCTTGCCGGCCGTCTCGACGGCCTGGTTGCTGTCCACCTCGCGGTAGTGGCCCATGGCGTTGAAATTCTCGAGGGCCAGACCCAGCGGATCCATGCGCTTGTGGCAGGAGGCGCACATCGAGTTCTTGGCGTGCAGGTCGAGGGTTTCGCGCAGGGTCATCTTGCTGAGCTCCTCCTTGGTCGCGACGTTTTCGAGCGGCGGAATGTTGGGCGGAGGCGGCGCGGGCGGCGTGCCCAGCACGGCCTTGAGGATGAAGACGCCGCGCTTTACCGGCGAGGTGCGCGTGGGATTGGAGGTCACGGCCAGCACCGTCCCCTGCGTGAGAATGCCGCCGCGCAGGCTGTCGGCAGGCAGCTGCACTTTGCGCATCTCGCGTCCGGTCACCCCGGGAACGCCATAGTGCTGGGCCAGCTCCTCGTTGAGAAAGGTGTAGTCGGCCTCGATCAGCTCGAGCAGGCTGCGGTCTTCCTTCAACACATGGGCGAAGGTCATCTCGGTCTCCTGCTGCATGGCCTCGCGCAGGCTCATCGTGAGCTGCGGTTTGGGCGCCCGGAAGACCGGCATGGCAATCTTGAAGGCCTGGTCAAATTCCGCCTGTTGCGCGGAGGTGCGTTGCGCGGCCGGGATCTTGTTGATCCGACGGAACACCTCCAACGCACGGTCAAACTCCGGATTGGGATTCTCGCGCAGGAAAACATCGAGCGGGTTGATCACCACCGTGGTGATGTCCCGGGCCTGCAACCACTGGCCGGTGAAGTTGCGCACGAACTGCTCGGCCTTGGGGTCGGCCAGCATGCGGTCGATCTGCTGCGGGAGGCTGGCCCGCAAGCGCCCCTCCCGCGCCAGGCGGAAGAGTTCGGCATCGGGCATGGACGACCAGAGGAAGTAGGACATCCGGGAAGCGAGCGACCACTCGTCCACCAGGGGATGCGCCTGTCCGGGAGTCAGGGGCAGGGTTTCTTCCTCGCGGAAAATAAACCGGGGCGACGCCAGCACGGCCACCATGGCCTGGGCGATGCCCGCCTCAAAGGTCGCGCCGGGTTGCTCGGTCGTGTGCGCGGCCAGCGCCACCAGTTTGTCCAGGCCCTCCCGGTCCGGCGGCCGGCGGTACGCGCGGGTCGCAAAATCGGTCAAGAGCTCGCGCGCATAGGCATTGCGCGCCGCGGCGTCCTTGGGCACAGGCCGGGGGAAGAACTGAGCGTAGCGTTTCGGTTGCACCCAGTGCTTCTCTTCCGCGGGGCCGCGCACAATCACCTCGCCCACGCGCAGACGCAGCAGACGCTTCTGGTCGCGGTCGGGACCGATCGGACGGATCTCGAAGGCCAGGGTGTGCTCGCCCGCCTGCCACTCGCGGGGATAGGTGAATTTGAAACTTTTGTCCCCTTCGCGCACGAACTCCTGGTCCATCAGTTTTTCCCCGTCGGCCGTGAAGATCACCCGGCAACGGTTGTAGTCGAACTGGTCGTCCACGTACTGCTCGACCGCCCGCAGGTTGAGTTCGATCTCGTACTTGCCGGGAAGGTCCACCCGATGCGTGGCCGCCACAGTGGCCGGCGTGTAGTAAGAGAGATCCAAGGCCCGCCACGCGATCGCGGGAGCCGGTCGCTGGAAGATCGCGGCCGGCGGGGCGCCGCCGGACTTGTCGCCCGCCACCGGGGCCGCGGTAGCGGCGACCGTCGCCCCATCCCCAACCAGGCTGACCGGAGCCTCCAATTTGACCGTGGCAAACTGGCGTCCCTCGATGACCTGCTCGGCCACGACCCGGGGTTGCACCGGCACGGCCCCGGCGACGATCGCCTGGGCCGCATCGAGGTATTTCTCCAGCAGCATCGGCGAGATGGTCAGCACGTCCCCATTGTTGTCGAAACCGTTGCCCGTGTCGTCGGCGGGAAATTCCTTCTGCGTGTCGTAATCCACGCCCAGCAGCGCCTTCACCGTGTTGCGGTATTCGACGCGATTGAGCCGGCGCACGGTCACACGGCCGGGATCGGGACGGGCCGGATCGAGTTCAAAGATGGCCCGCTTGATGAAGGCGCCGAGGCGGTCGATGTCCGCCTGCTCCAGATAATCATCGTCGGCTGGCGGCATGATCCGCGAACGGGTGTTGCGCAGGACGCGCAACCAGAGCGCATGATCCTTCAGGGAAGCCTCGTCCTTGAACGCGTCCAGATCCACCCCGCCCTTCCGTTCACCCTCGCCATGGCAGTTGTAACAATACTCCTGCAGCAGCGGCTGGATGTCCTGCTTGAAGACCTCCATGGCCGGCCCGGCTGCCATCAGGGCAGCCGGCAGGACCGGCAGGGCGAAGAGTAACGACAAACGGGGCAACATCAGGGGTACGGCCAGCAAACGCGGGTGGGGCCGCATTGCAAATAATAGCGTGGAGGGGACGGAGAAAAGGGAGGGA
>Ga0075163_10005614_pt1 | contig 16685 bp, 17 predicted proteins | sample JI1023141ADNA_FD_71478 | JGI IMG/M metagenome (GOLD analysis project Ga0075163, IMG submission 71478) | Wastewater effluent complex algal communities from Wisconsin, to seasonally profile nutrient transformation and Carbon sequestration -... | ecosystem: Engineered > WWTP > Effluent > Algae...
CGAATTAAAATGCAATTTTTTGAGAGAGAAAAGCCCACAGAGCTGGAAAGTGCAAAACAATTCGCCAAGAATTGCAGAATAGCTCGCCAAAAAGTCGGCAAAATAATTCGCCAAATGACAAGAGACCGAACAGATGTAGGTCGTAAAGCTGCTTTAGCTAGAGGAGTTCAATTCGGACGCCCGGCCAAAATGACCGAAGAGCAGCTAAAATTAGCGAGAAAGCTTTTGAAGCAGGGCAAGTCGATTCGATATACGGCGGATGTTTTTGGGGTGCATTTCACTACCCTTTATCGATATCTTCGAGCGTGATTTTTTGTCGAAATTTTGTAGTAGACCGGTCGACCGACACATTTATCGTGCAAAAAACTGTAGCGTTTATCGTGCAAAGTGACAAATGACAGCCAGAGGCAGTTCTGGGGGCTATTAAGGCTGGTGTCAGGGGGCCTGACTTAGTCTGCTTCCCGTACCACCACGGCTGGCGTCACGTGGCTCCCCTCAGTGAGCCGAGTATTTTGGTCTGCCCGCAGGTGATGGGTGCTTTTGCCATGGAAAGCAATGCCCACGCAGTGAAACCGTGTCAGCAGTGCCAGTTTTGTCTGCTGGCGATTTGAGGTTGCGTTAGAGATATTGCGCCTGGTGAACCTAAATAGCCAGGTGGCGCTGCTGGAAAACTCGCATATGTATTAGCCAAATTGACATTTAAGGCACGATCTCGCGATTCAACTCTAACCATGTAATAGCCTTGTAGCCTGTTATGGTCGGTTCTCCTTGCGGGTTTGCAATAAAAGCTAGTCCGTTTTCCTTTACCCCGGGCGTGGCGGTGTTGGAATAATCGGTCCTCACCTTGACGGTACCTGAATTGTTCATTGTGACCGTATCTCCAACCAGAGATCCGGTAAAGTCTTTAGAGCCTTTCAGCGTGATGGGAGCGTTGGGCGCGTAGATAACACCGTTAAAATTTGCATCAAGGTCGATATTTATCGCTCGGTTGCCGTTATACCAGATCTGTAAGCTTTGAGGGTCTGTTGCGTTGAAAGCACTGGATTTTATGTCCACCGCGTCAAAGCTGCTTGCGCCATCTTTGATGAAAATTTTCACTGGGTCTGAATTTATCGTGCCAGTGCCAGCGCTGTCAGTTAAATTCAAACTGCTTGTGCTATACGACCCTGACAACGGAGTATTGCCAGAAAGAGCTGGGAATTGAGCTGCACTGCTGTTAGTTTGAGCCGGTGCTTGAGGGCTTTCATTTGTGTGAGCATCAGAGTTGATTGGAGTGAGGTTGTCGTTTGATCTATTCGCTGGCTGTTCTGCCCAAGCGAGCACATTGTCATTCGCCAGATCTGGCTTCAGTAGATTGGGGGAATCGTGAAAATAACTATCGACACCGCCATTTGTCAATAATCGCCCGTTTATAGTACCTTCGGTGCCAGTCGCGACATTGGCGACAGCGCCTATCTTACCGTTGCTGACTTGCACATTTCCTAAGATGGTGGCGTTTCCATTTAAATTGACCGATTTGTTGGATTGAAGAGAAAGTTTGAAATTGCCGTTGTCTATCCCTTCTGATCCCAGGATGTTCAGAGCCCCAGTTGGAGCAACATCAATTCCGGAATTGCCAAAAAAATTGTTCTGGAAATAAGAGGTATTAGGAGTTCCGGTAAGTCCCGAGCTCGTTTCCCCAGGAGGAATGTCGAAACGAGGTTCTAGATAGACTCGAATACTTTTGCTGAAAGCGCCTTTCTTGGCTGTGCTTTCGAGAACTATCCAATGGTCCGAAACAATAATCGTTTTTACGGGGTCATCAAATCGTCGCTGCGTATAGTCAGTTCCTGCGTTTTTCTTGTCTAGATATGGAGAATAGATTGTGCTGTATTTTCGAAGATTATCCCAATCACTGTCTGACAAACGGCGAGTTCGAATTTTCACAGTCCCATCGGGAAAACCCACTAGATAGGCTGGTGGTACCATCTTCTCTTTGAAGTCTCCACTCCAGACCTCGCCGACAGGCACCAATGCGTAATCATTTAGTTGCTTGATTCCATAGTCAATGCCAATTTCTGCTGCATTTCGAAGCTCGTTCATCGTTCTGCCAGAGCCTTCAGTGCGCACTATATTTAGTATCAGGGGAAAAAGTGCCATCATCATGGCAACAGCCACGGCGCCCAAAATTATTATAGATACAAGCGCGAAACCGTGATTGCGACGATGTTTTCCTTGCCTCATGGGACTAAACCGGTATTGTTCAAAGTCATATTTCTGTTACTTCTCATAAAAGCTTCGTTGTGAATGCCGAAGTATTGTGGAAACTGGCCATCTCCTGCTGAGTTTTTCAGTCCTGTCGACTTGACTTCCAAATCAAAAGCCACGCCTTGGACCATATCTAAATCCACGGAAGCGGGATCAACTTTGACAAATGGGTTAGGTTGCCCGCCCACAGCATAAGGTTTCTTGGTTCGAGTCATGTATGAAAATACTGAAGGCAATGTCTCTGCCGCTTTCATCGGTCCAGTAATGCCTTTCAAAATAATCTGAGGTGGGTTGATAATCCCTTTAGAGTTGGAAAGCAGTCCTGTTATTTGCTCGCCGGGAAATCTAGCCATTTCCAGGATGAATTCTCCTGGTCTATTACTATCTGGAACGATTTGGTAAACGACCGTATCTAAGTTTTCCATGTTGTATTTTGGTTGCTGCGGACCAAAATAATTTGCTGGCAGCATGATTGGAAAACCGTTTGTAGGGTCGTCCTGGTTGCCCGGGTTTTCATACGTAACAGGAATTTGAAGTACCAGCACCGAGTCACTGAGTGTCATATTTGGATTCCAAGGAAGAGCCGGCCAGCCGCCAGCTGGGAATCTTGAGCCATACAGAGGATTTGTTGATGCTGGAAACCTAGATCTTTCCGCATTGGCGCCATAGTAATCACCCACGGCTCGAGCATGGCGCACATCCGTAGAGATTCGATTCATGGCAACACGAGCGGCGCTTAGTCCATCAGCTTTATTTGTCATTTTGACTGAGCCCATGGTCGTAACCACAGCTAGTTCCCCAATGACGGCCATTGAAAGTCCCATGAGTAGCGTCGTCACAAGAAGTTCTGTGATACTAAATCCATGTGCGTATCGTCTTTTGGCTGCTTTTCTGTTCACGGAGTCCACCGATTTAAGCCGCTCTTGGTGATTATTATGGATGTCTCAATGTTTCGACCGAAAGCAGCAGAGTTTGCCTGTCTTTCTGAATCAGTCCAACGAACCAAGGAAGTGACTTTTACCGCGTCAGGAATACTATCCGCAGCATCAATGTTGAGGTATGCCTCGCCTGGAAACTTGGCTGTGGAAATCTTCGTGTTCCAAATTTTATTTACCAAGTCCAAAAGAGCCGGATCTGCCCTTACTTCTGGACCAACTTGGCCTGAATCGGTTTTGTTCGTGAGAAGCTGAAAGCTCTTGCCTATGCGGTCAGACAAATAGGTATAGTCTAGATTTCGAGAGGATTCGATCATTTCTTGTGCTATGACATTTGCACAAATTTCATTTTGAGTAGTGGCGCTTGTTCTCTGGAGCTTGCTAAACATATCCAGCATTACGCCGGCGATAAGTGAGCCGATCAAGAGTGAAACTAAAACTTCCACAAGACTGAAGCCAGATTCGCATCTTTGAATCTTTTTTCGGTGTTTAGCCATGCTTATACCCACCACGGTTTCATAATTCTAGTCCAAAGGACTTGGTTTAGCTATCTAAACGCCGTGCTAATCGGCAAGCAAAAATCCCGGCAGCCGAAGCCACCGGGATTGATGCATCCATTGATTGACTTTTCCGATAGGAAAAGTCAATCAATATCGTGTAACTTTTGGAATTATTTGTCACGGTTTCTTTGAAATTATTTGTCGCGGAATTTTTGGGATTATTTGTCGCAATTGCTTTTGCGAGTACAACCTGTGGCGAACAAGAGACCGGCACTAGCCCTGCTTTACGTCAAGTGAGTAATGGAACTTCACCGCTTTTGAACAACCGAAGTTGACTATTCTTTGATTGAATAAGATGTGCTCCTACCCTGTCCTGTGCGCTCAAGGAGTCCAAGTTCAGCTAGGTTTGAAAGGTCACGGTTGGCAGTGTCAGCTGAACAGCTCAGCGCTGACCTGTATTTCGAAGTGTTCAGAACCTCGCCAAATCCGCCGTCTAAATATTTCAGCATCACTTTCAGTTGTCGGTCGTTAAGATCGAGTGTTGCCATTCGTTTTGATACCGCCGCTTTTCTGATTACGGCTTGGAGTGCTTCCTTTGCCCACTGAATTGAACGAAGGAGGCAATTCAAAAACCACTCCAACCACTCCGTTATATCGAGCGTGCCTTTTTGTGTCTGTTCGAGCATCTCGTAATAGTCTTTGCGTTCATGCCTTATTTGCGCCGACATACTGTAAAAACGTTGTTTTTCTCTATCTGCTCGAGAAAGTGCCAGATCGGCAATGGCTCGGGCAAGACGTCCGTTACCATCATCGAAAGGGTGAATGGTTACAAAATAGAGGTGTGCAATTCCAGCTTTCAAAATCGGGTCTAGATCTTCTTTCGATTCGAACCAGCCCAAGAACTCATCCATTTCTTTTTGCAGGCGGGCTGCTTCTGGAGCCACAAAATGAACTCGTTGCTTGTTGAATGGGCTTGAAACGACCTGCATTGGTCCTTCTCTCCATTTCCCGATAGTGATTGCTCCAAAGTCATTCCAGCCATTCGGAAATAAAAGGCTATGCCAGGAGCAGAGACGCTCTGCTGTTAAAGGCTCTTCCCATCGATGAGTTGCATCAAGTACGACCGTCACAATACCATCAACACTTCTGCCACGCTGCGGTTCTTCCTTTCTCAAACCACCAAGGTTCAGCCCAAGTTTTTTTGCAATAGAAGATCTAACCTGGCTGGGATCAAGTTTTTCACCTTCTATTTCGCTTGTTTTAAGCACCTCTTGGGTTAACATCTGAACTGAAGCCTCTTCTCGAAGGCTTTGTCCCAATTCATCGAAACACGAATTACTCAATTGTTCGAAAAGTTCAGCTCTTTCTTGAGCCACTGCTTTTAAAAGCGGGTCAAGACGCCCGGCATCCCAGGAGAAATTTGGCCACTCGCGTAATTCATGAATGTACAAAATTTTCCAACCTGCTTGCGGCGTATTCGAACCTTTTCGCCGCAAAAATTCGCTTCTTCTACTACAGCCAATCTTATCATTGGAACCCTAACCTCAGTTAGGTTATTTGCTCATTCATTTTAGATTCAAGGTTATGGTATAATTAATACACCCCAAAAGTGACATCAAAATGCCTTCAAAAAACGACGATGACGACAAGAACAAAAACCTTACCCTTAGATTACCAGAGGGGTATCACCGTCAACTTACTGGGCAGGCATCCAGGCTAGGTCTCACTCTTAATGGTCATCTAGTTAATATTGTGCACAAGCATTTGCTTGAAACTGGCTATGCGCCCAATGTTTTGAAGTCTTTTTCGGGGCGTCTTTTTGAAATTGAAGTGGAGCCTGTGCGTGACAGACCCAGCGACTATTTCTATAGCCGGTTCGATGTCTATGAAATTCACCCCCTGTACAACAAGCGCCGAGCTCATTATCTGATTGCCGTCTCTTATAGTTTGCTCCGGCGTGACGAAGACCCTTATCAATTGGTCGAGGCCGTCGGTTTGGCGTTGTTGAACTTCTATAACCGCTCAGGTCTTGAAGTGGATCAACTGGGCTGGCAGACTGGGCCGAATAATCCGCCATCTCCTAGCCCTACGATGAAGGACAACTGGCGCCATATTGGTTCTTCGGTCACCAAAAACATCGACGAGTTTTTGATAACCCTTGCAAAAAATCATTGGAAAGACGACTTGCTTGTCAGCACCGGTCAGAGCCAAGATATTCGCTGTAATCTTCGGTCTGAGTCAGACCTTTATAGATGAGTCGGTAACTTATATCTTCGCAGGATGTTTTGTCGACTTACATCGGCGGTTAGCTTTGACCAAAACTAGACATTATCACTGGCATCAGCTTGTCTGCATGTTCTCTTAGAAAAGCCCCCGCATGTCCTAGCGTCACAAGGGTAACTATTCTTTCGCTCAGTGTTTTGGCTTTATCAACAATTGACCAATACCTTTCGGGAGGATGTTGTTTGCCAATCTCTTCGCTTAAATCGTCAATTCTTTGAAGAAGCTCACTGACTGTTTTCGGCTCAAGACTCGAATTGCCTATACTTTCAGCGAGATCCTTTAAAACTGCAGCGATTTCAGGATTTTTGTCTTGGATTATTTCAAGGTGATTGGTAATCTGCTTGTTTATTCCGCCATGTGTCGCAATTACATTTTGATTGCCTGACACGTTGTAGTTGATCACCTGCTGAATTTTAGGTACTGCCTCGCTTTCGGTGACTGAAAGCCCTGGGAAGTCAGATTCAGTAAAATGCGATGTCTCTCTGTCAGTCGCATACAGATAGAAATTATTTTTTGTTGCAAGCTTATACAAAGTTATTAGCGTCTTTTCTTTGAAATCGGCTCCCCTACCGATCAAAATTCCGTCAACGTTATCGACATTCAACAAGGTTTGAATATTATTCTCGATATTGTCTCTGAAGTTTGGGTCAAAGGGACCAAAAAGATGAATCATGGCATTGTTTCGTTCTGACCACGCTTCCATTGTATTTGCGTCACTAGGTCCGAAGCTAATTCCGATCACCGACAGCTCTTTTGACATACGTTCTAATTTTGCCTTCGTTTCTTTAAGTGCTTCTCTTCCGTTTTCATTCACCTTAAACAGTGCTTCCCTTACCCAGGGGCTTGCCCCATACTTAGTTGAAATTCGTAATCCCAGTTTCGGTGCGGGTTTGAACTAAGTATATCAGGCAGCTTGTTTTAATTTATTGACTCCTTTTGAAAGTTTCTTTGGCTTTACAGTTGTAATAGTTTGATTGGGATCGAGCATCAATTTGTGCACATTTATTTTGAGTTGCTTAAGATGCGCAAAGCCTTTGAGTCTGTGGGATCTTCTTTCTGCCTCCAGTAGTCCCACTACCAGCCAGCGTTTGACGTGAGCAGCGTCCTTCCAGTTTTTTACTTGCTTGGTGTGGTCTTTGGCGACGTAGTTCCACGACTCGATTATATTGGTGGTCTGTATTGAGTCCTTGAGTTGTTTAGGCGCTTTCAGTCTGTGCAAAGTGAGAGAGTCTTCCAGCGCTTCTAAAAGGCTCTCTTCTGCCGTTTCGTTGATGCCTTTTAGTGTGTTGCAGATTTTCAGTAGTGCATCTTTGGCATCTTTATACTCATTCATACTCCATGCGGCTCTAAGTTGTCTTCTCATGCGGAGTTGAGAAGGCTTTGGGATATGGTCCATGATGTTTCTTATTTTGTGTTCGATGCAGCGCTGGATCAGTGCATTGTTTCCAAAAACAGCTTTGACAGCTTTCTTAAGGGCCTTTGAACCGTCCAAAATGAACAGATACTCTCCTTTGGGGTCGAGGCCTCTATCGATCAAATCTTGAAGTAGATGTGTGCAGACAGTGGAGTTCTCTGTTTGCCCCTGCTCTAGTCCCAAGAAGTGCTTGGTGCCATCTTCTGCAATACCGACAGCAGCAATGTTCAAAGTATCACCTTCTCGGGTGCCATCGATGAGGATGACCTGAATGTTGAGTTTGTCGAGTTTTCTTTCTTCAAACGCCTTAACCAGGGCAGCGGTGGCTTTAATGGCTTTTCTGCTAAAGGTGCTTTTGCTAAGACCAGCCCCATCGCTGACCTGTTCAACAGTTTGAGCAAAATTTCTTCCCGATACCCCGGAGAGCATGCGGTTCAAGACTGATTGCGAAAGCGCGTCTGGGGCGTTGAAAGCTGCGTAGGTCTCTAGCGGTATTTCAACACTAGAGCCATCTTGGTTCTTCTTTCTGACCCGTGGTTTTGCAATTGGTGTCTTTTGCGCACCCAGGACAATTGAGCCTGGCTGCGTGCCCCAGCGGTTCATTTGTCCCAGTTGCTCTCTTCCGTATCTAGGACCGATGAGCTGCTCAACTTCGGCTTGCATGAATTGCTCAATTACAATCAAGCCAAGCTGAAGTCCAAAGTTTTCCATCTGACACCTTATGATGTCACCCAAGTCTACTTGCTTGTAGTCCAGCTTAATTGAGGATCTTAGCTTCTCAAGATTGACATTTGTTGCCTTGATACTAGATGATCTCTTCATGCGGTCTCTCCATATTGTTTTAGTGTGGTAACCAAAACTTTAGCAGGCTTAGGCCTGGGAGGGATCGCTCAAATTTCAACTAGCTTTAGGACATGCCCTACCCAGCGAACGAAGTAAAGTTCATTCTCCATACGGTCAAAGGCTTCCATAGCAGCTTCGTTTTCTTCATTCGTCGTTAATTCGAATGCAACATCCCCATCAATCATTAGTGAGCCAGGATAGTTCAAACCCCTTTCTATTTTGTAGATTTCCCAATTAGCGCCTTCGGCCGCGCAGAGTATTCTGAAAATCATTTCCTTGACTTGGTCTTCGTTTAACGCCATTACCTGCCTCTAAATAACATGGACGGTTTTAATTAACTATACAAATTTCACCAGCTTCTTTGAATGATTTCTATTCTTCACTTTTGCATTCACGCGATTGAGAGTCGGTGGCATATCTATTGGTAATTGCTTTCTTATAAGACCTTTTCATGATGAAAGTCGCAATCGAACAGCCGTAAATGTATACAACCGTTGGGACCGTCAGTTTCCAGATACCTTCAGTTAGTTTGAGAACGTCTGTGGTGATGAAAATTGCCAGGAAGTAGAGTGGAATAAAGCCTATAGAGCCAATAACGATGATTTGCAATACTGCCGGAAAATCTCCTGTTCCTCCCAAAGAGCAAGCATCGTTTTCAATTTCTTTGACTAGACGTTGAATTTCAAAGTTGGTCATGGCTTATCACCGTCCAAGTAGTAGATTGGCTTGATTGGCAGATATTGCTTGCCTTCTTCTGAGATTTTGTCGTAGTGTTTGACCCACTGCTCAAATAGCTGCTCGAGATTTAGCAGAGTGACGCGGCAAGTCTGATTTTTTCTCGCTTCTGAAATCGCTTCCTTCGTGAAGCCGCCAGAGCAGACAAATAGTCCCACATCGTGAGACCCTACAACTGCCTGGAAGGATCGGAGATCTTTTGCATCTACCGAATTGGTTTGCCTTTTGACCTGCACCATTATCCTTGGAGTCGAAGTGCCAAGCGGGTCCGAGTGGGCCATAATGTCGACGCCGCCGTCTTTGCCTTTTGGGGCCACCCACGAGACGTGGTAATCCATCGCCTTTAGAAGATGCTTCACAAGCTCCTGAAAGTCATAGCCGTTCAAGAGATTTACGTGTTTTTCTATCTGGGACCAAGCGATCTCCTCTGCTTCGACAACAGTGCCTACATCATCAACTACTCTTTCGAGAGCAAGTGCAGCTTCTGGTTGTCCTTGAGCAAGTTCCATTAGAGCATCCGCTTTAGACGCCTGCCATTGCTTAAAGAGCCGAAATGACTCTCTTTCAAACTCTTCTGGATCTTTGAATTGCTCGAAGGCTTTTTTGCCTTCCTCTGTAACCGCCCATTTGCCTTTCGTTTTGGTCATCCAACCGGCTTTGACCAAATCGATGCTGGCGAATCGCACAATTTTTTCATAACGCCGGTCGCCCGGTCTGTTGGGGTAATCGCTAGCTTCAAATTCCGTAGGTGGGACTATTTGGGATAGCTCAGTAAGTGTAGTCTTTGCTTGGAGTCCGTCCGGGTAGCCCAAGAGAATCTGCATGACTCCACGTTTCAAAGCTCCGACTCGACTTCTAGTGATTTCAGGTTTCTTCGCCGTCTCTACCATTTTTCATCTCCAGATAGTCGTGCACGCAAGGTCCATATTTTAGCTGACTCTGTGCTATCGCACATTCGATACTTCCTGATCTTTCTTTAGACTGGATTTGTCCTGTCTGAGGTAGCACCATGGCTAGTGGCGCGGGATTTATCAACCCAATCGAGCAGAGTTTGCTTTGTGATTTGGTCGGGCTTTATTCCTGTGACTTGGTGAGTGAGTTGCATCAAGAGCAGCATGAGCGTTGTATTGCTTGTTCTAAGCAGGCTATTTTGCAAGCTATTGCTCATTACCGTGAGCTCGATAGGTGGATGAGAGCTCGAGAATTTCTGCCGGCGCCCGCAGATTAGTCGCCACTGAATAACGTCTTTCATTAAGAGCCTGCCCCGCTAGTTTCTCTGGCTGCCTGGCTGCTTGCTTCCTTTCCATGCCCGGCACACAAGCCTACACGCCGTCACCTTTTGTCCAGCCCAAGCCCTCTGGGTCATATCGAGGCTGGACAAAGGGTCCCTGGCTGGCGTGTGTCTGGCATTGCTGCATGGGGTGCGCGCGCAGCCAGGAGGGAAGGCAATGATGAAGGCAAGGGACGCTGGGAAAGGCTCTGGGAAGGTGCCTGAGAGGGCTGGTAAGGCTGGCAAAGGTGGCAGAAGTAAAAGGCCAGGGGTCAGAAGGCTCAGGTATGTTGTGCCGCGGTATCGGGCTTTTGGCAGCGTGGCCAATTGGCCGCTTGATAATGATCGTTAGCCCGAGGTGGCTACGAACGCTGTCACCTTTGGGCCAGTCCGCCCCGTTCTAGTAAAATAGCTCGACTGAGGAAATGCCATGCACCTGTACGACACAAAAAGAGGCGAAGACGCCACCAGATTTTGCATTGAGTCCTTAAAGCTCGATGCCACCCAGCTCGACCTGTCGGCTGTCGACCGGGTCGAAATCTTTGGTACTGATATCGATGACCCAGGTGATGATTACTGCGAATTCCGCGTTATCGACTCAAAAGAAAAAGTTATTGCCGCGCGCCGCGAATTGGGTTATTAATCGCTGATCGATTTTGAAACCCCGAAGCCGCACCAGGCTGGCGTCTTGGGCTCAAGCGCCCAGGACGTTGTGGGTGTCCGCGTTGGATATGTGGCGGACGCCCGGTGTATATCCAGGCGCTATTTTGTGTGTATGTTTTTTGCTGCGCAGCAGCGAAAAATGCGGCGCAGACCGGCGCATTACCGCCGCAAAAAAGCCGCGCAAACTGAAAAGAGCGGCGCAGCGAGGAATAGACCGGCGCAAAAACGGCGCAGCCTGCGGCTGCTGACTCGCCCACCCACCGCCCCGACTCGGCATCAGTGGCACGGTTTCGTCGCTACCGACCGACGCAGCCTGGTCGTCGTCATATGGCAGGTGTGAAATTGCAGTTTAATTGCCCATTAATCGGAGAATTTGCTCGTCACTTCCCGAAGTGGAAATTTCGCTTCTTCGAAGTACTCTGCTGCGGCCATCTCGATGGCATCTTCAAATGAATCTGCCAGACGCATGGGGGCTGAGCGGTTTTCGGTGTACCTGAAGACTGGAGGATTCGGGCTTTCGCTTTCAGTATCGAAGAAGTAGAACTGATATCCGTATGTCGTTATAAACACAAAGTCCGACTGCTTCAGCCGGTAGTCAGTATTGTTTGAGAGCAGTGTTTCAGCTCTTTCTCTGTTTCTTAGAACATTAGGATAGTAAATCCCACACTCTTCAAGAAACGCGCCGCTTGCTTTGCCGAACTTGCGCATGTAGTCTTTGTAGACTCCTGGTAGCTTCAGATTGAAGAACTTTTCAATCTCTAAAAGCTCTTCTTCTGAGCATCCGCAGATCGTATCGGGTGTGGCGATGCCCATCTCGATGAAGCGGATTGCAAGATCGTCTATCCAGTGTTTCATCTGAGCAATTCTCCGATCGCTTAGTCGAAGAATTTACTGTCTTCGTTTAAGAGTGGATTCTTTTCTCTCTCAAAGTACTCGTTAGCCACCATTTCAATTGCAGCCGTAAAGGACTCTGCTAGCAAAATTGGCTTTAAGCTGTCTTCTGTATATCGAAGGACTGGGGGATTGGGGTTTCTGTCCTCAGTCTGGAAGAACCAAAACTGGCATCCATATCGGGCGATAAAAACATAGTCAGACTGCTTCAGCTTGTAGTCAGTATTTGCATCTAAAAGCGTTTCAGCAGCTTCTCTATTTTCAAGAATATGCGGATAATAAATTTCGCACTCTCTCAAAAAGTCGCCGCTCCGTTTACCGAATTTGAGCAAATATTCTTTATATGCGTCAGGTAACTTGAGATTGTAGAATTTTTCGATTTCCAAAACTTCTTCGTCGGTACAACCAAGAATCTTTTCTGGCGTGGCAATGCCAGTTTCAATGAAACGCTCTGCGAGATTTTTAACCCAGTTTTTCATTTCCACTTTTCGCTATCTTCTCTTATCGATTGTTCCGCTGACGACCAGGTTGGGGCATTTGTTTTCTTGCGTGTTCAATTCTTTCTGGTGCAGTCTCAAATGTCCATGAGGTTTCTGCAATGTGATAAGAAACGCCTCTCTCCTTGAGTTTCTCAGGAACTCTATTTGTAAATAACTGCTCACAGGAGTCGCAGGGTTCCTGCTCAGAATAACCAGCGATGAATACGGTTTTGGTCGTCTGGCTTAAATCTAAAAGGAACTCATTCATGGCCTTGTTTTCAGCATCCGCCTTATTGCCCTTGAGAGGCCTTTCCTTTTGTAGTTTTGCGCCCGGTCCTTGCTCTCCACTTATACCAAATACAACACCCTGTTGACCGTCCTTCTCAACTATGAACAGAGCTATGTTTCTTCTGTTTGGGTCTTCTATATACGCCCACAGCCTTGATCTGATTAGTTCTGCTGCCTCCTGCCCACGTTCTTTAGGTATCTCGCCGTCTTTGATCAGGTCCATCTCCAGAAGTTCTTTCTTTAGAGCTTCTACAACTTCATCTGGGGCGTCTGGTTTTGGCCGTCTTCTTCTCTCTACGTCTTCCGTCTTGTCTTGTCCAGGCTGGTCAGATTTGTCAGATTCTGGTTTGGAGAAATAGACTTCGGTAGTCATGCTGTCTTGATCTGGAGCTGGATGGATTAAGACACCATCATGAATGCTGCCTTCAGGTGCAGGGTGAATCAGGGCGCCTTTGTCTTTAGGCTGCTCTGGCAGGGGATGGATGTATGTATCTGCCCATGGATCTATTTCTGGCTGCGGATGGATATGGACGCCGTCTAGCAGATTGGGTTCGGGGGCTGGGTGAATTAGAGCGCCTTTGTTTGGATCTTCTACCGTGCCGGTTATTCGTTCATTGGGCTTCTGGCGGTCAGGCGGTAAATGAAAATTGCGACTGACTGAGCCGTGAAGGACTGTTGGGGTTGGTGGTTGCGGTGTTTCTTTGGAAGGTGTCGCCTTTGAATTGGTTGCATCAGTCATCACCTCTGGCGTTATGTTTGCAGAAGCTAATAGCTCATCAGGGCTGTATTTCTGTCCTCCTATAGACAGGCCTGGAGCTTCGATTGAGTTTGTGGTCTCTATAGCTTTGCCCAGGGACTCTTTGACAAAGGCGTCCAGCGAGTCCGTATTTAGACCGAGTGCTTTTGATGCTGTGCGCATCTCCTGGAGATTTGAAGCCAGAGCCCTTTTATCTCCTGGAAGATTCTGGTCTTTTGTAATTGAGTCCAGTTCAGTAGTTGTGGAGTTTTCAGGTAGTTCAGCTTTTGCTAGTAGTGCCTGGCGCTCTGTTAGTTTGTTTTGGCGCGAGATTGTTTTGTCACCGAAGTCTATTTCGATGCTTTGTTCCTGGTCATGCGGGACATAGCGTCTGAGTGAGCCGTCGCTGGCGTTTGTTCTAGCGCTTTCTATTTTTGCTATCTGATTGGCGCTGCTTGTTTGAGCGTCAGCTACGTCAGGGCTTTTAAACCACTGCTCTGCCTGCTTTTGTGGACGTTGTTCTGCCTTGTCTTCTTTCTCGTCCGACATGCAAGTACTCCAGCCACTTAAAACACTTCTGTTATTCCCTGAGGATAGGAGGACAAAGCAAGGGCTTGTCTTTGTTAGCATGATTTGCTGACCCTGTGCTATGCCAAGCTTCGCCTACCGCCACTGTCAGCATGGGACGAGCAAGTGTTGCATGCCAGCGCAGCACAGCGCGGTTAATTAGGGAGGACGTTTTGTGGGTGGGCGGTTTGGGCTTGATAGTGATTGGTGGTTTGGTGTGGCAAGTGATGAAGAAGAAACTTAGTTGTTCTAGAGAAAGTGGCGTGCCAATCGAGTCCATACTTGAGCCACACCAAAATAACTTGCGCGGAGTACCGCTAAACAAGTCCTATCCAGAGAAAGCAGCGGAGTGGTACTACCCTAAAAACTGCGGCTTTGGCCCAGAAGACTTTTCATATGGCTCGAAAATCATTGCTTGGTGGCAGTGCTCTGAGAATAGAAAACACATATTTGAAATGCGGATACTGAGTAGGACCTTAAAGGACCAGAATTGTCCGTTTTGTTCTGGTCGGCGTGTCTGCCCAGATACTTGTCTTGCCGCTGTGCGTCCAGATATCGCCAGGCAGTGGCATCAAAAGAAAAATGGAGAATTGACACCAGAGGACTTCACTGTCCAATCTTCGCAGTCAGTAGTCTGGAAATGTGATCGCGGCCATGAGTGGAAAGCGACAATTAAATCTAGATTTCGAGGTAAGGACTGTCCTAAATGCCCAGATTGGCGCTTACTTAATTTGAGTGATTATCCAGCTGTACTGAAGCTCTTCGACAAATCAAAAAATCATGGGCTGAATCCGCACAGACTAACTACAACAATGGATGTCTGGTGGAAGTGTCCAAAGGGACCAGACCACAGTTGGGCTGTGCCATTTAGAAAAAAAGCAGACACGCTGCGCTGTCCGTTTTGTTCCTTCCGGTTGCCGTCCGTAACTAACAGGCTCGATATTCTCTATCCAGAAGTGGCTAAGGAGCTTCATCCTACACGTAATGGCAAATTGAAAGCAAAAGACCTGACTGCTCACGCTGGTATTAAAGTGTGGTGGAAATGCCCCACTAATCCCCGTCATCTTTGGGAGACATCTGTGAATAACAGAACGGTTAATGGCAGTGGCTGTCCAGAATGTTGGACAAAGAAGCTCAAGTCAGGCTATTTTCAAGAGTTAGCACAACAAAGAAAGAAAAGTCGCAAGGCTTGAATGTGACTTGGCAATTAGACTGGTCGGATGAACTGAATGGCGTACCATGTCATGTCTACTACTTCCGCGTGCGTTTGTAGGGGTATTTCAACGGGTTGTAGCAGTGTGGGCAGCCAGCTGAGCGGGTGTAGCGTCTGTCTGGTTCTGCTTGCCATTCGTATGCACAGGTTGAGCATAGCCACCAGCGTTTAGTGCGGGAGTGGACACGTTCTTTGTCTGGTGTGGCTTTGCCGTTTTTAGTGGGGTGCCAGTCTTCCGCTATGCGTGGGGCTAGTGTGGTTATCACATTAGTGACTGAGGTTTTTCTGAAGGTGCAAAAGGGACAGCGTGTCAGGTCTCTTGTGCGGTCATGTATCTTGGTGGACCATTCATGGTCTGGACCTATCTTGCACTTCCAGAAGGCGCGTTGACTGCTATTTGCTGTAACCATGGTTGGTTTCAGTGGTCCGTTTTTCTCTTTGTCCCATTCTTTAGCTATCTCTGGGTGGGTTAGTTTGAGGTTGTTTGTTTTTGAGCCTCTCTGGTTTGTGCAGCTAGGGCAGCGGCTACGTTTTGTGGTGCGGTAGAAGCCTGAGATCCAGCCTTCATGGGTGGGGTCAATGTCGCATTTCCAGTGGTATTTTTTGCCGGAGTACAGTTTGTGGGGGTCAATGCCTTTGTTCTTCTTGTGGTCAAACTGTCTTAGAACTTCTGGGTAGTCGCTAAGGTCAGTGGTTGTGCCCAGGTTGCAGGTTGGGCAGCCCGCGTCGTTTATCGTCCTATTACTAACAACGGCTTGCCAGGTGTGGCCCTTTTGGCATTTCCACCAGGCTTTTAGTCTTGAGCCTAGAGGTATGTCTTCTGGGTTGCAGCCATTCTTTCTAGTCATCCACTGCGGTACAAGTTCTGGATAGAGGCTAGCTAGGCTGTTTGTTATCGATGTTTTTATTCCACGGCAAAAGGGGCAAGCCTGGCTCCATGAACCGTCTTTCCATGCTCTTGCCACTGTGTGGAGCGGTGATTGGAAGATATGGTCTTTGCCAGCAGGGCATTTAAACCAGCAGCGCACAGTGGAGCCGTGAGAGAAGTCTTCTGGTCCAAAGCCACAGTTTCTCTTGTAGTGCCACTGCCTGGCTGCTTCTGGGTAGGCTTTTGCAAAAGAGGTGGAGCGTAGCGTGGGTGGTTCGAGAATGTTCTCGATAAAGAGTTGGTTCTTTTTGCTTTTCTGTCTTTTCTTCATTCTCTTTTACTGTCGCTATCGCTTACGCTTTCTATTATCTCCGTGTCGAGGTGGTGGGAGTCAAGCCACGCTTCGCTCTTCGGGCTTGACTTGAGTTGGATGGTCGTAAGAAGAGTGCGGGTGCTATTTCCGCTATTTGCCGTCAGTGGTGATTGTGATTGTTGGTGCCTTTGTTTTGTGGGGCTTACGTGCGCTCTATCATCTTTAGGGCAAAGCCTTTGAAGTTGTCGAGCCGACAGGCAGGCAATTGTCTTTCTGTTTGATTTACCGTCTCTCGTTTCTAGCTGACTTCCACAAATGGATGGTCAAGAGGTGGCGGCTCAGTGACTTCATCGATACGCCCATCTTACGCGGGTGGGGGAGTGGCTTTGCGGCTATTGCTGTGAAGTGTCAGTCGACTCCTGCTGTGAACCACCGGTGCG
>Ga0075163_10005615_pt1 | contig 16680 bp, 15 predicted proteins | sample JI1023141ADNA_FD_71478 | JGI IMG/M metagenome (GOLD analysis project Ga0075163, IMG submission 71478) | Wastewater effluent complex algal communities from Wisconsin, to seasonally profile nutrient transformation and Carbon sequestration -... | ecosystem: Engineered > WWTP > Effluent > Algae...
AAATGGACGGACAAAGATGCTACTTTTTAATTGTTTAGCCAAAAACTCGGCATCTCCGCCTGTTAAAACAACTGTTAATTTTTTGTAATCTGTTGAATATTGGTTGATTACACCTTCAATTTCTTGAAGGGTTCCATTGACCACTCCCGAATGGATTGAATTTTGGGTGTTATTACCTAAATAATTTTCTGGATTTTGTTTTTCCAATAGAGGTAGTTTGGCGGTGTAATCGTGTAATGCCCTATATCGGCTTTGGACTCCGAGAGAAATGGCTCCGCCCCAATAAGTGTTGTTACAATCTATAAAATCGTAGGTAATACAGGTGCCGGCATCTAAGATTAAAACATTGTGTTTTGGAAAATTTATTGATGCCGCTGCAGCCAGTGCTATTCTATCTACCCCAAGTGTATGCGGTGTTTCATATCGATTTATAAAAGGGACTTTAGTTTCCTGATTTAAAACCAAAACGGCTAAGTTGTCAGAAAGCCATTGTTTATCAATGTCTTTCAATTTACCTACCGAAGAAACTATGCTCGATTTTATGTCGTATTTTTGAATGATTTGATTGATTTCACGTCTGAAGTCGTCATGTTCAAACATGGCATGAATGCGCAAGGCGTCTTTTTCAAACAGACCAATTTTTATAAACGTGTTTCCTATGTCTATGACTAATTGCATCAACCGATTTTGCGCAAGATTCGTAAAAGGAGAACTACCTACAAAGGTAGTTCTCCCAATTGTAATTTATTAGATGATGAGCATGGCATCTCCATAGGAGAAGAATCTGTATTGTTCTTTGACAGCTTCTTTATATGCTTTCATGATTAAATCGTAACCTGCAAATGCGGCAGTCATCATCAAAAGAGTCGATTTTGGGGTGTGGAAATTGGTGATCATCGCATCTGCAACACTGAAATCATAAGGTGGGAAAATGAATTTGTGGGTCCATTTGTCGCAAGGATGTAATAATTTATTAGCTGAAACCGAACTTTCCACAGCTCTCATCACGGTTGTTCCTACTGCAATAACTTTCTTACCTTCGGCATGTGTTTGATTGACTTTATCGGCTACATGTTGATCGATGATGATTTGTTCAGAATCCATTTTATGTTTGGATAAATCTTCTACTTCCACCGGATTGAATGTTCCCAAACCTACGTGTAGCGTTAGTTCAGCAAATTCAATTCCTTTGATTTCCATTTTTTTCATCAAGTGTTTGGAAAAATGCAAACCGGCTGTTGGAGCGGCAACGGCACCTTCATGCTTAGCATAAATGGTTTGATAACGCTCAGCATCCTCGGGAGTAGCTTCTCTTTTGATGTATTTAGGAAGTGGGGTTTGTCCCAATTCCTTTAATTTGGCAATAAACGATTCATGGTCACCATCAAATAAAAAGCGAAGGGTTCTGCCTCGAGAGGTGGTGTTGTCAATGACTTCTGCTACCAAGGTGTCATCATCATCAAAGAAGAGTTTATTTCCAATTCTTATTTTACGAGCAGGATCTACCAAAACATCCCAAAGACGGTGTTCTGAGTTTAATTCTCTCAATAAAAAAACTTCAATTTTGGCACCTGTTTTTTCTTTTTCTCCCATCAATCGAGCGGGGAAAACTTTGGTATTGTTCAACAACATCAAATCACCTTCATCAAAATAATCAATGAGATCTTTGAAATGTTTGTGTTCAATGGTTCCTGACTTGCGATTGACTACCATTAATCTGGATTCATCACGATTTTCGGCTGGATATTCTGCCAGTAGTTCTTTAGGTAGATCGAAATCGAATTTGGATAACTTCATAAATGTATTGCTTTAGTCGTTTGGTTTGAGTCTAATTTTTTGCTTTATTAAAACTTATATTGAGAAGTTTCAGACTCTAAAAGCCGGCAAATATACATAAACGCCATAGGCGAAGTCAAGTAATTGCTTAAGTATTTTTAAAATAAATGAGAAAATCTTTTCAGTTTTAGTTTTTTTTTAGTCTTTTAAGGCTTCTATTTTTGATTAAATGCAAAAAAGTAGATTTTATTTTTTTGGAATATGACTATTGTCAATATTTGACATTTTGAATCGGTCTAAATTTGTAGTGAATTTGAAGAATCCGTTGGACTTACTGCCAACCCTCTTGAAATAAGTCAAATGCTTTCTTCTGCTTATCTAATAATATTTAATTCCTTTTTAAAATGAGTTTCAGTTTAATTGGTAAATCAATAGGGGAATCAGCGACCTTAAAGCTGAATGAAACTTTTGCAGTTTTAAAAGCAAAAGGAGAACCGGTCATCCATTTGGGTGGTGGTGAACCCAAGAGTAAAGCACCCATGGAAGCCATTACATCTGCGGCTGCTTTTCTTGATGGGGCAGAAGTGCGCTACACACCATCCGATGGAACAAGGGAAATGAAACAAGCGGTAATCCGTTATATGGAACAAAATTACCACAGACATTTTGATCCCGAAAATATCATTGTATCCAATGGAGCCAAACAATCCTTGATGGTTGCCATGCAAGCGATTCTAGATCCGCAAGACGAAATATTGTACCCATCACCTTATTGGGTCAGTTATAGTGAAATGGCTAGACTTATAGGTGCGTTGGGAATTTCTTTTCGTCCGGAAGATGGTTCTTTTATTCCTCGCATGAGTGACATTGAGCAACATGTTTCTTCTCGTACCAAAGCCATCATCATCAATAGTCCCAATAATCCAACCGGTGTGCAATATCCTGCCGAACTCATCAAGCAAATCGTGGCGTTTACGGAAAGCAAAGGGATCTACTTGATTATGGACGACATTTATCACAAATTATTATTTGATGGTAAAAAAGCGGTTAATGTCTTTGACTATACTAAAAAAACAGAGGAAAACTCTAAGATTATCATCATCAACGGTATCTCAAAAACTTATGCCATGACCGGTTTTAGAATTGGATGGGCTGTTGCCAATAAAAAGTTGGTCAACATCATGACCAATATTCAAAGTCACCAAACAGCCGGCCCTTCTGCACTTTTGCAAAAGGCAGCCACTGGTGCTTTGAATGGCAATCAATCCAGTGTGGAGATTCTCAATGCAACTTTGGAAAACAACCGCAACGTTTTGTGTAAATACTTGGATACTTTGAGCGGTGTGCATTATACCAAACCTGATGGAGCTTTCTATGTCTTTGCCGATTTTTCCAATTATGAAAAGGATTCCAAAAAACTAGCAGCTTTCTTATTGGATAAAGTGAAAGTTTTGGTCATGCCGGGTATAGAATTCGGATTGGAAGGTCACTTGAGATTGTCTTTCTGTGGATCTGTTAAAGATATCAAAGGAGGAATGGAACGTATCAAATGGGCTATCGACCCCAATGCACCCAATGAATTGTATATTGGCGACCGTAAGTTGGTTCGAGATTGGTTATAATCAATTGACTAATAATAAGTAAGAGGTAAAAACAAGTAATAAGTTTAAGAATGAAATATTTTAAATTTACAACACCGGCTCAAAAACAAGCAAGCGAATTTAAGAGTGATTTCGGATTGGAGCATCACGGATTTAAACATTTGGAAACCGTGTATTGGAATTTACCGGTAGCTGCTTTATATGAAGAGGCGATTATCAGAAACGAGGGCAAATTGGTTCAGGGTGGTGCCTTTGTGGTTCATACCGGAAAATGGACGGCTCGCGCTGCCGACGATAAATACATTGTCAAAGAACCTTCTACGGAAGATATGGTAGATTGGGGAGAATACAATCGTCCTATTACAGAAGAAAAATTCAATTCCATTTATGCTCGTTTGCTTGCGTTTTTACAAGGCGAAGAGGTGTTTGTGCAAGATGTTTTTGCCGGAGCCGATCCCGATTACAAACTCAATGTACGGGTTATTACGGATACGGCATGGCAAAGTTTTTTTGCCCATAATATGTTTAATGTATATGAAGACCGAAGTGCTCATCGCAATTTTGTACCCGAATTTACGGTTATTGCCGCTCCAGCTTTTAATGTAGATCCACGTATTGACGGAACTCGAAGCGAAACGGCTATCATCATCAATTTTGCGCAAAGGATTGCGATTATTGCCGGTTCCAAATATGCGGGTGAAGTCAAAAAGTCTGTGTTTACAATTATGAATTTCTTGTTGCCTTTACAAGATGTTTTGGCTATGCATTGTTCGGCTAATGTAGGCGTAAAAGGCGATGTTGCGTTATTTTTTGGATTGAGTGGCACCGGAAAAACTACTTTATCTGCCGATCCAACCCGTAATCTGATTGGAGACGACGAGCACGGTTGGAGTGATGATAGTGTCTTTAATTTTGAAGCGGGATGTTATGCTAAAGTAGTGCGATTATCTCCCTCAGCCGAACCCGAAATATATGCTTGTACCCATAGATTTGGGTCCATTTTAGAGAATGTCATGTTTGATGAAAGTTCTCGATTCATTGATTTGGATGATAACAAATTGACCGAAAACACTCGGATTTCTTATCCGATAGATTTTATTCCCAATGCCGTTCCTGAGAAGATGGCATACACCCAACCTCAGAATATTGTGTTTCTTACCGCAGATGCGCAAGGTGTTTTGCCGCCTATTGCACGATTGACATTGGATCAAGCCATTTACCATTTCATGAGTGGCTATACTTCCAAGATTGCAGGAACAGAATTAGGTTTGGGAATAGAACCCGAGATGACTTTCAGTGCTTGTTTCGGTGCGCCTTTCATGGTTCATTTCCCTTATTATTATGCCAAAATATTGAAGAGTAAAGCCGCTCGAAGTGGTGCCAAAATATGGTTGGTCAACACGGGTTGGGTAGGAGGAAAGTTTGGCGTAGGCAAACGGATCAGCATCAAGCACACTCGAAGGATGCTCAATGCAGCCATTGAAGGGGAACTGGATCAAGTGACCTATCGCCAAGATGAGATTTTTGGGTTTGAAGTGCCTTTGACTTGTCCCGGTATAGATGACGACGTATTCACCCCTGAAGCAGCATGGGGTAACAAAGAAGAATACTGGCAAAAATACGATGCATTAGCGGCTCGATATATTGAGAATTTTAAAAAGTTTAAAGGTCAAGTTCCAGAGGATATCGTATTGAGTGGCCCAAAACGATTTCATAAGTAATAGATACAAGAAATCAATTTTAGTTCGTAGAAACACACTCCAATTATAGGGAAAGATGAGTATCAAAGAAAAAGTTTGCCAAAGTTTTTAAACTTTGGCAAACTTCATTAGTTTTTTTGGAGCGTTATTCCAAAATAATTTTTTCCGTCCATACACCCCTATCATCCGTAATCTTAACGGTGTAGATGCCTTTGGATAAGTGACTTACATCTATGATGTTTTGAGATTGCATTTGGTGCACACATTGACCTAAGGTGTTGAATATTTCGACTTGGTAAGGTAAAGAATTTACTTGGTTAAAATGAATATGAATGCGATCTGTAGCAGGATTGGGGTATAGCGTGAACATGGCTGATTCTGTTTCTGAAAGACCTATAATCGAATCCAAATACAGGAATGCAGCTTCCATATTGGGCAATGGACCGATTTGACCACTAACGCCTGTTCCTTGAGGAATACCGGTAGATTTAAGTATTTGATTGATTTCGGCACCGGTCAAGAAGTTGCCAGTTTGTTCATGGTAATAGGATTGAATTACGGTCACACATCCTGCTACTACAGCAGAAGCTGAACTAGTTCCTGAGAAGTAAGTATAGGTTTGATTGAAATCATTTCCCAAACTACTTAGTGTTGTGTATCCGGAAGTGTAAACATTGTTACCCCAACCTTGAACATCCACTCGGCTACCATAAGAGCTGTACCCTTCGCGGTTGTGATTGGTATTGGAAGTGCCGGCTCCAACCACAATAGCTCCACTATTGCCTCGACTCATGTATGCGGTATATAAGGAACCATCTAGATTTTGATTGCCATTACCGGCAGCGGCAACGATGACTATTCCGGCATCGGTGGCAGCTTTAACGATATTCCATAAAACGATATCGTATTCGGCAGGGACAAAATCATTACCAGAACCCGTTGCACCGTAAGCTTGCATTTCTAATAGAATGACATCACCGGCTACACTATTGTTTATGGCTTGGCTTACTGCATAGTTTCTGTTGTAATTGTATTCTACGGTCCATTCGGGAAATAGCATTACTTCTGAGGCATTGTGAGCTAGACCTTTCACGCCGTAACCTGTGTTTTGAGCAAATAAAACGCCATTGGCTGCTGTTCCATGTTCTATAAAATCACTTGGACAACCGGGATTAATAGTTGTACCGGGTGCAAGTTGGATATTGATATCGTTGAATTCCTCATGGTTTTTGTTGAATCCGTATTCCACATCTCGTATTCTTATATTTTGACCTGAATAGCCCAAATTCCAAGCATAGGTTATGTTGACTCCGGGATTGGACCCCAAATAGGTTTGATAGATGGTGAAATCGGGAGTCGTTGGATTGATATCGGATGGTGGTGGGATTGGGGTGTTGGCTTGCAAGGAGCAAAAAGTAACTTCGGGTAATTTTTTCAAAGCTTCTGAAAGCTCTGTCCAGTCGATGTCAGAAAGATCAGATTCTATTTTGAAGGTATTACTGAGTCTTTTTACGGCATCGTCGTTTCCATTCAATTTAATAGACTGAGTAGAAAGGTATTCCAGTTGGGTTTCGCTGATGTAGGTAGCTTTGGATAATTCAATGGGATATTGACGGGTCATTTCAACCCATTGGGGATGGATTTGTTTCAAAGTTTCTACAAAATTGACATCCGATGAAAACGGTACATCGGGATGGATTCCGATATAAAGGGTTTGATGTGATTGTCCAAAAGTAAATCCGAAAAAGGAAATCAAGCAACTGAATAACCATATTTTTTTATACATATAAACAGCATTTATGATGTAAAGAAAATAAAAAATTACTTAGGTTGGAAGATTTGATCCAAATCTTTCCAAAAATTAAGGTAGGATTTACTAACCACTTCCGGATTTTCAATATGAATGGGTACTAGTAAAGCCAATGGGGCAAATGCCATGGCCATTCTGTGGTCGTTGTAGGTGGCGATTACAGCATTTGATTTTAGTTGGTCGGGTGCTTGAAGTTTCAGAGTATCCTCTGTAACTTGAACGCTTACCCCCAATTTTCCCAATTCGGTTTGAAGCGCAGTTAGTCTATCCGTTTCTTTGATTTTTAAAGTGTGCAATCCGGTTAGATGACAGTTCATTTTCAGCCCGGCACACGTAACCGCTATGGTTTGAGCAATATCGGGAGCAGAGTTTAAGTCCCATTGTATGGTTTGATTTGCCACTGGATCGGCTACTTTTTGCAATCGAATGTGATGATGATCAAACTGGGTTTCTACTCCAAATGTTTGATAGAGATTTTTGAGAATACTGTCACCTTGCAGACTTTCAGGTAGATAAGAAGAAAGGATTAGGCTACTGCCAATGGGCGCAAGTGCCAATAGCGCATAAAAGTAGGAAGCCGAGCTCCAATCCGATTCGATGTGAATGGTTTTGGATGGGAATGCATTTGTATCGAGTTTGTTGATATGAATGGTGTTTTGTTCAAATGAAGCTTGAACGCCTATTTGATTCAGTAGCGCCAAAGTCATTTGGATATAAGGCAAAGAGGTGATTTGCCCTTCAAGTGATAAGGTCAGACCGTTTTCCAAAGAAGGTGCGATAAGCAATAAAGCCGAGATGTATTGACTACTGACCTCTGCGCTAAGGGTAACCTTGGAATGGGTGATTTTTTTACCTTGAATTTCCAAAGGTGGATAACCCTCTTTATTCAAATATGTAATTTTTGCGCCTAGTTGGCGAAGTGCCTCGACTAAAACTTTGATAGGTCTTTCCTGCATTCTTTCGGAACCTGTGAGTAGGATTGTTTGGCCTTCTTTACATGCCCAGTAGGCAGTTAAAAATCGCATGGCTGTTCCGGCATGTCCGATATCTAGAATGGTTGAATCGGATTCTAGTGCTTTTTGTAAATGTTTGGTATCATCGGAATCGGAAAGGTTCTCGATGGTCAGATTGGGAAATAGTTTTTGAAGAATGAGGGCTCTATTGGATTCACTTTTTGAGCCGGAAATACGGATTTCGGCTTCGATTTTGGAATGTGTAGTATAGTCTAGCGATTTAATCACTTTTTGGCAGCATTGCGTTTTAATAAGTAGGCAGATGTCAGTCCGTAAACAGTTGCCAGTATAATTTTGAATATAGTGAAGGTAATCCAATAACCATTTTTAAAAGCATCGGTAAAAAACCCGAGGTTTCCGGTTTTAATCCATTCCCAAAAGAATTGAATGAGCATGACAATCAGGATGAATACAATTCCCAATCGTAAAGCCAATTTCCATAGCGGCATATTCTTTAAATTTCTATTTTGCATATTGAAAATATAATTTTTTAATCATCACAAAAGTACACGATTTTTTTTCATCTTTGTCACAAGAGAATAGAATTGTAAGATTTGATTTAGAAATGATTAAACAACAACAGCATGTTTAGAATTTTAGGTGTAACAGTATTGTTTTTTTTGCTTTCAAAGGCTAGCCAGGCGCAAGATAAGCCATTGTGGGAAGCATTGAATTGTGATACGACTATAGTTGCAAATCAAATGGTTGGAGTAAGACCCATTATTTTAACTCTTTTTAAAAAGGATTCGATGCCTGTTATTGCTCCCAAAAGGTTAATATTTGGAACAAAGGAAGATGAATCGGGTATTCATTGGCTGATTTTGCCGAGTGAAAAAGCAACCTCTGAAACCGATTTGGATAGTATTTCCAAACAATACTTAAGTTTGTTGTTACCACCGACTCAAACACTCTATGAAAGATGGGAGCCTTGGTTGTCTGCACTTAGAGCCGATTTTTTACAAAGAAGAGATTCATTAATACTTTATTTTAAAGATAATTATCCATTATATTCCATAAAAGTAATATCCGATCAACGTTCCCGAGAAGATCAGCAAAAGGTGTTGAAAAGCGGTTATTCGCAAGCGCAGTTGTCTTTTCATGAGTTGGGTTTGGCGTCAGATTTTGGAATTTATAGAAATAAGAAATATACGACACAAGCTAGGCACTATATGATGTTGGACAGTTTGACTCAGAAATTTAATTTACGTTGGGGAGGACATTTTGTGGGATTTGTCGATATGCCACATGTACAATATTATTATAATTCAGCTGAGTTATTGCGTAAGCATCCTTTTTTAGGGATAGAATATGAGTATTTTTATCATACTTATGTAAAGAGAGTTAGGGATCGCATCGTTAAGGGAGAAGAACATTTGGTGGAAGATAGTAAAGAATTATTGTTTGAAATCAACAAGTTACGCCAGGAAGAACCTTGTTTTTGCAGACAAGTTAATGCGGTTTTACCCCTCGAATATTATCCGGATTATTATAACTCTACAGATGATTTATTACTTGTTTTGGATCGGGTAAATGGTGTTTTTTGGGTTCAGTTTCCCAAGCAACAAGTGAAGAAGTATCGGATAGGAGTTTGGAAGTAATTGAATTTGTATTATTTTAATTTGGAATTGTTGTGATGACGATCGTGGTCGCGTTGGGTTTTTCGTTTCATATTTTCATCGAAGGCAGCTTGTAAATCGATACCTGTTTGATTGGCTAAACAAAGCAACACAAACAAAACATCGGCTAATTCCTGACCGAGATCTTTATCTTTATCACTTTCTTTTTCGCTTTGTTCACCATAACGACGGGCAATGATACGGGCTACTTCACCAACTTCTTCTGTGAGCATGGCCATATTGGTCAATTCGTTGAAATAGCGAACCCCGTGGGTTTGGATCCAATCGTCTACTGTTTTTTGGGTTAATTGTATGGACATGGTTTGGGTTGATTTGGTTAATGAGTTATTAATTGTAGAGACAAGGCATGCCTTGTCTTTTACGTGACTTGTCATCTGTGTTTTTATTGACCATAATGAACCTTAAATGTAATCACAAGTTTCACAATCACGATTGCAATCGGAAGCGTTCCTGTTGATTTTATAATAACCATTTGAAAGGATTCTTAAAGTCATTGGGATTGTATGATAGGGTTTTAAATTTCCCCCTTTAGGAACTTCATAAAATTTTTTCGAGGGATTTCGTAGGCTCCAAGACTTGCCAAATGCTCATTGTAAACTTGGCAATCCAATAGGTTGTAATTTTCGGATTGTAGTTTATGACAAAGGTAAATAAAACCTGCTTTAGAAGCATTAGGTATCTTACTAAACATGCTCTCACCTGTAAAAATTTTACCCAGATTGATTCCGTACAAACCACCTACCAATTGGTCATCTTTCCAAACTTCAACAGATTGAGCGTATCCCATCTGATGTAATTTTAAAAGTGATTTTTTATAATTTTCGGTTATCCAGGTGCCATCTTGTCCTAAACGAAAAATGTTTTGACAATTGTGGATGACCGTATCAAAATACTGATTGAAGGTAAAAGTAAAGATATTTTCTTTTAATAATTTCGACATACTTTTACTGATATACACTTCTTCGGGTTTGAGTACCATTCTTTTCGGTGGCGCGTACCAAATGATGGGTTCACTTTCATTATACCACGGGAAGATACCATTGCGATAGGCCAGTAACATTCTTTCAGGATGCAAGTCGCCACCAACAGCCAAAATCCCATTGCGTTGAGCTAAGGTAACCGGTGGAAAAATATATTCTTTTGGTAATAAAAACATTTAGAGTGGAAGATAAAATAAAAGGTAGAAGGTAAAAGGAAAAAATGTATGATTATCAATACTACTTCCCATTTACCTTCTACCTTCTGTCTTCTAATTTCTAATTTCTATTCCGATATCGGAATCTAATTTCTAACTTTAGAAGGGTAAATCGTCAGGTTCATTGCTGTCAACAAATGGGTCAACCTCTTCAAATTTGGGTGTAGGAGCCATAGGTTGTGGTGCATTAGCCTGAATCAAATCAATTTTCCAACCGTTTAAAGAGTTGAAATATTTGGCTTCGCCTTGAGGATTGATCCATTCTCTTCCTCTGAGGTTGATGGCTACTTTGACATTTTGACCTTCTTGAAGAGCGTCCAATAAAGTACATTTTTCTTGTACAAATTCGATGAGAATATGTTGTGGATATTGTTCTTCAGTGGTGATGACCAATTCTCTTTTCTTAAAACCGCTGCTTCCAAATTCTTTGGTGGGTTCAATTTTTTTGATGCGTCCAGTTACTTCCATAAAATAATTATTTAGTTTGCAAACTTACATATTTTTTTATTTGAAAAAAAGAATGATGCGTATCAAAGATACGATACAGTTTGCAATATAAAAGGTTTTGTATCTTTGTTTTCGCTATCTACTGCAAACTATTTTGTTGAAATGAATGAAATCATGCGGTTGTAGCCAAAAAAAAATATTTCATAACACTCATTTGTATTTAAACATACCGTTCAATTAATATCATTACTAAACATATCATCCGTTGGGGAATTATTTTGGTATCACTCTTCATTGTGAGTTTGATACTGTGGAATACCTATATTTTCTTTCAGAAGTTTAAGGAAGAAGAACGTTCTAAGATGGAAATATTAGCTACGGCTTATAAAAGGATGTTTAGTAATATGGATTTGGATACCGATGTGTCATTTGAAATTCAGATTATTTCCAGTAATTACAATATCCCATTGATATTGACAGATGGTGAAGGAAATATTTTGGAACATCAAAATTTGGATTCCAAAAAAGTAGAAGATTCCCATTATTTGAAAAGGCAATTGGAAATTATGAAAATGCAAAACGAGCCTTTACAAATCAATCTCGATGACACATCCAAACAATATTTATATTATCGGGATTCGGAAATATTAACCAATCTGAAATATTATCCCTTAGGGTTGGTATTGATTCTTTTTCTATTTTCAGTAGTGATTTATTTATTTAATCACAGCAATAAAATAGCTGCCCAAAATCAATTGTGGACAGGAATGGCTAAAGAGACTGCTCATCAAATTGGGACACCTTTGACATCGCTAATGGGCTGGATTGCGCTTTTGAGAGAAGATGCTAAAAATCAGGAGGTTGCTTCCGAAATAGAGAAAGATGTACAACGGTTGGAAATAATTGCCAATCGGTTTTCAAAAATTGGGTCGGAGACTCCGTTATTCAAACAAAATGTAGTGTCTTTGACTGAAACGGCCTTACAATATTTGCAGTCGAGAGCTTCCAAACAAGTACAATTCAAGTTCAAAACAGAATCTCCAACCTATTTTGTTAATACGAATGCCGATTTGTATGGATGGGTGATTGAAAACCTTGTAAAGAATGCCATTGATGCCATGCAGGGGAAGGGTAAAATCAAACTAGAAATGTACGAAGATTCTCAGTTTGTTATGATTAAATTTAGTGATACCGGCAAAGGAATTCCTAAAAAAATGTTTAAAAAGATATTTGAACCCGGATTTACGACCAAAAAAAGAGGTTGGGGATTGGGATTGTCATTGTCCAGGAGAATTATTGAGGATTTTCACAATGGAAAAATCATGGTGTTGGAGTCGGAGTTGGGAAAAGGTAGTGTTTTTTTGATTAAATTGCCTAAATAGGGTCTGCTGAAAAACTAAATTTTTTTTGATAAAAAGGTATTAGCAGTATTTTTATTTCATTATATGCAAGGAAATATGCTATACTCTTCAAAAAATCTTGCACTTATCTCTCTTTACTTCGATTTTATTACAATAAAAAAAGATCGCTCCTACGGAGCTTTAAAAAATGTTGCTTGTAATTTTACTACTAACAGTATGCTCCTACAGAGCTAATGTCCCAGAGGGACAAACTGTTTGTAGAAATTACAAACCATAATAATATAGAAGCTCCGTAGGAGCGACCTGTATATTTGAATAAGGAAAAATATTCCTTAGTTTATCAGCAGGCCCTAAATAAAGGTCAATTTCTATGTCGCAATCTTTTGGGGCCGTACCACATCCAGAAACCGGTAATGGTAAAAACTAGTAAAGCCGAACCCATTATAGAAGAGTAAATAACTTTGAAAATATCGGTACCCGTATTAAACCAATCATCGAAAATGGAGCCATCGTGAATTTGTTCAATAAAATCGGATGTTCGCCATTCGATATGCAAAGTTTTACCAGTAGCACCATCCATTTGTACTGCCCAATAATGATCTTTAAATATAAATTTTGCCATTCCTTTTTCTTTTCGAATATCGATTTTGTCCAATTGCGTTGAAATGTTTGGATCTATTGAATCCTTAAGAGCTAGAGAAGCAGTTAAATACAGTGAATCCATAGATTTCCATTGCCTGAAATCTGAAGTGGTACCTGATAGGTTTTCAGCTTGAAGCCAACCATTTGCATTTTTTTTCCATCCCAAAAGAATACTCGTCACAGCGACAACAAAAAAGAAGATAAACAAAAATGCACCCGTGTATCGATGAATTTTTCTGAAAGAGCGCAAAATTTTTGCATGGTGCTTGCGATGAGTAGCGTCCATTGAAGTAATTTAGTATGTTAGATTGAATTTTTAAAAGTGCAAATATAATTTACATTTGTATAAAGACTTGTTAAAATTTCTATTGTAACCCCATAAATTATGTCAAGATATATGTTGTTTCTCAACTGTTATATAGCTTTTTAACTTTTTTTGATATCATGTGTTTTATTAATGTAACTTAATTTTAATCTTAGAAACCGTTTCTAAGTTAAAATTAAATTTACTTTTGTCTCAATATTTAAACTACTTTAAATTTATTTTAACACTCCACACATGGAAAGAAGAAATTTTTTTAAGAATGCAGGCTTATTTGGTTTAGGAGCTACATTGTTAGGTCCTATGGACGTTTTTTCTCAAGAATCAGGATTAGAAAAGAAAAAATTTAATAAGAAAGCGCGTAATATTATCTTTATGGTAAGTGACGGTATGAGTATCGGGACTTTAAATATGGCAGATTTATATTTGAAACGTACAACTGGAAAAGGAACAAATTGGCTCAATTTGTATCGTGAAAATAAAGTGAGTCGTGGATTGATGGATATGGCATCTGCTTCTTCTATTGTAACAGATTCGGCGGCTGCAAGTTCATCTTGGGGTGGCGGACATCGGGTAGAAAACGGCAAACTCAATTTTGGGACCAATGGAGAAGTTTACACTCCCATTTGGCAAAAATTTAAAAAAGCTGGTAAGAAAGCCGGATGTGTGACTACTGTTCCCATTACTCATGCCACTCCGGCAGGTTTTTTAGTCAGTTCGAAGAGTCGAGGTAGTATGGAAGATATTGCCGAGATGTATTTGGAGCAAAAATTTGATGTATTGATGGGAGGTGGACATGAAGTTTTTGCACCCGACAAAAGAAAAGATGCTAAGGATATGTATTTGAATTTTGAAAATGGAGGTTATCAAGTGGTAAAAAATCGAACAGATTTATTGAAAACCACTACCGGAAAGCCGGTTTTGGGAGTGTTTCACGAAGATGGATTACCCTATACGATAGATAGAAATAGTTCTCCAGAATTACAAGAACGCATACCAACTTTGGCAGAAATGACCTATAAAGCCATCGAACACATGCAATCACATTCTGAAGGATTTGTACTCCAGGTAGAAGGTGGGAAAGTAGATTGGGCAGCGCATGCCAATGATATTGGAGGATTGATTTACGATCAAGTGGCTTTTGATGAGGCCTTGGCTGTGGTACTAGATTTTGCGGAGAAAGATGGTAATACTTTGGTCATCATTACATCCGATCATGGTAATTCAAATCCCGGAGTTGTGTATGGTAAAGAGGCAGATGAAAATTTTGACCGCATTCAGAAGTTTAAACAAACCAACGAATGGATATTAAATGGGATTACATCTGATTTCACAGTTGAACAAGTTATTGAGCGCATTGAGTATGCCAATGATTTTAAAATTTCAAATGAAGATGCAAAAGAGATTTTTGGATATTATCATGGATTAGAAAAAAGAGAAGATGGTTTGTACAATTACAAAAAACTACCTTTCAAATTATTATCAGAAATTCAAAAGAAGTTTACCAATGTAGGTTGGATTGGCGACAATCATTCGGCTGATTATACCGAAATAGCGATGTATGGTCCTGGACAGGAAATTCATCCCAGTTTTCTGATTAATACCGATTTGCATTATTTTATGATGAAAGTTGCCGGTGTTAAAGAATAAATTGAGTTAACGAATTTTTGTCAGTATATAAAAAAGCAACTTATTACAAGTTGCTTTTTATTTTTTCTACCAATGCTATAAATTCGTCATGACTCAATTTGACCTTATGTCCAAAGGTAGCATCTTTCATTTCGTTGAGCGGAATGAGATGGACATGTGCATGCGGTACTTCCAATCCAATGACAGCTATTCCAACTCGTTTGCAAGGCACGCTTTTCTCGATGGCTTTGGCTATTTTGTAAGCAAATTGCATGAGAGCAATATATTCCAATTCATCCAAATCAAAAATCTTATCCACTTCTTTTTTGGGGATAACCAGGGCATGTCCCGCTGCATTGGGATTGATATCTAGAAAAGAGTAAAAATGCTCGTCTTCTGCTATTTTATAGCTTGGAATTTCTCCATTGATAATTTTTGTAAAAATACTGGCCATGATAAAATAATTTTAAACAAATATAGCGATATAAAACAAAAAACCACTGTTGATTAAACGGTGGTTTTTAGAAATATTTAAAAAGTAGTTTTATCTGGAAATTTCCAAAATTTCGACTTGAAGTTTACCATTAGGCACAGCAATATCAATGATTTCACCTACTTTTTTGCCAAGAATACCTTTGCCTATGGGTGAATTTACGGATAATTTGCCTCCGGCCAAATCAGCTTCAGCATCGGCAACGAGTATGAAATGCATCTCTTTGTTGAGTGTGAGGTTTTTGATCTTAACCTTTGAATGAATCAAGGCTTTGGAAGTATCCAATTGAGATTCATCAATAATACGGGCATTCGCCAAAGTGTTTTTGAGTTGAACAATTTTATATTCAATCATAGATTGTTGTTCTTTGGCAGCGTGATATTCGGCATTTTCACTCAAATCTCCTTTATCACGAGCTTCTGCAATAGCTTCTGAAATGCGTGGTCGTTCTTGATGTTCCAAAAAATGTAATTCATCTTTCAGTTTTTGTAATCCTTCTGCAGAATAATACGATATGCTACTCATTTTGATTGAATTATTAAATAAATAAACCGATTAGTGAGGTAATCGGCGTGTTTTTGATGATTCCTAAAATTGCAAAAATCTCAAACCAACACAAGTTGGATGAGATTAGCTGTACAAAGGTACAATATTTATACGAATTAATTGTAATTTGCGTTTTTTATTTTATCAAGCTTCAACTTATGCGAATTTTATATTTTTTAATTATTTCTTTTGGATTATTGATTTCGTGTGATGATCCCAAACCCAATGATTTATTACCCGATAGAACTGTCAATGTAACGGTGGATATGGGGTTGCCCATGTATCAAAATTTATTGGTGCCGAGTGGTTATGCCGTTACGCCAACTTCTCCCGAATATGGATTTAAAGGAATTTTAATTATCAATAGAAACGGAAGTGGCTACGTGGCATACGATAGAGCCTGTCCACATTATGGGGTGAACGATTGTTCAGCGATGACTTACGACGGACTTTATTTAAAATGTCCGTGTGACAATAGTAGGTTTAATCCTTTAAACGGAGGAGTAAG
>Ga0075163_10005616_pt1 | contig 16679 bp, 20 predicted proteins | sample JI1023141ADNA_FD_71478 | JGI IMG/M metagenome (GOLD analysis project Ga0075163, IMG submission 71478) | Wastewater effluent complex algal communities from Wisconsin, to seasonally profile nutrient transformation and Carbon sequestration -... | ecosystem: Engineered > WWTP > Effluent > Algae...
CGTCTGAACTTCGCTGACGGGAACTTGGATTTCCGTCCAACCTTCGGGAAGGAAGTGAACCATCGTGCGATAACCAAGACCATCTTTCCAATCGTGGGAGGTCCAAGAAATTCCATGACCGCAGCCAGTTCCGGCTATTGGACCGATCTGCTTGGATTCCTTTTCGGTGGGGTTTCGGTAGAAACGTTTCAGGTAGGGAGAGACGAGCTTTCCGTTTGGAGAACGATACCGAGTTCTGGTTTCGTTTTTATATTCCTCACGAAGCTCGGCGGTAACGTCAATGTTTTGAACGTATTGGTCGTCACGTCCTGTGCATTCAAACTCGTGATATGGAGCGAGTTGTTCGTCAACGTTGTCACCAAACACCAGAACTGCAAAATGGCTCATTGTGTATGTCCTTAAAAGCGAATCGGGTATGAACTACCTCTTTGAGAGTAGCACATACCCGATGTGGTTGTCAACAGATACAACTAACCTTTAGGCACCCCACGATGCTTTTTTAGAAGCACCGAACGCCAAGCTACCGCCTTCGATTACTGAGAGACCATCGATGATTTCTCTTGCATCACGATAGACCTGTTTTGCTTTGCTAATTTGCATTTTGACCTGAGGTTGAGCAATTACCAGTTCCAGAGCCTTGGTAACCTCAGGAGCTTCGATCACACGGAACTTTGACAGAGCCGTTTTCAAAAAGCTGAAATCCTTCTTTGCGGCTTCACGATCTTTCAGTTTCTTCGAAAGGTTGCGTTCGATGGTCGCCGACAGCTTCGAATCATATAGAACCAACTCATGCATGAATTTGAAGTGAATCTCGTCAGTCACCTTACCGATAACGTCACCCGGTGCGTGATTGAGCATATCCGCCCATTCCAAATAATTCGTCTCGCTGACGTTCTCATCAACTGGAAGACCTCGTGTTAAAAACTTTCGGAACAACTTTGCACGTTCTTCACGGGTCAACTGGCCGACAACATCAACGTACTTGAAACGTCGCAGGATTGCCTCAGGCAAAGCCTTCGGGTTATTCGTCATACCCACAAGGAACACGCCTTCGTAGTCCACAACACCGTCCATCATTTCCTGTAGAACACCCGTCATGCGACTTCCGTCATATGCCTGATGCACACCTTCACCGTAGCTGAACAGACGGTCGATTTCGTCAATCAAAATTGCAACAGGTTTCGTATAACGGCTACCTTTGCGAAGGTCCTTGGCGCAATCGTACATGCGTTTGATATTCTTCACACTCTCATGCATGTAAGCAGTCAGCATGTCAGCCGTTGCCACATTGAAGCCGATGATACGCTTGTCACCGCCGATAGCACGAGCGATTTCAGTCTTGCCGCAACCGTAGGGACCAATGAACAGCAGATTGCTCTTGACGTTTCCACGAGGAGCCGACAGACGCATAATATTCGGATGTGAAGCGACCTGAATCACTTCTTCGACGTGCTGCTTTGCCGTCACGAATGAAGAACCTACAACGTCCTCATAAGTGATTTTTGGTGCAGGCTCACGCTCAGCACTCAACGAACCGAGATTGCCTGACTTGCCTACGTAGAATTCGTTCTCGTCTTCGATGTTACGAGCCAGGGCTTTTTGTGCCTCAGTTTTCGTAATGTCGGTCATTTCCTTACGGAATTCGATGGCCTTCTTCAACTGCTCAATAGAATAATGCTCCGTCGAATCTTCGAACCGATTCATGCCAGACAAAGTGCTCAGCGTTTCTTTCAAATGCTCAAAAAGCTTTGTACGAATCACTAACAAGTCTGTATCCATCTTTGTGCGAGGCGCAGTATCTTCAGCGCTCGGGCGGATCGACAGGAAATTAATGCGATTGTATTGTTTCACAAGCACATCGGGGTTGTCGATAACACGACGAGTTTCGCCGTGATGGAGATTGGCCTTCAATACAAGATTGCGAATTGCCGTGGCGATAGAATTATATTCGGCGTAGAAGGAACGAATGGAATCCATGAACGTCTTAGTGAGTTCGCTTGGATTATTAACATAATTCCACAGGTTGCGGTCTGAAATGGCAACCAGTGTCGATGCCCAATCTTCGATCTCGCCCTGTTCCAAGGTATAAGTCTTTTCGACCTTACCTGTCGGCTTGCCACGCTTCAGAATTGGGACGACTTTCTCATAATGAACAGGCATGTTATCCATGATGTCCAAGAAGAGCTTCGTCAAAATAACGTTTTCATCGATCAGAGCAATGGCAGGTCCGTTGTTTTCACGTTTCGGCGCACGACTACCGAAAAACGATGCCATCAACTGATTTTCAATGTCATCATCGTCGGTCTGATTTTGAGTACCACCCAAAAATTTGCGGCGCAAGCGGCTATATTCGTTGCGAGTACCAAGATAAACCGATCCCAACAGACGTTCCAGACCAAGAACTGTGTTGTTATATTCGAGCGCTGCCTGAGTCAAAAGGTCAGAACCAGCTTCTTCTGCAATCACGACGCTGGCGAGTTCGCTTCCCTTTTCGCCAGTTAAAACGGGGACCAACGAAAGTGAGTACATGTCGATCAATTCAAGACGTGACTTCGACGCTTGCATGTACTGAAGAATTGCCCCACCAATCTGGTTCATGAAACGGAAGAATCCCAAATCATCCATATTCGCTTGTGACGTGGGGTCGAAACGATCATAAAACGGATCGAGCTTCTTTCTGGTGGAAACGACGATTTGATCGATTCTTTTCTTGCGGCTTGTAATCAGCTTGCTCAGATCCACCAACTCATTTCGCAATGCGCCGTATCTGGCAAGGATAGTTGCGTTGTGTTGGTGGAGGAGCTTTGCCGCTTCTCCAGTCAGTACAGTCTCCAACGCTTTCTGGGTATCATTCATGATTTTGAATTTCTCACTTTCCGAGTTGTTTGTCAACCGTTTCAATAAACCGATTCCACATTGGATAGGGGATGTATTCTTTTACGACTTCCTGCCATCCCTTAGGACCAATTATTCCTTTAACATTCGACGAACTAATATCTGCGTACGCACGGTCTGCCAGGAAAAACACCGTGCGAATACGAGGATTGATACCAAGATTGATTTGTGCTAATGAAAGCTCATACTCAAAATCAGCAACGTTTCTGAGGCCCCGGATGATGTGTGTCGCTCCGATACTCTCAGCATAATCTACAAGGTAAACATCTGCAAACGTGTCAACACGGACGTTGTTGTATTCTCCTGCAACATCACGCAAAAACGCAAGACGTGTCTCAAGAGAAAACATAGGCTTCTTTGCCGGATTCGTACCAATTGCTAAAGTAATCTTAGCGAACAATGGAGCGGCTTGTTGTAGAACATGGCTGTGGCCACACGTCCAGGGATCATACATTCCAGCGTAAACGGCTTTGGGTTCTTGCATCTGTTCTGTCCTAGTGTACCAGACTATTTTCCATGAGGCAAACTTTCTTTGTATCCATGCACAGAAATCTCAACGAACTCAATGTCATCTTGTAGCTCTTCAATGGTCGAAGCTCCACCATACGAAAATCCAGATCGAACGCCATCCAACAGGCTATCAACAACACGCTTGACACCGCCTTTGTAGGGCACTAGCGTCTCTTCACCTTCGATGTTTCGTGTCTGTTCTCCACGCATGGCTTTGTCACCAAAAGACGCTGAGCCACGATATATTTTGTACAGACGATCATCACTTTTGATAATGCGGCCCGGAGCTTCGTCAGTCCCGGCTAACAAATTTCCAAGCATCACAGCACTTGCCCCTGCTGCCAAGGATTTCACAATGTCTCCAGACTCTTTAATGCCACCATCACCAACAACACAGACATGTGGAAATTCAGCACGAATGTCCATAATTGCCTGAAGTGTCGGCACCCCAAATCCAGTCTTGATTCGTGTTGTACAAAGACTTCCACCACCAATCGAAGTCTTGAATGCGATAGTTTTTAAATGTCGCTCAACCAAATGCAGACGGAGAATGTCACGTACTGCTGATGGAGTAGCGATCTGTCCGATGATCAAAGGGAAGTCTTTATAGATGCCGAAATACTTATCCAGAATTTCAATAACTCGGCTATGATGACCATGAGCAATGTCAAGACAAGCAATGTTACCACCTGCTTTACGTCCTGCTTCCATTCGCTCTCGCCAATCATCACCAATACCAATCGAAAATCCAATGTTCTCTGTAGTATTGATACATCGTTGAATCATCACAGTTTGCTCTTCTACAGAACACATGCGATGCAAAACACCAAGACCACCCATTTGTCCAAGGGCCATCACCATTGATTCTTCACAAACAGAAGACATATTGGCAGCAATGATTGGAATTTTAAGTTCAATCCCGGCAACCGTTGTTGACAAATCTGCCTCGGATCTACTGTTCAGTGTGCTCATACGAGGAACGAGCATCACATCGTCAAATGAATAAACCTTTTTAAGACGCATGTTCAAATTTTAATTTTTACACTACCAAGACGTTCTCGCAGATCCACACCTTTTTGTGTTAGACGATAGATGAATTCAGCCTTAGCGTTTTTCTCTTGAAAATCTGCGGCCACGTCAAGACTGTTAATAGCTGCACGATAGTTTCCCATTTCAATCTCTGACTTGGCACGAGTGACAGCCGTATTCATGTTAGTGTCGTTCGTAATAAACTCGTGCGTGTGAAGACGATTTGTACGTTCAACCAGTCCAGCACGAATTAAATCTTCAATGATTGTTTGACTCATTGCATATTGTGTCACAGGCACCATGCCTTCCTGTGATGATCCAATTTCAATGATGATCTGCAATCCAGCGTAAGAAATTTCTGTGGTTGGTTGTACTGAAATAGATGTTTCTTCCGATTTTGTTTCCGGCGTCCCGAGTGTAACAAGATAACCGTCGAGCTTGTTTACAGCCCATCCGCTACGCAAGAGTAAGTCCACAAATTCACGATGTGATTTACCGGGAAACAAATTTTGAATCGGACCAAAATACATAAACACTGCATCATCAAGTTCTTCACGTGATGGAAAGAACTTGCCTGATAGTGATGACAAGGCGATGTATACTAATGATTTATTATGCACACCGTTAACAATATCACATTTTTATTGTTTGTCAATTCGAAGACACGTCCAAAGAAAGAACGTGCCTTCTAGTGTCCAATCAGAGAATTGTACAACCTTACGATTCAACCTCAGCGTCGAAACGCTCTTCGTTGTCGCCCTCTGATTCGACAGTTTCTACGTCAAGTTCACCCTTGTCGGCAGCTTCAGACTCCCGCTTTTTGAAGAGGAACGACTTCAGCTTGTACGCTTCGCACTCATTGTATCGCTCCACACGGACAATGACGCCTTCCAGCGGAACTTCCATTGCGTTATGGGGGCACATTTCATCACGTACGTACTTGTCCTGTACCGCCTGTAGAAACGCATCCTGCCACTCGGATTCGTTCTGTCCCGGAGCCATCGGCAAGAAACCATCCGCACGACCGAAGTACAATTCCTTAACGAATTCCAATCCAAACTTCGCACAGAATTCCTTCATTGCCTGCCATGAAAGTTCGATGACTTTGCCGTCCGCATTCACCGAAGTGATGCGGTAGACCAAAAAGCGATGCGAACCCCACGAACAGCCATAGTGGTAGCCCTTCTGGATCATTCCGCCATCCGGCATGTAACCAACGATCTCACCATAGACCGTGTAGCCCTTCGGGATCAACGGTTCAATCTGCTTGCCGACAATCGACCAGATGTCTTCCTTGTAGAAGTGGATCGAGCCAGCTTTCGCCTCGCCATTGACGCCCTTGATCACACGACGTGACGCCCAGGTGAAACCATATTCCGTTTCCTGAATCTTGACGCCAACACGCTGTAACAGACGCTCGATCCAGTTCAACTCACGCTGAATCAGAACGTGCGAAAAGATCGCCGACGTTCCGTGCCACTTATCCGAAATTGAGATGATCGTTGACGGCGAGATACGATGAACGTTACGGCCAAGCTGAGCAGTGTCGATATGGAACGAGAACTGGCCTGCTACCAGCTTGTCCTTCACCGATTTGTTCTTACCCTTCGGAGCGCACGGGTTCGAGACCTTATTGCGCTTCGGGATGTACTTCTTACAGATTTCCTGATCGTTGATGTAATCGAACTCAGCGCCGACAGGGAACTCCGACAACGGCAGGCCCAGGTACGCCAGCGACTCTAGCGGAATCCAGAAGCCTTCCGACTTGTGCCCACGGAAAGTCACGGCCTTGATGCGGCCATGCTCTTCGAAATAACCCTTTTTTTCAGGATCAACGTTACCCCATTCCGGCTTGCGGTAGAGGTTGTTGTTCTTCAAAAAGTCCGCTGCCAAAGCAGTCTCAACCGGGAAAAACAGGCCGATCTCGCCAGCCTGAACGGTCTTCGCAACGATTACGGAATTTCCAAAAATCAACGCTGCCTTCACGTTGTCGCAGTTTGGTAGATCGACAAAATGAGATAGCTGTACAACGACAGCCGAGTAGTTCTTATTCTTTGGTTCTGCAAAATTCATGATGTCCTCTTTTCAATCTCTTCCAAATGCAATTTCATCGTCATTGATACAAGCAGCACGTTGTTCTGGCGTCATATCATCTAGTTCAACTTCTGGACGCTCATGAATTTCTTTGAGCAAACCCTGAAGCCGGATCGTTTGTGCCTGGAGACGTTGAATTTCGTTCCATTCATCGTTAGTCACACGTCGAGCAGAAGAGGCATAAAACCATTCTTCGATGGTGACTTCTTCGGCAACGAGATGAAACAGATCGGTCTCTCGCACGTTTAACAGTGGCATGTCAGACATCCTTCATCATCAATTTCTCATATGAGATTATACATGAGCCTCGCACATAATGTACGACTTCTCCCACATATACCCATCCACTGGGAAGAGGGTCTCGAAGTTCCCCTTTTTCAACACATGAAATTTCTACTTCTGTGCCATCAGCCTTAGCATATGTGGCATAGGAAGCATATCCTTTTGCTTTGTAGGCGTGCCAAAATTCTTGTTCCATATCAGAAACCAGAATACCACACATACCCTCGTTGTGTCAATAGATGTATTTTATGTTACCAAAGTTCTTGGACGTTTACAGAGCCAAAAAACGTTTCGGTTTGTGCAGACAATCGTTGAACACCTACATGTAGCGTATCTGCTACACCTGCAATAGAACTTCCAAGAGAAAAGGTGTCGGGTAAGTTACCAATTACAGTACCTTCACTACCAGAAATACCGACGAACGTGTGTAACAATGTCCCGCCCACCAACAACAAGAAATTTGTGGTCAGTAGTGGAGTTTGGGTCGAGACGACAGAAGAAGTTCCAGAGGAGCTTTTGGCGGATTGGGCGTCAAGCTGACCCCCTCTTGACAGAAACGCATTTGACCATATAATTAAAAGTGCAACGCAAGGAAATCTTTAAGATACTATAGAATACTATAAGAATACTCTTGGGGCGTAGCCCAGTTTAACACGATTTGCGGTTATTACCAATCGTAAGACCTTCTATTTGTCCTTCTATTTGCGGTAGTTATCATTTTTTGTCGAAGTTGTGTTTCCAATGTATCAATAACAACATCTGGTTCCGGCGCTGCATAAAGATAACGTAACCCGTTTAAAGGGTATTGTGGGTCTTCAAATACTTGATTCGCATGGACTTCTAACAATGCTTTGGTTTCAAAGTATTTTTGTTCCGTTTGTCCCCATGGCCATAGAATTTTTATTTGTTGCATGATGGGGTTTTTGGTTGGATCGGGGTAAAAAAGTCGAGCACCATCAATACTAAGATGGATCACATGAAATTCATTGTATGGTGATTTGTATACCAGATTTGGCAATTCAACCGATGGATGTGCTTTTGATGTCCAATCGTTGTATTCAAGTAACACCTCTGGTTGAGGGTATTCTGTTTGAATCTCCTGGCAGGTGTTGCATACTGGACATTCAAAACCAGCTTTCAATGTTGGGCTGTAGTGAGGACTAAAAGCAGCAAACTCTGGTCCCATACGAAAGAGATCATTTTCTTCAACTTCAAGCTGGCTGGTACATTCTTTACAGGTTTCTTTGATGGACCATTTTTTAGGTGGTTCAGGTTGGCTTAGAATAATCATTTCTTACGCCTCCATAGTGACCGTAGTGTCTTCTACAGGGACGATAATGCGTTCTTCAGGAAGAATATCTACAACAGGATTATTTGGCTCTGCGATTGGCTCAGGAATGTCTTCATCAGTAAGATCGACCCATTCGTCGTTATCATTCAGTTTTTGAACGTTCAACCAAACTTCTTCAGGAACCCGTTCAAAGGTACCAAACCAGTGAGCGGTGTGTGCTCCTACGCTGATAGCAAAGTCATAGATGCCCTTTCTGGCTTCTTTGCTCATACCGACTTTGTTTTTCATTTCGAACCAGTCCATCGGAGCGATGTCTTTTGGAACAACGATGCGATAGAGACCGCCGTCGAATTGTTTCAAAAGGGCTTTGTTCATCATGACAAGCTGGCCGTCTGGGAGGCGTCCGACACGAAAACGAGTACGCTCCCAATCAGGATCAGCAGAGAACGTCACAGTGGGGAGTTCTTTTGGGTTGTCAGGTTCGGTCTTGTCCGGTTCGATTGCACCGTTGTGAAGAATTCGCTGAAAAGCGCTTCCGGTCGTGTAGTGAAAGAGAACTTCTTGAGTGTCCATACATTCATTTAGCAAGGGTTTTCTAGGGCTTGTCCGTATTCAAGGATGAAGGCTTGGAAGTTGCGGTTTTTGGTTGCGTCTTGGTAAAATGTGTTCGGGTTCTCGACCATGTTTTCTTTGAGTACAGGTTTTTCGTCTACGTGGTATACTGCGAGGTACATGGGCCAATCGTCGTAGACTTGGACCCGAATTCTGGGGTGAGGGTGGAAGTCAAGCACTAGGGCGCTTTTGGGCGTGGATACGTCGTCTGTGAAGAAGCGGTCGAGAAAAGAAACCATAAACGTATCTATCCTCTTGACAAAATAGATGCAACTGTTCTATGATGGGAACGTGAAGGTCTACAGACCAGAGGACAGAACATTATGAATGAACAAAACACGCCGATCCTGGATGAATCTTCGATTCTTGACGAGCTTCGTGATCTTGGCGTGGGCGTGAACCAGATCAAAAGTCGGATTGCTGATTTGGTGACCACGCTCGATTCCAAAATGCAACGGGTTCGCCAGCTACATCAGCTTTATAACACCCGCAGCCGGATGGTTGCTTCGGTGGCTGGTGGCCTCATGAAAGAGAATCCCAAGAAGCCGAAGAAAGATCGTCGCCATGAGAACAACCCGATCAAAAACATTAACATCGGAGTGAACCTTTCCTATCGTCACTCGAAGGCGCAGGGATATGATGCTCTAGATGCACTTGAGCGTGCAACCACTAGCATCGTGAAGACGGCCATTGGAAACGGCTTGCATTCGAAGAAGTGTTCATGCGGTGGGCGTACCGACAATTGCGTCGAGACCGTCGAGACCAAAGTTTTGGTCACGGATGCTGATTCTCTACCAGAGGTCGTGCAACAGAAGTTACGTCAGTGCTTCCAAAATTACGAAAATGAAAATATCCCGAAACCGGGGTATGTATCTTGGGCAGAAGGAACGGAGATGGAGAACGGTAAGAAGAAAAAGAGCAAGAAGAAGGGTGAAACTCTGACGGCTTAATCGTCGTCTTGTCTTTTCGTTCGACATCATACGATAGGAGTGTCTAATGACCGAAACGGAAAAAAAGCTCTATGAACAGATCATTCGAGCGAAGATTGCCCTTGAAGGGGCGCAGAAATCTCATACGATGACATGCCCTGCCGACGACGGGTATGGTCCGTGTACGTGTGGTGCAGATGCTACCAATTCAAAAATCCAAGCAGCGCTCAAGGAATTGAGATGACCAAAAAAGAATTTCTGAAAAATGAATTCCGACCAACGTGCCATGATTGTGGAGTTAAGGTTGGAAAGAAACATGTAGAGGGTTGTGACGTTCAACGATGCTCTGCCTGTAAAGGTCAACGGCTTTCATGCGACTGTGGTCGAAACGGTTTACCGGACAACCACAATCCGAACCGTTCAAAGTGGACTGGTTATTGGCCGGGTGTCGTTGAATGTGTCAAGCTTGGATGGTTCTCCAAACTCATTCCTGGTAAAGGATGGCAACCAACAACAATCGACGATCCAGAAGCCGTAGCAGATTTGAATCGTTGGGCAAGGGAACAAAGACATGCAACCGAAAAAGGTTAAGCCCGGTGATGAATTGTATGTGGGCACGAGTCTCTACATAGATCGTGGTGAAGATGATGTATGCGGTGGGATTGCAACTGTGGAAAGTGTCGAGCCGTACCCACCAAATGATCCAAACACTAAAACATATTTTGTCTATTTTGTTGGATTGCCGACCGGGATCAATCTGACGTACATCCTTGAGAATCAGGATGAATGGCGGAATCGTTATGGCGACCACATTGCACACCACTGTCCAGACATCCCAGGCCATGTGTGTCCGAATCCTATGCGACGAACTAGAGACAGTATTCTCAACATCGTCGGGAAAGAGAAATAAGTGCGTCTTTTCATTGACAACTTGATGTAACTTTTGTTAGGCTTGAATTAGGTGATTTTCAAACGATGAGGAAAAAAAACGAATGAATACAGCAACTTTCCCATACCATGATTACCCACTCGATAAGTTGGTAGCTGAGCACGCCTCGATGAGGAAATTGCTTGGACCAAACCATGTGCTTGTGCAGGAAATCTGGGATGAAATCAAGAAACGACAACCCGGCTCTGAGGATTCGGCGACATTGGAGATGCAAGAAATATGAGATCAATTTTTGGTGGATTTGGTGAAACACTGAGCGGTATGTTATTTGAAGAAAAGCTCAAAACACCACCTGCTCAAGCCGCTCAAGCCGCCGCAGTTGCGATACCTCAACCCACAGTTCTGAAGACTCCGGTGGCGGTTGCATCAACTGAAGTGTCGGAACATTTTGAGGCAACAAAAGTAGAAGCCTTTGGAAAGATTCTTCGGGACAAGCTTTCAACAGCACCAGAAGCCGAGACTCTCAAGTCTTTCATGACGCTGTTCACGTCTCTCGCAGAAGACCTTCCCGATGAAGCAAAGCGTTTCCGTGCGGCTCTTCGTGCTCTTGAAAAGACCGAAGGCATTTCTGCTCTTCAGTTTCAGGCGGCATTGGAGAAAATGCTTCAGTACCTCGAAATCGAAGGCACGAAATTTGCAGGTCAAGTGAATCAGCAAATCGCCAACAATGTCACAAATCGAGAACAGAGGATTGCAAAATTGAATGCCGACATTGAAGCGCTCGAAAAGCAGCGGGATGATCTGGCAGTCGAGCTTGTTGGTGCTCGTAACGATGTGTCTGTCGTCCAGGCAAGTTTTAAAGCAGCCTCACAAGAAATTGGTCAGGAAATCAACGACTCATTGAATCGATTGCGAATCTACTCGACCATCACAAAACCAACAACGTAACTCAAACCTTTCGAAAGGAAAACCATAAAATCATGTCAACTGAATTGACAACAGGAAAGACCGGAATCGGATTTTTCCAGCGACCAGAAGGGAAGGTAGGAGCAATCATTCCTATTGTGGCAGGGTCGGCGATTATTTACTTTTTCGGTAGTGCAATCGGCGATTTCGTTGTGAATGCCGTGGATAATATGTTCCATTTGGCAATCGTCGGTGGTGCCCTTACTCTCATGGGATGGTTAGTATTTGACACTAACTTTCGCACGGCTTGTTCATTTCTTTATCTGGCTCTTCTGCGAATGGTCTTCTCGTTTGATCCGCTTGGAAATTTGAAGTCGATACGCACTCGTTTTAAGCAACGTCTGGAAACGTTCGCAAAATCGCTCGGCGAACTTCGTGGCCAGCGGGTCAAGACTAACAACAGCTATCAGACGGCAATCAAAACAAAAGAGAAGGAATTGAGTATGCTGGCGATTGCTCAGAAGAACGGCAAACAGTATCAGATTCAACTTGCCTCAAACAACGTTCAGCGTGCGCAAGAGACCATCGACAACGACAAAAATCAGCTTGCTCTTTACGATCTTCTTATTGAACGTCTCAATCGGGGCTATGAACTGTGTAACTTCAAGATTGAAGACATGGGACAGGAAATCAACCATCGTGAGAAGCAGATACAAGACGCTAAGATCAGCCGTAGCATCGTGTCTAGCGCAATGGGCATTCTCCGTGGTAATGGAATGGAAGAAGAAATTTGGGATTCTTCAAACCGTGCAATTGAAAACGATTACGCAATGGCACTCGGGGAAGTTGACAACCTGTTAGACCTCTCGAAAGGTCTGTTCGAGAAGCAGGAGCTTTTGCAAGAAGCCAACGTCTATGCGGCTATGAAGCAGCTTGACGAATGGAACAACCGAAACGTAGGTGTCATGAGTGGTAACGTCGGTGGTGCTCGCCAACTTCCAGCAGCATCGGCAGCAACTATTACTCTCGGGAAACCTAATTATGAAAAGGTTCCCGCCATCAATAATAATAACAGTGCCGACGATGAGTACGGCAGCATGTTCAATAACAAAAAGTAACATCATTTCGAAAGGAAAAGGAACTCTAAAATGAAATTGAAACCTGTACCTAAGCTGATTCTCTTTTTGACTATCGTGGGCGGTTTTGTCTACGGCTTCCGTCAAGCAGTATACAGTGGTATAATCCCCCGCCCGAACGTCTTGAAGTCGGTTATTCCAGTCAAGGCAGAAGACATCACCGCCCAGGTTCTTACGCATGATACGTCTAACGTCAAGCTGGCCGTAATGCCTACAACCTCGGCTTCGCAGCCCTGTATGGATGGAAACACACGCAACTGCCTGAACGGTGCTATTCATGAAGGTGAAATTTGGGCCTGGAATGGCAACGGTGGGTTGATCTTTGCTGTTGGTGGGGCGGCGGGTCCTGGAGGCAAAGGCATTCAGACAAGCCGTGGTTCACTGATGGAAAAGTACGGTGTCAATGTACGCTTGATTCGTCAAGACGACACCAATCAGATGAAGCAGGATATGATCAGCACGGCAACCCGTTTGAAGTCTGATCCGAATGCGTCTGGTATCAAATTTATCACTATCATGGGTGACCAGGGTGGTGCAACTCTTGCCGATATGGAGAAGGCGTGCCCGACGTGCGACTTTGAGGTTATGGCGACGATTGGCTACAGTCGTGGTGAAGACTCTGTATGGTCTACTCCTGAGATCAAGGCTAATCCACAGAAGGCACGTGGTGCTCTCTGGATCGCCGTTGTTCGTGAAGGTGACTGGAATATCGGAATGAAGTGGGCGGGTCAGAACAGCGTTCCAAATAACCCGGATGACACGGTATACGATCCTGATGCTCTAAATTGGGTGAATGCTGAATCATATACCAAGGCTGTCGAAATGCTGATTCAGCCGGGTGGTTTCTGTGTTGACCTACCTGTCAAAGGTAAGGTTGGTGGCGGCAAGCAGCATGTCTGTGCTAATGGGGTTGCGACCTGGACTCCTGGTGACGTGACACTAGCGAAGAAGAAGGGTGGCTATGTGCCGATCATGACCACCAAGGAAGTTCCGTTCATGATGCCCACAACCATGATTGGTATCAAGTCTTGGAATGCTTCGCACCGTGACGAAATCGTTCGATTCCTCGCTGCGATTTATGAAGCTGGCGACAATATTCATGCGAATCCGGCTGCACTCCAGAAGATGGGTGAAGTTTCTGCCAAACTGTACAACGAAGAGAATGCTGAGTACTGGGTGAAGTATTACAAGGGTGTGGTCGAGCCAGACGCACAGGGCATTCGTGTTCCCTTGGGTGGTTCGACAGTCATGAATCTAGCTGATGCTCTTCAAAGCTTTGGTCTGAATGGTGGTCCTAATCTGTTTGCTGCGACGTACACGACATTCGGCAAGATTGTCACACAGCAGTATCCGAAATTGTATCCGAGTGTGCCATCCCTGGATAAGGTATTGAATACTTCGTATGTGGCAGGAGTCAAAGCTCTTGGTACACTTTCGACGAGCAATGCCGAGAAGGTCATCACAACGGAATCGAGCGCTCCCATGAAGAGCATCGAAGGCAAGCGTAACTACAGCATCAATTTTGCGGTGGGTTCGGCGGAAATTCTTTCGTCTTCATTTGCAACGTTGAATCAGTTGGCGGATGACATTCTCATCACCAAGTATGCTGTGGCTGCTCATGGCCATACCGACAATACAGGCACCCCGGACGGTAACATGACCCTCTCGGAGGCTCGTGCGAATTCCGTGGCTGCGTACCTGAAACGAAAGGGTGTAACGAACGTGATTCGTGTCTATCCTCATGGTCAGGAAGAGCCTATTGCTGATAACGCAACGGCGGCAGGTAAAGCTGCGAATCGCCGAGTTCAGATCGTTCTTGGCACCATCGACTAATCAATGCCTTTCGCCTTCTTAATGGCCGACTACCTAAAGCGCAAGGAAAAAGAACGGGATGATAGCGGTCGTCCCGTTCCAATCTTTTTTGGATTGATGACATTGGAATCAAAAGGAATGACACCACAAACAATATCTATGGTAGCGGAACCAAAACTTCGTTTACCACGCTTCAAATTCAAATATCTTTTTCGTCCGAATGCGCCGATTACTGAGACTGTCTACGTGATGCTTGGTATTTTTTGGGCTGTGGCTCTCTTCTCATTTTGGGCGTTCAGTCCCGGTTCATTCATTCCGACGCCATGGGCTACCATTGCAACTTTCCCGGACCTGCTATATGAGCAGAATCTTCTAGGTCAGCTTTGGACGAGCTTTGTTCTTAATATGCAAGCCGTGGCAATTATGTCGGGTCTATCACTCCTGATTGCTTATGCGACGGTTCTTCCGATCTTTCGACCATTCGCATCGATTGTGACAGCAGGTCGATTTAACGGTTTCGTAGCTTTACCATTGATTTTCACGTCGTGGTTCATTGTGCCTCATAAAGTCATGATTGCTCTTTTAGTTTATGGTATGGCAGTCTTCACGGTGCTGTCTCTGACAAAAATGATTGACTCTATTCCGAAGGAACTGTACGATCATAGTCGTACTCTTCGTATGGGTGAATGGCGAGTCGTCTGGGAAGTCGTGATTCTTGGTCGTCTAGACGAAGTGATTGACATTCTGCGCATCAACATTGCAATGGGCTGGATGATGCTCCAAATGGTCGAAGGTAGATTCAAGTTTGAAGGCGGTGTTGGTGCAATGATGGAAGTTCAAGCAAAACATTTCGACTATTCTTCGGTTTTCTGTACGATGTTTGTCATCTTGTTGTTTGGTATGATGCAAGACTACATTTTGGCCATTTTCAAGAAAATCGTCTGCCCATATGCTTTCATTGGAACGGAGAGATAACATGAAACGTTATTGGATACTAGTTGGTGTTGTTGCCGCTTTGTTGTGGTTGACACACACATCGTCTGTTTTTGCTCAGGCAGGTTTACAGACGTTACGAGAAACTCCTAAAGGCACGATGATTTACAAGGTTGAAGACCGAGACGGCATTTGCTACGTGGCTGAACACCTTGTTTACGCTTCACCAAATCGGCCTGCTGTCTCTATATCATGTCTTCCACGGGTGAAACGTTAATGGTACAAACATTTCGTACATTTCGTACAGAGACTTTGCTCTCCATTGAAGATGTTCATCTTTCCTTCGGAGACAAAAAAATCCTCGAAGGCGTCAATGTCAAAATCAACAATCTAACACGCTCAACTGATGATGGTGGAGGAAATCAGACAGGGCAGGTGGTCGCCTTTCTTGGTCCTTCGGGTGTAGGCAAGTGCTTGGCAAAAGGGACTAAGGTTTTGATGTATAACGGTGACATCAAGGTTGTTGAGGATATTGTTCCTGGTGACCAGCTTATGGGACCGGATAGTAAAGCAAAAACCGTATTGACTCTGGGTCGAGGTCGAGATCAAATGTATAAGATTGTACCTACAAAAGGTGAGCCATTTGTCGTCAATTCGGAACACATCTTAGCATTGGAGTTAACCAGAAGCAAAAAAAGTCAATTTAGAAAACTTGAAATGACGGTGACTCAGTATTTGAAACAGTCTCGCACTTTTATAAGTAGAGCCAAGTTGTATCGTGTTGGTGTCTCTTTCCCCGAGAAGGTTGTTTCGATTGATCCATACTTGTTAGGTGTGTGGTTGGGTGACGGTGATGCTAGTGCTTTTTGTTTGACGAATGTAGACAGGGAGCTTCTTGAAGAAGTTTATTCTCAGTGCATCAATTCTCAAACCAGCATCACAACCCAAAAGTGTGAGGGAAAAACTATTCGCTATAATTTACATAGTGATTGGCAAGGGGTGTCGCCGAAAGAGAAATTGCGTACTCTTGGGGTGTTACACAATAAGCATATTCCTTTAGACTATAAGGCAAATAGTGAATGGGTACGTTGCGAGATCTTAGCAGGACTCATCGACACGGATGGATCATTAAGCCATGGATGCTATGATATCATCCAAAAATCCAAGGTGCTTGCGCATGATATTGCGTATGTTGCTCGGTCGTTAGGACTCGCTGCATACGTAAAACCATGCAAAAAGACTTGTACTAATAATGGTGTGGTTGGTGATTATTTTCGGGTGACGATTTCTGGGGACATTGATATCATTCCGGTTCGAATAACTAGAAAGCGAGCTACGCCACGTAAACAAGTGAAAAGTGT
>Ga0075163_10005618_pt1 | contig 16678 bp, 18 predicted proteins | sample JI1023141ADNA_FD_71478 | JGI IMG/M metagenome (GOLD analysis project Ga0075163, IMG submission 71478) | Wastewater effluent complex algal communities from Wisconsin, to seasonally profile nutrient transformation and Carbon sequestration -... | ecosystem: Engineered > WWTP > Effluent > Algae...
TATGCCGTGCCCGCGATGATCTACAGCGTGATCGTGAAGATCGGCGTCGATATTCTGATCGCACTCGGTGTCTTCGCCCTTGGCTGCGTTTTCGTGATGCTCCTCCACCTCTTCGGCACCATGTCGATCTGGCTCAAAGTCTGGACCGACCGGAGTCCATTGCAGTTTTGGAAAGACATCCGCGCCGTGCTCGTGACGGCCTTCTCCACCAGTTCGAGCAACGCCACGCTCCCCGCTGCCCTCGAGTGCGCCAAAGGCACGCTCGGCCTGCGCCCCAGCGTCGCCGGTTTTGTGTTACCGCTCGGCACCACCATGAACATGAGCGGCACCGCCCTCTACGAAGGCTGCGTCGTCCTCTTCGTCGCCCAAGTCTTTGGCGTCGACTTGAGCGTCGGCCAACAGCTCACCCTGCTGCTCCTCTCCGTGCTCAGCGCCGTCGCGGTCGCCGGCATCCCCGGCGGCTCGCTGCCCCTCATTGCCGGTCTACTCGCCACCTTCGGGATTCCCGCCGATGGCATCGGCATCGTGCTCGGCGTCGACCGCGTGCTCGATATGGTCCGCACGATGACCAATGTCGGCTCCGATGTCGTGACGACGGTCGTCGTGGATGCCCAAGAAGGCCGCGCCGAAGCCCGCGCCGCAAGCGGTGCCTAGAGCGAAAATTCCGCCCTTCTGTTTCGCCTCAACGCGCCCCTGGAAATCTCCTCAAAAAACCTGCGGCGACTACGCAGTGAAACTGGGCATTTTCCACCGGCCGCCGCGGGCTGTTCCCCCTCGACAATCACAACTTTTTGACCCGATAAACACGGCGTTTTGGAGCACCCCATGTCACACTCTCGCCCAACCTCTTCCCACACGCCGCTGAGCCGGCGTGGTTGGACCGGCGCAGTGTTGCTCGGCGGCGCGCTATTGCTCGCCGCGCACACCCACGCCTTGGCCGCGATCCGCACGTATTCGTCCCTCGCGTTGAAAGATGGTCGCCTGCTCTCCGATGTGCGCGTGATCAACTATTCGACCACCGATGTGCTCGTGCGCCACCTCGGCGGCGCGACCTCACTTCGGAGCGACGTGCTGCCCGACGAGGTGCTCGCCGAACTGCATTTGCGGGCGCCGACCGCCACCGTCGTCCCGGTCAATGACCCCGCCTTTCTCGCGCTTGCGGACAAAGTCGCGGTCGCCCCGGCGTCAACCGCGCCCGTCGCCCCGTCCGTCGTCATCAACGCCCCCGCAAAAATCGCCCGGGCTTCCGTTCCTGCCGAGGCCGCACCCGCCGCCGAGAGCGTCGTCGAGGAGACCCCCGCGGCTCCCGAATTCGCTCCCGCCGGCGAAGGCACCATCATGCTGGAAAGCACCCAGCGGGTGCGCGTCCCGAGCCCGGCCCTCAAACCGACCCGCGTGAAGTTCGCTGGTCGCGTCGCCGTGGCTCTGCCCACCGGCGAAACCCACCTCTTGGGCGATGTCGAGGTCCGCGCCTACCCGGCCGAACTGCTCGCCCGTTATCTTGCGCAAGCCAAAGCCAAGAGCGCCGAACTCGCCGAGCAGCTTCGCACCCAAGCCGCCGCCGCTGCCCTTGAGGGCCGAAATGAGGAAAGCGCCCAACTCAACATCCGTGCGCAAACGGTCGCCGCGCAATATCTCAACTTCCTGCCGACCACGCCCCACACCACGCGCAGCGATACCCACGGCCATTTTACGTTGATCCACAACCTCCGCGATATGCGCATCGTCGCCGTCGGCCGCATCAACGTCGACCGCGGCGAGTGGAACTACGCCTGGATCGGCGTCGCCCCGGGTGAAGACGCCCTTCTCACCGAAGCCAACGCGACCGTCGTCTCGGCCCCGGGCACCCCCGGCACCCGCTTCGCCGCCCGATGACCCCGTTGATCCTGCTGCTCGCCGCCGTCCAAGCCGGCTTGCTGCTTTGGGCCGCCGTTCATCTGAGCAACGTGGCTTTGCGACCGAAAAAAGTCGCCCCGTTTTTCTGGGCACTGACCACGATGGCAGTCCCGTTGGCCGTGGCAAAATACAGCGCGGAAAGCGACCGCCACCGCGCACTTTGCAGTTCCGCCGATTGCGTCATTCTCGCCCTCTGTGTTGCCGGCGTGCGCGTGTTTGCCGTGACCCGCGAAGAAGAACGTCTCGCCGTCGACCATGAGGAATCGCTCCGTCGCGCCGCCGAAGCCGCCGAGGCCGCTCGGCAGGCGTGGAAAGCCGAGCAGATCAAAGCGGCCGCCGATGCCCTCGCCGCCCGCGTCGCGAACGAACAACGCAAAGCCGTCGATCCCACGCAGCCCCCGCGCCACCTCACCCCCTCGATCCTCCGCGGCGGCGCGCCCTCACCGCGCATCCCCACTTCACCCCGAAAATAACGGGCACGGACATGTTCACCCACGGCGGCGAAAACTCACGCGCACCCGCCCGGGCCGGGCGCCCCCACGGGAAATTCACCCGCGGCATGACGCTGGTCGAGGTCGCCACGGCTGTCGGGCTCATCGCGATGATTTCGACGAGCCTCATCGCCGCCTCGATCCTGACGCGCCGCCTCACCGAAATCGCCGTCTACCAATCTTCGGTCGCCGCCATCATGCAGGGCTATTTGGAGCAGATCAAAAACATGCCCTACGACATGCTGCCGATTTCGCCCCCGGCTGGCACCAGCACCACCGCCAGCACTTACGTCAGCCAATATTCGCTCGCGACCCAGAAAGACGACGTCACCGCCGATCCGCTGATCCTCTCACCGCTGGCCCCCCTCACCCCGGCCAGCCTCGCGCCCCCCGCGGTGCCCAGTTCGGTCTATGACAATTCCAAGACGTTCGATGTAAACCGCGCTGCCGATCTCACCCTGCACATCTGGGTCTGGATCGAAGATCTCACGCCCGGCGGTTACGGCGCCACCCAGCAGGCCAAAGTGATCACCCTCGTCTACATGTGGCAGATCCAGGACGGCACGAATACCCGATCCTTCACCGGCATGATCAAGAATCTCCGGTCCCTCGTCCCCACCTTCTGAACGGCCGTGCGATGAACTGTCTCACCACCTCGCTTCCCCGCCGCCGCCCGCGCCCGCTCGCTACGCGCGCGTTTTCCCTGATCGAGGTGATGATCGCGACCACGATCCTCACGATCATGGTCATGGTCGTGCTGAGCCTCTTCATCAACATGATGAAGAGCTACAAATATAACACGTTTCGCCTCAGCATTAACAAAGACGTCCGCACCTTCACCAACGAACTCTCCGACACCGCCACCTTCGCCAACTACTTCGTCATCCTCGCCGATTTTAGCACCCGCACCGTCGGCCCCAGTGGCAGCGAAGTCCTTGCTTACATGGGCGACGGCGAATCCGGGAGCTGCGTCCTCTTCGTCTTCAAAGATCAGAGCGACGATTCCAAAATCAGGAAAATCATCGGCTACTACCACGACCCCGAGACCGACGAAGAGTCTCCCGACTTCGGCCTTGGCCCCGTGCGCAAATTCACCAGCGAGTTCAGCCCCACCGTCACCGGCACCCAGCTTTGGACGATTCTGCCCAACACCTCGACCCTCCACACCAACCCCGACGTCATTTCCGCCGGCACGATCGGCCGCGCCACCGGCACAACCACTTCGGCGCGCCTCTTCTACAATTTTTTCAACCGCAGCGTCATGATCAAAGGCCAGATCAACTACACGTCCGACGACGGTCTGACCAAACGCGCGGTCTCGACGTATAACTTCACTGTTTCGCCCCGTGGCTGATCCCGTGCGCTCCCTCTCTTCATCGTCTGCCGTCCGCCCCACCGCCGCCAACCGCGGCTCCGGCATCGTCATGGCGCTGATCTTCGCCGCCGTCCTCTCCGGCATACTCGCCAGCATGCTGAAGTGGGTGATGACAGAGGCCACCCTCAACCAGCGCGCCATCCGCCGCCTCGAAGCCCACAACGCCGCCGAGGCCATCGCCGAATACGGCATGATGCAGGTCCGCTACAAAATGGACAACACGAGCACCTTCCTCGCCAATTCCTTCACGCCGTCCGGGGCCGAATCCCTCGTCCTTCCCACATCGACGATCTTTTCCGGCACCAACGTCGATACCGGCGCCAGCACCCTCACCGGCGGCCCCATCGCCAACGTCATTTCCTCCGGCTCCACCACCCTCTACTACGTCGACGCCAACGATCCCAACAACATCAACGACCCCCTCAAAGGAAAGTGGATCTTCCGCCGCGATATCCCCGTCTACGCGAAGGCCAAAGTAAACGTCCTCAACGGTCCGCCCATCTACGCCTACGTCCGCCAGAAAATCAGCGTCCGCGGCGCACCGCTGTTCGCCCACGCTGCGTTTTACAACATGGACATGGAGCTTAGCCCCGGCGGCACCATGAACGTCTACGGCCCCGTGCACGTTAACGGCAGCATTTACATGAGCAGCACCGGCGTTTCCCTGAATTTCTACAACACTGTCACCTGCACCGGAAACATCTATCACGCCTGGAAAAATTTCCTCAATACGACCCATGGCCAGATCGATAGCAGCGGCGAAGGCCAGCAGCTCAATATGACCTCGCCCGTGACATTCAAAAACCGCCTCGGAGCTCAAATCTCCATGGCCGCCAGTGGCACTTGGAAGGACAGCACCATGGGCGCCTCCACGACCGTCAACACCAACAACGAAGCCGGTGCCTACGCCACCCAGGAAGCCTACTCGGCCGCGCTACTGGCCGGCGCCACCGCCAATCTCACCACCTACCGCACCTTCGCCTCCACGACCTGGAACGGCAATGTGCAAACCGCCGCCAACGGCGTGCAAAACTATACCCCGGTCGCGATCGGCCGCTACGCCGAAGACATGACCCCGTCCGACGGCACCGATCAATCCACCAACACCGGCCGCCTCATGATCGAGCCCCCGATTGCCTCCACGGCGGGCGCCACCCTGTATAGCGCCGAGGTCGAATCGCAAAAATTCTCCAACCAAGCCGGTATTTACATTAAAGTCGTCCCCGCCTCCGGCTATACCACGACGTCCGTCACTGCGGGCGGCAACACCACCGTGACGACCAACGACCCCGCCATACCGGCGATCGTCACCGTGCGTTCCGGCGGCCCCGCAGGCACATTGGCGGCCACCCTTCCGACCAACATGCTCCGGTATCTCCCTTACAAGCTGACCAGCGTCACCCGCACGACCACCGGCAACACCACCTACACCGTCAATAGCGGCATCTATGACCAACGCCGCAACCTTGGCCAAGACCTCGTGGAACTCGATATCACCGTGCTCAAGGAGGCGGTCGCCCAGATGCAACTCGCCGCCGCCAGCCGCAATGTCACCAAGGCCATCAGTTCGCTCGAAACCAGCCACTGGACCGGCATTCTCTACATCGAAGTCACCAGCAACCCTTACACCCGGCTCGACGGCAGCACCGTGATCGCCGCCGGTGGCAACGGCGTCGCCGTCCGCCTCATCAATGGCAACACCCCCGTGCCCACCTACGGCACCGTCAACGAAGGCCTCACCATCGCCACCAACGCACCGCTCTACATTAAGGGCCACTTCAACGACGACGGCTCCGGCACGCTCAGCGCCTCCGTGTCGCGGTCCGGCGAAAAACCCGCCACCATCGCGGCCGACGCGGTTACCCTGCTCTCCACCAGTTTCAACGACGCCAATAGCCGCGGCACCCTCCGCCAAACCGTCGGCTCCAGCCGCGACACCGTCGTCGCAGCCGCCATCTTGACCGGAATTAGCCCCACCAACAAGGACGGCAGCGCCCGCGAGAGCGGTGGCGCCCACAATCTCCTGCGCTTCCTCGAAAACTGGACGACCAACAGCAACTCGGTCTACATCCGCGGCTCCCTTGTCGCCCTCTTCGAAAGCCGCATCGCCGACGAACCCTGGCGCATCAATTACTACTCTGCGCCCACGCGTAACTACGGTTTCTCCGACCTCCTCCAAAACGGCCGCTATCCGCCGGGCACGCCCCGCGTCATCTCCTATCGTCGCACCGACTATTCCGAGATGACCAAAGCCGAATACGACGCCGCTATCGCCGCCATCGAAGCCTTGTAGCCCGCGCGCCGTCGCTCAATACGCCCGCTCCACCCGCGTCAACAGCAGCACCCCCGCTTTGTCGGAATCCTTCCTGATCAGAAAACTGCAACGATAGAGCGTGAAGTTAAACTTCCGCTCCAGGTGGAAATATTTTCCGCCCGCGTAAATCGGCGGATAGCCGTAAAATCCCACCAACGGATTCGACTCCGCTGCGCTGATATTCACGACAAACACGCCGCCCACCGGCGCCCGCATAAACGCCGCCAGCAGGTCGCCCTTCATCACCACGCCGCGCGGATACAGCTCCGAGCCCCCATGCGGTTTCTGCGCCAGCACCACGCCGCCGGCCGAGATGTAGTTCTTCAGAAAATTTTGCAGATAGCTAATCTCCTCCTGCCGACGCGACCGCTCCACCGTCGAATTGCTCGGCGCCCGCATAAACGCCAACACCCCGTAGATCACAATAAACGCCACCAGCACCCGGCACGACGACGTCGTGCGCCAATGCGCCCACCAACCCGCCAGCCGCCGGAAATTGCTCCGGTAGTTTCGCACCGAGTCCTTCACCCCGAGCCAAATCCACGTCAGGCGTCCCTGCCCGGGCGGTCGCACCGATTTCTTGAGCGCCATCGGCCACCCCGGAGCGGTCTCGAATCCCTCCAACTGGGCCAACGTATCCGCCAACTCCGCCGTGATCGGCGCCTGCACCGGCGCATCCGCTTTCTTGGGTTCCTCCGCCACCTTGGGCGCCACCTTGGCCACCACCGCCGGCTCCTCCCGTCGGACTTCCGGAGTCTTGACCGCCGGGGCCACCATCGGCGTTTTCGCCACCGGCTTCGGCGCACCGACCGCTTCTTTGGGCTTCACCTCCGGCGCCACCGGTCGCGGTGCCGGGGCCGCGCGCACGGGTGCCGGCGCCACCGCCTTCACCGGCTGCGGCAGCCGGCTCGGTTGCACCTCCGGCCCGGGCGTCACCACGGGAGCCAACGGCGTTTTTGGGCTCAACACCTCCGGTGCCGTCCGCCCCTTCAACGGACGCGGCGCCACGGGACGGGCCTTGAACTTGGCCCACGGGTGTTTCTTTTCCGGCGATTCGCTCAAAACGCCGGCATCACGACGCGCACCCGCCCGGCACATCAAACTAATTCGCGGTGCGGTTATCCCGCACAACCGCTCATAATGGTGCCCGGGAGCGGACTCGAACCGCTACACCTTACGGCACAGGCTTCTGAGACCTGCGTGTCTACCAATTCCACCACCCGGGCAAGGGCTTCTTTACCTGTCACTTACGGAGCCTAAGCAACTTCGTTATTGGCTATTTTCTACACCGCTCTTCTACTCTTTTTCCATGGACGTGGGAAAGAAAGAGAACGTGTGGGAAAGAACCAACGTGACGAACCTGCTCAGAAACCGTCAGAGCGGAACTTACTACGCCCGCGTAAAAGTGAACGGCAAGCAGAAATGGCGGACGCTCAAGACGAGCGTTTTTTCGGTCGCCAAGCTGCGCCTCGGAGATGTCGAAAAGGAGGTGCGCGCGCACGGTTTGGCCGCCACCGGGGAGGCTCGGACGGCGGGGGTGGACGAGATGACCGTCGGGCATTTCATCGGCATATTTCTCGAACGAACAAGGCAGGACTCTTCCCTCGCGCCCGCGACGCGGGAACGCCGGGGCACCGCGATTAAAGCCGTCGTCACCACGTGGTCCGATTTACCCGGTCGCGACATCCGCCGGGTCACGGCGCCGGATTGTCGGATTTGGGCCGCAGCGGCCCTCCGCGAGGGAACGGGGTTCATCGCCCCCAACGTGAAAACGAAAAGGAAAGGAATGTCCTCCTCCGCCTTCAACAAGGCTATCGACGCGCTCCGCTCCGTGTTCGAAATCGCTCGCGAGCAGGGCGTGATCTACAAAAACCCGGCGGACGAAATCACCAAAGCGCCGCCGAAGCAGAAGCGGCTGACGCTCCCCACCGCGGAGCAGTTTAACGCGATCGTCAAAAGCATCGCCACGGCCGGCTCGAAATGGTCCCCGGACTGCGCCGACATGGTTCGCCTACTGGCTTACTGTGGCGCCCGGCTTCGCGAGGCCACGTCGTTGCAATGGTGTCACGTCGACCGGGCCAAGAATGAGCTGACGGTGCCCGGCACGAAGACGGAGACAAGCTATCGCCTCATCCCTATCTTCCCGGCGTTGGGCGCACTCCTCGCCGAGATCCGTGCACGCCGCGGAGAAGAAGCGCCGACTGCTCCTATCCTGCGCGTCGGCGGTGGGCTAGGTTCGCTAGATTCGGCGTGCGAGGCGGTCGGGGTTGCGAAGTTGACGCACCACGACCTGCGCCACCTATTCGCCACGCGCTGCATCGAGAGCGGGGTGGATATTCCGACGGTGTCGCGGTGGCTTGGTCATTCCGATGGTGGAGCGTTGGCGATGAAGACTTACGGGCACCTGCGGCAGGAACATAGCCAAGCACAGGCCGCCAAGGTTGATTTTGGCAGTAGCTGAAGCCGACCAACTGAATGTTTACATAATAGATACAGGAAGAAGCCGGAAGAAGCCGGAAGAAGGGTGGAGTTAGCGGGGATGCGCGGAAAGTGGTTGAACGGATGGGGCGGCGTTGCGGGTTGTGGGAACGAAACAACACCGCATATGAACAATGATACCGCGCTTGAAATAACCCGAAAGCCTGTCGGCCGACTTACCTATACAATGCGAGAGGCCTGCGAAGCACTTGGCGTAGGGCCTACGACCCTCTACCGTTTGGAGAAGAGGAAGCTTTTGCGCTCGGTGCAGGGACTCCGCCACAAACGCTACTCGATTGAGGAAATCAAACGGTTCATCGCTGGCAGTGTATCCGTCGCATGAACACATCGGATAGGCTAGCGCTTGCGACCAGATCGGATCTGCTCGCCGACAAACTCAGCGCAGCCGTTGAGGAACTGAACGCAGAGACCGATCCGCGGGAGCGCGTCGAAATCTTCTCACGCGTCAAAGAACTGCGCGCAGCGCTGTCGAGGCGGCCAACGATGCGCTTCCGGACCAATGACGAAAGCCGATAAAATCGGGGTCCTTGAAAGGTGGTATGCGACCATCGCGGCCGGCGATGGCGACGCGGCGCAGCGCGGACTCGTCACGCGGGAGTCTATCGATCGCATCGCGGCCCGGGCTTGGCGCACACAGGTCGGCGAGGTTGGCCGGCGCCGAGTCGATCGCATAGAGGTGCGGACGGCAGAGGTGATTGGCGCGACAATTGAGGCCGTCGGGTTGCCCTGGGATACCTTCGCCGAGCGTGTGCAACGAGCTTTTGACGCCGCCACGGGTCCCCGCGATTTCGCCGCGTCCGTGCTCTCAATTGAGGACGAGTGCACGCTTACCCGTGCAGACTCCGCGGCGAAGTCGGCGCGGGCCGATGCCGTCGAGATCGTGGCGCAAGTTGACGTTCACGTGGTGGAGATGGCCGAGGCCTTGGCGAGGTATCATGCCGCCGGGTCCGAGGGCGAGCGGCGCGCGGCGGCTGAGTGGGTTGTCGAGCGCCTCGCCTCGGCATCCATGCCGCTCCTCTCGGCGGTGATGCGCTCGCGGTGTGAATGGTTAGTTGACTCGCCCAACGTCGCTAACCGCGGCCGGCGCGCTACCGCCCTCGCGCTCGCGATGTTTGGGCCGTCCGTCTTTCGTGATGACCGCGGCCGGCCCTGCGAAACCCGCGGCGCTGTGTTTTCGGCGCAAGACGTGACCGACAAAACCGTCGCGGCCTTGGTCGATGAAATTCCGGACGTGGGCGATTCTGCATGGTCCTACCCAGCCGAAACTTCCGCAGCGTAAACGAGAAAAACGAGACGAATTTTCCGAAACGCGCCGTGGGTAGGAGGACCCGCAACGGCGTCCTTACAAAAAATCCAGATGACCAAAACAATCGAAATACCCGACAAACCCGCGAGCATTGCCGCGGCGAAGACATCGCTACGCCGGAATGCGGCGCTCGCGGCCAATCACGCCGCGCGCAAAGCCGCCAAGACAAAAGAGATTCTTGCCCTCATCGAGGGCGAAGACCTCGCGACCATGGCTCAGCGCGACCCCGACCGCGCGCGGCTGACGCACGGCAAAATCGCCCTGCACCAAAGCGAGGCAGCGGTTGACGAGTTGATTATTGGCGGTCTTCGGGCGCAGCTCAGCGACACCGGCGCCGGCGTCATCCGCGATACCTCGGAGATCCTTGCCGCGGCGCAGAAGGTGGCGCGGGCTAACTTGGATGCCGTGCGCGAGCGGGTCGTGGCGCAGCTGCGAGCGCTGAAGCTATTCGACGACGCCCGGCTTCCACGCATCGCGGCCGAGGCGGTGCCCGTGCGTGCCGAGGGCCTCTCGTGTGACCGCATCAACGCTCTCGGCGTCGGCGCATCGGGCGCTTGTTGGGACGGCAAGGGGGGCGTCTATTACGAGAACCTCGACGCGGTTTCTATCTGCGACGCTCACGACCGCGCCACCGCGGCGCTTGCCGAAGTCACCGCACGCGCGAAGGAGTTGCAGCGCAAGCCCTGAATCCTGTGAGCGCCCAGGGGTTCATAAAGATGCAGCGAGGGGAGTTCACCGAAGAACTCCTTAGCGACCCGCTCGCGTTCACGTTGCTGGCACGGATCGCCATGCGTGCCCGCTACAGCTCCGGCGCGAGCCTTCATGGCCTCACCTACGGGCAAGCCCTTATTGGGGACTGGCAACAATACGGGATGACAGAGAAGGAATATCGCGGCGCCAAATTGCGCCTCGAACGTTTCCGGCTGGTGACGTTTTCAGCGTCGAACAAAGGCACGGTCGCGACTCTTTGCGACAGCCGGGTCTTTTCGCTAAAAGACGAACGGACGGGGCTTGAAAAGGGCGGGCACGAGGGCACCCACAAGGGCGGGCAGTTTTCAGAGGAGAAAGCGCCAATCGGGGCGGGCTCGGGGGCGGGCACCGGGACAGGCAAAGGGCGGACGGAGGGCGGACAGAGGGCGACTAACCAGAATGATAAGAAAGGGGAAATGGATATCTTTGGGCGCTCGCCTGCCGGCGGCGCGAGCGGTGATCAATCGGTTTCTACCAAACAAGCCCCGGCAGATGCCGCAAACACTCGACGCAAACAGGACCCGTGCTTTGTAGCGTTGGCGGAGATCGAGGGCTCAGTCGTTGCCGAACTCACCGCGGGGGGTGCGACCACTATCGCCGTGGCTCTCGCATCGATCAAACGGGCGCAACCCGATGTGACCGCGGATGAGATCGCGAGCCGTGCCCGTGTTTACCTTCGCGTGATGCCGCCGGGCTCCAAGATCACGGCGCACGCGCTGGCGAAGCATTGGGCGCGATGTGCGGCGGCGAGGCCTCCGGCTGTTCGATCAGCGGCAAGTATCGCGGAGCCTCCGTTCTGGCGAGAGATGGTGAATGAGACAAAGCCTGAGAGTGCCTATGCCCGCGGCGGCGACCAAGAGCATCTGCCGTGGAATCAAATCGATTTGGCCGTGCGCAGTTTCCTGTCCGCCGAATATGAGCAATGGAGCCGAAACAACGCGGGAAGGGTAGTAGCATGAAGGGCGCGACCACCCAGCCACCCCACCCCCCGGGGGCGTTCGAAAGTGTAGGGCTTTTGGCCCGCAGACCGTTTATGCCTCACACCGCACGCTCCCGCAAATCTGGAAAACTCGATTTCCCTCCGAACCGGCTCGCATGACTCCGAACCGGCTCGCATTTCTACCATGAAAAAAAACCACGTTTGCCCGTCTTGTGGACACCGGTATTACGCGCCCGATGCGCACCAAAAAAAAGCAGGCCGCGCCCGATGGAAAGGCACCCGTAAGCGTGACCGTTCCGCGGCGGCTCGCGCTGCCGCCCTGAAACGCTGGCATCCAGCGCACCCGCTCGCCGTTGCCACCGCGGCCGTTTCAACGTGAATACGTTCCCGCCGCTTCGCCTGCTGCCTCCGCTGCCCGTTGCCGTCGATTTCGTCGCCGGTTTGGGACCTGTGCCCGCCGAGCTCGACGCGCAGGCCAGAGCCTACTTCCTCGCGGCCGGCCCTGCGCTCGTCGCATCTGGCAAGCTGCTCCCGGTTGACCTCCACCTGTTCGCCGGCTTTTGCCAATATCGCGCCGAGGTCGACCGTGTTTCCGCCGAGATCGCAGCTTTGAAAAATGCGAAGTCGACCGCCCGCGCGCGCCGTTGGCTACAGCGTCGCAAGGCGCACAAACGCCGCTCGGCCGCTCTGCTCCGCGCGTTTGCCGAAAGTCTCTCGATCGATCTGACCACCTCAAAAAAATGAAAGGCCGCAGACCCAAACCCACCGCGCTCAAAATCCTACAGGGGAACCCCGGGCACCGCCCAATCGACACGCTCAGCGAACCGCAACCTGTGATCGGGCTCGTCGAGGCGCCGGCTTATCTCGACGACGAAGCGAAACGCTTCTGGATGTCTGAAGGGCCGCAGCTTGTGAAGCTGGGAACGCTTGGCGAAAGCGACGCCGGCCTGTTCGCGCTGCTCTGCCAAGCTCACTCGCGGAATCTTTGGCTCTCCGGCCGCATCGACGCTCTCAGAAAAAGGAAAACTTTGACCGCCGCAGACGAGCGCAAGATGGCTCGCTTCGATTCCGCGCAGCAGCGCGGCGCGGCGCTTTACGCGAAGCTCGCCGCCGAGTTTGGAATGGGTGCCGTGTCACGAACACGGATACGCATAAAGCCAAACGATGGGCAGGGCGAACTTCCGCTCGAAGACAGCCCCTCGCCCCTACAGCGATCCATGTCCGCGGCGAGGGCATGATTGGCGCGCGGCACACCTTCTCCGTCGGCGACGTGGCACAGCTCCGCGAAGTCTGCCCAAAGTCGGTCCTGAACGCGATTCACGCCGGAGAGCTTGGCGCCTACCGCTACACCTCGCGCCTCGTGGTGATCGAGCGTCCCGACCTCGAATCATGGCGGATGCCAGGCGCCGCCAGCCCTGCGGGGATTACCCGCCCTCGCCGGCCGCGCTACTACCTGCAAGACATCGCGGTCGAATTCGAAATCCCGCTTTCCACCGTTCGGCAGGCCGCCCGTAGTGGAGCTCTCACTACGCACCGGATCGGGAAGAAAACCGTCGTCGCCCTCGCCGCCGATGTCGAGGCGTGGCGGGCCGAGTGTCGGCGCCGCGCCCGGCTGCCTGTGGAGCGTCCCGACTTCCGGAAGGTGCACGAAATTCCGGAAGGCGAACTGTGCGCAGTTGGTTAAATGGCCCGGCGGCGCTCCCGTAGTGCCAATCAAACTACCACATTCACCCACCGCACACCCATGAAATTTCCCAACCTTGTCGACATCCTCAAAACCGCCGCCGTCACGTCCGACGCTGCTCGCGGCCTCACTCGCGAACAGCACCGCGCCCAAGAAGAGCTCCGCAGCCGCTTTGATTTGGGCCCCAGCGCTCCGGCGCACGGCCTTGTGTTGCCGTGGTATGCGGGCGACGCAAACCGCGAGGCTCGCGACATGACCGCGAGCGGACAGACCTCCACCGCTGGCGATCAAGGCGGGATGACCATCGCAACCGAAGTGCCCGAAATCGGCACCGCCTTCCGCGAAAATCTCGTTCTCGAAAAACTCGGCGCGCGCATCCTCGGAGGTTTCCGCGGCGACGTGAAGCTGCCGCGCGCAGCCGTCGACATGTCGGCTGAGTGGAAGACCGAAAACGCCGCGGCGGCCGACACGGACGAGACTCTTGCCGAGCTCGCCCTTGAGCCCCACCGCGTCACCGCATCCATGCCGGTATCGGATCAACTCTTGCGGCAGGGCTCAGGCATCGAGGCATTTCTCCGCCTCGAAATGCTGTCGAAGCTCGCCGTCGAGATCCAACGCGTGGCCATTGCGGGCGTGACCGCGAGCGACGAACCCACCGGCATCATCAACACGGCCGGAATCGGCTCCGTGGTCGGCGGGACGAACGGCGCCGCCCCCACCTACGCCAATCTTTGCGATTTGGAATTCGCAGTCACCGGCACCGCCAAGGCCGACCGCGGCAATCTCGGCTGGCTCGTGTCGCCCGATGTCCGGCGCACCCTCCGCAAGACTCCGCTCTTTGCCTCGGGCTCCGTGCCGATCTGGTCGGAAACTGCGGCCACCTCACTACTCGGCCACGCGGCCGGCGTGACGCCGAGCGTCCCCGACACGCTCACGAAAGGTTCTGCCTCGGGCACCTGTTCTGCGATTGTTTTCGGCGAGTTTTCTGAACTGTTCGTCGTTCTGTGGGGATCCGGGATTATCTTCACCGCAGTCCGCGACAAAGCCGACGCCATCGCCGGCAAGACTCAGCTCTATGCGACGGCGTATGTCGATACGGGCGTCCGCAACCCCGCCGCCTTCGCGGCCATGCTCGACGCGATCTGCACCTAAAAACTTTGGACATGGAAAAATGCCCGGCCGCCGCTTCGGTGATCAGACAAGAAACCGGCCGGCGGCCGGGCAGGTTCCTACGTCGCGGCCCGGTTTTTCGCCGCACTCGTCGCGACGACCGCGAGACCACCGCAACCGCACCCTCCGAACAATCAACCGTCCGCCCTCTCAAATACGAAAATGCAAATCGAACGCCGCGCCTTCAAAGGTCTTGAACTCCGCAATGCGCCGCCGGCCTCCGGCTACATCGCCGTGCTAAAGGGCGTCGCCGCGCCCTTCGGCAAAGACTCTGTGCGCTTCAAAGACGGCGGGCAGAACGGCAAAGACTGGGTCGAGCGCATCGCCCCCGGCGCCTTCACGCGCACGCTCCGCGATAATCCCGACGTGGTCGCCCTTTGGTCGCACGATCCGAACAAGCCCACGGCCCGCACTCCGACCACGCTCACCTTGCAGGAAACTGCCGCCGGGCTCGCGTTTGAAATGCGCCTCGTGAACACGTCGACCAATCAGGACCTCGTCTCAAACGTGCGTTCCGGCATCGTCGACGGCGTCTCGTTTGGTTTCCAAGCCGTGAAGACGCGATGGGAGCAGGGCGCAGAGATCGACACGCGCGTCTTGCTCGACGTCGACCTCTTCGAAATTTCGCCGACCGTTTGGCCGGCGTATCCGGACACCGGCGTTGCCGAGCGCTCGCTTCGCCAGTTCCGCGAGATGCGCGCCGAGTCTCCCGAACTCAGCTCAATCATTCAGGAGCGCGACGCGTTCCTCCGCGGTGCCGGCCCTGCCGCGACCGCAGACCGCTCCTACCGCAGCAGCAGCGACGCGCGGGAAGTCATGCTTCGCATCCTGACCCGCCAAAGCTGATTCGCGGCGCAAACGTTTCTCCCAACCTCTCCCGATGGCCCCCGCTGATTTCATTCTCACGCTCGACCGCCCCCGGCTCATACGACTCAACGACGGGGCGCTCGACCGATTCAAACAGCTTTCTGGCGTGGATTTTTTCGCGGCAGACATTTCGCCGACTACGTCGCTCGACCAGCCCCTCCGCGTGTTTGCGTTGCTCGTGATCGCGATGGCGATGGAGGTCGACCCGCACGTTGACGTTTCGGCCATGCTCGGCGCGATCACGCTGGGTCTCATGCTCGAATTTCTTGCCCAACTCCGGCGCATTGATCGCCCCGCGATCACCGGCCCGAACTAAACCAGCCCGTCTAATTCCGATGCCTGCACTTCCGCCCGTCCCCGTAATGCTCGACCGCGCACGCGCCCTTTCTTGGACGCACGCCGCGGACTATCGCCTTGGCTCGCTTGAGCGCGTTCCCGTGCTCGCCGACCTGGGGCACAAAAACCCGCGGCGCGCGTTCTGGGCGCTGTCCGGCTTTGTATGGGCCGGCCTCACTGAGCGCGACGACGCGACCGCGACACCCGAGGCGGTCGCCGAGTTGATCGGCGAAGGGCCGACGCAGCTCGCCGCGCTCAAGGCACTGCATCAGGCGATGCTCGACGCCGGAGTGCTCACGCTCAAAAAAAAAGCCGAGGACTCCGCGCCCTCGATAGTGAATGGCTCCGCGGATGGGCCCGGGGGATCGTCGAATTTGGGGGCGTCTGCCCCGCCTACGGGGATTGCACCCGCGCCGAATGGGCCGCCCTCGAACGGGCTTGGCTCAGTCGCGAAAGCCGAGCGCTGAGCCGCGCCGGGATCACGGTGGGCGTCCCTTATGAACCGATCGACTACACCGACCTCGCGAGCGACGCCGAGACGGCAGACGCCGAAACCGCGCGGAAGCTCGAAATCGCCGATCAACGCGCGTTCGCGGCCGCGCTGAGCTCCGTCGCCAACACGTTCGCCTCCTCCCGTGGCAAATAAAACCGACCTTCGCTTTACCGGCCTCGCCGACCTTCGCAAAGTCTTGCAAGGCCTCCCGGCGGAAATGCGCGCAAACATTTTGGCCGACTCGCTCGCCAAGGCGGTCGCACCTCTCAGGACGCGCGCCGCCGCTCTCGCGCCGCGCGACACCGGAGCACTCGCGCAATCGATCACGTCAAAAGTCGTGAAAAACGAATCCCGCGGGACCGCTCTGGCGTTGGTTGGTCCATCGCGGCAATACTACCGCGGCGGCAAAGTCGCAGACGGTGCGGATCGCCGGGGAGCTGCGCGCCCCGCGAACTACGCGCACCTCGTGGAGTTTGGCCACGTCGTGGCACCGCGCAGCGGCAAGAAAGCGCGTAGCTACAAACTCGGCGGAAAGTGGCGAACCGGATCGGGCTTTG
>Ga0075163_10005619_pt1 | contig 16677 bp, 19 predicted proteins | sample JI1023141ADNA_FD_71478 | JGI IMG/M metagenome (GOLD analysis project Ga0075163, IMG submission 71478) | Wastewater effluent complex algal communities from Wisconsin, to seasonally profile nutrient transformation and Carbon sequestration -... | ecosystem: Engineered > WWTP > Effluent > Algae...
AAGCGAAGTGCAAAAACTTGGCATTTTGCGATATGACCGGCAAGTGCTTGGAGCATGAGGCAGATTTACTGACGCCACCACCGCCCACCCTGGCAGATATTGAAAGGCTGGTGGATGATCTGGCACAGGCCGGAAAAGATTACGCAATGGACTATTGTGATAGCAAAAAGATTGACGCCGCACATGCCGCGCTAATGGCGGCTATTCGGCTGTATGTTCAGGAATAGCGCCCGTACACAAAACATGAACGTCCATGCTTCATGGACAACTAACCATCTTCGCCTTCTATTTGCACACTCAGCGGCGGCTTGAAGTTCTTGCGGAATCTTTCCGTGAGCATGGAAATAACTACCCACTTTTCTGACGATGGTGATTCTGCGTAATTAGCCCAACAGATAGCTAGTTCTTCTGCGGTACAGAGGCACCAGTCTACGTCCTCTATATGGTCTGTGAAGGGTAGGTCGTATCTCATAGCCCCCTCTCAATTAAAACCACTTTGGCGCGAAAGTGGCGTTGATTGATCACTTCTTGCCCCTGCAAAACTTGAGATAGTCCACACCCTCATCGGCGTCCCAAAATACCTTACAGCGGTCAGGGTGTACGTCCGGCTTTAGTGGGTCGATAACGGTCACAGCACAAGGTGACAGGGTTTGATCCCTGAAACCTCTTTCCTTGGCGTAGCGGTCATACATCTTGTAACTGGATACTCTGAGCGCATGGCCGGTAATACCCGTATCAGGGTCTTTCATCACCGCGTAGGCTGAAACGTGTTTGTGTCCGGCAATAAACAAGTGATCCCGCACCCCAAGCTGGAAGGCCTTCATTAGTCCATGAGCAGGGTTCCACTGTGAGTCCCCGGCAAAGTCGTGGCGGGCGTTGATGCGGAACGGGTCGCCCTGTGGAAATCTCAATTCCAGCCGCGCCTCTGAGGGTTTATAGAGGGACTTGGCTTCCTTGGCTATCCACTTGATAGGGTCATCATCACCGCTCCAGGCGTCGTGATTCCCGCCGATCATATAAAGCCAGTTCGTGTTCTTGATGAACCATTCCGCGACCTTCAACGCCCTTGCGCGGCCCATGTTCTGAGCGGAGTAAAGTCTCGCCAGCCGCCCAACCCAATTGTTCGTCGTGTCGCCCACGTTGCCGCCGAATAGCCCCTCTACCGTCTTGGTCAGGTGCATATGGTGCTCTAAGGTCGCAATATCCGTCCCGTTGTCGTCAACGTGCGGATCGCCAAAATGCAGAATTCCTATCGGCCCCTTTAGCTTGATGTTGACCGGGATTAGCTTGTGCGCTTCCTCGTACTGCCGTTTCTTCTCGAAATCCCGCTTCCTGTCCGCGATAATGTCCTCTATGTCGGCATCATCATCTTCGGGCAAGTCGGGAATTTCATAACCCTCGGTAGAGATTTTTGCCCCACTCTTAAACTGCGGCAGGTCTACCCCGAGGGTTTTAGCTTTGGAGAACTGGCTACCTACCGTCTGCCGTGGGATACCGGCCTTGCGGCAGGCTTCGCTTAGCGTCAGGTGAGTAAACCGCGAAAGTTTCTTGACGGTCTTTTCGAGGGTTTGCTTATTTAGCGGGGGAGTTGACATCAGGGGTTTACCTTTAGGGTCATCATCTGTACCGGCAGGCCGGAATTGTTATCAACTCGGATAGCCTTTCGCACCGCTTCCTCTGGAGAGTCACCATCCATCAGGTGAGACAGGGCGGGCATACCGCCCGTGCCAATAGCGTATTGGCCGGTGTTTACCTTGGTGCTTGAGTAGCTTTCATCGAAAATAAACAGCCCGTCTTTATTCAACAGAATGGCCGAAAACTCAGGGTCAGGAATGTCATCGGATGCGGGCGGCGGCAACAAGTCCGGCGTGACGCCCTGCATCATCTGGTTTACAAATGGCCGCGTGTAGGGGTCGGCACCGGCAACCGCCAATAGACTGCCATCCGGCAATCGAAATATCTTGTCGCAAGGGAAAAACGTATCCCCAAATACGCACTTTGAATCCGCCGCCATTACTCCGTGTTCAACGCTTGCGGCTATTGTGGTCATTCCTCGCCAACCCAATCGGACAAGAACAGCAGGAAGTCCACCAGCAGCGCAAACGGCATGGCGATAATTGCCAATGCCATAGATAGGAGTTGGCGGAATAGGTCGGTCATCGTGCCGCCATCACGCTGGACTTGAACAGCGCCCACAGAATCGCGCAGGCAGTCGCAATAGCCGCGACCCACTTGGCTATCTTTCCGAGCCACGATAGAACCTCAAACGCGCCCTTGGCCGATGCGAAGAAAGCAACTATCTCGTCGGTGTTTTTCTCGATATTCTTAAGTCGCTGCTCCAACGCTTCAATCCTGTCGGTGTGTTGATCTATTTCGTCTTGCGTTTTCATCAGCGCACCAAGCAGTAAGTCGTTGAAGTCCACAAATATCCAGCACCCTTTGCGATGGTCTGGTGCCATAAATAAACAATGTTTTCGCCGGTCGGGAGTCCGTCTTTCATCTCTCCCGGTGTGCTGCGTGGATGCCAGCCGACGCCGGTACTCCACCAGGCTTCCTGCTGCATCAGCGTTTCTCTGGTGTTGGTCAGCGCGTCGTGCCAGCAGATATTCATTATCTGGCCGCGAGGGGTAATCGTGTGCTGCCAAAAGTACCTGACCGAGTTATCCCCGCACTGTTCGTCGGGAACGCCCGATTGACCGCAGGCACCGGATACCCATCCCCACTGTCTCAGGGTGAATCGTTGGGTGATGTTTACGGGCGTGTAAGGATTGCCGGGGCCGGTCGGCAAGCTGATCCAAGGGCCATCACCATACTTAATCTCTACCCGCGTGGTTCGTATGACGTTGCGGAATGGGCCGTTATAGGCGTCCAGAATCACCCACGGTTCACCGGCATAGTCTCGTATGCGGAATTCCTCGATTGAGGGCGGCCAGTGAACGTCTATCGTGTTCGGGTCTTTTACTTCGGAAATCCACTTGCCGAACGATCCCTCGCCGGTACGAGATTCCCGCATGGGGGCGTAGTCGCGGTAGTCGTATACCGGAACGGATATACCCACATTGGGATTCTCTATTCCTGAATTGGGTACGCTCCCGCCGCCGCAGGAAAACAGCATCAGCAGCGGCAGGAGTTTTTTCATTACGCAGGAGCGCAGGCAGGTTGAGTCATCTGGAAGCGTTGCTCTGCCAACAGATAGCCCTCAAGCGGCCACAGGCGGTCAAACGCCTGCTTGTAGGCCAGCCCCTTGCCAATCTCGACGTTGAAGTTTCGCGGGTCAACGCACGCCGACTCGCCGCGCACGCTGTAGCCGTTTTTCAATGTGATGTTGCACAGCGTTACCGTGGAGTCCGGCAGAACGAGATAGTCCACCTTGGCAACTTTTGCCTCGATAGAATCCTTCGTAACTTTCGGGAACGGTTGTGCTGCTATTGCTTGTTCAAGGTTTTCACCTGCCAACTTGGGTGCATCGTTCATTTTTGCTTCCTTTGGGTTTGCCATGATTCCGTCATGGCGCGGTTTTCTGATTGACGAACGCATGACAACTCAGCCCGTAGGCGTACCACTCTAAAACGGTCGCTACCGCGCTTTCGTCAAAAGCAAATTCTCTAGGCGCATCGCCAGTTCCTTGCCCACTGGCGGCGACTTTAGGTGCTTCGGTATTTCCTTCTCCGGCCTGTCCTGCGCTACCACTACTTGCCCCACATCCGGTACTGAGGCGCACCCCGCCAGCAGCATTGCGGTAAGCGCGTAAGTGATCGATCTTGTTTTGGTAAGACTCATCAGATTCCCTCGCATAATTGCGCCACTTCTCGGCTAGGTCGGCGTTTTCCTGTTCCCGCTGTTTCAACAGGGCTGCGGCCTTGATCTTGTTGGCCTCTATCGTCTTTTCCCACATAGCGATTTGCTGCTTGTAGGGTTCGCGGATTCGCTCGTTGTAACGGTGAACGAAGTAGCTAAATGCCGCGATTGCCGCGAGTCCGATCAGTCCGTAACCGATGTACGGGATCAGGAAAGCGGGGATAAATCCGCGTTGTTTCAGGCTTGGCGTTGAGTCGCGCATCTTTTCGCCGCCTCTATGGCTCTCTGATTGCTGTTTATCAGCGCGTCCAGCGTTGCCTCGTCGATCAGGCACATAGACTTGCCGTCGAGTTTGCCGCACTTGACTTCAAATTCAGTCTTGGCGGCGGCGGCGACCAAAGCCCAGCCCATCAGGCACAAGCCGCCCAGCGCGATAGCCGCGAGGGCAGCACCACGCGCTTTCACAGGACCAACCCAAGAATCAAGCCCACCAGAACACAGGCAGCACAGGTAGCGAACTTCGGGTGTGCCTTGCACCATGCAACCACTTCTTCAAATGCTCTCTTTGCCATGATTTGCTCCTAGGGAAAAAAGACTAAATTTTGTGACTTCGGCGGCACACTCTGGAGGTGCGCCCAATTTGTATATCTCCCCTTGGTGCTGGCGGGGTGTTCCATCCACAACTTATGCTCGGCAAGAATCTGTCTGTTCTCGTTTAGATGCTTGGCTATTTGCTGGTGCGAGTTATCCCGCAGATCAATCGCCTGCATGGTTATATGCTTGGAGTTGACAGCCGTATTAGCCCCTTCTTTGCCCCCTGAGGCTTGCCACAACGCCCGCTGTGCCTCGTTGTAAGCGCGGGGACGCCATCCACTAGCCACGGTAGTTTTAAAGCCACAGGCGACCAATAAAGCGTTCACCCGTTGGAGCAGGATCACGGCTTGTTCGGCTTCTTCTTTGGTTGGTATGTCTTTGTGACTGCCGATGTAGTCGTTTAGGGTTATCACTTGCGGCTACTCAGGTAGTTGGTGAAAGCAAAGCCGGTCACAGCCGACAGGGGAACGCCGATAGCGCCAATAATCATCGCTACGTCAGAACCAACTCGCGGGGAAGTCTCGCCAAACGCCATCGCCCATAGCGCGAATTTCCACGCCATCACAGTTGCGGCGATGAGGTACAGGCGGCGTACCCATCCGCCTTCGTCCAGGCGCGTTTCCAGCCATTCAAATAGTTTAGTCATTTGATACTTTTGTGCGTCTAGTTATTTGGTTGGATTTGCGGACAATGGTATTGTTGAGGGACGTTATGCGCCAATTAATCCGTGCGCTTTTAGGTCAACGATAAGGGCGCGCAACGCCTGTGATGTGTCAGAAAGCGAAGCGTCACCAAAATTAGTGCGGATTTCCGTGCCGGTAGTTGCTGACCAACCTGTGCGCCGACCAGCGACTACCTGCACGTCTGCAACGGCGTAATACTTACCGCTTGGCGTGTTTACATAGGTGCTGGTGCATTGCAAAATCGGGTTGTTGTTTACATACAAATCCGTGCGCGAGTTGCCGTTCAGAAACGATACGGTTCCGCCAGCGTTCTGCCCAAGCCAACCCTCTGTGCCGCCACCCGTTGCCAGCGGTAGCAATAGAGAATTAGTTCCGCTTGTCTTGGACAGCAGCGTAAACGGCGCATTAGATGCGTAGCCACCAGAAAGAAGCGCCCCGTTTAGCCCGTAAAACAGACAGGTTGCATTGCTGGCAACGATGTACACATTTGCCGCTTTAACCCCAAAAAACATATTGCGAAGGTCGGTCGCGCCGATGTGAATATCCCGCGTTCCGTTGCCGTTCGCTACCACTCCGTAGAAGTAGTTATCGCAGTTGTCCTGGTCGGACAGCCATAAGCCTTCATTTGTCGCGTTACCGTTGGAGTTGATGCCGTGGAAAGTGTTGCGGCACGAACCAACCGATACCGCCACCCCGTTCGCCGCTGTTGCACCGTGACCCTGCAAGTTGACAGCGGAGTTTTCCAGGCAGGATTGAAACTTGACGCCGCGACCTGTAACGGGCGCTTCTCCAATCAGGTTGGCAATCGTGCAGTAGTTCGCGCTGGTGATGTGTACGCCAAACGCGGTGCCGTTCAGCACCCGATGGTTGGTAATCTGTGACGCTGTTTGGCCGTCAAACTCCAGCCCACCATAAGATGCAGAACCACAGCCGGTCGCCGCGCAGTCATCAAAGATATTGCCGTGGCCGTATGGTGCCCACAGCACCGCGCCCGCATCGCAATCTACCCCGCGAATACCCGAGAAGCGACTATTGACGCAGTACAGGGCTTTGATGCCGTGAACGGTCGTTCCGGTAGCCGCAGAGCCGTCAAACTTCACATTGCCGGTAACGCCCACGTTTTCCAGCGGGGAGATACAGCGCAACTCTAGCCCCGCATCTGCCGTGGCAAAGGCAATCGGTAGCGCGGTAGCCAGAACTACCGTGTACGGGCCGGAACCGGAGACAGAGCGAACTTTGGAAATGAAACGATAGGCACCCGAGCCGCTAGGCGTGGTTTTGTTGAACATCAGCCAGCCACCAGCAACTACCCCGCCTATTGCCGACAGGGAAACGGACGTTGCGTAAATTGCCGCGTTGGAACCGAGTGTTGGGGAACTGAGCGTTGATCCGGTGAAGTTGAAAGCGGCATAATCAGACGCGCTGGTGATGCTGATCACAACGTCTTGCATATCCAACTGGATATTGCTGTTGGAGACAGTTATTGCAGAACTTACTTTGTATGTTCCTCGCGGGAAAACAATTACGCCGCCAGTTGACGCTAAAGCGGTGATTGCCGCCTGGATCGCCGCCGTATCGTCTGTGCTTCCATCACCGACCGCGCCAAAATCTTTGACGCTGACAATATCCCGCTCTTTCGCCTGCACAGTACGAGATACCGCTCCGGTGCCGGATTGGAGGAAACTCAGGTTTGTCGAGTCCGAGACAAACGTAAAGTTAGCGTCCAGTTCTGACAGCGGCAGAGAGGATGTGCGGTTTGCAAATGTGTTTAGTGGCACGGCTATTTCCTCTGCGCTGCGGACATTTCCGCGAGTGACGTAATCGGCATGGATTGCAGTTCAGCTAAGTCGGCAAGCCCCATCCGTCCAAGGCTAGGCGTTGCTGGCTTTGGGTTTACTATCAATTTTTGATACGGCTTTGAAGTCAGAACGGCGCGAATGGCCGGACGGATGCCAATGGCACTCAGCGCACTAGACGCGCTTCCCGTTGCCATGCCCCTAGCGCCAGCAACAATGCCGTCGCCAAATCCGAATGTGTCGCCACCAACGGACTCTGGCAGCTTGGCGTACTTCTCAAACTCTGAGGCAAACTCAGCAACCTTTTTTGCGTTGCCATTGAGCGGCTTGTTGTTTTTTAGTTCCCGTGCGTAAACCATCGCGTTGAAGTTTCCCGATGGAGTCAGGGACTTCTCTGCGGTGTAGGTCTTGGCAATCAACTCTCTGGCCGCTTGGTACTTCTGTACTGCTTGCGCCATCGCGGGGTCGCCAAAGAACTGCGCCTCAGTCTGCAAATAGCGATTGAGCGAGTCGTCTATTGCCTGCGCCGCGCCTTTGTATGCCTTACCAAGCGAAGGGTCGCCAGTACGGTAGGCGGTATCTGCCTTGCTACGCAGTATTTTCACCATTTCAATAGCTGCCGGAGCCTGAACGTTTGTCTCTTGCAGGCTTTTGATTACATCGGCAACAGGGTTGGCAACACCCTTATAAGATTGCGAGGCGGTGTCGTAGGACTTGGTGATGTTGTTCAAGTCCTTAAAATACTGCGCGTCGTTGGTAATGGTTCCAACCTGCTTAACGTAGTCGTAAGCCTTGCTGGCTTCGGCGCGAACGGCAGAAATAGCCTCTCGCGTTGCCGGAATGTCTTTTGGCAGGCCAATATCTTCGCGGATCAGCTCGTTTGTCACCGCCTGATTTTTGATTGACCCGCGCTTGGCGAGTTTTTCAGAACCACTCAAGCCCTCAACCGCTTTGTTGGCAACGGTCGGGTTGATCTGCGCGGGCGGCAGCGTGTAGTTGGCTTCTTTCGATTGGCCGATAATCCGGTTTGCCTCTGCGGCTTGCTGGTTCTTGGTCAGCGCAGCCGCTTCTGACGCCTCTGCTCCTGCGCGAAGTTTGCCCTTTACCATCTGTGCGCCCTTGGTCAGCGCCATCGGGGCAGCAACGTTGATGCCAACGTTTACCGCCGCTCCAATCGCGGGGCTTCCCGTAACCTCTGCGGCTTTCTCGCCAGCGACGTTAGCGCCCTTGCCAAGCATTTCAAACGGGGTCATGGCAACGTCAACCGCACGCTTGGCGCTTTCGGCCCTTGGTTCGTAGGTCAGCGCACCCTGTACCCGCTTGATAATGTCAGCAGGATCAGCGTCGGTCATTCCGAACGCCTTACCAATGGCCGCGCCCAAGCCGGTCAGGCCAGCAATCGGGGCTGCGACAGCGCCAGAAATGACGTTTGCACCCGCCTCTGCCGCGCCAACCTGAGGGATCATATCGCCAATAGCAAGCGGCTTTACTTCGCGCTCTTTCTCTGGAACCTCAACCAACTTCGCGGTAGCAGGGTCAAACTTAGGAGTGGTGGATTTGTTTGTTACCTTGCCATCAGGCGCAACCGATACCGCAACGACGCCACCGGCTTTATCAACCTTGTCCATTTCGTCGGACGTAGCCGCGTCAGCACCAGCGTAGGCGCTTAGTGGTTTGGCCGTAGTCGGGTCGAACGCCATTACTGCGGAACCCACTGACCGTTGACGTACTTCGCCTTGTTGCCGCTGGCATCCTGATAAACCTGACCGTCAACAAAGGCAGATTCGCCCTCTTTCTTGTCGGCGTACTTCGTGTTGTACGCTTTGCGATGATTGTCCTTAGCGCGAACCGCGTACTTCATCACGTCTTTCAGGTTCTTACGGAACTCGTCGGCAGACTGCGAGTTGTCCAGCGCAACAAGGCTGTTCTGCAACGCCTTGTTTTCAAAGTCGGACACCTGACCCAATGCGCCGCCAGTCTTGGACGCATCGCGCATGGCCTGCAACGCACCAAAACCAACCTGCGTTTTGAGCGTGGTCAGTTCTGCCATCGCGTTAGCAGCGTCGGTGCCGGGAATGTTCGGTATCTTGCCGCGTATGCCGGTGATGCCGTCTAGGCCCGGATGATCCAACACCTTCTTCGCCTGCGCTTCCAAGCGGGTAAGATTGTCCTCGATGGTAGTGAGGGATTGGGTATCTTGGTTGTACTTGCCCTTCACCTTGTCATCTGCGGGGCCACCGGGGATCGGTTCCAAGTCGCCATCTTTGGTGTAGCGATAGCCGGTAGGCGCTTTGGCTGGCTTAGCCTCTACGGACTTACCCTCACGCGCAAGCGCAAGTTTTTGGTTGTCAGTGCGAACCTTGTCCGCGTCTGCCTTAATCTTGCGCTCCAAATCCAAGTCGGCGCGTTTGTTGTCCTCAACTTTGTCGGCAAGTTTCAGCGCATCAATCTTCTTGATGCTCTGGTTGCCCATCGCTTCCACAACCGCCTGCTGCGCGGGGCCGTAGGCAAAGGAACCGTCCAGATTGCGCGGGAACAGTTGATTACCCTGCGGGTCTTTCATCTTCAACCACTCGGGATGCTTCTGCGCGACCTGAGACATAACAACCTGAAACGATTGCGGGTCTTTTACCGAACCAACCCATTGCTGCACCTGTTCGGCTTCGGCCAACTGTGCAAGCCGCTCCTCTTTCAGCAGCGGCGCGGCTTTGGTCAGCAGGTTGTCGCGTTCCTTACGAAGCCGGTCAGCCTCGGCGGGGTTGATGCTCTGCAATTCCTTCGCCATGCGGGCGGTTTCAGAAGCGGAATCCAGCAGGCTTTGTGCGGGCGTTTTCGTCTTTGGCGCAGCGCCTACTTCCGGCGTCATCTGCCGCAAGCCTTGTGACTCCATTCCCGCGTCCGGCGTCTCTTTCATTTCCGAAAGGTTGGCAAGGGTCGTCGTGGGAGAGGCCTGCTTCTGGTAGAACGCCAGCGTGTCAGCCTGCATCTTCTGAGCGCGTTCAGCCTCAGTGATTTTTTGCAGATTGGCGCGGTTGATAAGTTCCTGGCCCTCGTTTTGGGCCATCCGTCCCTGTGTAGCTAGGAATTGGTCGAAAAGGTTCACGGGCCGTACCCGCTGTTGTTCCAGATCATGCTTCCGCCTTGATCCAGCGTGCCGCCGTAGCCACTGTCACCACTGATAGGGCGATTGATCCCGCGCCCCAACCCACCAAGGCCGCTGATAATGTCGCCCATGCCCTGCCGGTTTTGGTTGTAGGCGTTGTTCTGCCCCTGCATCAAAGCGTTGGCTGCCCCGGATGGGCTTCCTGTGGTCGCGCCGGAGAATTGGCCAAGCATTTGCAGCAACGAGGCTTTGCGGTTGTAAGAGCGGTCAGCAAAAGACGATGCCAGCCCTTGACCGTACTTCTGCAAATCCATCATGCGCGTACCCGAACCAAGCATCCCCGAAGCGGCCGCACCCTTGTTGATCGCGCCCATGCCCTGCTCAAGCTGGAATTGATATTCAGGATCGCCGGTTACATCGTTCGGGTCGAAGCGTTGCAGGTTGCCGTATTGCATCCCCAACTCTTGACCATACAGGGAGCGCAAGGGGCCGAACGGGTCAGCAGCTTGTGCAGCGTCCTGCGGAGTACCGGCATTGTTTTGTTTTTTGTTGCTCTGAATGATGCCGTTAATGCCCGTACCTATGGACACAACGGAGGCTACTGTAACGAGAGACATAGCTTCTCCGTGTAAGCGAGGAATTCATCGTGGGTAATGGTGCCCAACTCATCCTCAACTTTGTCCACATCGGTTTCGTCCGTAAGGTGTACGGTCGTCCAGATCGTTTCTTCGTGGGCATAGCCAGCCCGCTTTGTGCCAGCGGGAGAAACGAACGTATGTGGCGCTTGGATGCGCTTGACGCCTTGGTCAGTCGTGACTGAAATATCACCTTTGCTGATGATATTGATGCAAGGATGCTTGTGAACCCTGCCTACCAAAGCAACGCCTTTGAGTATGGTTAGCTCTCTGGCGTACCCACCCGTAACAGGGAATGGGCTTTTGATAAAAAAGTGCCGCAGCGGTAATTCGGCTTGCGGCATCTTTCCTATTTCGCGCTCAAGCCTCAGAACATTACGCTGTTCGGTGGAGACTTGGGTAATACACGGGGGGATTATAGCACACGGATCAGCATAGTTTGTCAAGGGTTTTGACGAAAGCATTAAACATCCCCCGGTTCAATGGTCAATTCAATCGCTTCCAGCCTCAGCGGCATATCGGCAGCGTGGGTAAAGTAGTGACCCCTGCGGGCGAACCTGCCCATGCGGTCGATCTTCGGGCGGGCATTCATCAGGTCAACGATGATTCCGCCTTTCAGCGTCAGGTAGTTGTCATCCGTCCAGTACATTTCCACCGGATTAGTTGTGGTGTACCTGTCGCCCACCAGTTGCAGGCGGGAGCAGAACTTGTACTGACCCGAGTTGAAGTCAACCAGATCACCCATGCCTTGCACGGAAATCAAATCTCCTGCATCCGTATAGGTCGCTGGTGCGTAGGAGTAAATCTTGCCGTTGGACTCATGCTGCAAAAAGGCCGTTTCGTTGTCCGTGGCGTAGTTGTTACAGGCAAAGTGAACCCCGAAGCGCGAGGTCATGGTGTGCCATTCCTTCTCCACCAAGTCATACACCAGCGTCTTGTCAGTGTTCACTAACGTGAGAACGTAGAAGTCGTGACCGTGGGCTTTCAGCGAATAGGCGTAAACCGTTGACAGGGTGTCTGCGTTCAGCAGTCGGTCAACGTAGGGATTGGAGATTTTGACGGGGTTGAAACCGGACAGCATCACGATAGAGCGCCCCGCCTGGAACGTCTGCGCCATGTAGACCAGCGTGTTATCCATCGCCACCACGGAGCCAGCAGAGGCGCAACCAATGCGAAGATTGGCGTTGCTGATGGGACGGAGCGAGATACCGGGAAATGCTCCGGTGTCATTGAAAAACTGTGTGGTGTTCTCTTTCAGGGCCACGACATAGTTTTGCAGCTTGGCGATCCTTACCCCGGCGTCGGCCTCGTACTCAGCAGTCAGGAAGTCGAGCGAGTTCCATTTTGTCGGGTCTTGCAGGGCCGAGCCGTACACAACTCCAGCCGTATCCATCACATACACGGTGCTGTTCAGGTTGACGATGCCGGGAACGGTAGTCGCCGGATAGTTCGGGTCGCTGACTTCTGCCACCTGATTACCGTACAGCCACCACAGGCTATCGGTGTTCTTGAACACAAGGTACTGATTGGCGTTGACCGTGACAAACTGGAATTGCTCACTGGTTGCGCCGGTAGTGGACAGCGCCCAAGACGTACTCAGGGAACCGTTAACGTTGGAATACCACACATCGTTATCAGCGGCCAAAGTCGAGCGCAAGCCGCCCATGATCCACATCACCGGAGCGTTGGTCGCAGAGACAGACGTAGGAGCCTTGAACACCACTCCCGTAGCGCCTTGCCGCCCACCAAAGCCGGGAGCGGCACTAATCAGCGTCCAAGCAGTTCCGGTCGAGTTGGACTTGTAAACATCACTGTAATAGGTCGCGCCGTTGACACCGCTAACCGCCCACATTGCACCTTCGTACTCGTACACGACAAGGCTATCGCGGCCAGTAGCAAACGCGCCCAACGTGGCAGCAGTCCAGTTCTTACCGTCCTCGCTATACCAGACTTCATTCTTGGAGGCCCCGCCACCGAACCCGCCGATAATCCACATCTTGCTATCGAACACCAGCGAACCGAAAGCAACGCGGGATGACCAGCCGGGGTTATCTGTCACCAAGTCCCAAGTCGTTCCGTCCGTGCTGAAATAAACCTGAGTGGTGTAAGTACCACCGGAAGTCTGCCCGCCCAACAGGAACATGCCGTTGTTGTACGCCAGCAGGCCAAACGCAGTCCTTCCCGCCCACGCCGCGGCATCGGTGAGCATGTTCCAGTCAACCCCGTTGTCACTAACCCACACGTCGTTGTAGAAGGTCGTGCCATCGGAGCCGCCCATTACATACAGGCGGTTGTTAAACACAACTACCTGCATGAATGAGCGTTTACCCCACGGAGACACAGACACAAGCTGCGTCCACGTTAGTCCGTCAGCGGTACTCCAAACATCGGAGAAGTAATTACCGCCCGAGAAGTCATCACCTCCAATCACAAAGATTTTGTTTTGGAAAACGACTGATGCTGCGTTCTTGCGGGTGTTCCAAGGTGCATCTGCTACTTGTGAAAATGCTGCGCCGGTAGAGTAAGCACTAACGGCGGTTCCCTGCGGGCGATACAGTACGTTGTTGCCCATCGCGTACAACTGGTCGTTGTAGTAGGCCATGCCCTGCCCGTTCACCGCTCCGGCGTAGGTGTATTCCAAGTCCAGACCGGGGCGCTTGATAACGGTACTCTTGCCCATCGCCGTGCGCTCAAGAAAGCAGTTACGCAGGAACGGGTCATAGGGGACTACGCCAACGTTCGGCGGTACGCGATCCATGAGCGGCACCGCCACCGGGAAGCGGTGTATTACGGTATTCCCGTTTTGGTTGAAACCCATCAGCCGCTCATCCCTTGGAAGTTAGGGGTGAAGTAGATGCCGGGTTCCTCGCGGGAGTAGTTGCTCATCTTCTCGCGCCACATTTCCGCACGCTCACGGATCATCTGCACTTTTTGCAGATTCAGAACGTACTCATGCGATATTTCATCAGCGAGAATCCAGCGCAAAGGTTGGAACCACTCCTGCGGCAGATCAAACGTTTCCGTCGAGGCCGCGCCGGTAGAGGCCACGTCCTGAATCGTTCGCTGACACGACAGGTACACCGTATAACCAGAAGTGTTGATAACCGGCCATGTGTAGAGGACACCGTTGGTCAGTTGCGGGTCATAGTAGAAGTTGACCGGAATCCCTGGCGTTTGCTTTGGCGTCAACATGTCGTAGTCAGCCCGAGCAAGTTGCGTCATGGGTTGGTCAACGTTCGGCGTAACGTTGGTGTTCCGCATCCAGCCTTTAGCAATCCGCAGGGGACGGATGCCCACCACATCACCAGTCGGGCCGATGGTGTATGTGCTGGTTCCTGACGTGAGCGGAACCGCTACATCGTTGTAGCACCACAGCAACCATGTTTCGATAGGCAGCGTCTTGAGCAGCAGATTAAGAGCAAAGGCGCAGTTGGTGCGATCTTCTGTGGTCGCGGTTTCACCCGAGCCAATCACCCCGAGCGTGCGGAGTGATGCTTCTATGATCTGGTCGCGTGTTACGTCGAGCGCGTAGGTTCCGCTAGTCATTTATCCCACCTTGTAGGCTTCAAAGTAGCAAGTGAAGTCATTGCCGTAGGTGCCTTTATCGACACCGAAGTTGTGCTGTACCGCCATTTGCAGATAGTCCGTAGTGCCGTTGCACTCGATCAGCGTTCCCGCACTCACCACAATGTCTTTAGTGGTCGACGTATGGCCGATGCTGGAACCAAGAATCACCGAGTTCTTGCCCACCAGACAGGACACATAACAGTCGGCCACTACGTCAGCAGCAGCGAAACCCACCGCCCCGTGTACCCAATAGATGCCCGCCTGTATCGGCGTTGCGGTTCCCGTTGCCAACTCCACTACGTCATCTTGGTCAAACGTCACATCGTCATAAGTCACGACCGATGCGGTCGCGCTCGGGATAACCTGCTGAAAGTTCTGGTGTGCCCGAAACGCCGCCGTGTTCAAGATTTGCTCACGGGAAGCGATGATCTTGGTCGGAACAATCAACTCGCCCGTAGAAGCAAGGTACGGGTCGGTAGTTCCGGTGTCGCTGGTAAACTTTGCATCCCCGTTCGGGAAGTTGCAGAAGAATGTCCTGCCACCAACGTTGTTAGGTTTGGTGTTGGTGAGGACGTTGATAAAGTTCTGCCGCCCCTGCTTGCCCTGTAACAACAGGCGAAGGTCATCAATCCAACTCCACCATAGGTTAGGCATTTCCGGCCATTCGGACGGTAGTGGTTCAGACTGGATTGGTTCGGTCTTAGCCATCAGGTCGCGGTCGTTATCGCCGTCCAGGCGGTTGCGCCGTCCGTGTTGATGTAGGCGCGGGTGGACGTGGTAGAACCATCGGTACGCATATAGAGCGAACCCTGTGCCGCTGCGAGAGTCGGAACACCGGAGCCAAAGAACACGCCAAGGTTAGCTGTGGACGAGAAGCGCAGCCCTGCTCCTGCGGTGCCACCAGCAGGTACGGCGGTGCCGGACAGGATTTGCAACTTACCGGCAGTAGTGACTTCGGTTACGCTGGCGTTGCCAAGTTTTACTTGGTTGTCAGCGGTGGTTGTTGCCCCGTAGCCAAGAGCGGTTGAGTTGGTTTGCGTTGCTGCCGTATCGGCGGTCGCGCCAATGATGGTGTTGTTTGTTCCGGTTGTTAGCGTCGGCCCAGCGTTCAAACCAAATGCCACGTTCGATCCGCCTCGCGTGACGTTTAATAGCGCCCTGTATCCAACCGCGCTGTTATTTGTTGCGGTGGTTGAGCCAGCTAGAGCGTTGTAGCCAACGGCAACATTATTGTCGGCGTTTGCGGTAGCGCGCCCCGTACCAACGCCTGCGCCGGTAGCAGTGAATATCGTTCCAACGTTGCTGTTGGCGGCACCAATTAGTGTGAAGTCGGTTGTGCCAGTAGATTTTATTGTGTACGTTACACCAGACACACAATTACTAGCCAACGTATTCAAACCGCTTGCATACAATGCGCCAGTTCCAATCGCTACGTTGTATTGTCCGGTCGCATTTCCGTAGAGAGCAGTACTTCCAACTCCAATGTTGTGCGAGGCCGTTGAATTAGTAATAAGGGACTGATAACCAAGCGCAACGTTTAGTGTTCCGGTTGTGTTCGCCAGCAATGAACTGCTGCCAATAGCAATGTTGTCTGACGTTGTTGATGATGCGGTTCCCGTTCCAGAACCTACACCGCTTGCCACAAAAACAGTGCCGGGGTTGTTGTCTGCTGCGCCAATAGCAGAGAAGTTTGTGGTGCCAGAAGTGACAATTGTGTACGTCACGCCAATAACAAAATTACCCGCAGTAACCGCCGCACCAACCGCTGCGGCAGCAAGGTTTCCAATGGCAATGTTTCCTGTGCCGGTATACATCGAAGATAGCGCCGAGTGGCCAAGCGCGATATTGCTATTGCCGGAGGCGTTTATTGCCAACGCCTCAGCGCCAACGGCAACGTTGTTCTGCCCGGTCGTGTTGGCCGTCAGCGCGTTATTGCCTACCGCCGTATTGCCGGTGCCGCCCGCGTTGCTATCCAGCGCCGACTCACCAAACCCCGAGTTGGTCGCACTCGCGTTATCTCCACCGCGATAGTTGATATAGGTCGTGGCCCGTATTGTGGTGCCGTTAATCGTGGTGAAGAACCCCGCCGCAGGCGTACTGCCACCAATTGCAGGCGGGGAGGCCATGTAGTTAGTAAATCCCGCACCGCTTACCGCACCGCTGGCTGACAGGGTGGTAAACGCACCGCTGCTCGGGGTGACGCTGCCGATTGCACCAGGGGCCGTCCACGTTGCGCCAAGCAGTTGCGAAACATTCAAGTTCGGAACAACAGTGGTTGAGGCAATCGTGAACGGGGACGTGCCGGTTGCCAACGTAGAGGTAATCACGTTGGTTGCCGAAATGGTTGTGGCGGCGATCGTGCTAGGGGTCGTTGCGCCGAGAGTTCCGTTATATGCGCCACCAGTCGCAGTTACGCCCGCAATCGTGCCACCTGTAATCGCAACGGCAGTAGCGTTCTGCGTTGCCATCGTGCCAAGGCCCAAGTTGGTACGGGACGTAGC
>Ga0075163_10005620_pt1 | contig 16676 bp, 13 predicted proteins | sample JI1023141ADNA_FD_71478 | JGI IMG/M metagenome (GOLD analysis project Ga0075163, IMG submission 71478) | Wastewater effluent complex algal communities from Wisconsin, to seasonally profile nutrient transformation and Carbon sequestration -... | ecosystem: Engineered > WWTP > Effluent > Algae...
CTGCAGTCCGAGGGCAAGAGTTTTATCTGCCCCTATTGGCGCTATACCGAACCATTTGGTTTGTGGACTGGTTCTCTGGCGTCTGGTCTTTTTAGGCGTGAGATCTGGATGAAAGACAATGAGCGCTTTTTGTGCGATGAATACGGCAGTACATATTTTTATGATAGTAGTGAAGAAGCGACTGTGCTTGAGGTAATGCGGCAGGTGGCCGATAGTTGTCAGCGCTATTTTCTCGAGAAGGGGCGTTATCCAGACCATCTTGAAGATATGGATGACATCAAGTTTAGTTATCACAATCCTTACACAGCGCGTAAAGACAAGCCGCTTTTGCAGGTGATGAGCATTGAAGAAGCCTCCAGTCAGCCTTCTGAAAAAATAATCAAAAACCTACTGAATGGCTTTCTGGCAGGAGGACCCTTCCCTAATGAGCCGGTCTCCTATCCGGGTGGAGTTAATGCTTGTTTGATTGTGGTAAATGGTCAGGACACTCAAAATAGTTTGCTTGTAGTCCATGGTGCCGGACGTGATGGCAAATTTATCACTGACAGCGGTCGTGGGCGCACTCTGGTTTTGACACAACAGAATGGTCGCGATGTGCACTTTGCTAAATCTGGTGGACCGTTGGCGCGTTCTTTCTTTGGCTTTATTTATCGCTTCTATACCGCTGCCTGTCTGGGTCGCAAGTTTACGGGCATATTATCGATGGTCTGTTTGGCGGCAGCGGTTGGTTGTATCTTTAACTGCGGCTTTCCCTAATTTATTGCACCGCAAAGTCCCGCTGGTAAGCTTAAATTGCGCTTTTGCCGGGCATAAGCTTGCTACAGAGGCATAAGGCAGTGCTACCAACACCTCAAATCATTAATAACGAAGTCGGCTCTGGCGAAAAATTGCTCTGGTGGGGTCAACCTGAGTCAATGCGTCAAGTTTTTGCTAGTTTTGCTATATGGTTATTTGCCATACCATGGACCGCTTTTGCTTGCTTCTGGGTAGTTATGGCCTGTCAGGGTGTGACTAATAGCAAGCACTCTATAGGGTTAATAGCCTGGGCTTTTCCACTTTTTGGACTGCCCTTTATACTAATTGGGCTTGCTATGTTATCTGCGCCTTTATTTGCCTGGCTCAAGTTGCGCCGCACCTATTATTTATTGACCGATAAAAGACTGGTTGTTTTGACTGACGGTCGCACCCGCACAGCGCAGTCTTATCAACTTGATGGACTGTCCAATCTTGTCCGCACCGAATACGGTGAGCGTGGCGATCTGGTCTGGACTGTATTGTCACAGCCTGTCGAAACACCGCACTCCAGTTTGGCCAAGACGGGATTGCCACAGCCTGCTGTAACATCGCGCTCGAGCTTAGCTCACACTGTTATGTCAGCAACTACTGTCAGTCTGCTTGGTATTAAGGAGCCGCGCAAAGTCGAAAAATTAGTTGTGGATTGTTGCCAGAAGTTGCTTGAGAAGAAACATGAATACTAGAGAAGACCCGTTTATCAACAATGAAATGCAGCCTGACGAATCGCTTGTCTGGGTCGGACAGCCTGATGCCGGACTGGCCCTAAAGGTCGGAATACCTTTGACTATAATCGCTCTTATCATTGGACTTTGTGTTTTGCATGATTTGCCCGCCCATTGCCAGCAATTTATAGAGCGTGGTCAGTGGACTATTTTTGCTGTCTTTGACTTCTTCGAATTGTTGTTTGTCATTCCGCTTGTACCGCTAGCTCTGGCACCTTTGTGGCTTTACCAAAAAGCCAGACAAACTTACTATGCGGTCAGTACAAAACGTATACTTGTTTTTAATCGTGGCTCTAAGCGCTCAGTGGCAAGCTATGAGCGCGAAAGTTTGACTCCCTTTGCCCAAGTCAAGTTGTTTGGCAAGTTGCATCTGCTCTGGAATGCTCCAGGTTTTTATAGAGATAGCGACGGGGATTACAGAAGAAATACCGTTTTATTTGCGGCCCTGCCTCCTGAATCCATTTACAAAATTGGCATTGAATTTCCTACAATTACGAGTGCCAGGCAACTGCCTCCTCAGTAGCTGAGGGGCGATACACTATAATGGTGGTTTTTCTGGGGTGAGATATGCGCAAACTGGCGCTGGGGTTTTTACTAACGGCTGCTCTTGGCGCTACTGGCACATTTGATTGTCTGGCGGCGGTGAGTTGGCGTGATGTTTTTGAGCGCGGACAAACCGACCTCGGTTTGCAAGAGCTTGCTAAAGCCGAGAGTGATTTTAGAGAGGCTCTCAGTCTGGTTGAGCAACAGTCTAAAAGCCCTGATGATATTGCCAGCTGTATCAATCGTCTGGCTGACACTCTGGCTTTGCGCGAAAAAACCGCAGAAGCTAAAGCCCTCTATAGCCGGGCCCTCTTGCTACTTGAAAACAAATATGGCACAAGCAGTGTCAAGATTGCACCAGCTCTTATCAGTCTGGGCTCGATACTCGAATCCGAAGGCAACTCGGAAGCGGCCATGGCCTACTATCAACGAGCCTTTAATTTAAATGAGCGTAATTATGGACCTTACAGTCCGCAGATGGTTATGCCGCTGCATAAGCTAGCGCGAGCTACGGCCCGGGCTGGTCACAAGCAGGACGCCAAAAAGCATTATAAAGTCGCTCTCAATGCTCTGCTCCAAAAGCCAGATCTGGCTGCCAGTCGTGAGATGCAAAGTCTGCTCAGCGATTACGGTGATCTCTCTAGTGATCAGGATCATTCTAATCAAGAGCTTTTGCAGGATTTTAAAAACGATTTGCTGAGCAAGCAAAATAACCCGGACCCTGTCGCTGCCACTTTTACTGGCTCCAATTGGCAACAACAAACCCAACTCAATGCCGGTATTGCCAAGGATGCTGAGACTACTGAAGCACCGGGGGTGGTATCAAGGCAGGTCAATGGTCTTACTCTTGATGAGACAATGGCGCCTGCATATAGCACAATGAGCAGTGTCATATTTGATCAAGGTCATTATGACCAGAGTCAAGATTTTTATGAGCGCAAAGTTGCTATAGATATCAAAGCTCTAGGCAGCGACCATCCCAGTGTGGCTAATGATTTAAATGCGCTCGCCATGAGTTATATCGCTGGTCAGAAATACTCTCAAGCCGATGTGCTTTTGACTCGGGCTCTAGCCATCTACAAAAAGGTTTATGGTCCCTCTAACATCCTCACTATCCGGACGCAAGCCACTCTGGCCGGCGTAAAGCTCCATCTGCGGCAGTTTGAGCCAGCCGCTCAGCTTTACCGTAATACTCTCAATTATGCCCTTGCCACTCTTGGTCCCAACCATCTAGAGAGTGCTCGCATCCTCAACAATATGGCTTATCTTTATTACAATCAAAACCGTCTAAGTGATGCTCTCACTTATTATCAGTGGGCGCTATCCAGTACCCAGGCTGCCGTTGGTCAAAAGGATCCGCTCTACGGTGCTTGTCTTAAAGATTATGCTCGTGTACTGCGCAGTATGGGACGCACAAGTGAAGCTCTGGCTGCTGAGTCCAAATCAGATTCGATACTCACCAGTAACTAATTAGTTACTGGTGCTACTGGCTTGCTCTGCTTCTTCTTGCTTCGATAAGTTTTGCTTTGGTAGCTCCGGTGGTGGCGCCTCAGTTACTTCGGTGGCTTTTACTTTGGTTTCGTTTTGCAGTTCTTCTGAGGCTCTCTGGGCTACCATGTCGCCTTCTTTGATTTTGCCAAAGACTTCCACCAGGTTGTCCATTATCTGACCCTTACGCACTGTTACCCATTCCACTACACCCTTGTCCACTTTGCACACAAAAGTATCAAGTGGCGTTGAGACTACGGCCGAGACAGGCACAAACAGCGACGGTACGCGTCTGCGGGTGGGCCAGTAGACTTTGCAAAACATACCTGGCAGGATTTCAAATTTAGGATTGAAATAGTTTAGTTCGACAGGCATGGTCCGGGTGTCTTTATCGAGATCGTTGCTTATACGAGCGACTGTGCCATTAAATTTGCGCCCTGGAAAAGCCGAAACAGTAAAAGGTACTTGCGAGCCAATTACTACGCCGGCTGTATCGACTTCAGGCACTGGAGAGACAATACGCAAGAGGTCCAGTTGCTTGACGCGGCAAATGGGAGGATAGGCCCCGGTACCGTCAGGACCGACAAAGCTGCCTTCGTGCAGTTTGCGTTCGGTGACATAGCCGTTAAAAGGGGCTCTTATTTCTAGATAACTGGCAAAGTCGGAGTAGTTCTCAAAACTCTGCGAGCGTGCTGCCAGTTCTTCTTTGCGCATCTTCACTTCGTGATCTTTGGCGTTGATGCGCTTTATAGTGGTGTTGACGTCCTGTCTGTCTGCTTCTACTGACTGTGACCACTGTACTACGTCATTGTCAGCAATTACGCCGGGTACTAGAGAGGCAGCGTAGACTCTTTGATATGTAGATTGATCAGCAAGCAAATTGGCTTGCTTTTTTTTGAGTTCAGCCTTTTCGTCTTGTAGTTCGGATTCGGTTGCTGCCACGGCTGCTTTAGCTTGAGCAATACGAGCCAGCGCTTCGTTTCTAGAGGCAAGGTATTCAGGGGCGTACATAGTGGCCATAAGTTGACCTTTTTTGACCACTGAGCCTCGGTCCACTGTGATTGTTTTGACAAACCCTCTGATTTTGGGATAGACCAGTACGTCCTGATAAGCGTCGATTTCGCCTGGTAGCTGGTCTTCTCTAAAGAGCATTTTGGAGACCACGGGCACCACCGGTACTGATACCAGTGTGTCGCTATGTGCTTCTTCTACTTTTGCTGGTTTGCTAAAGTTTTGCCAGGCAAAATAAGCGCCTGCTGCCACCACAGCCGCAGCAACTACGGTTGTAACAATCTTTGTGTTGGATGTTTGCAGGGTCATCTAATGCGGTCCTTATTGTTATTCGCCGTGATCTTCGGGATGGAGCGATACTGAGCCAAGTTTGCCTTTATTTTGGATGATAGTAAAGACCAGCGGCAGGAGCGTTAGTACTGAGCTAGTCGACATCAGCAGTCCACCGATAACTGCTCTACCAAGCGGGGCGCTCTGCCCATGGGAGAGCGCCATAGGCACCATCCCTGCTACCATGGCAATCGATGTCATCAGGATGGGTCGCATACGACTTTGCGCTGCATGTATCGCTGATTGCTCAGCAGACATGCCTTCTTGTCTCATGTTTTCGGCAAAGACAACAAGCAAGATAGCGTTAGCAATGCCTACCCCAGTGGACATAATTGCGCCCATAAAGGACTGCACATTAAGTGTGGTACCGGTCACAGTCAGCATCGTCAAGACGCCAAGCAATATGGCTGGGGTGGTGGACATGACCACCAGCACAATACGCGGCTGCTGGAAGTAAGCCAGGAGCATCAGGGCAATTACACCGACAGCCAGGACCAGGCCGCTAAGTAGGTGGAAGAACGTATCTTGTAAGAGTGGCACTTGTCCTTTAACGTCCACAAAAACACCAGCTGGCGGATTGCCTGCTGCTTTGACAGCTTTTTTGACGGCCTCACCGATACTACCCAGGTCGGTATCAGCATAGTTGGCGGTGAGCGATACCATGCGCATCATGTTATAGCGATCATATTCACCAGTGGTAACACCATAAGTGACATGGGCCACATCCGAAATTAAAGGACGTTGTTTGTGTCTTGTACTGTGTTCTGGATAGTCTTTATTGATGTCTGAAGCGCCCACATCATCATCGTCAGGCATCTGAATTTTGCGAGAGCTATTCATTGTAGGGAAGTTAGCAATGTCGTCTTTTGATTTGATTTGATCCTGTGGCACTTGTACTTGCACCTGATAGCTAAAGCCGCTATCGGGGTCGCGCCAGAGGCTCAAGTTGACAAAACGACTAGAAAAGAACGCTGGCTGCAAGGACATGCCAATGTCTTCGGCGGTGATACCAAGCTGGCCGGCAAGCTCTCTGTCGATGTCGATATCGACAGTGGGATAGTCCAGGGGTTGGCCCCATTGCAGGTCACGCAGATTGCTCAATTTAGCCATTTCTTTGAGCACTTTGCCGGCAAATATTTTGTCTGTGACCAGATTGTGTCCTGTTATCTGGACCGACAGAGGTGTGGGCGAGCCGAGGTTCATAATTTGGCTGACCAGGTCGCCGGGCTCAAAGCTAAACAAAGTGTCGGGCAGGGCTTTTGCCAGGCGGGTACGCAAATTGTCCTTAAACCTTGGCATATCGATGTTAGCTGACTCTTTGAGCTGCACATCTATAACGGCCTGGTGTGGTCCACTGGTCCATAAAAAAGCTGAGCTTATGGGGAACATCGGGGGCTGTTGTCCGGCATATCCAAGAGAGCTTTCGACATTGCCTTCGCCAGCCTCTGCTTTGACTTGCTCCAAAAAGCCTAGGACGCGTCTTTCCAGAGCCTCCACACGCATCCCCGTGGGAGCCGTTATCCGTACTCTAAATTGACTACTAGCCGAATCAGGAAATAGCTCTTTACCAATTGAGTTGTAGAGTAAAAGCACCGAAGAAATACTGACCAAGAGATATACGCCGATAATCGCCAAGCGCATCGGCATTATCGTCAGTAGTAAATCGTTGAGGCGGTCTTTAAGGGCATCAATAAAGTCTGGTTTATGCTCTTTTTTGTGGGCAATTGGCTCGGCTGCTCCGGCTATGGCGCCGTCGCCTTTTTCGCTAGGTTCGGCTGGTTCGTCTTTGAGCAACCATATGGCCATAATTGGCACCAGGGTAGAGGCCAGTGTGGTCGATGCCACCATGGCAAATCCTACAGCCAGAGACAGGGGGATAAACAATTCGCGAGTTATACCCACCATAAAAAATGACGGGATAAATACAGCTACTACTGAGAGCATGGCCAGTAGTCTTGGCACCATAGTCTCAACACAAGCTTGATAGACCGCTCTGGATTTTTTGACACCATTGGCCAGGTGGGTGTGCATGTTTTCGATACAGACCGTGGCTTCGTCCACCAGGATGCCGATGGATAGAGCCAGTCCGCTCAATGTCTGGATATTGATAGTCTGTCCACAAAGCCAGAGACCAACTATTGACGACATCAAAGACAAGGGGATAGTGGTAACTACAATGGCCGTACTGCGCAAATCCCGCAAAAAGAGCAAGATCATCAGACCGGGTAGGATTGTGCCCAGTAGTCCTTCATGGAATACATCATTGATTGCTTCGCGCACATATTTGGACTGGTCGAATTGATAGCTTATGGTGACGTCTTTGGGGAGGACCTGTTGCATGCGAGGCAGAGCCAGACGCAGGGCGTCGACTACAGATACAGTAGAGGCATCGGCTCTCTTAACTGCTGGTATGTAGACCGTGCGTCTGCCCTGATATAGGGCATAGCCGGCCAGGATGTCGGATGAATCCTGGACCTGACCGATGTCTTTGATGAAGATCTGGGGACCGTGTCCGGTACGAATAGGCAAATAATCCAGCTGGTGGATATCGGGCAGGTCAGAGTTTACCGGCGCAATGCGCATATAGTCGCCGGTGCGGACGTTGCCAGCCGGTAGTACTTTGTTGCCGCTCATCAGTACTTTGATGATTTCGTCGCCGGATATGTTGTAGCGTCTCAGTTTGTCAGCATCAACACTGATCACAATAGAGCGGATATTACCGCCAAATGGGGGCGGTGCTTCCGCACCAGGGACAGTGGCAAGGAGGGGTCTGATGCGAGTATAAGCCAGATCCTCCAGGTCTTTTACGGTCTTAGTCTCAGATGCCAGAACCAGTTGTCCGACAGGCAAACTGCCAGCATCAAAGCGCAAGACAAAGGGGTTGTATGAGCCGTGTGGCATCAGGCTGGTGGCTCTGTTGGCCATGGCCACAATCGCTGCCATAGCACTTGCCATATCAGTATCAGGTTGAAAAAAGACTTTGATTACAGTGACGTTCTGAATTGTCTTGGATTCTATGTGCTCGATACCAGGCACATAAAGAAAGTAGAGTTCATAGAGCGATGTGATATAGCCTTCCATCTGGGCTGGCGACATACCGCCGTAGCCCTCGATAACATAGATGGCAGGGATTTTGAGGTCAGGAAAAATATCCTGCTTCATGCTGCTCAAAGCCATAATCGCTACAGAAATAATACTGAGCACAGCAGCAACAACTGTAATCGGGCGTCTCAGAGCTAGAGAAATAATCCACATCTACTGTTCCCTTACTTTTTAGCTGAGTCGCCCTGGACAATATTTACGATTTCAACAAAGGGTTTAAGATCGCCCTGTGCGTAGGATAGGGCTAGAAGTGAGCGCCAGACTTCAATCTGGGCTACTGCATCTTCCACTTCTGCTTCCGCTAGAGCCTTTTCAGCCTGGGCCAGGGTGACCATATTGGTCAGTCCAGTGCTGTAGCGTTTTAATACTTTGATCTCACGTACCTTTGCTGTTTGCACCAGATTTGGTGTCTCTTCAGCTACCCGTTTTGATTGCGCAAGCATGATGCGTGCTCTGGCATCTTTCTTTTCGAGTATTTGCATGGCCAGTTCAAAATCAGCTTTGGCCGCCTGTTCATTGGCAAATGCCATACGTTTTTGTTGTTTGAGGGGGAAGTATTCCATAACTGGAAAACTAAGTGAAACACCAATCATATAGTTGAAAACTTGAGGAAGTGCACCGCCGCCTACTGGTCTAATGGGATTGACTCCATCATTGCTGCCCTTGCCCCAGACTGATGAGTTGAGCCACAGGTGCGGTCTGTAGGCTTTGTTTAGGACTTCTTCTTTGGCTCGCCATCTGTTGATTTCGGCAGTTTTGAGCAGTGCTATTGGATGGGACGAGAGGTCAAAAGGTCCAAATTGTTTGACTTCCATCGGGCTGCGCACGAGGGGATCTGAGACTATGTCGATGTCGGTAGCAGCTACACCCATTTTTTCAGCAAGATTGACCAGGGTCAGCCTGGCGTTCTTTTCGGCTTTAATCAGGGCGATTTTGGCTCTTGCCACTTCGTATTCCCAGTCTGCTGCTTCCACACCGGGTTTCAGTCCTTCTGATACGAGTGTCTTAGCCCGTACATTGGCTGCTTCCATGTGCTCCAGAGCGGCCTGCATTGATTTGATAATTTGTTTGGCTGCGACTGCTTCCAAAAAGGCTTCGGCTGCATCAAAAGCCACATCCAGTCTGGTTAGGTTAAGATCGGCGCGGGCGGAGCGGGCATCGGCATAAGCAAAATTGTCATTGGCTTTGCGCAGACCACAATCAACCATGAGCCAGTTTAAGTTGAGACCTTGCAAGTTATTGACCAGAGGACGCATCGACGAGCGTTGTGATACAGGACCAGAGTCCACTGGCACTGTATCAAAGCCAGAGACGTTGTTCATGATTGTGCTGGCGACACGGTTGCCGGTGATGCCGGATTCCTGGATGTCGATATTGAGGTTGGGCAGATACTGAGTTTTGGCCAGAGAGACATTGGCCATCGATGCTCTCAATTTGAAATGTTTTTGAGCTATGGTGGGATAGTTGCGCACGGCAATATCCACTGCTTCAGCGATGGTGATGGCGGCGGTGGGCTTGATTGGCTGAAACTGGAAATCAGGAATGTCAGTTTCGCGACCGGCGCAAAAGCAAGGTGCGGCAAAGTTAATTGAACTGATCAGAAGCAGGCTGAGACTGGCAAAAAGTTTTAAGGCACTCATAATCCAGCTCGATATCTCACTACTAATCAAGCAGGAACTCGACAAGTCGTGCTGCATCTTGACAGGGCGCGGATGGGCGTAAAAAAACACATTGATGTGTTAACCTGGAAATTATATAACGCCTGATTGTTTCTCATCTTTTTGTGGTCTCTTAATTGCAAAAGCTGTTTGTTTTTTCATCATTGTTGTGGCTCATTGCCGCTCCTGTTTTTGCCCAAGACAAAGCAGCAATCGACCATATGTTTGATCAGTTTGACCATGAAGCCTGGCATGATCCCTATTTTTTGCAGCGGGATGATGAGGCAAAGCGAGAGCGTGAAGCACGCGCTAAAAAGCTCAGAGAAGCTAATCAAGAGCAAGATGACAAAAAGGGCAAGCCCAATAATGCCGGCTATCAGCCTGAAGATTTTGGTCCCGAAGACTTTAGAGATCTTGATGTGGGCAAAGATATTTTTGAAAAGTTTTATATGGATCTCAAAAATTTTGACCACAAAGATGTTGTCCAAGTAGATGACGAGCCCTTTGCCAGACGCTACATGGATCAGTCAGAGGGCGATCACAGGCGGGATGACAAGGGTGAGCTTTTGTCACCAATTAGAGCCTCTCTCGGTCAAAAGCCCAATATCATTCAAGATTGGCCTGGTGACTGGGTGCCTGACAAACTAGACCCTATCGACAATGGTGGCTTTGCAGTCTCACCTGATAATGGATCTCCTGTGCCTTATCGTCTCAATGGCCATGTTGATTTGCAGCGTGTCCGACCGTGGGACATCAATAACTAACTATTGCACTCTCAAAAGCTTCACGGCCAGTGCTTCTGTGGTGATGCTGCGGCTAATGGTATTGTATTTTTCGGCCTGGCTAGTTTGACCTAAGCTGCGTAAGACTCGCTCGTAATCTTTGAGAGTGGCTGCGGTAAAGAGGCTGCGCTCACCGGTGGCATGCAGTGTACTGTCGAGAGCATAAGCATAAAACGCGCTGGCGTCTTCTAATTTACCCTGGCAATAGCTGGCAAAGGCCAGCTCATTGAGTCTCTGGGCAATTTCTAGGGTTTGAGCAGCCAGCGGCACTGTATTTTTGCTGGCTAGTTCACCAATCAATGTAGGGGCTATATCAGCACTCTGTCTGGCTTGTTTTAGTAGGTCAAGCAAGGTACTCAGTCTTTGCGCTGCCACACTTTTGTTGCCGTAAATGGCAACATAGATAGCTAATGCACGCTCCAGCAGTGGCTGGGCTTGCTCGTAGCGACCTTGATTGACATAGACTGATGCTAGACCTTTGAGGTCGCGGGCAACGCTGGGATGGTTTGGACCCAGTGTTTTGATGTCGATGGCTACCATCCGCTCCATATAATCTATGCCGCTGCTATTTAGCTGGTCAGTGCTGTTACCTTTGTCCCGGGCATTTTGTCTGGCGATTTCGTCTATCAGAGCATTGTCACCGTTTTGCTCTGGTATCACCACTGGTGCCGCCCCTGGCTGTGGCTTAAAGCTCAGGCTGACCTGGCTTTCAAAGCTAGACGGTGCCACTGCTCTAGTTGATGCCAGTGCCTGTACTTGATCTTTGAGTAATTCTGTTTGAAATTGTGAAACCATTATTTTGCTTGGACCAGTATAGTGCTGGCGCAAATCGAGATAGTCGCTGAGCAAGGAGACAAGCTCGCTGGTATCTGACAGGGCTCTCTGGGCGAGTGTGAGGGTGAGAGCTTTGCGGTAACAGTCTTCGGCTTGTTGTATAAGATTGGCCTTATAGCTTGCCAGTCCTAGATTATGCAAACAGAGAGCCTGTCTGGCTGAGTCACTTTTGCTGTCGAGCGCATCTATGTCGACAGCCCGCTGATAGAGCTTGATTGCTTTGAGATATTCACCGTCCATTTCCTGGACTTTGCCCAAAGCGATGAGTGTCGCAATCAAAAGCGGGCTGTTTTTACCATGTGCCTTTTGTAGCTGTTTTAGTGATTTTTTGTAGAGAGGTATGGACTCTTCGTTGATGTCTTCGATAGTCAGTATTTTAGCTAGCTTATTTTGGCAGGTGACAATATCGTCAATGTTGGTCGGCTTTGACTGGCGTGTTATTTTGAGCGCCTGGCGGTAGCATTCTTCAGCCTGAGGCAGTCTTTGCAATTTGAGTTGCAAGTCGCCCTGGTCGACAAATTCTTGCCAGCCATAGCCTGTCTCCGCCTGCGCGGGCGACACAAATAGAGCACTATATATAGTGGCACAGATGAGCAGTCGTGTCAGGCGCTTATGCATATCGTTGTCAGCATAACATCTTGGATTCAATTCTTTTACTTGGCAAGTGTGACATCCTGGCTCTCAGGGGTTATCATGACTGTCTTTTATGGATGTCCTATGCTCAAAAATTTGTTAGTGACCAGCTCTCTGCTTTTTGCAATTTTGCCCACCCTGGCTCAAGCACCGCAGGGTTATGGTTTTCCTGGTCGGGGCAATGCCTCGGACTGGAGCGATGCTTTGCCTTATTACAATCTTGGCAATAAATATTTAGAAAGTGGGCGCTATGACGAGGCGATTGATAGCTTCCATGCTGCTTGCGCTCGCTATGACCAGGATGCTGACTTTTATATCAATCTGGGCGTGGCCTATCGCAAGGTAGATGACTATCAAAGTGCTGAGCAGGCCTTTACCCGGGCCCTTAGCATCAACGACAAAGACTGGATGACCTGGAGCAATCTCGGCAATGCTTTGCTCAAGCAAAAAAAACTCAAAGAAACAATCGCTGCTTTTAACCGCAGTCTCAAATGCAAGCCGCCGGCTAAAGAAAAGGCCGCTATGGAAAAAGACATAGCTGATATCAATAAAATCATCAGCATGACTCAGCCTCCTCCACCTCAGAGGACCATCAAAAAAACTCCGGCAGTGCAGCCACCAGCAGTCAAAAAAACAGGCACAGCAAAAGACGTATCAGGCTGGGATGAACTTTTAAAATAGACAAAAAGAAAGAGAGAGCAGTGACTGGCAATGCTCTCTCTCTCTTTTTTTTATTGCTTTTAAGCTGACAATAGTGAGCTTAATTTATTGGTTGGTGCATCATCTTTTTCGACCGAGTCAGATGCGCCGGGCTCCAAATCGTAGCCATCGAGCCAGCCATTAGAATGAGCTACGGCAGAGCGCAGCACTTCTGGTTTGGCGTCTCCCAGAGCAACCTCTTTGTAGAGAGCTAGAAGCTGGAGTGTGGTCATCAGGCAGACATTCTTTTTGTTGGCATAATCAGCCAACTCGACGTCTTCTGCTGAGGTACCACCGGCCTGGGGTGGTCCGTCTCCAATTTTGCTAACAATCAAGATACCTTTAGGTTCAACACCTTTTTCGCACCAGTAGCGAGTCTGCGAAATCGACAATTGACCCAGGTGAGAGCGCTCGGCTTGAGTGGTGGTCCAAATGACACGAGCGATACAGACTTGTTTGTCATCAAATTCCAGTCTTAGCTCGTGTTTATCTTCAGCGGAGATGGTGACTTTCCAGCCCAACAGACCCAGTACTTTGCCGCTCGCTTCCACAAGCTCGTCACCGGTGGTGGTGAGCAATGTGTTGCGGATACCGCGTGTAAGAGCAACGCGGGTTTCGACATCGCGAATTTTTTGTTGAGCTAATTTGACCTGGTCATTAAGCTCATCAAGCTCTTTGTTTAGTTTGCCTATCTCATCTGAGAAGTATTTTTTACACCAATCTGGCACTTCAATCGCCCCCGCTGTAGCATTAGTTAAAATCGCACTATCAAGTTCGATACCCCTGGTCACCGCTTCTACAGGCTCTTCAGCCTTAGCAGGTTGGCTTGCGACCGATGTTTCCTCGCCCATCCTTTCAGGGCTTTGAGTGGCCTGGACTTCATCTGCTTTGGCAGAGGCAAGATCTTTGGCTTCCTCAATGGAGTTTCCTACAGAAATCTCTCCAGTTTGCGATTGTTCTTTGATCGCATCTTTTTCTGATTTCTCCTGATCAGATTTCTCCTCATCAGATTTTTCTGTATCAGAATTTCCGTGGGCAGAATTCTCAGGCTCTTTTTCGGGTTCAGATTTTTCTGCTTCTTCTGCTTCAGATTTTGCTGATTCTTGTGGCACTGGCTCAGCTTCGACTACCGGTGCAGCTTCGATTGAAGCAGTGGTTTTACCGTTTGTATTTTCTTCTTTGAGCATATCTGCAAGCCCACCCAGTCCGCTCTTTTCGGCGCTGTCGTTGTCGCTTGCCGCCAGTAGATTGCCCAGGGCAATCTTGGGTGGTTCGATTACTTTCTCTTTGGGCTTTTCTGCCTCTTCTACTTCAGCAGTTTCTTCTTTGGCAGTTTGCTGCAAAGATTCTTCAGGCTGAGTGGGAGATGGCATGGCCTCGATAGTTACTGTGTCGCTTGGTTTGTTTAAAATGCGCTGAGGGAATTTATCAGCACCCTCTTTTGCACTACCGGCAGTGGCATTGGCTTCGTCGTCGCTTTCTGAAGCGGCTTCGATTTCTGCCATAAGTTCTTTGTCACGGGCTGCTAGCTTGGCTTTTACGTCGTCTTCGCCGTTATCTTTACCGCTATCTTCTTGGAGTGGTTGCAAAAGCGAAGCCAGTGATGCTTTGGGAGCAGCTTTTTCTTCGATTTGGATAGAGTTGGCAGCTTGTTCGAGCTTGTCCATCAGGTTGGCATCGGGCTTAGCCATTTCCTGTGTATGCTCTCTGGCACCAGGAGTGGGCTTGTCGCCTTCTTTGGGGGTCTTGAGTTCAACCGCTTTGGCTTCTTCTTGACCTTCAATGGCGCTTGGTTTAGGTGAGCTGTCTTCGCCTTTTTCGCTTTGTGACTCGACAACAAACCAAAAAAGCGAAACCCCTACTTTAAGTACATCGCCGTCTTTGATTGGCTCAGGAGAAGTCAGAGCATTGCCATTGAGAAATGTGCCATGTCTGCTTTTGGCATCCTGGACTGTGAATTCGTCATTGTCCAGGCTGATAATAAAATGAAACCGCGAGATCGACTGGTCGCCACTGATGACGATGTCATTAAGATCATCCCGTCCAACGCGACATCTGGGCGTTGCTACCGGAATTTTCCGGTTGGATACCAGGTCGACGAGAAATGCAGTTGGAGTCTTTGGTCCGTCTTGGTTGTTTTCCATCGTGCTGCTTTCAGGGCCGAAAAAAGAATTTTACTATAAGAATGTTCCACGGGAAGTGGAATATAAACACCCCGGCGCACTTGTGAACAAGCACTTCTGTATTATCAGTCGCACCCCGGTGTCTAATTGAGATTAGCAGGTACTGTGCTAATTTGTGGAATTTTTCAGGATTTTTTGCCAGTCAGCCACTGGTTTAATTTCTGGAAGATATTAATTTTGTCCTGAGGCTTTTGTCTGACTTGCTCCTCTGCACTTGACGAGTCTTCTAATGCAAACCAGAACAGTGAGTAACCTATTTTAATTACTGCTCCATCTTTAAGTACCAGAGGTGAGAGCAAAGCTTGACCATCGACAAAAGTGTCTTTTTTACTGTCCATGTCTTCGATTGAGTACTGTTCGCCATTAAAACTAATACTGAACTGAAACCTAGCTATGGATTGATCGCCATCGAGCACGATGTCATTGAGCCGGTCGCGACCTACTCGGCACTTGGGCACAGTGATGGGCAGTTTTTTATTGTTTGTCAGGTCAACTAAAAAGGCGGTTTTGTCGCTCATTTTGACTCAAATTCCCTAGCGGCCCAGTGCTTGAGCAATATCTTCGCTAAGTGTGCTGGCCACTTCTGGGATTTGTTCTTCGGTAAAGACAGTAACTATTGAACGGCCCCTAGTGGCTTTGATCTTCTTATAAAATTTCTTGTTGGTGATTTTCCAGAGCGGTGCGGCATCGGCGGCACTGGTGGGGATTAGTTTGACCGTCAAAAACATGACGTATTTGTCGTGCATAACGGTATTGCCATCAAATTCCAGTCTGTCTACATTGCCATCCACGATATAGGCGGCATTGAGCTTTTTGGCCAGTTCACTGTTGCGTTTGCTCTTGTCTGCCGAGGCAGCCAGACCGATTTCATCAAGACCTTTCTTCATTTCTTCTTCTGTGACCACAAGCTGTCCCAGTTTGATTGTCAGTTTGCGGGCCAGAGCATCGCTCAGTCGCGCTGGTAGGGGGCTCAGCTCATCTTTGGAGGGAGCGCTCATACCGGTTTTTGCTTTCCAGAGGATGTCCGGGTCGATGCTGACAGTGTTGGGACCGCTAAATGGCATCACTATAAGTTTGTCAGCCGCCCAGGAAGGTTGGCAGCTGGTCGCTACCATCAGCAGTAAGGCAGACACGGTTAGTTTTAGCTTAATCATATAGATCCTTCCTCAGGCGTTAGAGCTGTAGGATACATGAAAATGTCTGGAGTGCTCCGGGCGAATTGTGAACAAGTGTTAACTGGTAAGTAATTGCTTGACAGCTTCTTGTGGGTAAATATTGCTAGAGCGCTATTAATAAGACAAGCGTTAAGTGGAGTTGATAATGACTGAACCTGCAGACGCCCCAGCTCATGCCATAAACGAGGGTTTTGGACTGACCTTTATGGAATATCTCAAGACCCTGCCCTGGTGTAAACAGGAGCATGGTTCTCTTGTGGCAGTTCATAAGCTGACTTCGGAAGTAATCGAAGCAGTAAGAGAGCACGAAGTGAAATTGCATCCGGGTGGCATGGTGGTCAAACTGCCTCGCTCGGTCTTGATGAATTTGCAAAAGCATTGTGATGATGGTCAGCCTCTGCCAGCGGTGTTGGTTTTTAAAGCTGAAGGCGTAGACATATGGTTCCGTCGCACTAAGCCCGATGAGTTTCCTTTTGATACCTGGAATGATCCGGCCGCTCTCACAATTGAGAGAGAATCAGCTTTTGTGCCATTGGCTAGTCTGGGTGGCGAAGCTGCACCGTTTTACAAAGAGATGCTTGGTAAGGCCAACGCCTGCCCGGCTATGATGCCCGCCTACTAAAACAAATTAGTAGTGCCAGAAGTAGTGCCAATCGTAGTTGTATTCGGCGCTTTCTTTTGCTTGCAATTCTTGTTTAAAAACAAACTGAAAATGGCTATT
>Ga0075163_10005621_pt1 | contig 16675 bp, 18 predicted proteins | sample JI1023141ADNA_FD_71478 | JGI IMG/M metagenome (GOLD analysis project Ga0075163, IMG submission 71478) | Wastewater effluent complex algal communities from Wisconsin, to seasonally profile nutrient transformation and Carbon sequestration -... | ecosystem: Engineered > WWTP > Effluent > Algae...
GGTTGCGCCCAAGCCGCAGCCGACCACGCAGCCGATCGAGACAAAGCCCGGCGCATCGCTGGCCATGACGATTTCGGAAGCCAGCTTCGGCTGCATCCGCGACATGAAGCCGGTGCGCGGCTTCTACGTCTCCAACCTGCTCGGCAATGTCGAGGATACGGTGAAGGTCGCCAGCAGCACGACGGGCGGTGTCTATCCGGTTGGCTCGGTGGTGCAGCTGGTGCCGACCGAGGTGATGGTGAAGCGCGAGGCGGGCTATGACGCCAAGTCGAACGACTGGGAGTTCTTCGAGCTGGGCGTCGCCGGCAAGGCGACGACGATCCGCGTGCGCGGGTCCACCGAAGTGGTGAACCGGTTTGGCGGCAATTGCCTGACCTGCCATGCGCAGGCGCAACCGCAATACGACATGATCTGCGAACAGACGCATGGCTGCGCGCCGATCCCGATCACGCCGGTGATGGCCAAGGCGATCCAGAACACCGATCCGCGCTGCGCGCCGATGGCGCTGCCGCCGGAGCAGGTGGAAGCGCTGAAGGCGCTGGCGGCGTTTGCGGCGGCTGCGGCTGCGCCGAAAGCGCAGTAGGGGCTGGAGCCAGTCCTAGAGCCACGAAGGCTTCGCGTAGGGCAGGTCAAGGTCCCTGGCGACGCCTTCGTAGGCGATCTTGCCTTCGGCGACGTTGAGGCCGGCGGCGAGGTGTGGGTCGGCTTTCAGCGCGGCTGTCGTTCCCTTGTTGGCGATATCCAGCGTGAAGGGCAGCGTGACGTTGTTCAGCGCATAGGTCGAGGTGCGCGGCACGGCGCCGGGCATGTTGGCGACGCAATAGTGCAGGATGCCGTCGATCTCGTAGATCGGATCATCGTGCGTGGTGGGGCGCGAGGTTTCGAAGCAGCCGCCCTGGTCGATGGCGATGTCGACGAGGACGGCGCCGGGCTTCATCTCCTTCAGCATCTCGCGCGTCACCAGCTTGGGCGCCGAGACGCCGGGGATGAGGACGGCGCCGATGATGAGGTCGGCCTCAAGCACGGCGGCTTCGACGGCGGCGGGCGTAGAGAAGGCGGTGCGCACGGCGCCGGCGAACTGCACGTCGAGTTCTTCGAGGCGGGGCATGTAGCGGTCGAACACGGTGACGTCGGCGCGCGAGCCGACCGCCATTTCAGCGGCGTGGCTGCCGGCGACGCCGCCGCCGAGGATGACGACTTTGGCGGGCGGCACGCCGGGCACGCCGCCGAGCAGCAGGCCGCGGCCGCGCTTGGTGCGCATCAGGGCGTAGGCGCCGACATTGATCGACATGCGGCCGGCGACCTGGCTCATCGGCTGGAGCAGGGGCAGGCGTCCGGCGCGGTTGGTGACGGTCTCGTAGGCGATGCAGATGGCGCCGGATGACATCAGCGCCTCGGCCTGCGGCTTGTCGGCGGCGAGGTGGAGATAGGTGAAGAGCGTGTGGTGCGGACGGAGCCGCGCGCATTCGACCGGCTGGGGCTCTTTCACCTTCACGATCAGTTCGGCGCCGGAGAAGACGGCGTCGGCATCGGGCACGATGGTCGCGCCGACTTTCTGGTAGGCCGCATCCGGCGCGCCGGAGCCGAGGCCGGCCCCGGTTTCGACCAGCACCGTGTGGCCGGCGCGAGTGAGTTCGGCGACGCTCTCTGGGGTCAGGCCGACGCGGTATTCCTGCGTCTTGATTTCCTTCGGAACGCCGATTTTCATGCCGATCTCCTCAACCTGTGGGGCAGCTTATGCCAGCTTTTGGGTGTGGGGCGCTAGGGAATTGCTGATCTGCACGGCGCGCGTCGTACCTGACGTCACTGGAGCGCATTGCATGCCGGGCGTCAGAACTGGATAAAGTCTGGATATTCAGCAAGACAGCCTGCGCTGACATCGGATGGCGATGGTGAAGCACTCAGGGACAGAGCACTGCGAATGTTGCCGACGGATGTGCGCCCAAAGGCCTTCGCCGCGGTCGAGTTGTTTCTCGACCTGACGCATGTCGCGCGCTCGCTCGTCGCGGCCGACCTTGAGACGATGCTTATCTGGTTCTCGATCACCGAAGCAACCTTGCGGCCGCTCATGCTGGATCAGACGGTTCCCGCGCAGAAGAAGCTGGCAAAGAAGCCGCCAACCGAGGATCTGGGCACAATCTCCCGTCTCATGATCGCCGACAGGACAGGTTTGCCGCGCGAAACCGTGCGCCGCAAGGTCAACGCCCTGATCGAGGCGGGGCTTGCCGCTGAAGTGAGAGTTGGGCGGATCCGGACGGTTCTGGATATAACGGCGCCGCACGTGATGACCGCAATCGACGAGTCATCGAAAGCCGTCAGCCGGTATCAGAAGCGGCTTCATGATCTCGGGGCGCTCTAGCCGCCGGAGCGCTTGAACTGAGCCTTCAGCGCTTCAGCCCATCGACAAAAGCCTTGAGGTCTTTGGCGGACTCGTCCGGCAGTTGTTCCATCGGGACGTGGCCGCCTTGCGGGTAGGTGATCAGCTTTGCGTCGGGGATGGCGGCGGCGAGGGATTTTGACTGTTCGACGGGGATGATCTTGTCCTGCTCGCCCGCGAGAACGAGCGTCGGCGTCGTTATCGTGCGGATATCGTCCTGCGTGATGCGACGGCCGGGGCGGCTGTTCTGGGTGATCAGGATATCGCGATGGCCGGGGGCGAGGGCGAGATCGGCATAGCGGTCGATCAGCGCATCGGTGACCAGCGTTTCATCGAGATAGGCGGACTTGAGGCCGCCCTTGGCGAAGATGCGCGGGTTGAATGCTTTCAGGATGGCGCGGCCGACCGGGTTGGTGAGGAGCTGGAAGGCCAGCGGCGGGCTCGAGCCGCCCGCGCCTTTTTCGCCCGGCCAGCCGGCGGCGTCGACCAGCACGAGACCGTCAAGGCGTTCGGGGTGGGCGAGTGCGTAGTTGAGCGCGACGCCGCCGCCCATCGAGTTTCCGCCCAGCACGAAACGATCAAGCTTGAGCCTGTCAGCCACCGCCTGCACCAGCGCGACATTGCCGTCGAGCGAAGCGCGGTAGGTCTTCGGCGCTTGCGTGAGGCCGTGTCCGGGAAGGTCGATGGCGATGAAGCGGTAGTGCGCGTCGAGGCGGTCGATCCACGGACGCCAGGCGTGGACGGAGGCGGCGAAACCGTGGACCAGCACAACAACCCGGCCTGCGGGGTTGCCTTCGTCAGTGTAGTGAACCTTCAGCCCCGGTTGCGGTTCGAAATGCTGTGAGGACGGCAGCGCGTATCTGGCGTTGAGGGTCGCGTAGGGAATCTCGCGCGTGGCGCAGGCGGCGAGAGCAGCCGAGAGGCCAAGCGCGATGAGCGCGAGAAGGCCGAGAGTTCGCAGGATGCGCATGGGGTCTCCGCTGGCTAGGGAGGACTACGCGCCAGTGTGGCGAGTGGATCAAGGTGGCCTGGGGGAAGGCGCCCGCTTTGGGGCGGGTGCGGAACAGGAATACGGCGGAGACCGTGGCGGCATCCCGCAGGGACAGGCTTGCGCAAACGGAAATTCGGCGGAACCTGCTCCGGGTCGCTGGCGGAGAGGTTCGGTCATGACGCTCACACTGGAGCAGCTGAAGGCCAAGGTCGCCTCGCAGAAGGAGACGTTGCCGACGCTCTATGGCGATGTCGATTTCTCGATCAAGCCGGAGCGGTTTGCCGACGAAGCGGTGATCACGGGACCGGACAAGAGCCGGAATGATCATCTGCGGCCGGAGATCATGAAGAATGCGGCGCTGGTGGAGCGCATGCGCGCCTACACCATGCTGGGCGATGTGGTGGCGGACGCCTATGCCGGTCTGATGCCGACCTATGGCTTCCGCAAGCTGGTGAGCCTGCTGACGGAAGCGTGCGAGCGCGGCGTGGAGAACGTGCCGGATGCACCGCCGGAACTGGTCAGCTTCATTCGCGCGATGGAGGCCACGCCTGCCTGGGTGGACATGAAGCTGGTGGAGGAAGGCGCGCGCCAGAGCCGCGAGGACAGCGCCAACTATTCGCCCTTCGTGATCCGCGGCGCGTTCATTGCGACGTTCATGAACAAGTACTCGGCGTTGCCCATGGCGCTGACCGGCGCCCTGTCGAGCGAGACGGCGGGGCGGCGGGTGAAGGATACGGCGAGCTTCTTCATCACCTCGGTTCTGCCCGGCGCGCTGGAGCGGTTCGGTCCCGGCTTCAGGTCGGCGGCGATGGTGCGGCTGATGCACTCCATGGTGCGGTTCAATGCGCTGAAGCGGTCGAACATGTGGGACGTGAAGACCTTCGGCATTCCCATTCCGCAGGTAGACCAGATGCCTGCGGGGTTGATCGGCACGTTCCTGCTGGCGTTCAAGATCACTGGTCAGGGACGCTTCGAATATACGGCGGCTGAACGGGCGAGGGTGGAGCTGTCGCGCTATCGCTGCTTCCTGCTGGGCCTGCCGGAGGAGCTGTTGCCGGACACGCCGAAGGGCATGGTCGACGTCATGCTGATGTACGACCAGACGCTTCGCAAAGGGTTCGATGACCGGACGTGTGGCGAGCTGGTGCGCGCGACGCTCGCGGCATACCTGCCGGCGGACGAGACGCCGGGCAGCAAGATGTTCGATCGGATCGAGCGGAGCTTCTCGAAGATCTTCTTCCTGCTGAGCTTTCTGGCGGGCGACAGGAAGAAGGCGCGCGAGATGGGCGTCGATATCAGTGCGGGCGACTGGGCGGTGTTCGTCGCTTGCAGCCTGTTCATCGGCGTGCGCAAAGGGCTTTACGCGATCGCGGCGCGGACGCCGGGCCTGCGCCAGGCGACGGACCGGATGCTGGTGCGCAAGCTTGAGCACATGCTGCGCAGCTACGGCCATGCCGAGTTCACGAGCGATGCGGCGACCTATCGGCCAGCCGTGGCGCAGCAGGCTGCGGAGTAGCAGCTCACAGGCATCTGCGCTTCAACCGAGTTGGGCGTTCACGCCGACAGCCATCTGAATGCGCGGCGGACGAAAGCGGCGCCGTTCTGCTGGATCGGGGTTCCGTGGGCCATCAAGACTTTTTCAGCAGGCCAGGCGAGGATGCGCGCAAGGGCGGCGCGGGCGGCGGCGCGGCCCACGAAGGCGACGCGGAATTTCTGCGGCACGTCGGGTTCGGCGCCAATGAGCCGGTCGAGCCGCGCGATGATGGCGCGCCAGCCGGTGAACCAGCCGGGACGGAAATTCTGCAGCAGGTCGGTGAACAGCACCGTGCCGCTGGTGCGGTGGAAGAAGACAGCTTCCGTAGTGATCAGATTGCCGTGCATCAGCACCTGATCGATCTCGCTTGCCCAGCCCGGCGCAGGTTTCTCGTCGAGGTCTTCATTGAAGTCGATGTCGGCGCGGCGCGTTCGCAGGCCCGGCGCCGCGTAGAGCCTGGCGTTCGGGTAGGCGCTTTGCCAGTCCTTGAGGAACAGATGGTGCAGCGAATTGGGCGCGACGATGAAGCGGACCTCGCCAATGGCCGACAGCTGTGGACGCAGGTCTTCCGAGACCGCGACAGGCGACCAGATGAAGAGACCACCATCGGCGAGCTTCATCACCGCCATGCGCGTGGGGTAGTGAAAGCCGCCGATCGAAACGGTTGAGCCATCGACTGTCCAGATGTTGTCGCCGAAGGGCTGGAGCGATGGGGCGGGCAAGCGGGTGTCTCCTGTCACGCACGGCTGCTCGTTCAGGGCTACGCCGCTTCGGGTTCTTTTTCTTCGGTGCTCGTGAAGCTGCTGCGTTCGGCGCGGTCGGCGAGCCATTGGGCGATGCTGGAGGCGTCGATGCCGAGCTCGGTGAGGAGGTCGGTGGTGAGCTCGATGCCGCGCGGTGTGGCGAGGCTGATGTGGGCGCGCTGGCCAAGGCTGGCCTGATGGGCGCGGTCGGTTTGATCAGCGGCGACGCTGAAGCGATCGGGGCCGGCCCAGTCGCCGCTGTTGTTGCTGGAGACGTTGTCGGGGTGGTGGACGGAAGGTGCGATGAGGCCGGGTGCGGCGAGGACGAAGGCGCGGGCGCGGGCGGCGCCCAGATTGCTCATCAGGTGGAGATCGCGCGCATCGCCGTAGACGACGGTGTAGGCGTCAGATGCGGCGGAGACGAAACGCTCCGGGTCTGCCTCGACGGCGATGTAGGGGATGTTGGCGTCGCGCAGCGCATCGGCGGCGAGACGGCCTTCGTCGGTCATACCGAAGATGAGGACCGGGTGGTCGGTTGCCGCTTCGGCAGCGGCGACAGGATCGGCCTTGGAGCGTTCGGCCAGAAGGCGCGCGATGTGGAGGCCAAGAGCGGTCCAGATCGGCGCGGCGACGAGGGTTACGGCGACGGCGGCGATGATGACGCTGGACCAGGCGCCGGGCATGGCGAGGGCGACGCCGGGCACGCCGATGACGACGAGGGTGAATTCCGAGCCCTGGCTCAACAGGAAGCCAAGCTGCGTTGCGCCGGGGACGGCCCAGCGATTGAGGCGGGCGGCGAGGAAGACGGTGACGGTCTTCAGGATGACGATGACCAGCGCGGTGAGCAGAACGGCTGGCCAGATGGCGGCCATGGCGGGCAGGTTCACGCCCATACCGACGCTCATGAAGAAGAGGCCGAGGAGGAGGCCCTGGAAGGGCTTCACTTCCTTCTGGACGACATGACGATAGGGCGTGTCGGAGACGGCCATGCCGGCGAGGAAAGCGCCGAGCGTGAGCGACAGGCCGACGCGGGCCGTGGCGGCGCTGGCGGCGAGGACGATGAAGAGCGCGACGACGGTGAAGGCTTCCTGGTTGTCCGTTGCGGCGAGCGAGCGGAAGAGCGGGCGCACGACATAGCGGCCGACGAGCAGCGCGATGATGAGGGCGGCGAAGGCCGAGCCCAGGGTGATCGCCATGTCGACGCCCAGCGCGTTGGCGTCGGCGCCGACGGAGGCTGCACCGAGCGAGGCGGCGAAGACGAGAATGAAGATGGCGACGATATCCTGCGCCACGAGGACGGCGGTGGCTGACCTTCCCATCGGGCAACCAGGCTGGTTCCGGTCAGCAAGGATGCGGGCGACGACGGCGGTGGAGGACAAAGCCAGCGAGACGCCGACGATGATCGCGATGGGAAGCGGAAAGCCGAGGGCGAGACCGAGCAGGGCGAAGGCAAGGCCGCAGAGCGCGATCTGGATCGGGGCGAGGCCGAGAATGTCGCGCCGCCGTGTGCGGATCTCGCGCAGCGAGAAGTGCAGGCCGATGTCGAACAGCAGGAAGACGACGCCAAGTTCGGCGAGGAAGCGGGTGGTCTCGTTGTCCTCGACGAGCGAGAAGCCGGACGGGCCGATGACGAGGCCGGCGACGAGGTAGCCGACGATGGGGCTGAGCCGGACGGCGCGCGAGGCGAACGCCGCAGCAAGCCCTGCGCCGAGATAGATGATGGCGGGTTGCAGGACTTCGACGTTCGTCATTCCCCGACCGGTCTCCCGTCCCCCCCTTTTTTGCTACGGACAGGCCTTTCGCCGCGAGGGGGGGCGCGAAACGGAAAGAGCCGCCGCGTTGCCGCGACGGCTCCAGTGTTCCGGGCGGCAGGGCCGCCGTGCAACAGTTATTTCGGCCTAGAGAGCTTTGCCGATCGAGAAGACGACGTTGTCGTCGCTGCCCGAGATGTCGTTGTCGTAGTAGCTCAGGCCGAAATCGAGGCCGCCGGCCGAGTACGTCGCGCCGACATTGTAGCCGCCGTATTCGCCGAAGCCGTCGAGGTACTTGCCGTAGCCGGCAGCAACCGAGAAGGCGTCCGTGATGGCGTAGGAGGCCGACACGTCAGCGTAGGTGGTTTCGTTGTCCGGATCGTAGGACAGCGTGCCGCCGAGACCGAAGGCGCCCCACTCCTTGGAGACGCCGCCGTAGATTTCGTAGAAGTTCAGGTCGGCCGTTTCCGCGTCGGGATAGGCGTAATAGATGAAGCCGACGTCGAAGCCGAGGCCAGCCGCTTCAAAGCCGTAACCGCCGTAGAGGTCGACTTCGAGGTTGGTGTCGTCGCCGTCGTTGAAATCAACGCCCGAAGCCCAAAGGCCGGCGTAGAAGCCGCCGTCGACGGCGACGTCGAAGCCGCCCTGAACGGTCATGTCCTGGTTGGATTGCGAGACGTTACGCCAGGCGTAGTCGGTCACCAGCGAAACGTTGCCGGTCACCGTGACGGCGCTGGCGGGAGCGGCGGCTTCTTGAGCGAAGGCCGGAGTGGCGGCAGCGGCGGCAATAGCGCCGAGAACCAAGAGGTTGCGCATTAAATAGACCCTTTTCCCCTCGTTGATGACGACGTCCCGAGGGACGCAAACTTGAGAACCCGATCCTGCAGGGGCTGCGGGGCCAGGTTCGAGGGGACATTGGCGAGGCGGGCGGACACACCGGAAGCCGATAGCCACCGCAATGTTGCACTGCGGCGAAGACGCACAAATTTATGACAGTCCTGAGGGCGATTGCTCGAAATTTAGGCAATCAGAGCGTGGGCCTCTGTCTCAACTCGCCCCATTGGGGCGCACTCTCAGGTTCGCGCGTTGGTAAAACCGTGCGCAGGGCAGCCGAATCGCGTGGGCCCTATTGCCCAAAGTTCACACTGAGGCCATCAAGCGGCATGACTCAACCTTCAAAGCCGCCTGCGCGCACGGACAAACCCCAAGGGCTCACACAATTGGGCGCCGCCGCCTCTATTCCGGGCTCTCCGGAGGAGGCTGTGCTGGAGCGCGTCGCCAATCCGCACGCCGATACGCTGTATCTGGCGCGCTTTACCGCGCCGGAATTCACCTCGCTCTGCCCGGTGACGGGCCAGCCGGACTTTGCGCATCTGGTGATCGACTACGCGCCCGGCCAATGGATCGTCGAGAGCAAGAGCCTGAAGCTCTACCTTACCGCGTTCCGCAATCACGGCGCGTTCCACGAGGACTGCACGGTGGCGATCGGCAAGCGGCTGGTGGAGACGCTCGATCCCAAATGGCTGCGGATCGCCGGATACTGGTATCCGCGCGGCGGCATGCCGATCGACGTGTTCTGGCAGACCGGCGCAGCCCCCGAGGGGCTGTGGGTTCCGGACACGGGTGTCGCGAGCTATCGCGGCCGGGGTTAGACGCCCGTCCAGCGTGTGACGATGTTTGCGAGATCGGGGCGCGGGCGTTCGACGGGGTGGTCCTTCGCCGTGCCGAGATAGATGAAGCCGGCGATCTTCTCGCCGGGGGCCATGCCAAGCGCTTTATGTACGCTGGCGTCGAAGGCAGGCGCTTCGGTGATCCAGCAGGCGGCCCAGCCGGACGCGCTGGCGGCGATCATCAGGTTTTGACAGAGGGCGCCGGCGGAGAGCTCCTGTTCCCACACGGGCGTCTTCTTCGGATCGTTGGGGTTGGGCGCGGAGATCACCGTGACGATGACGGGGGCGCGCAGCGGCAGGGCGCGTTCAGCGGCCAGCACGGCGTCGGAGGCTGACGGGTCGGCCGCTTTCTTCGCGCCGGCGAAGACGTCACCGAGTTTGCTGCGGGCCTCGCCTTCGATGACGAGGATGCGCCAGGGCTCCAGCTTGCGGTGATCCGGGACGCGGACGGCGAGGCGGAGCAGCTGGTCGACAGCGGCTGCTGACGGGCCGGGTTCGGTCAGCATCGTCACCGGCGTCGAGCGGCGCAGGGCGAGGAGGCGCAGGGTTTCAGCGTTCTCGTGCACCGGCGCGAGCGGGTCGCCGAGCTGGGGATGAGGCGGAAGATCTGGCCGGATCGGCATCGGCGCTTGGCTTTCGCGATCAGGGGGTCCCCGGCGTTGCCGGCGGGGTCGCATCCGGGGCAGGCGTTGCTGCGGGAGCGGCCGGCGCCGGCGCAGCAGGCGCGACGCCGAGGCGAGCGTTGATCTCGGTCTGCAGCTCGACATACATCGCATCCAGCGTGCCGGCGGTCATCAGCTTGTCGTTGACCAGGAAGGACGGCGTGCCCTGAACGCCCTTTGCGTTGGCCATGTCCTGCACGGCATAGATGCGGTCGATGATGGCGCGGTCCTTGATGCAGGCTTCGACTTTCGCGGCGTTGAGGCCGAACTTGCCGCCAAGCTTTTCGAGTTCGCTGCGCGGGCCGTCGGCAGATTGCGACGCGCGTTCGATGTCCATCTGCTTGTCGTAGGCTTCGTCCATCACCGAGAAGAAGTTGCCCGTGCCTGCGCAGCGCGCGATCGCGAAGATGGCGGTGTCGACCGGCGGGTTGTGCGAGGGTAGTTCGCGCCAGACGAACTTGATCCTGCCCGGGGTGATGAACTCGGCCTTGAGGTTGTTCCAGTGCGCGTCGTGAAACGCCTTGCAGGCCGGGCAGGTGGGCGCGCCGAATTCCACGACGGTGACCTTGGCGTCTGCTGGGCCGAGGAAGGCGTCGCCATCGACGGGACCGCCGGACGCAACCTTGGGCCCGCAGGCCGCTGCGAGCGCCAGCGCCAGCAGGGCGGCTCCAACCGATTTCAGCATCATTGCAGGGCTCCGTCGTGGGGTCTCGAAAACTGGCGCGAACCTAGTCGGGGGACATGCAGCCGTCGAGTCCGCTGGCCCGCCGGCGAGGACGCCAGACATTGGGCTCTTTCAGGGTCTGCCAAAAAAGACGGTGCGGCCCGCTAGGAGCGGCGACCGGGCGGGGCTAGCCTCCTGTCAGACGACAAGGGGTGACAGAATGCGCAGAGTACTGGCGGCCGGCGTGATGGCGGGTCTGGTGATGGCGGCGAGCGCTGCGGCGGCGCCCAAGCCCGACGAGGCGAGCTTCCGCGAACTCTACAAGGAGCTGGTCGAGACCAACACGTCGCTGTCTGCCGGCGACTGCACGCTGGCGGCCAAGCAGCTCGCGGTGCGGCTGAAGGCGGCGGGATATCCGGACACAGATGTGCGGGTGTTCGTGCCGGAGGGACATCCGAAAGAGGGCGGGCTCTACGCGCAGCTGCCGGGCAAGGACGCCAAGACGAAGGCCGTGCTGATGCTGGGCCATCTCGACGTGGTGGAAGCCAAGCGCGAGGACTGGACGCGCGATCCGTTCAAGCTGATCGAGGAAGACGGCTTTTTCTACGGGCGCGGCACGTATGACGACAAGGCGATGTCGGCGGTGTGGGTCGATACGCTGATCCGGTACAAGCAGGAGGGCTACAAGCCCAAGCGCACCATCAAGCTGGCGCTGACCTGCGGGGAAGAAACCAACGGCGCGCTGAACGGCGCCGAATACCTGGTGAAGAACGAGCGTCAGCTGATCGATGCAGCTTTCGCGATCAACGAGGGCGGCGGCGGGCAGATGGACGCCAGCGGCAAGCCGGTGTTCGCCGGCATCCAGGTGGGCGAGAAGCTGACGCAGAATTACCGGCTGGAAGTGACCAATCCCGGCGGGCATTCCTCGCGGCCGATGCCGGACAATGCGATCAACCAGCTGGCGTTTGGCCTGACGCGGATCAGCACGTACGCCTTCCCGATCATGTTCAACGACACGACGCGCGCCTTCTTCGCCGAGATCGCCAGGATCAGGGGCGGGGAGGATGGCGCGGCGATGCTGGCGCTGATGAAAGACCCGAAGGACAAGGCGGCGTCTGACCGGCTGGTGCGCGACCCGGACTATAACCGCATCCTGCACACGACCTGCATCTCGACCATCCTGGAAGCAGGCCACGCCACCAACGCACTGCCGCAACGGGCGCGGGCCAATGTGAACTGCCGCATCTTCCCCGGCACGAGCGTCGAAGAGGTCCGCAAGCAGCTGGAAACGCTGGCGGGCGATCCGGCGATCAAGGTGAGCGTGCCCGAGACGCGCAACCTGCCATCGCCTGCGCCGCCGCTGGACCCCAAAGTGCTTGATCCCGCCGTGAAGCTGTCGAAGCACATGTTCCCCGGCGTGCCGAACCTGATGATCATGCAGGCGGGCGCAACTGACGGCGCCTTCCTGACGCCGGCCGGCATTCCGACCTATGGCGTTTCCGGCATGTTCGTGGATTCGGACGGCAATGGCATTCACGGCCTCAACGAGCGCATCCGCGTGAAGACGCTGATGGATGGACGCGAGTATCTCTATCGCCTGATGAAGATCTACGGCGGTTGAGGGCGGGATGGCGGGGCCGTTGCTTGCAGGTTTGTGAGCGGCGGCCTATTCGCGAAACATGACCCCAGATATGACCGATGACGCTGCAGACCATGGGCCGCGCAAATGGACGATCCTGTCCTCGCGGCTGGTCTATGAGAACCGCTGGATACGGGTGAACGAGTTCCAGACGCTGGCGCCGACCGGGGCGCCGGCGCTCTATGGTCTCGTGCACATGAAGAACCTGGCGCTGGGCATCCTGCCGATCGACGCCGAGGGGCGGACCATCCTGGTGGGGCAGGAGCGGTTCACCAGCGGACAGTATTCCTGGGAGCTGCCGGAAGGCGGCGGGCCGGAGGATCAGCCGCCTCTGGACAGCGCGAGGCGCGAGCTGAGCGAGGAAACCGGGCTCAAGGCCGCCAACTGGATGCCCCTGCTGGCGGACATGCAGATGTCCAATTCGGTCACTGACGAGCGGGCGTTTGCCTGGCTGGCCTGGGATCTGTCGCCTGACGCCAGTTTCGAGAAGGACGCCTCGGAGGATCTGGCGGTACGCCGCGTTCCGTTCAAGGAAGCCGTAGCAACGGCGGTTTCGGGCGGTTTCACCGACGCCTTCACCCTTGTGATGCTTCTCAAGGCAGACCATCTAGCACGCACCGGGGCTTTGCCCGGCGATCTGGCGAGGCTAATGCTAGGTTGAGTTCCGCAGGGACCTGCGGGGCTGGCGCCCGGGACGGAGGATCTCGTATGGCGGATCGTCGCGCGGTGGAGCGGGAAATCGCTGCACCCCACAATGGCGCGCCCGCGCCTGTCTGGCAGAGGTTGCGGTTCGATGCGCGGCAGGCGGCCGAGCAGGAGCCGGCGCTGGCCAGCTATCTCAACGCCACTGTTCTCAATCACGACCGGTTCGCCGAAGCGCTCTGCTATCAGCTGGCGCAGAAGGCGGGCGGTCCGGACATCAGCGCCATGCAGATCCGCGAGATCTGCGCGCAGGCCTATGAAGCGGACCCCGGCATTGTCGCCGCCGCAGAGCGCGACATGCAGGCGGTGCTGGACCGCGATCCGGCGACGCGCTCGACCTTGCAACCCTTCCTGTTCTTCAAGGGCTTCCTCGCGCTGCAGACGCATCGCGTCGGTCACTGGCTGTGGAATGAGGGCCGCGAGACGCTGGGCTTCTTCCTGCAGAGCCGCATGTCGGAACTCTATGGCGTCGACATCCATCCGGCCGTGCCGATCGGATCTGGCGTCTTCATCGACCATGCGACCGGCATCGTGATCGGCGAGACGGCGCGGATCGGCGATGATGTGTCGATGCTGCACGGCGTGACGCTGGGAGGGACGGGCAAGGTCTTCACCGACCGCCACCCGAAGATCGGCAATGGCGTGCTCCTGGGCGCCGGCGCGAAAGTGCTCGGCAACATCACGGTTGGCGATGAAGCGCGCGTGGGCTCCGGCTCGGTCGTGCTGTCGGATGTGCCGCCGCGCTGCTCGGTGGCGGGCGTGCCGGCCAAGCCGGTGGGCGGAGCCTGTTGCGAGCCGTCGAAGTCAATGGACCAGAAGTTCGACGTCGGGATCTGAAACGGACTGAAGCCGGGTTCAGTGCTTGATCGCCAGGCGGGCTTCCAGCAGCTCGAGGGCGCGATCCCATGTCTCGGGCGGGGTGTCGGGGTCGGGCAGCTGCTTGAGCTTGAACCAGCGGGCGAGGTCTGACCGGAACTTGTCTTCGGCGGCCTGATCGGCGTCGGCGCGGCGTTTGCGGATCGGCGTAGATTGACCCATCTGACCCTGTTTCTCCGTTCCGCCCGTCGGGGCGTGAGGCGACAAGAGACCCAACGATCTGACGCGCTTCGCGTTCAAAAGCCATCTGCAGGATGCTGTGAATGAACACCGCCGGTTGCACCCATCGCGGCCAGCCCGGCTCCCCTCCGTATGGGCGAACGGGGTTGGCGCCCGGGCGCGGGGCGGCTAAGCCTCCCGCTGATTGCACCAAGCTGAAGAGGCCCGCCCGTGAACCCCGAAACCGTGAAACGCGTCGAGGCCTATCTGAAGCGCACGCTGAACCCAGGCATCACGCTGGTTGGCCGTCCGCGCGTCAATGACAGCGTGGAAGTGACGCTGGCCGGCGAGCACATCGGTCTTGTCTACCTGGTCGAGGACGAGGGCGAGACATCCTACCAGCTGGAAATGACGATTCTGCAGGAAGACCTGGAAGGGTAATCCGGGTTTCTGCTGTCCCCCGAAACTGAGGTCCGCATCTGTCTTACCGGATCCCGACTTTCGTCGGGATGAGCGCGAGAGAGCGGAGACATGCGCGCGATTTCCGCAACGGCACGATTGCGTGCGGCGGGCGGCGCGGGATAGCCTGACAGCGTCAAGAAGCTGGAAAGCCAGCTCTCTCGGAAACAGGGGAAACGCCTATGTTGCGCGCCATCGTCGCCGGAGTTTCGTTGCTTGCGCTTTCAGTCGGGGCGCTCTCCGCCTGTACGACGGCGCCTGGCGCCGATTCGCATGCTGTCATGAAGATGGAAGACAAGTACGCGACCAATGATGGCGTGAAGCTGCACTATGTCGCCAGCGGGCCGGTGAGCGCGCCGCTGGTGGTGATGATCCACGGCTATCCCGACTATTCGGAATCGTGGGCCGAGCTGACGCCGGCGCTGAACGACGCCTATCGCACGGCGGCGATCGACACGCGTGGCTACAACCTTTCGGACAAGCCGAAGGGCGTCGAGAACTACATGATGCCCAAGCTGGTGGAAGACATCGCGGCGGTGATCAAGGCCGAGGGCCGCAGCAAGGCGATCATCATCGGACATGACTGGGGCGCAGCGCAGGCGTGGGCGTTTGCCTTTGCGCATCCTGAAATGCTGGACAAGCTGGTGATCATGTCAGTGCCGCATCCGACCGCGTTCGCGCGCGAACTGGCGACCAATCCGATCCAGCAGCGCAACAGCGCCTATGCGCGCAACTTCCAGAAGGAAGGCTCCGAGAATGCGCTGACGGCCGAAGGGCTGGCCGGCTGGGTAAAGGATCCGGCGGAGAAGGCGAAATACATCGAGGCGTTCAAGCGCTCCGACTTCGCAGCGATGATGAACTATTACCGCGCCAACTATCCCGACGGGAAAAACGCGCCGACTGCCGATACGCCGCCGCCGAACAATCCGCCGATCAACGTGCCGCTGCTGGTGATCCACGGCATGAAGGACCAGGCGCTGCTGGCGTCGGGCCATTCAGGGACGTGGAACTATGTCACCAAGGACACTACCATCGTGATGGCGCCGGACGCCGGACACTTTGTCCAGCACGATGCGGCGGCGCTGGTGAACGCGACCGTGCGTAGCTGGCTGGATCAGCGGAAGTAGGGCGCTCCTCACGCACAGAAACAAGAACGGCCCCGGAGCGATCCGGGGCCGTTTTCATGTTGGGTGTGAAGCGCCTATTGCGTGGCTCGCACTACTGCTTTGAAAGGGCTTTCGTCACGGCATCGAGGCTCGCGGCGAAGTGGGCGTCGCCGCCCTTGCCGGAGAGCTGTTCCGTGAGGATGGTTGCAGCAGCTTTCGAGGCGGTGTCGATGGCCGCAAGTTTCACGTCGCGGATCGCTTCGGACTCGGCGCGGGCGATACGTTCCTCGGCGATCTTCTCGCGCAGGGCCAGACGCTCGGTCAGGGCCGTTGCAGCAGCGGCGGCGACTTGTGCGGCCTCGCGGCGAGCGGCTTCGACGATGGCAAGTGCTTCAGCTTCGGCTTCGGCCTGGCGGCGCTGGGCGTCGGCGAGCTTGGCTTCGGCTTCCTTGCGGAGCGCTTCGGCGCTGGCGAGTTCGGCGCCGATCTTGGCGGCGCGATCATCCAGCGACTTCGTGATCGTCTTCGGCACTTTCAGGTAGACGATGGCCGACAGGAAGATGACCAGGCCGACGAACGCCCAGAAGGCGGGATCGGAGAAGAACGCGCTGGCGTCGAAGCCAGAGGAGGTTGCGTGTTCGGCTTCCATGTCAGGCTCCCATCACGCCGGCGACGGCCTTCTTGACCGCAGCGCTGGCTGGCTTGGCGCCCGTCAGCTTTTCCGCGATGGCGGCGGCCGCATCTTCGGCGACGACCGAAACGTTGGCCATCGCCTTGGCGCGGATGTCGCCGATGCTTGCTTCCGCCTTCGACAGACGGGCCGCAAGATCCGCCTCGACCTTGGCAGTCTCGGCGGCGCTGCGGGCGTCGGCTTCAGCCTTGGCTTTCGCGGCCGATTCACGGGCGCGGGCCTTGGCTTCAGCGATGCGGGCCTCGAACTCCTTCACGGAGCTGTCGGCCTTGCCGGAGAGGGCGGCGGCGGCGGCGACGTCGCGCGCGATGGCTTCGTCGCGTTCTTCCAGCGCCTTCCTGATTTTCGGCAGGAAGATGTTGGAGGCCGCGAAGTACAGAACGGCAAAGGTCAGCACCAGCCAGAAGACCTGCGAGACGCCAAATTCGCCAAGCTGGTCAAATGGCGGGAAGCCTGAACCTGCTTCGTGTCCTGCCGCTTCGTGTTCCACGTCGTACTCTCCGGTGAGGTTCCCCCGGGGGCCGGGGGAGCGCGTCTGGATCAGGCGCCGGGAGCGGCGAAGATCAGGATGAGCGCGATGGCGAAGCCGAAGATGCCGAGCGCTTCCGTAACGGCGAAGCCGAAGATCAGGTTGCCGAACTGCTGCGGGGC
>Ga0075163_10005623_pt1 | contig 16670 bp, 13 predicted proteins | sample JI1023141ADNA_FD_71478 | JGI IMG/M metagenome (GOLD analysis project Ga0075163, IMG submission 71478) | Wastewater effluent complex algal communities from Wisconsin, to seasonally profile nutrient transformation and Carbon sequestration -... | ecosystem: Engineered > WWTP > Effluent > Algae...
TACCCGCAGGTGCGCATCGACATGCGGGTCAGCAACCGCGTCGTCGATCTGGTTGAAGAAGGTTTTGACGTGGCGCTGCGCGTGCGCCCCACGCTGGACGACAGCGGCAGCCTGGTCGTCAAAAACTTTGGCCTGACCCGCACGCTTCTGGTGGCTAGCCCGGTCCAGTTGGCACGCCAGGGCCACCCATCGACGTGGGCTGAGCTGCAGACGCTGGACACCGTGAGCATGTCCACCATGGGTGAAACGGCCACATGGCAACTGTTGGGGCCAGACGGAGCGGCGCATGCCTTTCAGCACCAGCCACGTTATGTGGCCGACGACTTGCTGACGCTCAAATTTGTCGTTTTGGCCGGGGTAGGTATGTGCGCTTTGCCGGACTACATGTGTGCCGACGAGTTGCACGACGGCCGCCTGGTACAGGTCATGCCCGGTTGGGCACCCCGGCCGGGCATCTTCCACGCCGTGTTTCCGTCGCGGCGCGGCCTGCTTCCCGCAGTGCGCCGGTTTCTCGATTTTTTGGGTGAGGCCATCACCCGTGAGGGGTTGGGGCAGTTACCAGCGGACAATCCGCTGACTCTATGAAGGATATCTGAATGAATACGCGCAAAGCGCTCGACTCCAGGGCCATAGGGCTCATGGTGTTGGTGTGTCTGGTCTGGGGTTTGCAGCAAGTGGTTTTGAAAGCTACGGCAGACGACATCAACCCCACACTTCAGATCGGTCTGCGTTCGGGCGTTGCCGCCGTTTTGGTGGGTTTGCTGATGGCCTATCGGGGTGAGCGCATGCGATGGAGCGAGGGCATCTGGAAGCCTGGCATCGTGGTGGGCCTGCTGTTTGGTGTGGAATTTTTGCTGGTGGGCGAAGGTCTGCGCCACACCAGCGCCTCTCACATGGTGGTGTTTTTATATACCGCGCCGATTTTTGCCGCCTTGGGCCTGCACTGGAAGTTGCCTGCCGAACGCCTGGGGCGGGTGCAGTGGCTGGGCATCACGCTGGCGTTTGGCGGTCTGGCGCTGGCATTCTTTGGGCGAACGGCTTCGGTCCAACCTGCCCCCGGCAATATGTTGTGGGGCGACTTTTTGGGGTTGTTGGGTGGGTTGATTTGGGGCGCGACCACGGTGACGGTGCGCACCACCCGCCTGTCCAGCGCACCGGCCACCGAAACGCTGTTGTACCAATTGGTGGGGGCATTTGTGTTGTTATTGGGCGCGTCTTTTGTGACCGGGCAGTACCACTTCAACCCCACGCCGCAGGTCTGGGCCAGCCTGGCCTTCCATTCGCTGGTGGTGTCTTTTGCCAGCTTTCTGGTTTGGTTCTGGCTGCTGCGCCACTACCTGGCGTCGCGTCTGGGGGTGTTTTCGTTCATGACGCCTTTGTTTGGCGTGTTGTTGGGTGCATGGTTGTTGGCCGAGCCCATCGAATTGAGTTTTCTGTTCGGTGCCGTGCCTGTGTTGGTCGGCATCGTGTTGGTGAGTTGGCGCCCGTCCGCTCCCTGAGGCCAATCGGCACAATATCGGAAAAGCAAAGAGAAAAAGATGACCACACCCTGGATGGAGCGCCTTCTGGACCGTGGCGCAGAGTTGAACGACCGGGCCGCCGCCACCGTGGCAAATGGCTTTGACTGGCTGTTTCGCCATGACAAGCTGGTTAAGTCCGGCCAGACTTCGTTTGAGCTGATTTACACCAGCGACCTGATGACGGTGCGCTATTACGCACTGGTCACGGAGGATGACATCCAACTGAACGATGGCTCGTTACTGCCGATTCAACGCCCCCAACACGCGGTGCCCCTGGTGCTGGTGCCGCCACTGGGTGTCACTGTTGAAACCTTTGACTTGATGCCCAAACGCAGCCTGGTGCGCTACATGGCGGCGCGAGGCTTCAAGACCTATCTGATCTGCTGGGGCACACCGCAGCGCAGGCACGCCAAGCTGGGAATGAAGGACTACGCCGACCGCATGATGGGCGAGGCGCTGGATGCCGTGCGCGCACACAGCCAGCAACAACAGGTTTCATTGATGGGCTGGTGCATGGGCGGGCTATTGGCGCTGTTGCATGCCGGTCTGCAACCAGAGGGGCGCATTCGCAACATCGTCACAGTGGCCAGCCCTATCGACATGCGCGGCGGGGGGCTGGTGGCGGGCGTGGCGCAAATCGTCAACAAACCGGCCAAGCTGATCCGCAAATACACCGACTTGCGCTTGAACATGCTCAAACCCGAGCTGTTTCACACACCGGGTTTTGTGACGACGATTGTCTTCAAACTGACCGACCCCATCGCCAGCGTCACCACCTACTGGGACTTGATCACCAACCTGTGGGACCGTGAGTTTGTGGAGTCCCACACCACCACGTCCGACTATTTGAACAACATGCTCACCTACCCGGCGGGTGTGGTAGCCGACATGTTGGTCAAGGTGGTGGTGGACAACAGCCTGGCCCAGGGAGAGTTTGTGCTGGGCCGCAAGGTTTCGCGCTTTGCCCGCATCCAGGCCCCCATTTTTGTGTTTGCCGGTGCAAGTGATGCGCTGATATCGGCCTCCACGGCGGAAGGCATTCTGGACCTGGTGGGCTCCACCGACAAACGTTTCGAAGTGGCGCCCGGTGGGCACATGGGTGTGATTCTGGGAGCTACGGCGCAGAACGCGGTGTGGCGAAAGTCGGCGGATTGGCTTGTCAAACGTTCGGCGGCCGATGTCAAGACGCGTGTGCGGCGCACACGCGTCCAGGCGCCAGACAAACGCTCAGCGCTTTAACCCTTAGCCGCCAACCGCTTGCCGCGCGCCCGAATATTCAGCGCTTCGACACCCAGCGAAAACGCCATGGCGGCATAGATGTAGCCCTTGGGCACATGCTGGTCAAAGGCCTCGGCCGTGAGGGCCATGCCCACCATGACCAAAAACGCCAGGGCCAGCACTTTGACCGAAGGGTGGCGGTCTACAAACTCACCGATCGGTTTGGCTGCCACCAGCATCACGCCAACGGACGCTATCACCGCGGACGCCATGACGGCGATGTTGTCCACCATGCCCACCGCGGTGATCACCGAGTCCAGCGAAAACACGATGTCGATGATGGCGATCTGGCCAATGATGGCCCAGAACAACTTGGTGCCCGCCGCCTTGATGGCAACGGCGTCGGTTGTGGGCGGTGCATCCTGTTCGCGGGCTTCCACCTCAACAAAAATTTCGTGTGATGCCTTGTACAGCAGGAATAGCCCCCCCAGCAGCAGCACCATGTCTCGGCCACTAAAGCCCATCTGCATCACGGTGAACAGGTCCGTGGTCAGCCCCATGATCCAACTCAGCGAGAACAGCAACATCAAGCGGGACACCATCGCGAAACCCAAGCCCAGGCGGCGCGCCTTGTCACGCAGTTCTGGTGGCAAACGTCCAACCAGGATGGAGATGAAAATAATGTTGTCGATACCCAGCACAATTTCCAGTGCGGTGAGCATCGCAAAGGCGATCCAGAGGTTGGGGTCGAGTAGAAATTCCATGTGGCGTCGCCGTACCGGGTCAGAAGCAAAGGGTCGATGCTACGCCAGAATCACCTGAACATGCGATACCCGAGCGAGTTCGTCCCCGCCGAGCTTGGGGAAATGCTGGTTCAAGATCGGCGGGGCAGTCAGTGACAGGCAAATTGCTATCAATAAAATAGCTGCTCACGCTTTGTTTACGTGGGCTGGAGGTTCATTTGCCACTCAATCGTTGGGCGTACAGGTCGGGGATGTCGGAAAACTGACCTCAAACAGCCGCTCGTCCACCCACTGCACCTTGACCTTGAGGCGTTTGCCAGGCCCCAGCCTGTCAATGCCCAAACACAGGCCCTGGTCACAGGGCGCCAGCGACGCCAGATCAGGTGTGACGGGGCTGGTGTCAGACGCCGCGGTGCGCGTCAGGTCGCGGCTGGCCCAATCGATCAGGTCCAGTTGGGTGCCCGCAATCTGCAGCCCCCTGCCATCGGCTCGGCAGACGGGTGCACCCAATGCGGGCAAGCTGATGACAGATTTGTGGAGCGGCATCCAGTCGCCCGCAAAGCCTGAGGGTTGGTGGACGACTCGAAACCAGGCCGGGTTGATGATGCTGGGCAAATGCGCCGCCTGAAAGTTGATGGGGCTGCGGGTGCGCAATTCGTTGTGGGCCAGGTCCGCCATCAAGGGTACGCTCAACGGCGTTTGGTCCGACGGCGGTTCATCGCCAAAACGGATGTGCAGCGCATAACTGCCGCGCACCAACTTGTAGCCCTTGGCCACCCGCAGCACCAGGGCCAGGCCGGAATCGTCGGAGACCAGGGGGTCGCTCATAGACAAGCCCCACTGCACGGCCTTGGCCGACAACAAAATCAACGGTGCATTTTTGCCCGTAACCAGGGCCAGGTGCGGGCGGGCGCTGACCCGGGTGACGCCGGCCTTAAACGCGGGAGGCTCTTGGCCACCATGCACTACGGTCATCGTGGATGGAAAGACTCCGTCCTGGGCGACTTCGGGCGGGCAACTGAAGATGCGGGTGCCGGGCGTTGGGGTTTGGTAAGGCGCCACGCTGGGGGTGCAGGTGACGTCACCAGATACCAGGGATGCGATGCGGTCCAGGTGTTGACCAAAGACCGTGACATCGTTCTCCAGTTCGTGCCGCTCCATACGGCTGACGAGCGCACGGCGCGGCAGGATGCGCACCGGCATCAGCAGCTTGGACCCGCCGGTTTGTGTGATTTCCAGCTGGGCGTTGGTGGTGTTGGCCTCGACGCCCGTGAGATCGAGCGTGGTCGCGCTCGCCGCCGTGACCGGTGCGGTCGCCAAGATGGTGCCGTTCGCCAGCAGTGACAGGCGTTCCACACAGGCCATGGCCTGGTCATTGCTGAAGCGCAGCGTCGCTTTGTCACCAGCCACCAGGCTGGCCAATCCTTGAATTTGCTCGTTTGGGTCACCGGCCCACGGCAATGCAACCGGGATCGGTCCCAGGGAAACGGAGGTAAACGCGTACTGGCCGGTCAGGCGGGCCTCCAGTGGCGACGCCATGTTGCCGGTTGGGATGGGGAGCGCCTTGGGGTCAAAGGTCAGAACGCCTCTTTCCGGAACCACGCGGACGCCCTCAATCGTCGCCACCGCATTGGCAGTGCCCGCCTCAAACAACGACATCGTCCAGCCATGCCAATAGTTGCTGAGCGCAAGCTGGCCCTTGGTTTGTGCGGGCAACTCACCGCCGGCCAGGCACACGCTGTGTTTGGCGTTCAGGCTCAGCTCGGGCTGTTGTCCGGCAAACCAACTGGGCACGTAGACATAGGCTGTCTTGATGTCGCCATTCTGAAACCGGGCATTGGCAAACAGCTGTAGAGCGTCGGCTGCAACGTCGCGTTTGGCAAACGAGGGTGCAAAGTCGTATTGGTCCCGGTATTTGTTGCTCAGAAAGCTGCTGGCCGCCGCCACCAGCCGGACATTGGCCAGAATGTCCGCCGGCAGGGTGGCCGTCGCAAAGGGCTGGGCCAGGCTACCCAACTCCACCATGGACGGCAATTTGAGGTCGCGGCTGGACACTATCGATGTGGCAACGCAGCGGGTATCCACTGCGCCATTCTTGAAACACTCGGGGTCTACACTTTTGACACCAAATTTTGCGGCCACGGACTTTGCTGAGTCAACGGCTTGTTCGGTTTTGAGTTTGAGCACCACGGAGTCCAGCCCCGTTGTCAGCGAGGCAATGGCCAGGTTGATTTGTTCGATTTTTTGCAGTTCCACAAACCGCTGGGGGTCGGTGGTGATGGCGTCCGCTATCAGGCTGGAGGATTGCTCAAAACTGGTGCTGAGCCCAAACAGGGTCTTGACCTGAGGCGCGATAACGATGACAGGCACCTGGTCGTCGGCGGTGAGGGTGATGCTGGCGTCAACATCATTGGCCGTCAGGTCGAACTGCCGTGTTGTCACTTCATGACTCGCCGGGGATACCAGGGCCAGCACCAAGGCCCAGGCGCCGCGTGTTGCGCCGCTGCGGTCGGTGTCCACACGCACGGTGTCGCCCTTTTGTAGCTTGTCGACAAAAAAAAGTGGCAGACGCTCGGCACCCCGTTGCACAGTTACGGTGATAACCGGGCCTGCGTGGCTGGTACTTTTATTGTTGGGTTTGCTGTTGTCGCCCCAGGCCAGGCCCATGGCACCGAACGATAACAACCACAGCACCAGCCATCGCCAAGTGGCTGGGTGCATGGGCAAACGCATCGGGTTGGGTCTCACCTGTGAGGGGCTGTTTGGCATGCTGGGATTGCGTTGGGGCGAGAAGGGACGTGAGCGCGGGTTTGACGAACGTGGGCGATTATGGCGACGATTCCAATGTGGCACGCCATGCTCCAGGGTCGCAGGATGTTGGTGTGTGTCGATTACTATGCTTTCCATGAAACGCCGCTGTCACACCGGGGTTGACTTATCCATCACATGAATCCGTTCGCAGACTCCGCCACTGACCACGCCCAGACCGCTGAGCCTTTTGTTCTGGTGTTGGGCGGCGCCAATATGGACATCTCGGGCAGCACCCCACAAGCCATGGTGTTGTCGGACTCCAACCCCGGGCGCATCCGTTGCGCGCCGGGTGGTGTGGCGCGTAACGTCGCTGAAAACCTGGCCCGGCTGGGCAACGCCACGCGCCTACTGACCGCCGTGGGGGACGACCTATACGGCCGCAGTCTGCTGGACGCGACCCAGAAGGCCGGTGTGGATGTGCAGGGCTGCTGGGTGCTTGCGGACCAGTCCACGTCGACCTATTTGTCCTTGCACGGCCCAGACGGCGACATGGCCGTTGCGGTGAACGACATGGGCATCTTGGCATGTATCACGCCCGAGCGGTTGGAGCCCTTTGCCGACGCGGTGCGTCAAGCGGCGGCCCTGGTGGTGGACTGCAATGTGACAGCGCAGACCCTGGCCTGGTTGTTTGCCAACTGTGCCTCAACCCCCGTTTTTGTCGATGCTGTTTCGGCCTTCAAGTGCCAGCACATCCGGCCCTGGTTGGCCCAGGTGCACTTGTTCAAAGTAAACCGACTGGAAGCACAGGCGCTGTGTCAATTTGAAATCCACTCGGATGTCGATGTAGAGCGGGCTGCGCAGTGGTTACACACCGAGGGCGTGCAACAAGTGGTGGTCAGTCTGGGTGATCGCGGTGTCTTCTGGAGTGACCGCAACGCGGGCCACGGCTGGCACGGCGCATGGCCGGCTACCGTGGTCAATGTCACCGGCGCGGGCGATGCCCTGATGGCGGGCCTGGTCCATGCCTTTGTGGATCAACACAGCCTGTCCACCTCCATACCCTTTGCCTTGGGCTGTGCGGCGCTGACCGTGGGCTGTGAGCAGGCCAACCATCCAAACCTGTCAGCAGCGACCGTGGCGCAGTGCATGCACCATTTCATCCCCCGATAAGACCAAGCCACAACGCAAACCATTTCATACCAATTAACGATGACCTATACCTACCTCGACATCCATCCCGAAGTGGCGCAAGCCCTGGCCGAACACAAGCCCGTGGTTGCGCTGGAGTCCACCATCATCTCGCACGGCATGCCCTACCCGCAGAACGTGGCCACGGCCTTGCAGGTGGAAGCCGAGGTGCGCCAACATGGCGCGGTGCCCGCCACCATTGCCATCGTCAACGGGCGTTTAAAAGCCGGGCTGACCGAGGCCGAGATTGAAATTCTGGGCACAACTGGGCGCAGCGTGAGCAAGGTAAGCCGGCGCGACATTCCCTTCATCGTGGCGAGCGGCACCACGGGCGCGACCACGGTGGCATCCACCATGTTGATTGCTGCGATGGCCGGCATTCGAGTGTTTGCGACCGGCGGCATCGGCGGTGTGCACCGCGGGGCGCAGCAAAGTTTTGATGTGTCTGCCGATTTGCAGGAGCTGGCGCAAACACCTGTGGCGGTGGTGTGTGCCGGTGCCAAATCCATCCTCGACTTGCGCCTCACCCTGGAATACCTGGAGACCCATGGCGTGCCCGTGGTGGGTTACCAGACTCCCTGGCTACCCGCATTTTTTACCCGTGACAGCGCATTCAAGGTGGACTACCAGCTCGACACGGCACAGGCCATCGCCCATGTTTTGCACGCCAAGTGGAGCATGGGTCTGCAGGGCGGCATGGTGGTCGCCAACCCCATTCCGGAGGCCTACGCCATGCCGCGCGCGACCATTGATGCGGCTGTAGAGCAGGCCTTGCAAGAGGCACAAGCCCAGGGCATTGGCGGCAAGGAATCGACCCCGTTTTTGCTGGCCCGCGTGTGTGAGTTGACGGGCGGCGACAGCCTGGCCTCCAACATCCAACTGGTGCTCAACAACGCCCGGCTGGCAGCAGCCATTGCCATCGCATACCAGACCTTTCAAACCCCATCCCACTGAACGGCATAACCTATGTTTCGCACCCAATATCTAGACTACGCCGAACTCACTGCCCAGCTATCGGCTTGGGCCACGTCTTACCCTGGGTATGTTTCGATATCCAGCCTGGGCCAGAGCGCCGAGGGGCGCGACATTCCCCTTTTGACCATTGGCCACAACCCGGAGCAGGTCCGCCCTGCCGTGTGGATTGACGGCAATATGCACGCCATCGAAGTCTGCGGCTCCAGCGTCGCACTGGCCATGGCTGAGGACGTGATCGCCATCTACGGCGGCAAAGACGAGGCCGGCGGCAAGCCGTTGCCGCCGCACATGGCAGACGCCATTCGCAACACGCTGTTTTATGTGCTGCCGCGCATGTCGCCCGACGGTGCCGAGGCCATTTTGAATACCGGGCGTTATGTGCGCTCCAGCCCGGTCAACGAGCGGGCCAACCAGTCGCACCCGCACTGGGTGGCCAGTGATGTGGATGGTGACGGCCTCATGGCCACCATGCGCCAGCAGGACCCGCATGGCGAAGTGGTGGAGCTGCGGGGTGATGACGGTGTGCCGTTGAACCCACCCGTCATGGTGCCGCGCCTGCCTGAAGATGTGGGCCCCTTCTACAAGCTGTATCCCGAAGGGCTGATCGCCAATTTTGATGGGCAGCACATTCCAGACCCCTACTTCTTGGGCGACAACCAGTACGACTTCAACCGCAATTTCTCCCACCACTGGAAGCCGGAGCCCGAGCAGGCCGGTGCCGGCCACTAACCCGGCAGTGCGCCCGAGACCCGCGCCGTGATGGACTTTGCTATCAGCCACCCGCACATCTTTGCCTGGCTGAACCTGCACACCTTTGGCGGCGTGGTGATTCGCCCCATGGGTGACAAGCCCGACAACAAGATGGACCAGACCGACCTGGCCATCTACAAACAGGCAGAAGCCTGGATGACCGAACACACCGGTTACCCCACGGTCAGCGGCTTCCATGAATTTTTGTACGAACCCGACAAACCCCTGCACGGCGACCTGGTGGATTGGGCCTACCACCAGCGCGGTTGCCTGGCGTACGTGGTGGAACTGTGGGACCTGTTCACCCAATTGGGCATTGAACGCAAAAAGCCGTTTGTGGACCACTACACACACTTGCAGCGCAAAGATTTTGTGGCCCTGTGGAAGATGGACCGCGACATCAACCAGGGTCGCATCTTCAAACCCTGGCGCGCCGTGAACCACCCCCAGCTCGGAGCTGTTGAAGTGGGTGGCTACGACGGGCGCGTGGGTGTCAGCAACCCACCATTGGCAAAACTGGCCGAGACCTGCGCGGCACAAAGCGCGGCCTTCCTGCGGGTTGCGGCCCTGGTGCCGCGTATCCATGTGGAGCATGTCAGCACCGGGAAGCTGGGCGACGCCCACCTGCGCGTGGAAGTCCGTGTGCGCAACAGCGGCTACCTAGGAAGTTATGGCCTGAGCTCGGCCAAGGACCTGCCGATTTCGGAGAGCCTGCGACTGAATGTAGAGGGTGACAACTACGCCGTGGTGTCGCCCGCCGAATCGGTGCAGGACATGGGCCACCTGGACGGCTGGGGCCAGGGCCTGCACCACGGCATCAGCATTTTTATGCCGTGGACACGGGGCAACGTCAGCGAGAAAACCATCACCCTGGTGGTCAAGGGCTCGGGTGACCTGTGTATCAAGGTGGGTAGCTGCAGGGTGGGCTGGCAATCCTTGGTGATTGCGATCGATTGAATGCTTCGGGCTGCGGCTCGTTGCATTTTTAGCAAGAGTTCCTTGCCCGTGGGCACCTGTTTCATAGCGACGCTTCTTTTTACAGTTGGGTTTGGGTTTCAAGAACCTTTTTACTCCTCTGAAAGACCGCTATGAATTCAGCCCCACGCGCCATTTTGTTGTTGCAATTGCCATTCGTCGTTTTGTTGTTGGCCAGCGCCAGTTTGGCAGGAGCGCACCTGCCGCCCGCTGACACTGCCAAGCTGGCCGCTTTCAGCCAGGCCCCAGACGCAGCGGGTGAGTTGGTCTACCGTGGGGCCACATTCTCCCAACGCAGCACCGCAGGGCAAACACCGCTGTACCGTTACGAGCGCCGCGTTGCCGCAACGCCCACCGGGGCTGTTGCGACCCATGCCACCAGCGACGCCAAGGGCCAGCTCATCATTGTCGAAAGCGCGGCGTATTCACCCACTTACGCACTCCAGCGTTTTGATGCCGTCAATGCCCAAGCCGGTTACAGTGGCAGCGCCGTGGTCAGCAACAACGGGCGGCATGTGGAGTACCGCCTCAATGACAATGGAAAAATCAGCACGTCCAGCGACGACCTGACTGACCCTGTTGTCACCGGCCCGTCGATGTTTGGCTTCATCCTCTCGCAGTGGGATGCCTTGTTGGCTGGCAAGATTGTTCCCGTGCGCATGTTGGTCTTGAAAGAGAAAACCACCTACGGCTTTGATGTGCGCCTGGAAAAACAAGCCCGGGGCCAAACCGCGTTTTCCATCACGCCCAGCAGCTTCATCATCCGTCTGGCCATTGCGCCGCTGCGGTTGACCTTTGAAACCGCGAACAAAACGGCCGTGCGTTACGAAGGACGAGTGCCGCCGATGGAGATGGTGGATGGCAAACCAACGGACCTGGACGCGCGGGTTGAGTACTTCAGCATTGCGCCGCGTTACCGTTAGTCGGGACTGCGAGTCAGGTCAAGACAAGCCAGGGATCGGTCTCGCCACCACCGAAACACTCCGTCAGAAAATCGAGGAATACGCGGGTTCGTGCCGGCACATGTTTGCGGGTCGGCATGGCCGCATATATCCGCAAACTGACACCACGCCAGTGGGGCAATACCCGCTGCAAACGTCCATCGTGCAGGGCCTGTTGCGCAATAAAACTGGGCAGCCCGGCAATGCCCATACCGGCCAGGGCCGCGGCATACAGCAGGTCGATGTGGTTGGACGACAGGGTCGGGGTTGGCATGGCCAATGTCACGGTGCCGACCGAGCCCTCTGCTGTGTCGGGTGTTTGCCGGTACAGCGTCAGGTTGCGCCGCACGGCTGATACATCCGGCACCAGGCTGGTGTGCTGCTGCAGCTCATCCGGTGTTTGCGGGTGGCCGTGTTGGTCCAAATAGCCAGAGGCCGCACACAGGATGAAAGTCGAAGTCGCCAACCTGCGCGCAACAAATTCGCCTTGCAAAGGCTGCTGGCCGATAGACAGGATTGACACATCAAAACTGTCGTCGGCCGCATCAACCGGACCGGGTGTCGCGATCTCAAACACGATGCGCGGGTACAGCTTGCGAAAGCGTGGCAGGTGGTGGGCAAGTTGGTGAATGGCAAACGCGGGTGGGCACAAGACCCGCAACACCCCGCTGGGCTCGGCTGTCGACGCACCGGCCAACGCATCTGCATCGTCCAGCTCGGCCAACACACGTTGTGCAGACTCCAAATAGGCCTCGCCAATGTCGGTCAAGGCCAGGCTGCGGGTGCTGCGGTTGACCAGGCGTGCGCCCAGGTGTTCTTCCAGGTCGGCAATGGAACGTGTCACCACCGCTGGGGCCAGATCCAGCGTGCGTGCTGCCTTGGCAAAACTGCCATCGGCAATGACCTGGGTAAATACGCGGAGGCAGCGAAGGTGGTCCATGGCCTTGATGTTGCCAGAGTTTGCGGCAGTGTTACGCCTTGGGCCGCCGGTCACCCAGCAGGTAACGGGCGCCGTTGCCACGTGTTGCAGCCACATCACCGGGGTTGTACAACGCACAGGTGCTCAGCGACAGGCAGCCGCACCCGATGCAGGACGACAGTTGGTCGCGCAGGCGGGTCAGGTCAGCAATGCGTTGGTCCAGCAGAGGCCGCCACGCGCTGGAGAGGTGAATCCAGTCTTTTTGGTTGGGAGTGCGCCCATCGGGCAGGCTGGACAAGGCGGCGCGAATCTGGTCCAGGCTCAAGCCCACGGCCTGGGCGGCGCGGATAAAGGCCACCCGGCGCAGGTCACCACGGGCGTACTGTCGTCGTCCTGCGGGGTTGCGTTGGCTGGTCAACAAACCCTGTACCTCATAAAAGCGTAGCGCACTTGCGGCCACGCCGCTGCGGCGTGCCAGTTCACCGATCAGTATCCAGCCTGTGGCCGTCGGGGGTGTTGTTTGGTTCTGCATAGGTATGGGCTGAAAGGGCTTGACATCAAGTTAACTTTAACTTGCATGATAAGCCACTTGCCCATTTCACCGAGACGAGCCATGACCCCACAACTCCCAGATACAGCACCCACCAATACAACGCTTATGACACTGCTGGACGCGAATCTGCACCTGCCGCCCGAGTACCGTGACCAGTTGACCAACCACCTGCCCATGGCCTTGCACGCCTTGTTCAGCCTGGGCGCCAGTTCGCAGCGCATGGTGGACTTTTACGCCAGCTATTCCAAGCGCTTTCAAGACACCGGCGCACCCAGCGTTACGCCCATGGCCCCTGAACCCCCCAGCGACTGGCGGGCGCTGCGTGGGCAAGCGGATTCCTACCCGGCCCTGTGGCGCCATTTCCACGATGCAGTGGCGCGCGACGGCGCCCATACCACCTTGCGCGAGTCACTGCCAGACCTGATGCCCGGTGTCGCCGCCGCCGCGTTACATGGCGTGATACGCACGGCCCATGCGGTCGAGTCCGGCCATGCGGGTGAACTGGCTGCGGCGTTGGCCTACTGGGCTTGGCGCTGGCAAGCGCTGGCCAAGCCCACTATGGCAGTGCCGTCCCTGGGGTTTGGGGCCTGGTCCGCGCGGCTGGTGCAAGAGGCACCGTCGTGGGACACCGAAGGCCCCCTGATTTCGATCCGTATGCACCAAGCCTGCCAGTCTGCGGTGTACCAGGCCTTGGCCGGGGCTTTGCAACTGGCGCCGGACCTGGGAACACGCATACGGGAACTGGCGGGGCTGGCTGTGGAGTGTTATTGCGCCAGTCCCAACTTCACGATCCTGCACACCATCACCGGCCTGCGGGCGCTGCGCACCCTGCTGCCGTGGCTGGAGAGTTCAGAAGTGGCGCAAGCTATTCTGGCCCAAAACTTTGTGGCGGCGTACCTGGCGGCACGTGTTGTTCCGTCTTCGTCTGTGGAATTGATCACACCGGAGCGTAGTTGGGAGGATGTGGCGGCTGCCGCGGTGGCGTCAGACGATGACCACACCATCAAACTGGTACAAGCCTGCCGCGCTGAGGCGCAGGTCTATGGCCAGGGGCGCTACTTGCGGGCGGCAAGCCTGGCGACCCGATAAGCCGGGCCACCGAACCTGTCTCCCTGACCCAAAAAAAAGCGCTGTTACCAAATGCGGCACGGCTTGGCCGCCACCATGGCCGAACCCGGTTTGCAGGAAAACGCCTTGGCAAACTCCGGCATATTGACTACCACCCCGTTGACACGGTACTTGCCGGGCGAGTGGGGGTCGGTGGCGGCTTGAACGCGCAGGTCTTCGGGGCGGTTGTTCTCACAGGCCCATTGCGCAAAACCGATAAAAAAGCGCTGCTCCGGCGTGAAACCATCGCGGCTCTCGGGCGTCACGGCGGCAGTTTGGACCTTCCAGGCCATCCACGCCAACACCAAGCCGCCCAGATCGGCCATGTCCTCACCCAGCGTGAGCTGGCTGTTGATCTTGATGTTGTCCACCACCACGTATTTTGCGTACTGGTCCACGATGCACTGGGCGCGCTGCCTGAATTGTTTCCTGTCAGCAGATGTCCACCAGTCCTTCAAATTGCCCTGGGCGTCAAACTGGCGGCCTTCATCATCAAAGCCGTGGATCAACTCGTGCCCAATGGTGCCGCCGGTGTTGCCATAACCCGGCGCATCGTCCATCTTCGGGTCAAACAAGGGTGGCTGCAACACGCCTGCTGGAAAGTTGATGTCGTTCATCTGGGCGCTGTAGTAGGCGTTGACGGTCGGTGGTGTCATGCTCCATTCGCCCCGGTCCAGTGGTTTGCCAATTTTGTTGAGCTGGCGGCGCGCCTCAAACTGTGTGGCCCGGCTGACATTGCCATAAAAGTCGCCGCGGGAAATTTGCACGTCACTGTAGTCGCGCCAGGTGTCGGGGTAGCCTATCTTGTTGACGATGGCTTTGAGTTTTTGGATCGCTTTGCGTTTGGTGGCAGGGCTCATCCAGTCCAGTTGCTGCACCTCGTCGTGCATGGCCTGCTCGATTTGCTCCGTCATGTGCAGCGTGCGTTTTTTCAGCTCCGGGCCAAAAGCGCGGTCAACAAACTCCTGCCCCAGGGCTTCGCCCAGTTGCGCGTCCACCAGGGCCACACAGCGTTTCCAGCGCGGCTGCAACTGCGGTGTGCCGCGCAGGGTTTGAGCGAAGAAGCGGAAGTTCTCGTTCACAAACGCACTGGACAGCAGGCTGGCCTGGCTGTGCAGCACTTGCCAGCGCAAATAGACCTTGATATCCATCAGGCTGCTGCTTTTCCAGTGGCGTGCCAGTGCCCGGTAAAACGCGGGCTCCGTCACGTTGACCACGTCCACTTGTGCCATGCCTAGCGCCCGCAGATAGCTGCGCCAATCAAACCCCGGTGTCAGTCCCTGTAGTTGGGACACCGGCATCTTGTGAAACAGCTGGTAGGGGTCGCGTTTGTCCACGACGGACAAGGTGGCTTTGGCCAACGTGGATTCGGTGCGCATCACCAGCGCGGCATTCTTGTGTGCAGCCTGGGGTGTGTCGCCCGCCAGTACAAACATGGCGGCCACATGGGCCTGATACTTGGCACGCAGCACTATCGACGCCGTATCCGTTTTGGTGTAGTAGTCGCGGTCGGGCAGGCTGATGCCGCCACCCGTGGCAAAGGCGACGACCTGGGAGGCGTTGGAAAAGTCCTGCTCCGAACCAAAACCAAAATACATGCCATTGCCTGCCGTTGCCAAGTGCATTCGGGCCAAAGTCGCGGGCAGATCCGCCTTGGTGTGCATGGCATCCAGGTCGTCCAGCAGAGGTTTGAGTGGGGCGGCGCCCAACTGCTCCACGGCGTCCGCGTTCATACACGCGGCAAAGTAGTCGCCAATCTTCTGCTGGTTGGTGGTGTTGCCGGATGTTTTGCGGGACACGGTGTCCAGAATGCCCCACAAAAAGCGCTGGTTGTCCTGGTACAACTTGCCATACACACTCCAGCGCGCCTGGTCTTCGGGAATGGGGTTGTTCTTGATCCAGCCACCACAACTGAATTGGTAGAAGTTGTCACACGGGCTGGCCGTGGTATCGAGGGCTGACACATCCAGGCCCGGTGTGTAGGGCAATTCGGCCAAGGGTTGATCAACGGCAGCTTGCGTCGGAGTGCCGCCTGATACCGGCACGTTTTTGGCGCCGCTGGGCAGGGTGATCCACAGCGCCTGTGTGATCAGCAAAAGGAGAAGACAACGGCGCATGGGGGCGTTCGAGGTTGGGGTTGGAACATATCGGGTGCAATTATCAGTGGGCGCAGGCCGATGCCCTGTGCACATAGGACATCGGCAATCTGCTCTATAGCATCACACTACACTGAGCCGATACACACGCCAAAAAAAGTTTGGCCGACATATGCAGGACAAAGAGCAACCGGCCGCCAGGCCCAACGAACGCGCCACTGCCGCCGCAAGCGCAGGGGCAGGCCTGAAGTGGGGTCCGCTCGCCGTTGTCGCTTTCTGGACGCTCATCATGGGCGCCCTGTATATCGCCATGGACTATTACCTCAAGCCCAAACCCGTCTCCATCACCGCGTCGGGTGATCTGGTCATCCCCAAAGCGCGAGACGGGCATTTTTACGCTCTCGGCTCGGTCAATGGCCAGTCCGTGATGTTTATGGTGGACACCGGTGCATCGCTGGTGACCGTGAGCGAAAAGTTCGCCCGCAACGCCGGTGTGGCGGCAGGCCTTCCCACCGTTTTCAGAACCGCCAATGGCGATCTGAAAGGCCGCATCGTGCACGACGTGCCGGTAACGCTGGGACCGATCACGGTTTCTGGCGTGCGAGTAGGCGTTGGCCTGGTCGGAGGTGACGAGGATGCCGCCTTGCTGGGCCAGAGTTTCTTGGCCAAGTTCGACGTTATGGTGACCAAGGACCAAATGGTCTTGCGACCCCGGTAGTGCGTGGCCGGTATTGGCGTGATGCGCTACGAATTTGATAGCTGCTTGCGCATATTCTACGAGGGCTGGAGGCCATTTGCTTACGCAGATTCAACTACAAAGTGCATCACCAGGTAGTTTAAGCGGTCGCATCTCCAAGCCATGAAATACCTCATGCGGAGTACGGTAGCCCAGACATTTTCGGGGCCGGTGGTTCAAGCAGTGCACCGCGTCGTT
>Ga0075163_10005624_pt1 | contig 16668 bp, 15 predicted proteins | sample JI1023141ADNA_FD_71478 | JGI IMG/M metagenome (GOLD analysis project Ga0075163, IMG submission 71478) | Wastewater effluent complex algal communities from Wisconsin, to seasonally profile nutrient transformation and Carbon sequestration -... | ecosystem: Engineered > WWTP > Effluent > Algae...
GGTCCAAGCGGCCGCCGCGGAACCGGCTTTGCCGGGCCGCTGGCGGCGCCCCCTGGGGGGAGGCGCCGAAGGCGCTTCGGGGGGGGCCATTCAGTCTCTGAAGTTGTTGAAGGTCAGCGGCAGGTCGGCGATTTCCTTGCGCAGCAGCGCGATCGCCGCCTGCAGGTCGTCGCGCTTGCCGCCGCTGACGCGCACTGCGTCGCCCTGGATCGCGCCCTGCACCTTCAGCTTGCTGGCCTTGAGCGCGCCCTGGATCTTGCGGCCGGCCTCGGCGTCGATGCCGGACTTGACCTTCACCGCCAGCTTGAGCTTGTCGCCGCCCATCTTCTGCGGCTTCTCGGAGAAGTCGAGGAAGCGGATGTCGACGCTGCGCTTGGTCAAGCGGCCGAGCAGCACGTCGCGCACCTGGTCGAGCTGGAAGTCGCTGTCGCCGAACAGCGTGAGTTCGCGTTCCTTGGCGCTCTTGTCGACCAGCTCGACCTTCGAACTCGAGCCCTTGAAGTCGAAACGGGTGCCGATTTCCTTGTTGGCCTGGTCGACGGCGTTGCGCAGTTCGACCAGATTGGGTTCCAGGACGGCGTCGAAGCTCGGCATGTCAGTTCCCTTCGGGGTGGCTCCCCGGGCGCGACGACCGGGCAGGCAGGGCAGCGGAGGGCGCGTGCGGCAACAGCATGGTCGGCGGCGGTCGTCGGGCGGAGAGGCTGGGGTGGGTGGCGTGCAGCCGAAAATTCTGCCACGCGGGCAGCGGGCGATGATGACACGGCGCAAGGCGCCGGGCCTCACGCCCATCGATCAGAATCGTGACATGTCCACCGCCGCGCCCACGCTGCCCATCGAACATGGCGTGAGCCTGCGCAGCCTCAATACCTTCGGCCTGCCCGCCACCGCCCACACACTGGTGCGCATCACCCGCGACGCCGACGTGCGCCGCGTGCTGGACCACCCCGAACTCGGCGTCGCGCCCAAGCTGGTGCTCGGCGGCGGCAGCAACCTGGTGCTCAGCCGCGACCCGCAGGCAGTGGTGCTGCGGGTCGAGGTGATGGGCCGCCGGCTGGTTCGCGACGACGCCCACGCCTGGGTGGTCGAGGTCGGTGCCGGCGAGGCCTGGCACGACACGGTGCAATGGACGCTCGAGCAGGGCTGGCCGGGGCTGGAGAACCTGGCGCTGATCCCGGGCACGGTGGGGGCGGCGCCGGTGCAGAACATCGGCGCCTACGGGCTCGAGCTGAAGGACCGTTTCGAGTCGCTCGACGCCGTCGACCTGGTCACCGGTCGCAGCGTCACGCTCGACGCCCGGGCCTGCAGCTTCGGCTACCGCGACAGCGTCTTCAAGCACGGCGGCTTCGGCGGCCTGGCCGGCAAGAGCCTGATCACCCGCGTGCGCCTGCGCTTGCCCAAGCCGTGGACGCCGGTGCTCGGCTACCTGGACCTGGAGCGGCGCATCGCCGAGACCGGCAACCCCAGCCCCGACGCACGCACGATCTTCGACTGGGTGTGCGCGATCCGCCGCGCCAAGCTGCCCGACCCGGCAGTGATCGGCAACGTCGGCAGCTTCTTCAAGAACCCCATCGTCAGCGCCGAACAGTGCCGCGACATCATCGGCCGCGAGCCGGAGATCGTGCACTACCAGCTGGCCGACGGCACCATCAAGCTGGCCGCCGGCTGGTTGATCGACGCCTGCGGCTGGAAGGGCAAGAGCGTCGGCCGCGCCGCGGTCTACGAGCGCCAGGCGCTGGTGCTGGTGAACCGCGGCGGTGCTTCGGGGGCCGAGGTGGTGATGCTGGCGCGCGCGATCCAGGAGAGCGTCTACGGGCGTTTCGGCATCCGGCTGGAGCCGGAGCCGGTGATCGTCTGATTCACTTCGCCGGCATCGGCGCCGGCTGCAGCAGCCCCGCCAGCTCCGCCGCCTCGCGGCTGCGCGGAATCTGCTCCTCGAAGCGCTGGACCAGCCGCGCGACCTCGTGCGCCGGCAGGTGCGAGGCGCCGTCCTGCAGCGACTGCGCGGTGCTGGCCAGTGCCGCCAGGCCGAGGTTCAAGGCCACGCCGCGCGCCGCGTGCGCCTGCACGCTCAGCTCCAGCGGCTGGCCGTCGCGCACCGCCACGCGCAGGCGCTGGGCCATCGCCGGGCCCTGGTCGAGAAAGGCCGCGATCATCGCCCCCAGCCGTTCCGGCGACATCGTCTCCAGCGCCGTGGCCACCGACACCGGGTCGAGCAGCGGCAGGCTCATGTGGCCGGCCGCCGCGTCGCCGCCCTTGGCCTCGGCCTGCGGCTCGATGTCGCTCGTGGCACCGGCGCCGAACAGGCGGCGGATGGTCACCGCCAGCTTTTGTGCGCTGACCGGCTTGGTCAGGAAGTCGTTCATGCCTGCGACCATGCACCGGTCGCGCGTCTCCGGAAAGGCGTCGGCCGTCAGCGCGACGATCGGCACCGTGGCGGCCACACGGTCGGGCAGCGCGCGGATGGTCCGGGTGGCGGTCAGACCGTCGGTCACCGGCATGTGCAGGTCCATCAGCACCAGGTCGAAACGTTCTTCGGCCGCGGCGGTGACGGCCTCGTCGCCATTGCCGACGAAACGGGTCCGGTGGCCCATGTTCTCCAGCAGCGCTGCCAGGTACTGCCGGTTCACCGGGTGGTCTTCTGCCACCAGCACGCGCAAGGGCTGTGCCGGCTGGGCGTCTTCGGTGGCGTCGACCAGCGGCACCACCAGGTCGACCCGGGCGTCGTGCAGTGGCACGCTGAAGCAGAAGCGGCTGCCTTCTCCGGGCTGGGAACTGGCCGTGATGTCGCCACCCATCAGGCGCGCCAGGTTGCGCGAGATCTCCAGCCCGAGGCCGGTGCCGCCATGGCGGCGGGCGGGCGTGGCGTCGGCTCGCACGAAGCGCTGGAACAGCAGTGGCAGGGTCTCGGCGTCGATGCCGATGCCGGTGTCGCTGACGACGAATTCGAGCATCGCCGAGGGGCCCTCGGCAGCGGCGGCGGTGAGGCGCACGTCGAGCACCACGGCACCCTGGTCGGAGAACTTGATGGCGTTGCCGATCAGGTTGAACAGCACCTGCTTGACCCGGGTGGCATCGAGCAGCACGCGCTCGGGCACGCCCGGCTCGGCGTCGATGTGCAGCGCCAGGTTCTTGGCCGCGGCCTGCGGGCGCATCAGCGCCTCGACCTCGCGCAGCAGCACGCGCAGGTCCACCGTGCTCGGCATCAGCGTCAGCCGTCCGGCCTCGAGCTGCGACATGTCCAGGATGTCGTTGAGCAGCGCCAGCAGGTGGTCGGCGGATTCGGTGGCGGTGCGCAGGTAGTCGATCTGGCGCGGGTTCATGCCAGTCTCGCGCAGCAGCGAGAGCATGCCCAGCAGACCCTGGAACGGCGTGCGCAGCTCGTGGCTCATGTTCGCCAGGAAGGTGCTCTTGGCATGGCTGGCGGCTTCGGCGTCGTGGCGGGCCACGCGCAGCACGCCGGTCAGGTGTTCGAGCGAGCGGCGCCGTTCGTCGAGCTGGCGCAGCTGCCGCCAGGCGACCCAGGCGAAGGCCAGCACCAGCGCCAGCAGCGAGGCTGTCAGCGCCAGCGCCACCTGGTTGTGCCGGCGCAGCGCCAGGTGTCGCTGCGTCAGCTGTTCGCTGACATGCAAGGCCGCGCTGACCGACATCTCGTGCAGGTCGCCGTTGAGGGCGCGCAGGGCCGGCAACATGGCCTCCAGGTCCTCGCGCCGGTAGGTCGGCGTCGCCGGCGCGAACAGTCGGTCGGCCTGGACCACGAAGGCGTCGACACGGCCCAGTGCCGCCTCGAACTCCGGGCTGGACCTCATCACCTTCGCGCGCCGTTCACCGCGCAGCAGGCCGATGCGGCTGACCCAGATCTCGTAGCGGAACTGCAGTGCCGCGCGGTCCGGTGGTGGCGGTGCGTCGACCGCATGCTGCCACTGCTCGCGCAACCGCAGGTACTCGCTCTCGGCCTGGTGGACGTCGAGCACCACCATCTCTGCGCCGGCTTGCAGGGTCTGCGTCAGCCTCTCGACCTGGTTCAGCTGGACCCACACCGCCACGGCCAGCACCACGCCCAGCGCCAGCGCAAGGAGCGTCATCCAGGGTCGCAACCGCCCCGGCGCAGGGGGGGTGCCGCTCAGCGCACCTCGATGGTCCTCAGCTGCCATGCCGACCGGCTGTAGTAGACCGCGTTGCGCAGCTCCTCGCGCGCATCGAAGGGGTAGATGGTGAACAGCGGACCCTTGTCGCGCACCGCCATCGGCTGGTCGTCGAGCAGCCGCGCGACGATCAGGTCGAAGCGCTGTGCGTCGTCGAAAGGAATGTCGACGCGGTAGTCGTTGAGCGCGCGGGCGCGCAGCATGGTGCCTTGCGCGCCGGCTTCGCGCAGCACGTCGCGCAGCAGCGGGCCGGTGAACTTGCGCGGCTGGGCGTACCACGGCGTGCGTGTCGAGAAGCTGGTCTGCGGCAGCTTCTCGAGCATGGCCATGTCGAACTGCGCCTGCGCGCCATCGTTGGGGGACAGGATCTTGCCGCTGACCGTCAGCAGCACGGGGCCGGTGGCCGGGAGCAGGGCGCGGGCCGGCAGGGCCGAGGCCAGCAGCATCGAGGCGCCGGCCTGCAGCAGCGTGCGGCGGGTGGTTGTCATGGGCGAGCCGGGCACGCGGCACGGGCCGGTCGTGCTCAAAAGGAAGGCATTCTAGGAGGCGGGGTGTCGGCGGAGGGCCCCGCAAGCGCGGGGCGGCGCCGCGACCCGCGAAAACCCGGGTGACGCCGCCACGAGGCCACCGATACAGTCGGCGCAACTGGTCAGGCCACTTGGCCGGCCGGCGGTCCGCCACTCCCTTCGCCATGCCTCTGCACACCATCGAGCCCAAGCGCCTGTACCGGCAGATCGCCGACCAGCTGCGCACGCTCATCGAGGGCGGCGAGTTCACCCCGCACACCCGGTTGCCGGCCGAGCGCGAGCTGGCCGCCCAGCTCGGCGTCTCGCGGCCTTCGGTGCGCGAGGCACTCATCGCGCTCGAGGTCGAAGGTCTGGTCGAGGTGCGCATGGGCTCGGGCATCTACGTGCGCGAGCGTCGGCCGGCCGGCGCGCCGGGCCGCGTCACCGCCGAGGCACCGCTGGAGACCATCCGCGCCCGCGAGGTCATCGAGAGCGAGCTGGCCGCGCGCGCTGCGGCGACGATGAAGCCGCGCCAGCTGCGCGGGCTGCGCGAGGCCATCACGCTGATGGAGCAGGACTCGGCCGGCGGCACGCTGCCCACGCGCGGCGACCGCCTGTTCCACGTGCGCATCGCCGAATGCTGCGACAACGCCGTGCTGCTGCGTGTGGTGACCGAGCTCTACGACGAACGCCACAACCCGCTGTTCGCGCAGCTGGGCAGCCACTTCGAGGACATCCACAGCTGGGGCATGGCCATCCAGGAGCACCGTGCGGTGGCCGATGCCATTGCCGCACATGCGCCCGACGAGGCTCGCGAGGCGATGCGCCGGCACCTCGTCAACTCGCACGACCGATTCACCGCCAGCTGGCGGCAGCCGAAGGCACGCCGGCCGCCCGCGGTGCGTGCCACCGCCGGGTAACCCCACCCGATTTCACGACGACGATCAGGAGACAAGCGATGAAACGAACCCTGTTGAAGACCCTGTTCGCGGCTGCTGCGCTGGCACTGGCCGGCAGCGGCGCGCTGGCGCAGACCAAGCTCAAGTGGGCCCACGTCTACGAGACCGGCGAGGCGTACCACAAGTGGGCGCTGTGGGCCGCTGACGAGATCAAGAAGCGCACCGCCAACCGCTACGAGGTGCAGGTCTTCCCGGCCTCGTCGCTGGGCAAGGAGACCGACATCAATCAGGGTCTCACGCTGGGCACGGTGGACATCATCTACACCGGCCAGGCCTTCGCGGCGCGCAACCACCCGCCGCTGGCGATCGGCGGCGCACCGTTCATGTTCCGCGACTTCGCACACTGGAAGAAGTACTCCGAGAGCCCGGTGCTGCAGGAACTGATGGACGGTTATGCCAAGAAGGGCGGCAACCGCCCGCTGGCCGTCACCTACTACGGCGTGCGCCACACCACCGCCAACAAGGCCATCAACAAGCCCGAGGACATGGCCGGCCTGAAGCTGCGCGTGCCCGACGCGCCGCTGTACGTGATGTACCCCAAGAGCATCGGCGCCAATGCCACGCCGATCGCCTTTGCCGAGGTCTACCTGGCGCTGCAGAACAAGACGGTGGACGCGCAGGAGAACCCGCTGCCGACCATCGAGGCCAAGAAGTTCTACGAGGTGCAGTCGCACATCAACCTCACCGGCCACATCACCGAGATGCTGCTGACCATCGTCAGCGGGCAGACCTGGGCCAAGGTGTCGGACGCCGACAAGAAGACCTTCGAGGCGGTCTTCAAGGAGGCCGCGGCCAAGGCCACCGACGACATCGTCGCGGCCGAGACCAAGCTGGTCGACGACTTCGCCACGAAGTACAAGAAGACCGTGGTGAAGTCCGACCGGGCCGCCTTCGGCGCGGTGTTCCAGAAGTTCCACCTGGGGCCCGATGCCACCTGGGACAAGGCGCTCTACGACCGCCTGCAGGCGATCAAGTAGGTCGACGGCTGCACAGCGCATGGACATCGACGCACTGCCCCAGGTGATGGGGCCCGACGGCGAGTTCCATGCCGTCGACGAGGAAGTGGACCTGTCGGGCACGACGCCGGAGGCCTGGCTCGCGCTGGGCCTGTTCTGGCTGCTCGGCCTGACGGTCTTCCTGCAGTTCTTCACCCGCTACGCGCTGAACAACTCGGCCTCGTGGACCGAGGAGATCGCGCGCTATCTGCTGGTGGCCACGGTCTTCGTCGGTGCGGCCATCGGCGTGGCGAAGAACAACCACATCCAGGTCGACCTGCTGTACCGCTGGCTGCCCCGCGGCGTGGGGCGCGCGCTGGCCACCGCGGTCGACCTGCTGCGACTGGCCTTCTGCGGCGCGATGGTGGTCTACACGGGCATGATGATGCAGCGCATGAGCGGCATGCAGATGACGGTGGTCGACCTGCCGATGAACCTGCTCTACGGCACCGTGCTGCTGGGTTTCGCGGCGATGACCTGGCGTTCCGCGCTGCTGCTGAAGCTGCACCTGCAGCGCGGCTGGAGCATTCTCGAAAAGCCCGAAGGCTGAGATGCTGAAAATCGTCTTCCTGATCCTGATGACCACGGGCGTGCCGGTGGCCATCGCGATGGCCGGGGCCTCGCTGCTGTACATCCTGTGGACCGGCGACCTGCCGGGCTTCACCGTGGTGCACCGCATGATCGGCGGCATCGACAGCTTTCCGCTGCTGGCGGTGCCGTTCTTCATCCTCGCCGGCAACCTGATGAACAACGCCGGCATCACCAACCGCATCTACAACTTCGCGCTGGCGCTGGTGGGCTGGCTCAAGGGCGGGCTCGGGCATGTCAACGTCGTCGGCTCGGTGATCTTCGCCGGCATGAGCGGCACGGCCATCGCCGATGCCGCGGGCCTGGGCACCATCGAGATCAAGGCCATGAAGGACCATGGCTACGACACCGAGTTCGCGGTCGGCGTCACCGCCGCGTCGGCCACGCTCGGGCCGATCATCCCGCCGTCGCTGCCCTTCGTGATCTACGCGATGATGGCCAACGTCTCGGTCGGCGCGCTGTTTCTCGCCGGCATCCTGCCCGGCGTGCTGATGGCGCTGCTGATGATGCTGACGGTGGCGTATTTCGCGCACAAGAACAACTGGGGCGGCGACATCCGCTTCGAGTGGCCGCGCGTGCTGAAGGCGCTGGTCGAGACGGCGGTGGTCGTCGCCTGGCCGCTGGCCGTGTACCACGCGGTGCAGGCCGGGCTGCATCCGCAGATCACCGTCGCGGTGGCGCTGTTCGTGCTGTTCGCCGCCGACCGCATCTTCCAGTTCCAGGCGGTGCTCCCGATCATGACGCCGGTGCTGCTGATCGGCGGCATGACCACCGGTCTGTTCACGCCCACCGAAGGCGCCATTGCCGCTTGTGTGTGGGCGATGTTCCTCGGCCTGGCCTGGTACCGCACGCTGAGCTGGAAGATGTTCGTCAAGGTCTGCCTCGACACCGTCGAGACCACCGCGACGGTGATGTTCATCGTCGCTGCAGCGTCGATCTTCGGCTGGATGCTCACGGCCACCGGGGTCACCTCGGCCATCGCCTCGTGGGTGCTCGGCTTCACGAAGGAGGCCTGGGTCTTCCTGCTGCTGGCCAACCTGCTGATGCTGTTCGTCGGCTGCTTCCTCGAGCCGACCGCGGCGATCACGATCCTGGTGCCGATCCTGCTGCCGATCGCGCGGCAGCTCGGCATCGACCCGGTGCACTTCGGCCTGGTGATGGTGCTGAACCTGATGATCGGCCTGCTGCACCCGCCGATGGGCATGGTGCTGTTCGTGCTGGCGCGCGTGGCCAAGCTCAGCCTGGAGCGCACGACGATGGCCATCCTGCCCTGGCTGCTGCCTTTGCTGCTGAGCCTGGTGGTGCTGACCTACGTGCCGTCGATCTCGCTGTGGCTACCGCGCACGCTGGGCATGTGAGATGACGACCCCCCCGAAGCGGCCTTCGGCCGCCTCCCCCCAGGGGGCAACGCCAGCGGCCCGGCGGAGCCGGATCCGCGGCGTTTGCTTGGAAGGGTCGACGTGTCGCATGGGATGCGCGCAATGACCCAAATCACCGCGGTCGAGATCCTGCACGTCGACCTTCCGCCTCCGGTGCCGCGCAGCGACGCCATCCAGTCCTTCGTGACGCAGGAGACGCCCTTCGTGCGCATCCGCTGCGCCGACGGCAGCGAAGGCACGGGCTACAGCTACACCATCGGCAGCGGCGGCAGCTCGGTGGTGGCCCTGCTGCGCGACCACCTGGCGCCGCGGCTGATCGGCCGCGACCCGTCGCTGATCGAACAGATCTGGCGCGACCTGCTTTTCGCCACCCACGCCACCAGCGTCGGCGCCATCACCAGCCTGGCGCTGGCGGCGGTGGACACTGCGCTGTGGGACTGGCGCTGCCGTCGCGACGGCCAGCCGCTGTGGCGCGCCGCGGGCGGCGCGCAGGCCAGCGTGCCGGTCTACACCACCGAAGGCGGCTGGCTGCACCTCTCGCCCGACGACCTGGTGCGCGAGTCGCTGCTGGCGCAGCAGCAGGGTTTCAAGGGGGCCAAGCTCAAGGTCGGCAAGCCGCGGCTGGCCGAAGACCTGGCACGGCTGGGCGCAGTGCGCGAGGCGGTGGGCGACGGCTTCGAGATCATGGTCGACGCCAACCAGTGCTTCACGCTCGGCGAGGCCCTGCGCCGCGCGCCCCACTATGCCGAGCTGGCGATCGCCTGGCTCGAGGAGCCGCTGCCGGCTGACGACCTGGGCGGCCACGCAAGGCTGGCGGCGCAGGCCACGTTGCCGATCGCGGTCGGCGAGTCGCTGTATTCGCCGGGCCAGTTCGGCGACTACGTGCGCCAGCAGGCCTGCCACATCGTGCAGGTCGACGTGGCGCGCATCGGCGGCATCACGCCGTGGCTGAAGGTGGCCCACCTGGCCGAGGCCTGCAACCTGGCGGTGGCGCCGCACTTCCTGATGGAGCTGCATGTCTCGCTGACCACTGCGGTGCCCAACGGCGCCTGGCTCGAATACATTCCGCAGCTCGATGCCGTGGCCAGCAGCCGCGTGCAGATCCACGAAGGCCGGGCGGTGCCGCCCGAGACGCCGGGACTGGGCATCGAGTGGGACTGGCCTGAAATCGAACGCCGGGCGAAGTCCCGGCACCTCATCACCTGACCCGAGGAGCATTCCGTGACCCAGAGACTGGCCGGCAAGACGGCTTTCGTGACCGCCGCAGGGCAAGGCATCGGCCGTGCCGTGGCCGAAGCCTTCGCCCGCGAAGGGGCGCGCGTGATCGCCACCGACCTCAATGCGGCCCTGCTCGACACGCTGGCCGCCACGCCTGGTGTCGGTGTGCAGAAGCTGGACGTGCTCGACCCCGCGGCCATCACCGCCGCGGCCGCCGCGGCCGGGCCGGTCGACGTGCTGTTCAACGGCGCCGGCTACGTGCACGCCGGCACCGTGCTCGACTGCACCGAGGACGAATGGGGATTCGCCTTCGACCTCAACGTGCGTTCGCAGTACCGGACGATCAAGGCCTTCCTGCCGGGCATGCTGGCCCGCGGCAGCGGTTCCATCATCAACATGGCCAGCGTCGCCGGCAGCATCAAGGGCGCACCGAACCGCTTCGTCTACGGCGCCACCAAGGCCGCGGTGATCGGGCTGACCAAGGCCGTGGCTGCCGACTTCATTGCCAAGGGCGTGCGCTGCAACGCGATCTGCCCGGGCACCGTCGAATCACCGTCGCTGCGCGACCGCATCTCGGCCCAGGCCCAGGCGGCCGGGCAGACGCTGGCCCAGGTCGAGGCTGCCTTCGTCGCGCGCCAGCCGATGGGCCGCATCGGCCGCACCAGCGAGATCGCGGCGCTGGCCGTCTACCTGGCCAGCGACGAGTCTGCTTTCACTTCGGGTACGGCGCAAGTCATCGACGGCGGCTGGTCCAACTGAACGCCTGCATTCCACTTCTTCCCTGCAACCCAAGAACACACCATGAAACTGATGCGATATGGCGCCAAGGGCGCCGAGAAACCGGGCCTCGTCGATGCCGAGGGCCAAGTGCGTGACCTCTCCGGCGAGCTCGGCGACATCACCGCCAGCACCCTCACGCCGCATAGCCTGGCGCGGCTGCGCGCGCTCGATGCGGCCACGCTGCCGATCGTGGCCAACCCGGGTCGCATCGCCGCGCCGTGGAGCGGTTGCGAGAAGTTCCTCTGCATCGGCCTGAACTACGCCGACCACGCGGCGGAGTCGAACCTGCCGATCCCGAAGGAGCCGATCCTCTTCATGAAGCCGATCAGCGCGCGCGTCGGCCCCAACGACCCGGTGGTGCTGCCGCAAGGTTCGGTCAAGACCGACTGGGAGGTCGAACTCGGCATCGTGATCGGCAGCAAGGCCCGCTACGTGTCCGAGGCCGACGCGCTGGCGCACGTGGCCGGCTACTGCATCGTCAACGACGTCTCCGAGCGCGAGTACCAGATCGAGCGCGGCGGCACCTGGGACAAGGGCAAGGGCTGCGACACCTTCGGTCCGGTCGGCCCCTGGCTGGTCACCACCGACGAGATCCCCGACCCGCAGGTGCTGGACATGTGGCTCGACGTCAACGGCCACCGCTACCAGAAGGGCAGCACGAAGACGATGATCTTCGGCGTCGCACAGTTGGTCAGCTACTGCAGCCGTTTCATGACGCTGCACCCCGGCGACCTGATCTCCACCGGCACGCCGCCCGGCGTGGGCATGGGCGTCAAGCCCGGCCCGGTGTACCTGAAGGGCGGCGACACGATGCGTGTGCACATCCAGGGCCTGGGCGAGCAGCGCCAGACAGTGCATGCGTGGGACCCGGCCTTGATCGATGGATGATGAGCCCCCGCCCGATGCGCCTCCGGCGCCTCCCCCAGGGGGCGGCGCCGCTGGCGGACCGGCGGAGCCGGATCCGCGGCGGTTGCTTGGGGCGGCGGACGAGTCATCGAGGCTGGTGCGGTTGGCGGCGGCGAACAACGCCGCCTGGTGCGACGCGGTCTGCCGCGCTCATGGCCGGACGCCGCAGTTCACGCCGCGCTGGTGGTGCCATGAGGGTCCAGGCCTGCAGTACTACCCGAACCTGGTGACACTGGACGCCGCATTGACCACGATCGACGTTGCGCCTTGGGTCGAGTGCCTGTGCGCCAACTCCGACATGGGCGAGTTCGGCATCAAGGACAGCTTCGCCCGGCTCGACCTGGCGCCGCTGGGCCTGCAGCCCCTGTTCGACGGCCAGTGGATCCATCGTGCGACACCGGCCACGCTGGAGGCGCGCGGCGCGCTGCGCTGGGCGGCCGTCGACAGCGAGCCGCTGCGCGCACGCTGGGAGGCCGCTTGGTCGCGCGGTGCCGGTGCGCCGGTCGGCGAGGCGCCGCGTTTCCCGCCATCGCTGCTGCAGTCGCCGGGCATCACGCTGCTGGCGGCCTGTGCCGGCGACGAGGTGGTGGCCGGCTGCACGCTGACGTTCGACGACGAAGTCGTCGGCATGAGCTGCAACTTCCACGGCGACCTCGACCCGCATGCCGTGCTGCACGAGGTCGTCGCCGAGATCCATCGCCGGCACCCGTCCCTCGCCCTCGTCGGCTACGAATCGGCGGACGACCTGACGCTGGCCCTTGCCTGCGGCTTCGAGCCCGTCGGCCCGCTGCGCGTCTGGCTGCGTGCGTCGCCGGACACGCCTCCCTGAAGGACCTTTCCATGAGCACCAGCCCCACCATCCGCATCCACGCCCGAGACAACGTCGTCATCGCGCGCCGCCAGCTGCTCGGCGGCACCGTGCTGGCCGATGAGGGCGTCACCGTCGCCGGCCTCGTGCCGCCCGGCCACAAGGTGGCCACGCGGGCCATCGCCGCGGGCGAGGCGGTGCGCCGGTACGACCAGATCATCGGCACCGCCACGCTGGCCATCGCGCCCGGCCAGCACGTGCACACGCACAACCTGGCCTTCAGCAGCTTCGAGCGGGCGCACGAGCCCGGTGCCGGTGCGACGCCGACGGCGTACGTCGACGCCCCGGCCACTTTCGATGGCATCGTGCGTGCCGACGGCCGCGTGGCGACGCGCAACTACATCGGCGTGCTGACCTCGGTGAACTGCTCGGCCACCGCAGCGCGTGCCATCGCCGACCAGTTCCGGCGTGACGTGCACCCCGAGGCGCTGGCCGACTTCCCGAACGTCGACGGCGTGGTCGCGCTGACGCATGGCATGGGCTGCGCCACCGACAGCGAGGGCGAAGAGCTGCAGGTGCTGCGCCGCACGCTCGGCGGCTACGCGCGCCACCCGAACTTCTACGCGGTGCTGGTCGTCGGCCTGGGCTGCGAGACCAACCAGATCCAGGGCCTGGTGGCGCAGGAAGGGCTGGCCGAAGGCGCCCGCCTGGTCACCTTCAGCATCCAGGATACCGGCGGCACCGCGAAGACTGTCGCGCGCGGTGTCGAGGTCATCCGTGGCCTGCTGAAGGAGGCCAACCGCGTGCAGCGCCAGCCGGTGCCGGCCAGCCACCTCACCGTCGGCCTGCAGTGCGGCGGCAGCGACGGCTACTCCGGCATCAGCGCCAACCCGGCGCTGGGCGCGGCCGTCGACCGCCTGGTGCGTCACGGCGGCACGGCGATCCTCAGCGAAACGCCCGAGATCTACGGCGGCGAGCACCTGCTGACGCGCCGTGCGGTGAGCCGTGAGGTCGCCGACAAGCTGCTCGCACGCATCGCCTGGTGGGAGGCCTATACCGCCCGCAACGGCATGAAGATGGACAACAACCCTTCGGCCGGCAACAAGGCCGGCGGGCTGACCACGATCCTGGAAAAGTCGCTCGGCGCGATCGCCAAGAGCGGCACCAGCAACCTGGTCGACGTGGTCGAGTTCGCCCAGGCCGTGCGTGCCCGGGGCTTCGTCTACATGGACACGCCCGGCTACGACCCGGTGTCGGCCACCGGGCAGGTGGCCGGCGGCGCGAACCTGATCTGCTTCACCACCGGCCGCGGTTCGGCCTATGGCTGCGCGCCGTCGCCGTCGCTGAAGTTCTCGACCAACACCGCGCTGTGGACGCGGCAGCAGGAAGACATCGACCTCGATTGCGGCGGCATCGTCGACGGGCTGGACACGGTCGACGCCGTCGGCGAGCGCATCTTCCGCCTGATGCTCGAGACCGCCTCGGGGCGCGCCACGAAGAGCGAGCTGCACGGCTACGGCCAGAACGAGTTCGTGCCCTGGCAGCTGGGTGCGGTGATGTAAGGCCGGGCGCGGCCCGGGCGCTGCGCCGCCCGCGTCAACGCAGCGCGCACTCGCGTTGCGAATGATCAACGAGGGTCATGACTCGGAGGCCTACGCTGCACCTTGAGGTGGTCGAGGTGCTTGAACCTGATCACACGCTCGACCCGCCTCGCGAGTCGCTGCAACGCTGAATCGGCGGCTCGCCCTTCGATGGCGCGGTACGCGTGCTGCGCTGATCCGAAGGTGAGTGCCAGTTGCATTCGCACAGAGTGCATTCATGGCTCAGCTCTTCCCAAGGAGTGATCATGAACAGTCGACTCACCTGTCAGGTGCGGCGCAACACCACTGCTGCCCTGTCCGCCTGCATGCCCTTGCTCGCGCTGTGCCTGCCGCCCGCCTTGGCCGCCGATGTGTCCGTCGACCCGAAGCCGTTGGCGCGCTTTACCTGGAACACGGTCGTCAACAATGGTCAGGAGATCCCGGGTGCCGGGGTGCTGTTCAACGGCTACAACCAGCCTTCGGTCAACACCAACGGCTTTGTCGTCTTCCGCGGCCGCAGCAAGGGCGGTACAGGTGGCGAGCCCGTGCACGGAATCTTCTCGCGCGACATGGGCGCGGGCAGTGGGTCGGCCGTGACCAGTGTGTTCACGAACGCCACGGTCGTGCCGGGCCCGAACAACCCCGACCACCAAGGCGCGCTCAGCACCTTCACCGAGTTCCCGGCCTTCCCGCGGATCGGCATCTCGAGCAGCCTGATCGCCACCCGCGGGCAGTCGAATCCGGTCTGGACCTACACGCTGCCCGACGGCACGGAAACCCGTGTCGGCACCTCCGGCGTGTACGTGCTGCGGCAGGGGCAGCCGCTGGCCGCGGCCTCGCAGCTGGGGGCGGTGCCCGGTTTCGAGTACTACGCGGTGCCCGGCGCCCCTGCGGGCACGCGCTTCGACCAGTTCCCTGGCGCTCCAGCGCTGGCGGGTGCGGAACGCATCGTCTTCAAAGGCAACTACACCGACGGTGTGTCCAAGACCGGCGTCTTCCATCGCGGCGTGAACCCCAGCCGCCCGGATGCCGCGGTGCAGCTGATTGCCAGTTCCAACACGCTGATTCCCGGCCAGCCCGCCGACGGCGTGCGTTTCGGCTCGACCGCACCGCCGAGCGCGTCGACCGTGGACACCGTCTTCCTGGGGCTCGACAACGAGGAGCAGCCCACGCTGGGCGGCATCTACCGCGCCCCGCTGGGCAGCAATCCGGCGCTGAAGGTGCTGGTGCCGCTCGGCGCGCAGGTGCCCGGCGAGAGCCAGGGCACGGGGTTCGCCCGCGTCGGGGAAGTCCTGTCCTACGACGGACGTCTGATCGGCTTCTGGGGTAGTTGGGGCGCCGAGACCCGCCCGGTGACGCTGATCTGCCCGCAGGACGGCAATGCCGACCTGATCAAGTACTGCAACGACACCTACCCCTCCGGCCACCTGGTCCAGGTGCCGGTGCACCAAGGCTTCTTCGTGCATGACGCCACGACCCACCAGACCCATCCCGTGGTCAAGACTGGGGCCGAGTTCAAGGACTTCATGTACTGGGTCTTCTCCGGGCGGCCGCCGGGCGTCGGCGACGGCGACTCCGAGGACTTCGAGCCCCCACGGTGGCGCGCCTCGACCTTCGTGACCTCGTTCCGGCTGGGCCTCAACGGCCGGGCCCAGGTGGCGTTCAAGGGCAACAAGCCCACGACACCGGCGATCGACGGCATCTACATGACCTGGGTGCCGACCGTGCCGCAGGTGATCCGCCCGCTGGTGGAGACCGGCAGCGCCGCCACGCTGCTCGATCCACAAGCACCGGCTGGATCGCTGGTGAGCGCGATCGGCCTCGAACGTGATGCACTGCGCGGCAACTGGCTCGCGATCACCGCCAGCATGCTCAATGCGACGACCGGGGAAACCTGGGCAGGGGTGTACCTGGCACGCACGTTGCCGTAGGGGGATGGGCCGGAGTCGCGACGCAGGTGTCCACTGGTCGTGCACTCCCGGACTGCTGATTCGGCACCGAGGGCCCGCGTGCCGATGCGGCGGCGCTGGCCGCAACCAAGCGCCGGCGCGCCGCCGACCGGCGCCACGGACACCCCCGGTTCTGGGCCCCCTTCGTGCTGATCGGCCCGGGCTGAAGGCACACTCGGGCCATGCACACCCTCGAACGATGGACCACCGAAGCCGGCGAGCGAGGCGTGGCGCGGCTGGACATTCCGCCGCATGCCGCGCGCGAGCGCCACTTCGAGATCGACGTGCGCTTCGTCGTGCGGCCGGGCGCCGGCGAGGCGCCGGGCTTCGGCCTGCGCGTGCTGTTCGACGGCCGCCAGCAATGGGCCCGGCACCTCGCCATCGACCACGGCGGCGAAGACTCGCTGGACTGGCGGGCACGGGTCACGGTGCCGGTGGGCGAGCCTTTGCGCATCCAGGCTGTCGGTGACGTCAAGCAGGCTTTGCGGCGCGCCCTTTGCATCACCGCCGAGGAGGTCGAACGATGATCGGTCTGCGACGCGGCCTGGCCGCCCTGCTGATGGTGCTGCCGATGCTGGCAGCGGCCGATCAGGCGGCCTACAACGCCGGCACCAAGGCACGCCAGGCCGGCGACTACGCCGAAGCCGGCCGGCAGCTCGAGCAGGCGCTGGCGTCGTGGCGCGCCAGCGAGGGCGAGGACCACGCGCAGACCCTGGCGGCAATGCACGAATTGGCCATCGTGCGCCGCTTGCAAGGGCGCGCGGCCGAGGCGTTGGCCCTCAACGAGAAGGTGCTGGCGGTGCGCCGCGAGCGGCTGGGCGAACGCCATCCAGACACCCTGGCGACGATGAACAACAT
>Ga0075163_10005625_pt1 | contig 16668 bp, 21 predicted proteins | sample JI1023141ADNA_FD_71478 | JGI IMG/M metagenome (GOLD analysis project Ga0075163, IMG submission 71478) | Wastewater effluent complex algal communities from Wisconsin, to seasonally profile nutrient transformation and Carbon sequestration -... | ecosystem: Engineered > WWTP > Effluent > Algae...
AAGACTCCATTTTGAAAGGCGGTGATGCGTCGATTTTCACTTCACTTGTCATCGTGTTTGAAAAATGCGAGAATTCGTCATCAGGAGTGATTGGTTTCGAAGCAGAAGACTCCATTTTGAAAGGCGGTGATGCGTCGATTTTCACTTCACTTGTCATCGTGTTTGAAAAATGCGAGAGATCGATTAGATACGTCGCAAAGTTCGGCACTACTGTTATGAACATGTTCACGAATGGCCCCGTCGAGAAATAATACCTTCACGTTCTGTTTTAACGTGTCGGGCTCCGTTTAGTATTCCGTTCATGTTTATAAGCAATAAGCAGTCAGCATAAGTGTCACGTCATGAGTATCTGTGACAGATCACAAGTCATGCTTAGATTGTGTGCAAGAATAGCGGCTCGTCATCTTCAAGAACCGTGTGCACGTTTAAACACTTGGTATTCGTGGATGCGTAGCAAACCCTCGTCAAAAAACGTTCATCTTTTAATAAATGCTATTGACAAGCGCAGTGAATCATTGAAACAACGACTTGGGATCCGTCATTAACACATCATGCATAGGCAAACCATGTTCGGCTATAGGTTGGTTGAACAAAGACAGCGGCTCCAGTTGTACATATTCTGGTGAGATGTGTGGTCTAATATCTTTGCCAAACTCATCCGATGTGCGTTCTTGTACTTGATTCATTTGAGCAATGTGGGCAGGAGCAAGCGTTCGACCAGTGCCCAGAGGAAGACAGCTGAATCGTCTGACAACGCGTCGGCTTTCATTGACATCTGCAAGAGAAGTGTTATGCAGGGAAACGAAAGGCCCCGTCATGCTCTCTGCGTAAAACGCCGGAGCGGGAAATGACCACGTGTTAGCTGCGGTTTCGTGATGAAGCACCAGGCGAAGGTCGGTCACCCGATGATACTGTTCCAGTGTCAGTCCTCCGACTATAAAAAGAATGAGGCGTGGAGGGGCTGGCAAAAGGTCGCCACCGTATTTTAACCAGACCAAACGGACCCATTCCGTAAAATTACAAGGTGTGTCGTAAGCCGTGCGAAGGACACATTCCGGGCGGCAATGAGGCCAATGACCATACTGAAACTTGTCTTCATCGACGCGGACAGGCATCAAATGACACGGCATATCCGCCGACATTGGTCGACAGCAATTGTAACATTCACCGCTTATAATCGCACGTTCACTGGCTGGACGAACAGTGGACAGTTTATGGGACACGATGAAATCCACTGACCGATTTCGGAAATGGGCCTTGGCACATGACGATCCGCAAAAAGGCAGGCCTTCCCATGCCTGCATATCATTTGCCGAATGCACCTGGTTGCAATGGAAACAACGACGGCCGACATACGTATCGGATGGGGAGAGCAGATGAAGACGAAACAAGTGGGTAGGCAAGGTGTCGGATCCATTTATGACATCAGACACGCCAGATGCACCCGAGCTATTGCACACATACAACGAGGACTGTTGAATATGGTCACACGACGTGGTCAGTCGAGTGACAGGGGCGGCTTTGCTTATGGGGTCCCCATTCTTTGCTTCGATGGCCGACAAAGGAACGCCATCTGCCTGACTTAGTTGCTGATTGTTCGTCGGCCGCATGTTTCGCAATGGCACTCAAACTGCGTAGGTTCGTCTGCTGACCGCCTCTGACGGGATATCAAACGCGTGTTTCTGTTCTTGCAAATAGGGCACTCAGGTTTTTGAATCTCAGTGCCAAAGACCTCTTGACTGCTCAAGATGGGCCAGTGGATGTTTGGATTATACGAAGTATGGCACTGACGAATCCACTCTTCTTCCGTCTGACCGTACACGCGCTTAGAAAAGGTTCGCAAATCTTGGGCAGATTGGAAAGGAAGATGACGACGAGAGGGAATGTCAGGGTTACTCACACCGTTTGACATTTGAAAAGTGAGAGAACGAGTGTTTATAAAATAAAACCCTGTCAAGTGTATCCGAGTAAAAAAAAACATGAACGACGCTTATTATCTCATTGTCACCATAATATTCGGCCTATTTGTCATCTACTGTATGTACTGTCTTTGCCGAAAGCCGGCTGTCGTTCCGACTGACCCGGATGCATTAGACGAAAATCAGAGAGCCCTTCTCATATCCGTGTGTCAGCGAACTCAGGCACCACCGATCAAGCAAGCGTAGACTGTTCAGGTAAAAAGGAACGTAATCTTAACGGCGGAGGAGGTGCTTCTGTTCGGGCGGCCACCAGTGTCAGAACGTTGCGATACACTTCGAATAACAGAAATACAGCAATGGCTATCAAAACCACAACAGCTATGATAATTTTGTTGGCATGGTACGAAAGTATGGTGCTGTTGTCCGTACTGACACTTGTTTGTGGACCGGGATTTTCTAACTCGGCCATATTTATCAATCGTCCTCCTTTTTTTTGAATAAACGAGCCTGGTATTTTCTCCATTTATCATTTTTCAAACGAATAGGGTGCACACACGTTTTGAGTTTCCGATGCCCGTCATTCAGGATCAATATTTCAGTGCCACTATGCAAACGGCGACTACGGAAGATCAGGAGGAAACCAAATATAGTCCGCGAGTTGAGTCCGATGAGCAAACAGTCCAGGTCGTCAACTCGTTGGACTCGAACGAGCCGACAGTGGACGACCTCCGTCGCATTGTCATTGAGGTCGATAGCGCCAGGCAACGATTGTGCGTCGCGCAGAGCGGCTTGAACCAAGTGCACACAGGTCTAGCGAACTCGCTGGTCACTCTTAATCAAGCTAAAGAGTCTCTTCAAAAAATCACCATGTCGTGCAACAAAGAACAAGAGACAAAGGTCCACCGCGAGAAAACTGTCGACCAGTTAAACAAAAAGCAGACAGAACGACGTCTCGCGTTCCGCAAGTCTGCGCTCGAGATGTTGCTGAACATCAACAAAGAGATCAACGAAACTCAAAAAGAAACAGAGAGTCTGCAAGAGATGGTCAACCAAACAATCGCGGATCAGTCCTCGATTGAAGCGCAGGTCTCCATCATGAGCCAGCAACTTGACCAGACCCGCTACGCCAACAAAACATTGCTGCAGGCCATTGGAAACCTCAACACCTCTCTGGAGGCTGAGGAAAAGGAGTTCCCACTACGTGCTGCTACTTCGTCAAAAGATAAAGAGTCTTTTCTGTCCGGCTGGTGGGGCCTGATGGCCCTGGGCTCCGTGGCCTTTTTGTTCACCAGCCGTTGATAGACTATCTAGTGAATGTTTAGTTGTCAAAAATAAACATGCTTATTCATTGAGAGAAATAATATGTCAAGCCATGGTCGAAAGCCTACATCATGAGAATCATTCCACCTATCACGTGACACCCTAGTCCGAAACCGTCGAGCTTTTCAAACACAATTATGCTCCACGGATTATATCAATAAATAACTGAAGCCAAAGGGGACCATTCAGGCGTGGTGAAATGGTCGATCCAAATCATCTTCTTGTTAAACTGTTGGCCGTTCTCGTCCCGGTGGCTTTTTATCTGCAAGGTTCGCTGGTGTGGTATCATCAGTCTTCCGACAATGTATCCTTTCCGGCGTTTCTCATTCTGTTTCTTTGTGCATGTATCTATTTTGTGGCCAGCATTCGACTTCGACGTCCACTTTTTATTGCGTCCAGTCTTTTCACTCTCATCGGGACTTTTTATGTACTTATTCTTTTGTTCTGCTATCGACCCCAAAAAGGCCCGGGAGCGTTTGTTGCACTAAACGTTCAGCGCGCGTCGCATGCTGGTAGAATGAATGAGTACAATACTCTTTATTCACAAGGAAAATAAAACTGGTAGATCGCGAACAAAAAAAAAGTAGTACAGAGATTCCGGCGTCTACTTCTCGGCTCTGGACAACACTTCGTCCAGGTACTTTTCCAGGTCGCCAGGCACGAGGACTTTGCTATTGAAATGGCAGCGTCTCTGGAACTCTGGCGACCACAATGTGTCCGGGAGGACGGCGTGGGGCTGGACATTGAACGCGACGCGGGCGTACGCAGGGTTGGACAGAATGGCATGCACCACGTTGTCGTACCATCCACGTGGAATCTTCAAACTCCCGTGACCGAACAACTTCAGCTCCACCACCTTGTCCTTGTTGCCGTTCATCGCGTTGTTGAGATAGTTGCCGATCACAGCCTTGACCGGACAAAAGTCCATGCGAAGCAGACCAGGTCCGTGACGAGAGTTCAGCACGCGAAGATCGATGTCTACGCGGACGATCTTGTAGTCGAAAGAGGGGAGACCGGGTTGAAGGTTGTTGAAGAACGCGCCTACCAGATCGAAGCATTTATTCTTCAATTGATCCGTGCTCTCGCCGAAGTTCTTGGCATGGCGCCAGGCCTTGCCGACCTCCTTGGCCTCCTCTCGGATGTCGTTAAACGAGCGAAACTGGGCCGCCCACTGTCGAATGTCGTCGACAATATTGGACGGGGCACCGGCAGCTTTGAGCAAGGCCATGGCCACCTTGACTTCGTGGGCGATGTACTCGGCGGCTTTGGACGGGTTTTCGGCCTTCAGAGTATCAATATGGTTCTTGATGAGTTGAATGTCTTTGACTTCATCGGTCTTGGTGTCAGCGTCTGGATTGACAATCTTGTTCATTTCGATTAAACTCTCTGGCGCTCGTTTGGAAAATGATAAGATTTGTTTGACAAGGTTCTTTGTATTTTAATTTTGAAAAAAAGCGGAATTTGACCCAGCGATCGAAATAAAATATAAAACACACGAACATTAAAAATTATGCAATGGCTTCCATTCGTGTTTACAATTCTTATCATGAATATACATTGTCCAAAGGGGCAGACACTCGTCGAAAATGGATGAAAAATCCACGTCAACCCAAGACCAAGCTCAGAAATGGCATTCAGATGTGAACAAACAGCGCAAAAAAGTCTCGAATCTCAGAAGAGACATTGAGCGAGCTGAAAGAGATTTGTGCGGACTGCTCGACCAATCTTTCCAGCACGTAGATTGTGTCAAGCTTCTCGCATTGGTCCGATTGTACGCTGACGAAAACCAGATGTCACACTTGGAGAGCATCACGCACCTTCATGCGAAGCCTTGTCTTCGAATTGTTAAACGAACCACCGAATATGATCGCCAGATGTGTCTCTCCCTTTACGTCGACTGGCTAGAAGAAGGTCCCATGCCGACAACGAGTGTCGACAAAGACCAGTACAGTCAGAACAGACGAGTATCATACGGAAAGGATATCTCTACGCAAGAGCAGATGTGGCACGTTCAACGGAGAGCCGTCGAAACAGACTCTCGTCCCACCCGCGCTTTTGCTGACGTCATGAACACCATCTGGAAAAAAGCATCCGACAAAGAACTGGGAGATGTTCAGCCTGAATGGCCCCAAATCCGCAAACGGGACGTGTGTGTATGTTGTGCCGCTAAATCTTCAGAAATGTCGAACTAGCTACAGGGTTTTAGCTCACGTTAGTGATATTGGTTTTGTTGACTTATATGAAACGACCCATTTACACTTGTTCTATGAAAAAAATAAAGGATCGTATTCGAAAAATTGTATTTGTTATTGAATGACTTCCATCCAATTTTGTGGATCTCATCATGATCATCGCCAATTGGACAAGATGAAACAGACAGGTTTGAAGGTTCGACAACTCATGAAACTACGACAAGGCAATCAAAGATTCAATCGTGCAACTACAGACGAAGAAATTATTGTCAAGATAAGATATATCGTTGTGCCAACGATTGCCCCTGTTCGCATCGACCAAAATCAGATTCTTGCTCAACATGAATGGCTGAACACGTTCATGTCCTATTCTCATCCTCAACAACCAGCTATTCCCGCGGATGGACGTTATCCATACAAAGCCGTCATGTCTAGAAATCCCAAGATCAGGTTTACGATGGATCCCGCCAAAGACATTGTCTATTTGACTTTGAAACGAGGATCGCCAACCGCGGTGGACTCCGTGACATCTATGCTCAACCTGGTCAATCAGTACAATGGAGGATCTCCTGTCGAACAGGTCTTGAACGTGTATATCGTCAACTTCCTGATTGGGAACGCGATTGTCCTCGGGCAAGCTGTAGATATCCCTTCCAATGTGTGCATGGTTCATTACGGTACGGTTGGCAGTCCATCATCTCCCAACTTTGTACTGGCTAACAAAATGCCCAACTACATCACCGGTACCACTTTAATCCATGAAGTCGGACATTGCTTGGGGCTCTACCATGTTTTTAGTCTAGCACCGTGTGATTCCGAGCTGACCAAGTGGACCGCTCGCTTGAGACCCGAATATCCACCTCAGCGTTTACCCAATTTGTTTGCCAATATACAAGACGTTTTAGCCGGATCCCCTTTTGGTCTAGACAATGCCAGTCGGGACTTTCTCATTTGTTTGAATGGGGATGACAGCGGACGAAAACGAGGAGATCCGCTGGACGTACACAATTGTACTGATAAGCGATACTCGTGTTTAACGGATGGTGAGCTGAAAACGGCCACCTTTGAAGGGTTCATGAACGTCATGGACTATACGCCTGATCATTCCATCTTGGGGTTTACGATGACCGATGCGGGTATTATGCGAGAACATGCTTCCTCTTCACTCTTTCAACCTGACGGTTCTGTCGTGGGCAAAACGGTATCGGACAGCGAGGTAAAGTACGACGATCCTGTCATGATCGTGGGTTTCGTTTTACTGGGCATAAGTCTGATTTTAACCATTGTGTTGATTGTGCACAGGTCGCGATCTTCACGATCTTCACGAACCGAGCAAACGAAAGACTTCAAATGAAATCGTAAATACGAATTAAAATGCATAAACATTTTTCAATCATAACTCAAACACATCTGTAGAAAAAACCGAAATCAAAACATGGCGGAAATCAATCGCAAACGCAGTGCCGTAGACATCATTACGGAGAACCCAGCTAAAGAGACCAAATCACACGCAGCCGAAGAAAAGAAGAGAGAGGAATGTAGCGTCATTGATTACTTTTACGTTCGGAGCGGAGGCGATCTCAAGACCCGCTGGCGTCGAGCTTTGGATCGCTATCGCCATCTTAAGAAAATAATGGCTAAATTCGGCTGCACGGTACACATGAACACTATCATGTGCCCCGAACCGTGCGACGACTATTATTTGGAAGTGAAGATCACGCACACGGCATCCGGTACTTCCATGTCGTTTGATGTTGTCGATGACAATCAAAAATACGGCGTTCGTCTTGACTGTTACGAGATTCATCTATACTGTTGTCCTCCGAAACTTCTCCCTGCATTTTCCGCTATCCTTTCACTGGATTACCAGGAAAGGATATTCAGGGATTTCCTATACGAAGTTGACGTGCTTCCTGACTGGCTGAGATTTTTTCACATCGACGAAAAAGACGAATCTTTGTCTTTTGTTTGTATGATCGACAAATATATCGATCGACCGGTCGACGAATTCGAACGCGATGTACGGGAGTACGCGAAAACACCCTTCGGGTACGACGATGCCAAGGATTACATTGACAAACTCTTTGCTCGTCGATCGATTGAACACGCACTTGATTCATTGGAGTACGACTTTGAAGAAGAGGAAGAAGAGGACGAAGATAACGACGAGGATGGAGAAGAAGAGGAAGAAGGTGAAGCCGACGAAAACAACGAGGATCAATAAGAGGCAGGAGAGAGCGTGAAAGTGAATTGCAAATAGAGTTGTATCAATTCAAACGGTCAATGGAGAGAAAATAAAACTTTTCAAATGCTCGGCTCGGAAAATTCATTGAGTCGAATCGTTCATATCATTTTACCGGCTCAATTTATGCATTGAGATTGCGTTTCAATTCGACAGTCCATTCATTCTCCGCTTTTAATAAATGGGTTACACAGACGAAGATGAAATGGCGCTCCTGAGATGGAGTCGTCTGTTGACGTCTAAATGGTGGAAATATGGATTTGATAGCGTCTCTATTGACGCCGAAGAATTCAAAATAGACATCAAGGCGTGTGACGGATCATCTGTACGATTGTACGAGGCGGTACTGAAGAGTCGACCGGCATGTCCTGACACTCAACGATACGTTGCGTATTACATTAAATTGAGAGACGAAGAAAAATGGAGCTGTGAAAAACTGGTCGATCAAATTAAACTGCGGATCGACGATTACGCCGGTATCGCCAGTTATATTATACATCTGTTGTGTGCACTTTGCATTGGATCAGGGCAGAGCGAATATATGGTCGCGTGGGAATATCTTGCAAAGTATGAAGATTGTCGCGATGAGCTCCATGAGTATCTCAATTCATTCGCATTCTTGGACTCTCAGGGCGCTCCGTGTACCTTGCTGCAGAAAGTTCTTGAGTCGGATTTGACAAACGGTCGATTGATTGAATTCATTCTTCGAGAGAGCGGCCCATATGCACCGAAAAACGTATTGGGCGCGAAACTTACGGTGTATCCTATGACGCATGCGGATTACATGTATAGGTTTCTTCAGACCCATGACTGTTTGGACAAGATTGATCGCGAGCTTCTTCAGAAAGTCATAGACATATACGACGCATTCGAGCATTCATTCCTCAAAACTGTTATTGAGCATTCATTGTACTTGAACGGTCAATGGCCGACGAATCGTACATGTGAATTGGTGGCCGTCAATGGACTCATGAAACGAGATTTGTTTTGCGGAGATTGTCCGACCGAAAAGCAAGTGTCTATAGGTCTCAAGCGCTCAAAATACATGAACGATCCATCTAGCACCGAAAAGTTCAATGCATTTATTCGGGAACGTTGGGACTTGTAACGTCACTTTTCAAAACGATCGAACGAAAAACGATTGCCATATAGTTTAAACATGTCCACTTTAATCAACGAACAGACTGATATGAAAGACCTCACCAATAACATGAAAGAAGCGTCCGTAACGTTCCCATCCGGCCTGTCCCTTGGCAGCATCGCTGCTCTCTCGTCCGCGGCTCATCTGACCTATCCTGGTCTTCCGGAGCCCCTTATCTGTTCGGTGACCGAATGCGGCGGAGACAATATCGGATTCTTTGTGTCCATGGAGAACGAAACCATTGGAGTCTGCTACCAACTGGAGTTCTACAATGAAAACGTGGTCTATGACCGGGAGAGTCCCAATCGGGTCTTATCAGCCACCAAGCCAGCTCGCGTTCAAACCAAGACCTGCTGGTATTCCAACGAACCGTTCGTTGTCGTGTTTGACGATTTGTCTAAGTAAGCGTGTGTGAAGCCGGATCATGAGACTTTCAGCACGATTCTTTGGTTTTCATAATACGTAATACAAAAATTACCTCAAAAATCCCAGTCTTTCGGCCGTGTGAAGATTGTCTGGATTTGGTTTCTCGTTCATGCGGTACAAATAGAGTTTGATGCCAGAATTATTTCCAGCATTCTTCTCTCGTAAAAATCGCATGGCTCGAAGGGCTTTTCTGTCTGATTTATATCCGAAGAAGAGACGATCTGTGGTAGACTCTCTTCCACGCATGTGGGACTCAAATTCGGTCCCGATCATGGACATAAAGTCAAACTTTTTTGCCCGACGCTTATCACTCGGGTTCGATGTCACAATGACGTAATACAAGGTCATGATGAAAATTCTATGTCCCTTTGTTTTTTTTTAATAATGATTGGATTTGAAATCTATTTCATCATGTTTTTCTTTGTGCCTTGATACAACCAAACATGCATTCCGAACAAAACAATAACCGGTATAAGAATGAGAAAGTTTAGCTTGTTCCACGATGAGCCTTTGAAACAGTCCAGACTATATGAGTCAGACGTTTGGTCAAGGTCACAAACCGTGACTCGTGGAAACGAACTTAGGTAGGTGAACAACGATTGCTGGCACACTCTATCTTCGAATGGACATGCTTGTCGAAGATAATAGGTTTTACCCAATTCCTGAATATAGCAAGCCATTAGCATCGTCCAGTCATAGACGTGCACAACAGATTTGAGAGAGGAGACGTGCTGGCCACTGTCGGGGTCAACACAGGGATCCGAACAACAGTCGCCGGTCATATTCCGACTTTGCATGTAGAGACAAGCATAGAGATGACCACAAGACTGACATTTCACTGGGTCGGTTTCATTCACAGATGCAACGATGTAGCCGGCATCCATGATCACCGGGTACGAACGAGTGGGGTCGAGGGAACATGTGTAGGTTGTCTCCGAACTTTGGATATTAGTATAAAATAGATACCAGAACAGGCCAAAGAGGACGACGGGGAGGAGTGTGGTGAACACTAGCATCAACACAGAGATGGGCCTTTTGCTATCATCGTCCCATATTTTCTTGTAGACCTGATAGCAAGTGGGCGTCTTGGCCGTGACATCAACCTCTCTCGTGTCGAAATCACGTTGATGTTGATATAATTCGATGCGTTCATCAGAACGATCGCCATGAATTTCAGATATTTCAATGTTGCCACTCATGATTGTTTGAAAAATCACACGGCATTTTCAATGGCATCAAACAGCATCCGCCGCTCTTTGCATTTGATCCACGGTTTGCCCGGCTTTCACTACGGTCCCGGAAACCATGGAGGCAGCATCCAAAACAGCATCAGCAGTTTGAGTGACTTCAACGATCGTGTCCCGAATCTCCTCGGCCTGTGTTTGCGGTGGAGGGCGATGGGGCTGAGCGATATTGAGATCTTTAAACATTTGATCGATGACGGCCTGTGCATTCTTGTTGTACTTATACTTAGTGTCATTCCAGGTTTTCAGGATGGAAATAGCTGTGTCGAAATCCTTTTTGGCCAGGGCCTCATTGTACTTCAACAACATGCGATCGTCCAGATCAGGTTTTGAGCTCATACAAATACCCATGATTAGATGAATAGAAATGAACGTTTTTATTTTCTGTTGATCCTTGGGGATGATAGAATTAGAAAGCGAATAAGGAGAAGACGAAAATAATAAACATACAATGAAGCCCTTACATATTGGTATATTAATTGCTGTTTTATTGGTGGACGCAGCACTCGTCTTGATTGCCTTGATAGAGGGTGGGGTGATCCCGAATGTTTCATTCGTGGACCAGGGGCGAAAAGCGGATCAAGAAGAAGTAGTCGTCGATCGTTGACCTACAATGACCCAGCCAAACTCGATCTCACCGCGTCAAACCATTCCTGACACGGATTCTGGACGAATCTCGTGGACACACCAAACTTATTCAAATGGAATGTGACCAGCTGACCGGTTTCCAAGTTGAACGCACTGGCCCAGCGAATGTCCCGGTCACGCAGCATGTCTCGGACATTGGAGAGACGCTTATATGACCCCAAATAACGCTCCAACCATCCGATGCGGTCAGGGGTTTGTCCAAATGCATGCCAAGTCTGCGTGGAGTTATCATTAAACTCTGCAATGGCCGCAAGTTGCTTGGTCTTGTACTCCTTCAATGCATCTCCGACCAGCACTTGAATGAGTGGACCTTCTTTCAGACCCGGTGCATGGTAATAATCAGCCTTCAAATCGTTTCGGACATCCCATACATGACAGGGCTTATTTGTCCACCCCCATCTGTCCGCCTCCTCATATGAATCGCAACTTCCCACGAAATCGAACGAGTTCATGGTGGACGTGCCCTGGAACAGTAAATATCGGTGGGCTCTCTTCGGTGACGAGGTTTGAGCAACAGCATTGCTATCTTTCGGCAACTCCAGGAATGGCCCCTTTGAATCAGGAAGCAATTCGGTCGGGGATGTCTGATTGCTCAGCTGTTCTGCACCACCTTTCAGCGATCCGATACTCAGTCCTCCCAATTGGTCATCTTCCTCGTCCGTTTTATTGTTCTCCAATCCTGTAGACGGAAGATCCGGTACGTTGGGCGACGAGACATGGATCAAAAGCATGCCGTTCAGGACCACGTGAACGCGTTGACCGTCGCGCACCGTGGTAAAGTACTTGGGGGGTTGTTTGATGTCCAGGCGCTGAATCAAATCGCTCAACTCGTCGGCCATCTGGTCCATACTCACAATCATGGGTTTCTTCAATTGCTGAGACATTGATGAAAGAGGATGGACACGGTAGTTCAGTCTCTTTTTTAATATATTTTATAGTATGGCCATTCCTCAAACTCCACCAAGGAATCGCGTTTTCAAAACAACGGCGAGCATGACAGATAACATCGACGTTACATACATCATGGTGCTTCATCCCGACCGTCTGCGTCTTACCATTCTTACTTCTCAACCACTTTCGGACGACCAAGTCACCCATATATGTCAGCAAATGGACGCTCCTATAGAAGCCGTCAAAATGATCCATGTCCCAGATCTCACGCCTGATCATCTGAATGGAAAAGCCAAGCTTCCACCCGACGCACCCTGGGACGATGACTGGCCTCGTGCACGTTCCGTGCGATTTGCTGACAAACATGACTTTAGATTAGATGATGGTACGCCAGACAATTTGGCGGGCAACTCGACTCCAGTCGAATTTGAAGAATAAAAATTTACACGCGCATCCACGTTTTCCCGGTGTACAGATGAAAAAAAAGAATTTGTTTAATCACGACTAAGACGATCAATTCGCGCGACATATGTGTTTGAGTCCCCGGAAACATAATTGTCCGGTTTGTAGGATCGATACGACCGCACCACACATTCCTGGGCCGCTGGATTGTACTCCACACGCGGTTTCAAATCTTGCACTCGAAAAACGGTCACCGCGCCTCGTGGATAAAATGTAGGCCACTCTTCGTCCTTGTCGGCTGCACGCACAAAAGCATGGCCCACTCGTTTGCTGTTTACACGAACGTCCATTGTCCACGACTCGGTGCGCAAACACTCGTTGGCCAGTTCAGACCACGTATAGTCATGAGCGAGACGATCGTTGGCTTCTTCTGACGTCACCACCAGTACGTATCGCAATCGTTCCGCCACCAGGGAATGAATGGTCACCAGGAAACGGACTTCCAGGTCCATCTTGTCGTCCAGAATGCAAGGATCCAAGTCTTGGGCGATATTACAAGCCTCCAAGTTGCCGCGATCGACAGCCGAAACAAGGAAGAATGACGCATCGGTATAGTTTCCGTGTCGGACATAAAAGTGGTACAAATATAATGGCGCCCGATCACAGCCTTTCAGAAAATTACGAAACCACTCGTTCACAGGAGATTTCGACTCACGGGGAAGACCTTGGTAGGAGAGAGGAACTGGCATGGCGCTCATGACGACCTTTCACCTTTCACCTTTCACCTTTCACCTTTCACCTTTTTTATTCGTGAGACTGCATTTCGTAACTACCGGCAAAACGCGATGTTATATACAATAAGAAATAGGTTTACCAATTCCACAGGCAATTTCATTGAATGCAAACATGTCTTCACCTCCGTCGGACACAGAAACGGAAACAAAACCGTTCTTACAAACACCCTCATGGTTCGGGCGATCCTTCACTGGTTCGTCCAGATTTGCCTCTACCAATTGTCACTTACCCATGAAACCTAAACTATGCCTTAAACAATATTTGGCACGTTTTATTTCTCATCGTCAAATCCAGCTGGACAATTACGACACCATGGAGCAACTCGAACGGGCTTATTGGTTCTACACTGATGTGCTGAGCACACTCCATGTGCCCAGGACGGATCGATTCAACCATGGGGACCGGAGAAACGAAACTGACAAATTGTCTCTTCGTCAATTTTTAACCTCGTGTGCTCCTATTCTCGGATGGAAAGCGGACTCTATTTATGATCGGATACGCGACTATCATGAAGGATCGAAGAAAATGCCGCGTGCCGGTGGCATCATCCTGAATGCTCAGCGAACACATATGGTCCTCGTTCGACAGCAATTCAACAGTCGTTGGACGATTCCTCACGGCAAGGTTCGAGGTGCAGAATCGTTGATCGATGCGGCTCGCCGAGAAATCAAGGAGGAAACCGGGTTGCTCGTCGATGCACCCAACCATGCGTTTGCCTTGCCACTCACGCTGCCCGAAAAATATACCACCTACACCTACTTTCTCTTTGTTTTGCCCGACCAAGTCAGAGAGCTGGATGATTCCATTGAACGCCAGCCCGAATCGTCATCTTCTGATGAACATGAGCTGCCTGAACTTCATCCGGCCTCGTCCGAAGAAATTGCTGAGGCTGCGTGGTGGCCATTGGACAGCGTCCGTGCGTTAAGCCATCATCATGACCTTTTTCGGAAAGCCTTGGATTATATTGATGGTGTGTATGTATCGAACCTGGAGATGAGCAAAACGTCACATTTGACAGATAACAATGACAACGACAACGAAGCTGACAAGTTACATTCTGTTGATAACGAACATGTGATGTCGGCAGAGTTGGGTGACACCGTGTTAGACGATTAAAGACGATTAAAGACGTGGACGCACATCTTTCAGATATCTTTCAGATAACGCATCCATTATGACCGTCATTACTCTCGGCACAGATAAATAAATATTATAATTCACATGTTTAATGCTTGGAACGCAAGACCGTCAACGGTCTCGCCAATTTCCATCATCACTCAAACACCGTTGACGTATCCAAATGGCATGGCTGCATCAACCATGGCAGCAAATCCGGTTCCCCAGCCGATGTTTGGGCCTTTTAATCCCACTCCCCCCATTTCTTTACCTTTCGTCCAATCGTCTTCATTATGCTCGGACGCGGAAGTGGTCAGGGCAATCACCAAATTTCATCAAAGCGTTCTATTACCGGGCGCTTCACCCTCACCAGTCTTCTCAGACATGCGATCCGAGCGTCTCAAGGACATGGCGCGGCGGTTGAACAAAATGGGGTACGCAGCTTATTGGATAGGCACATATGTGTACATCGATCCGAAAGGGGATATCGTTATGGATTGACGCATACAACGTACTTCGCAGTAACGCGTTTACAACGAATCGTGAACAATGGTAATACTTGAAAATAAACAAAACGTTTCGTTCTCGTGTTTTTGTTTTAGATGTCGAAGAAGACTGTTAAGAAGACAAACAATGTCAATGTTTCCACCGACGTCAGTTGTGCAAAAGAAGTCAAGGTCAATGACATGCCTACTTCTGGTGCAGCGTCTGGACCGGGGTCAGGTGTCCAAGAGACCGATGTTGTTCGAAAGAGTCTTCGCCAGCGTGCCCGCTTGTTAGTCGAGGCTAAACGGGATGCACGCTCATACGGCAAAGGACCGATGGCCGCGCAGGCCCGTGTTAACCAGTTTAATGACGGTGACAAGTCCGGCATGATTGGGGACATGGTGAAAGAATTTAACGGGGGTCGACTCAAGCCCAATGAAGCCAAAGCTAAGCTGAAGAACTTGGCCGGCATTCTCCCGGATGATCAGATGAATGCTTTGCTGGATCAAATGAAAACCACCATGCCGCCTGACGTGTATCGTGATATTCGCCAAAGCATGATCAACAAAAAGGGTCAGGCTTCTGGTTCACAGGCGGAGACAAAGGATCCGGAGGCCAAGGTCTACGTCCCTCTCGTTGAACGAACTGAAGCTCAACCTTTGTCCACTCCCCTCGTCATCAAGAAGAAGAAGAAGACGTTGACAATGAGCGGAACCCTGCCTGTGCCTCCACCCGCCGTCGTTCGACCCGATTGGTCCGCCACTTGTGATACTCCCCCTTTACCCTATTCTGTTCGAGCGTCTAACTTGAAGCAAGGTGTCTTTGCTGGTATCACCGGCACGTCGGGAGAGCATATCCTGTCCTCGATTGAGGTAGGTGAATGGCCTGAGAACATGCCGTTCGAGGATCGCTCTCGCACAGAAGAGTCTCGTCAAATTCCTCGTAAAGTTAGAGAGTTCTTTGAAAAAAGTACAGCTGGTCCCAGTAGCTTTACGTTTGCACCCAGTCAAGATCAAGTGACTATCTACAGCTTGAACTCGAATGGAAAGTACAAAGTGGTACCGGATATCAAGCATTCCTGTCAAACATACATGAACGACATCCTTTTAAGTCCACTCTCGTATCTTCAACAGCTTCAGTCAAATCGTATGCCTCTCACCATTCGAACCCTGGAAGCCTTGCTGGCTCGGGTCGGTGTTCATATGAGAGCTCAGTTAGATCCTGGCGCAGAAGATGGAACCATTACGGTCACAACAGAGATCCTCGGAAAAGAGTATACTGTGCCAGGTACCAATAAGCCACCGTATGTCCCTCGTTTGCCGGGATGGACACTCAAGTTTAGTGCTGTTTAATTTAAACGGAAAGAAAATAAAGCATTAGTCGTCAACGTTCGAATCAAATGTCTCTCTTTACTCAACGAGTTTATATCGGTCTCATGTTCATCTCCAGTCTTTATATGATCGCTTTTTATATCGCCGGTCTCAGTTTCATGTACAGCGCGCGCGGACTCACCGAGAATCGGGTGCGCGAAGACTTTTTGTTCGTGAGTTTTTGGATCGGATCCGTTCTCATTGGTTTGACTATTTTAGGAACATTGATCTTCGGGCCCATCATTTGGTATTCGAAAAGACAATTTGAAAGTATGCAAATTCGTCTTTCGCCGTCTCCAGTTTAATTGAACGCTGTATGCGTGATGTTTAAATATATACTCTTCACTTTTCAAAATGAACGAGAATCTTGACGCTCTGACCGTTAACGTGAACATCGAACCCATCCATAACAATAACCAAGATCCGTCGTCCGATCCCTCGCCTCCGCCGAAAGATTCTGTTTTGGACATCAGTCA
>Ga0075163_10005626_pt1 | contig 16666 bp, 12 predicted proteins | sample JI1023141ADNA_FD_71478 | JGI IMG/M metagenome (GOLD analysis project Ga0075163, IMG submission 71478) | Wastewater effluent complex algal communities from Wisconsin, to seasonally profile nutrient transformation and Carbon sequestration -... | ecosystem: Engineered > WWTP > Effluent > Algae...
TACCGCGTCACCGAGGATGCCAGCCGGCCGAAGTTCTACGCCTGCTCGATGCTGCCCTACCCCAGCGGCAAGCTGCACATGGGCCACGTGCGCAACTACACCATCAACGACATGATGGCGCGCTACCTGCGCATGAAGGGCTTCAACGTGCTGATGCCGATGGGCTGGGACGCCTTCGGCCTGCCGGCCGAAAACGCGGCGATGGACAACAACGTGGCGCCGGCCGCGTGGACACGCGCCAACATCGCCGACATGAAGGCGCAGATGCAGCCGCTCGGCCTGGCCTTCGACTGGACCCGCGAGGTCGCCACCTGCGACCCGGCCTACTACAAGTGGAACCAGTGGTTCTTCCTGAAGATGCTGGAAAAGGGCATCGCCTACAAGAAGACCCAGATCGTCAACTGGGACCCGGTCGACCAGACCGTGCTGGCCAACGAGCAGGTCGAGAACGGTCGCGGCTGGCGCAGCGGCGCGATCGTCGAGAAGCGCGAGATTCCGGGCTACTACCTGGCCATCACGCAGTACGCCGACGAGCTGCTGGCCGGCGTCAACGACACCACCCACCACGACTACCTGGAAGGCTGGCCCGAGCGCGTGCGCCTGATGCAGGAGCACTGGATCGGCAAGAGCGAAGGCGTGCGTTTTGCCTTCACGCACGACATCCGCGGCGCCGACGGTGCGCTGATCCAGGATGGCCGCATGCACGTCTTCACGACACGCGCCGACACCATCATGGGCGTCACCTTCTGCGCCGTGGCCCCGGAACATCCGCTGGCCACGCATGCTGCGCTCGGCAACCCGGCACTGGCCGCCTTCATCGAAGAGTGCAAGAAGGGCGGCACCACCGAGGCCGAACTGGCGTTGAAGGAGAAGGAGGGCCTGCCGACCGGGTTGTTCGTCACGCACCCGCTGACCGGAGAACAGGTGCCGGTGTGGGTCGGCAACTACGTGCTCATCGGCTACGGCGACGGCGCCGTGATGGGCGTGCCGGCCCACGACGAACGCGACTTCGCGTTCGCGCTGAAGTACGGCCTGACGATCACGCCGGTGGTGCATGTCGACGGCGAGACCTTCGACTACCACCGCTGGCAGGACTGGTATGGCGACAAGCAGCGCGGCGTGACGATCAACTCCGGCAACTACAGCGGGCTGTCGTACAAGGCCGCGGTCGATGCCATCGCCGACGCACTCGGCCACAAGGGCCTGGGCGAGAAGAAGACCACCTGGCGGCTGCGCGACTGGGGCATCAGCCGCCAGCGCTACTGGGGCACGCCGATCCCGATCATCCATTGTGATGCCTGCGGTTCGGTGCCGGTGCCGGAGAAGGACCTGCCGGTGCTGCTGCCGGAAGACCTGATTCCCGACGGTTCGGGCAGCCCGCTGACCAAGTGCGCGAGTTTCATCAACGTCGCCTGCCCCACCTGCGGCAAGCCGGCGCGGCGCGAGACCGACACGATGGACACCTTCGTCGACTCGGCCTGGTACTACATGCGCTACACCTGCCCGGGCAGCGACGATGCGATGGTCGATGCCCGCAACGACTACTGGATGCCGATGGACCAGTACATCGGCGGCATCGAGCACGCAGTGCTGCACCTGCTGTACGCCCGCTTCTGGACCAAGGCCATGCGCGACCTCGGCCTGGTGAAGTTCGGCGAGCCGTTCACGAAACTGTTCACGCAGGGCATGCTGCTCAACGAGTCGTTCTACCGCGAGGACGAAGCCGGAAAGCGTCGCTGGTTCTACCCCAGCGAAGTCGACATCCGCTACGACGACAAGGGCCACCCGGCGGGCGCCACGGCGCGCGCCGACGGCCTGCCGGTGTCCCTGGGCGGCATCGAGAAGATGTCGAAGTCGAAGAACAACGTGGTCGAGCCGCGCGACATCATCGCCAAGTTCGGCGCCGACACTGCGCGGCTGTTCACGATGTTCGCCGGCCCGCCGGACCAGAGTGCCGCGTGGTCGGACTCCGGTGCCGAAGGAGCCTTCCGCTTCCTGCGCCGCTTGTGGAGCTTCGGCGTCAAATGCGCACCGAGGCTGGCAGCGGCCGGCAGCAGCGTCGATGGCGCCAGCCGCGCGGCACTGGACCTGCGCCGTGAGGTGCACCAGCTGCTTCGCCAGGTGAGCCACGACTACGACCGCCTGCAATACAACACGGTGGTGTCCGGCGCGATGAAGATGCTCAACGCGATGGAAGGCGCGGCCCTGGCCGACGGCCCGGCCGACCTCGCCGTGCTGCGCGAGGGGCTGGGTGTGTTGCTGCGCACCTTGTACCCCGCAGCGCCGCACATCACCCACGCGCTGTGGGTCGACTTGGGTTTCGCCGTGACCCAGGGCGAAGTGCTCGACGCACCCTGGCCGGCCGTCGACGAAGCGGCCCTGGTGCAGGACGAGATCGAACTGGTGCTGCAGGTCAACGGCAAGCTGCGCGGGGCGCTGCGCGTGCCGGCCAGTGCCAGCAAGGCCGACATCGAGGCCGCCGCGGTGGCGCACCCGGAGTGCATCCGCTTTGCCGAGGGCAAGCCGGCCAAGAAGGTGGTGGTGGTGCCCGGCCGGCTGGTCAATGTCGTCGTCTAGCAGGCGCCGGCTGTTGCTGGCCGGGGCCGCCGTCGCGGGCCTGACCAGCTGCGGCTTCCAGCTGCGCCAACCGCCGCAGTTGGCGTTCCGCAGCATCGCGCTGACCGGCTTTGCACCGCGCTCCCCCTTGGCTGACGAGCTGCGGCGCATGCTCGACCGCAGCCAGGTCCGGCTGGAGGACAACCCGGCCCAGGCCGAAGTTGTCTTCCAGGCAATGGCCGACCTTCGCGAGCGCGGTGTGGTGGCCACCACCTCGGCCGCGCAGGTGCGCGAAATGCAGCTGCGCGTGCGGTTGCGCTTTCGCACCCACACCCCGGCAGGCCGTGAGCTGACGCCCATCGCCGAGATCGCGCTGTCGCGCGACATGAGCTACAGCGAGAACGTCGCGCTGGCCAAGGAGTACGAGGAGGCCGACCTGTTTCGCGAGATGCAGTCCGACGTGGTCGGCCAGGTGCTGCGGCGGCTCGCCGCCGTCAAGCTCTGAACATCATGCAGCTGCGCGCCGAGCAACTCGCCACCCACCTGGGCAAGGGCCTGCGCCCGCTGTACACGATCCACGGCGACGAACCGCTGCTCGCGCAGGAAGCCGGCGACGCGATCCGTGCCGCCGCCCGAGCGGCCGGCTACAGCGAGCGCCAGGTCTTCACCGTCAGCGGCGCGCACTTCGACTGGAGCAGCGTGATCGGCGCGGCGCAGGAGATGAGCCTGTTCGCCGACCGCAAGCTGATCGAGATCCGCATCCCCAACGGCAAGCCGGGCAAGGACGGCTCGGAGGCCCTGCAGCGCTATTGCGAACGGCTCGGCGACGAGGTGCTGACCCTGGTTCAGCTGCCGCGGCTCGATGGCCAGCAGGTCAAGAGCGCCTGGTTCGCCGCGCTCGACCAGGCGGGCGTGACCCTGCGTGTCGAGCCGGTCGAGCGCAAGGCGCTCCCCGCGTGGATCGTGCAGCGCATGGCCGCCCACGGCCAGCGCGTGCAGGCCGGCGACGCCGGGCAACAGACGCTGGCCTTCTTCGCCGACCGCGTCGAAGGCAACCTGCTGGCCGCCCACCAGGAGCTGCAGAAGCTGGCCCTGCTGTACCCGCCCGGCGAGCTGAGCTTCGAGCAGGTGGAGGCGGCGGTGCTCAACGTCGCCCGCTACGACGTCTTCAAGCTCGGCGAGGCCGTCTTGTCAGGTCAGGTGGCGCGGGCCCTGCGCATGCTCGACGGCTTGCGCGCCGAGGGCGAGGCGCCGGTGCTGGTGCATTGGACGCTGGCCGAGGACATCCGCGCGCTGCGCCGCGTGCGCGCCGCGGTCGACGCCGGCAAGCCGCTGCCGATGGCGATGAGCGAAGCCCGCGTCTGGGGCGTCAAGCAGCGCCTGGTCGAACATGCCGTGCCACAGCTGGCGGACCACGAGCTGGCCCACCTGGTCGAGGCCGCCAGCGTCTGCGACGGCATCGTCAAGGGCCTGCGCCACCCCGAGTGGCCGGTCGACGCCTGGGCCGCGCTGCAGCGGCTGGCGCTGATGGTGATGGAGCCGCTGCGCGCGCCGACACGCACGCTGGTGCGCGGTCGCGTCTGAGGGCCAACGCGGCTTGCTTCTGCAGCCGGAGTCAGTAGCCGCGCGTCCGGTCCACCCGGTGCGCGATCGGCCCCCCGTCGCGCAGCGCGCGCAGGTTGGCAGCGGCCACCGCAGCCGCCGTGCGGGGGTCGGTCAAGGCCGCTGCATGAGGCAGCAGCGTGACCTTGTCGTGCGACCAGAACGGGTGGCCGGCCGGCAAGGGTTCGACGCCGAAGACGTCGAGCACCGCATGGCCCAGGTGCCCGGCGTCCAGCGCAGCCAGCAGATCGTCCTCGATGAGATGCGCCCCACGCGCCAGGTTCACCACCGCGGCACCCGCCGGTAGTGCAGAGAACAGCCGGGCGTCGAGCAGGCCGCGGGTCTGCGCGGTCAACGGCAGCAGGTTGATCAGCACATGGCAGCCCGGCAAGGCCTCGGCCAGTGCGGCACCGCCTGAAAGTGAGCGGACACCGTCATCGTTCGCCCTCGGCGAACGCGACCAGCCGCTGACCCTGTAGCCCTGCCGCGCGATCGCCAGCGCCGCACCGCGCCCCATCTCGCCCTGGCCGAGCACCAGCACCTCGATCTCGTCGGCGCGGCGCTGCGGCAGTTGACGCCATTCACCGCGCCGCTGTTGGCGGCCATACGCAAAGAACCCGCGGTGCAGTGACAGGGTGGCCCACAGCGCGGTCTCGGCCATCGCGAGGTTCATCGAGGGGTCGACCATGCGCGCCAGGGGTACGTGCAACGGTATCGTGCCGTCCTCGAGCAGCCGCTCGACACCGGCCCACAACGACTGGATCAGCCGCAGGCGCGGCAATCCGCCCAGCGCGCCGGGCGGCGGGTTGGCCACGACAGCCGCGTCCACGCCCTCAGGTCGGGCCCGAGCCGCCGCGTCGTCCAGCCAGCAGGCCTCCGGCATCGCCGAGCGCAAGGCCGCCAGCCATGTGGAATATTCGACGGCATCGAGCCGACCGCACAGCAGCACGTTCATTCCGGGAGCGTAACGCGACCACACTGGACGTGACGAGAAGTACCGCCTGGCCTCCCGAGGTCAGTCGGTTCACTCAAGACGAAACGTCCGGGTGCCGAAATCGGCGCCAGGTCGGTCCCTTCGCTCAGCGGCTTCGTCAGGCGAAGCGCACCCCCCTTGCTCCGCAGCCCCGCAGCCACCCGCACAACCGTCGTGAACTTTCGCACTGCCACCCGGTTCAGCATCCGCACCGCGGTGCTGCTGGCGATCGTCGTCGGCATGGTCCTGCCAGCCCTGGTGGTGCTGGCGGTCGACAGCCAGATGTCGCGTGCGGCGCAGGAGCCCGCGGTGCAGCGCAACCGCTCGGCGGCCATGGTGCTGGCCGCATCAGTGGTGACCGAGCCCGCCTGGACGCTCAGCGAACCCGGGCTCGAGGCCGCGCTGCGGCGCATCCTGCAGGAGCCCTCGGTCTGCTCGGTCGAGATCCTCGACCTGCAGCCGCTGTCGCGACCATTGCAGCTGCCATCGGCCAAGTGCGACGCGCAGGTGCCGGTGGTCCTGCAGGAGCGGCTGGTGATGCACGAGGGCCAGGCCATCGCGCGCCTGCGTCTGGGTTTCGACGACACCGAGATCGACCGCCTGCTCGGCGAGCGGCGTGGCATCCTGGCCTGGCTGGTGGCGGCCCAGGTGATCTTCGGCGTGCTCGTGCTGACCTTCGTGCTTTCGACCCGCCTGCTGCGGCCGATCGACCGCCTGAAGATGCAGGCCGGCACGCTGGGTGCGCCGGACGCTGCGCCAGCCCTGACCTGGGCCCGCCGCGACGAACTCGGCGAGCTCGGCCAGCACCTCAACGAGGTGGGATCGCGCATCCAGGAGCTGGTCGGCGAGCTGGAGACGAAGAACGCGCAGCTGCGCAAGATGGCGATGTACGACCACCTGACGGGTCTGCCCAACCGCATGCTGCTGCGCGAGCTGTTCGCGCACGAAGCCGCGGTGGCCCGCCGAAGCGGCACCTCGCTGGCCTTGCTGTTCATCGATCTCGATCGCTTCAAGACCGTCAACGACACGCTCGGCCACGCCGCCGGCGACGAGCTGCTGCTGGGCATCGGTGATCGGCTGGTGGCGACGCTGCGCGAGTCCGACATCGTCTGCCGCATGGGCGGCGACGAGTTCCTGGTGCTGTTGCCCGACCCCGAGAACTGGAACCACGTGGCGACCACCGCCGACCGGTTGCTGCGCACCATCGAGGAGCCGCTGCTGCTGCCGCGGGCGGCGCACACGGCGCAGGTGTCGGCGAGCATCGGCATCGCGATGTACCCCTCCGACGGCGCCGATTTCGACGCGCTGGCGCGCACCGCCGACCTGGCCATGTACCGCAGCAAGGACCTCGGCCGCGCTCGATACAGCTTCTACCACCCGGATCTCGACACGGCCTTCCGCACACGGCTGGAGCTGGAACGCGAACTCGACCGGGCCATCACCCACCAGGAGCTGGTGCTGCACTTCCAGCCGGTGGTCGACGCACGCACCGAACGCGTGGTCGGCTGCGAGGCGCTGGTGCGCTGGCAGCACCCGACCCGCGGCCTGCTGCTCCCCGGCTCGTTCATCGATGCCGCGGAGGAGACCGGGCTGATCCGCGAGCTGGGCATGTGGACGCTGGAGGCAGCCTGCGCGCAGCTCGCCGCCTGGCGCGCGATGGGCATCGACCCCGGGCGGGTGGCGGTGAACGTTTCGGCACTGCAGGCGCACGACCCGAATCTGCCTCAGGCCGTGCGCGCGGCGCTGGCGCGCCATGGCCTGCAGCCGAACGACCTCGAGCTGGAGCTGACCGAGAGCACGCTGCTGTCGGACACCGAAGGCGCGATGCGCACCGTGGCGCGCCTGCGCGAGCTGGGCACCGTGCTGTCGATCGACGACTTCGGCACCGGCTATTCGTCGCTGTCCTACCTGAAGCTGCTCAAGCCCGACAAGCTGAAGATCGACCGCAGCTTCGTGCGCGACCTGCCCGACGACGCCGACGACCGCGCGCTGACGCAGGCCATCATCGGCATCGCCGGCGCGCTGTCCATCACCGTGGTGGCCGAGGGCGTGGAGGGCAGCGCGCAGCGCGACCTGCTGCTGCGCCTGGGCTGCGACCTGCAGCAGGGCTACCTCTACGGCCGTCCGATGTCGGCGGCGGCCTTCGAGGTGTTCATGCGCGACGGCCTGCAGGTGACCGTGGCCGACACGGCCTCGGTGTAGTCAGCGGCTGTCGACCCGCTCGCGCAGACGCTGCAGCGCCGCCAGCAGCGTCTGCCAGCGCACCTGGTGACGGTCACCGCTCAATTGCAGACGCTGCGCCCACACGCCGGCTTCGAGCGGGGCCGCGGTGGCCACTGCCAGCCACACCGTGCCGACCGGCTTGCCAGGCACCGCGCCACCGGGCCCGGCGATGCCGGTGACCGCCACGGCCGCCTGCACCGGCGCATGAGCCAGCGCACCCAGCGCCATCGCCCGGGCGACTTCTTCGCTGACCGCACCATGCGCCTGAAGCAATGCCGTCGGCACGCCGAGCAGCTCGGTCTTGGCCTCGTTGCTGTAGGTGACGATGCCACGCTCGAACCAGTCGCTCGAGCCAGCCAGCGAGGTGCAGGCCGCGGCGATCAGGCCGCCGGTGCAGCTCTCGGCGGCGGCCATGCGCAGGCCGCGTGCGCGCAATGCCGCGGCGAGGGCTTCGACCAGCGGGGCGACCGTCACCAGTTCCATACCGAGATCCACAGTGCGATGAACAGCAAGGTGCAGCCGGCCGCGACGAAGTCGTCGAACAGGATGCCCCAGCCTTGGCGCCAGCCGATGGCCTCGCCGCGGCGCAGCTTGAAGCGGCGGTCGGCCCAGCCCACCGGCCCGGGCTTGGCGGCGTCGAAGAAGCGGAACAGTGCAAAGGCGGCCGTCTGCGCCCAGAACCCGGCCGGCATCAGCAGCCACAACACCAGCCAGAACGCCAGCACCTCGTCCCAGACGATGGCGCCTGGGTCGGCGATGCCCAGGTGCTGGGCCGTGCGCGTGCAGGCCCACCAGCCGAGCAGCGTTCCACCAGCGATGGCCATGGCCCAGCCGGCGTCGCCGAGCCAGCGGTCGAGGATCAGGAAGCTCAGCCAGGCCCACAACGAACCGACCGTGCCCGGTGCCTTCGGCGACAGGCCGCTGCCGAAGCCGAGCGCGATCCAGTGCGCAGGGTGGCGCCACATGAACGACACGCTGGCGCGGCGCGGTGGCAAGGGCAGGAAGCCGTCCATCATGCGAAGTGATCGAAGCCGCGCGCCGCGACCTCGACCGACTGGCCGGCGGCGTCGACGACGCGCAGGCCGGCGACGGCGTCGATGCGGCCGATGCGGGTGACAGGCACGCCGCAGTCGCCGGCCGCATCTTCGACGGCGGTGCGATCGGCAGGCGCGGCCGTGAACAGCAGTTCGTAGTCGTCGCCCCCGGTCAGCAGGCACAGGCGCTGCATGGCCGGGGTCTGGGCCGCCAGCACGGCGCCGCGCGGCAGGGCGTCGAGCTCGACGATGGCGCCGACCGCCGATTTCCGCAGGATGTGGCCCAGGTCACCCAGCAGGCCGTCGCTGACGTCGATCGCACTGTGCGCGAGGCCGCGCAACCGGCGACCGAGGGCGACACGTGGGCTCGGCAGCTCCATCGCACGGCGCACGGTCTCGAAGTCATGGCCCGCCAGCACCACGCGGCCGCGGAAGACTTCCAGTGCCAGCCGGGCGTCGCCGAGGCGGCCACTGACCCACAGGTCGTCGCCGTCCCGTGCGCCGTTGCGTTGCAACGCCTGGCCGGCGGGCACCTGGCCCATCACCGTCACGCACAGGTTCAGCGGTCCGGCGGTGGTGTCGCCACCGACGAGCTCGATCGCGTGGGCGTCGGCCAGGGCCAGAAGGCCGGCCGAAAAGGGCGCCAGGAAGGCCTCGTCGGCGCGCGGCAATGCCAGCGCCAGCGTGAAGGCCAGTGGCTCGGCGCCGCAGGCCGCGAGGTCGCTCAGGTTGACCGCCAGCGCCTTGTGGCCGAGCCGCTCGGGAGCCACGGTCGACAGGAAATGGCGGCCCTCGACCAGCATGTCGCTCGAGACGGCGAGGTGCATGCCCGGCTGGGGCACCAGCAGCGCACAGTCGTCACCGATGCCCAGCGCCACGCCGGCGGCCTGGCGCCCGGGGCGCACGAAGAAGCGCTCGATCAGCTCGAATTCACCCATCGCAGACAACCACACCATCGCACGTCGCCCAAGCAGCCGCCGCGGAGCCGGCTTCGCCGGTCCGCTGGCGGCGCCCCCTGGGGGGAGGCGCCGAAGGCGCTTCGGGGGGAGCCATTCAGCGGCCGGGCTCGCGCAGGAGGTTCGCCAGCTCGACGGCGGACTTCACGTTCATCTTGTCGAAGACCCGGGCGCGGTGGACCTCCACGGTGCGCACGCTGATCTCCAGCGCATCGGCGATGAGCTTGTTCGGCCGGCCCTCGATGACCAGCCGCATCACGTCCTTCTCGCGATCGGTCAGTTCGGCCAGCGCGCTGGCCAGGCGCTCCCGCTCGCGCCGGCGCAACAAGGCCTGCGCGCTCTGCGCCAGGGCCTCCTCGATGCGGTCGACCAGCGCGTTGTTGGAGAACGGCTTTTCCACGAAATCGAAGGCACCGCGCTTGACCGCCGCCACCGCCGTGGGCACGTCGCCGTGGCCGGTGAGGAAGATGATCGGCAGCGCGTCCAACTGGCCGCGTTCGGCCAGCCGCTCGAACAGCACCAGCCCGCTGGTGCCCGGCATGCGCACGTCCAGCAGCAGGCAGGCCGGCGCGTCCGGCCAGGCGGCGCGGCCGGGGCCGGTGCGACCAGCCAGCCAGGTCTCGAAAGCCTCTGCACTGGCAAACCCTTCCGACAGCAGCCGCCGGGAACGCAGCAGCCAGGCCAGTGCGTCGCGCACCACGTCCTCGTCGTCGACGAGGTAGACGACGGGGATGCCCAGGCTGGGGTCGAGGGAGGGGGTCATGCAAGGGTGGCGGCGGCGGCCCTCGATTCTGCCGTGTGCGGCGTCGGCAACGTGAAGCGGAATTCGGTCCCGATGCCCGGGGGCGGGCCATGCGGGCCGAAGTCCAGCGCGCCGCCATGCTGCTCGATCACCGTGCGGCACAGGCTCAGGCCCAGCCCCATGCCCTCGGCACGGGTGGTGAAGAACGGCGTGAACAACTGCGACGCGACCTCGGGCGCGATGCCGTGCCCCTGGTCGCGCACGGCCAGCGTGACCCAGCGTTCGTGGTTCTGCCGCACGTGCAGCGTCAGCACCCGCCGCTCGAGCGGGGTGTCGCTTTCCATCGCCTGGATGCCGTTGCGCGTCAGGTTCAGCAGCACCTGTTCGATCATCGTGCGGTCGCACACCACCCGCGGCGCCTTGGGCGGCAGGTCGAGTTCGATGCGCGTGCCGCTCTTGCGCGCCTGCAGCCGCACCAGCGGCATCACTGCGTCGATCAGCAGATCGACGCCGATGGTCTCGCGCTGCTGCTCGCGCCGGCGCACGAAGCTGTGCACGCTCTTGATGATGCGGCCGGCGCGCTCGGCCTGTTCGGCGATGCGGTCCAGCGCCTGGCGCAGCAAGCCGGGGGTGTCCGCGTCGGGCGCCTCGAGCAGGTTCTGCGAACCGCTGGCGTAGCTGGCGATCGCCGCCAGAGGCTGGTTCAGTTCGTGGCTCAGCAACGAGGCCATTTCGCCGACAGTGGCGAGCCGCGCGGTGGCCTGCAGGCGGTCCTGCTGCTGGCGCGAGAACTCCTCGATGTGCCGCTGAGCGCTGACGTCGAGCACGGTGCTCATCCAGCCGGTCTGGCGGCCGTCTGCGTCGACCAGCGGGGCCTCGTAGATCATCACCGGAAAGCGCTCGCCGTTGCGCCGCATGAAGACGGTCTCGTAGCCTTCGCGCATCTCGTTGCGGTCGACCGCCGAGCCCGCCTGCAGGCGGGCCTGCTGTCGCATGGTGTACTGCGCCACCTGCTCGGGCGGCCAGTAGGGCGGCACGTCGGTCTGGCGCAGTTCGTCGGCGGACCATCCGACCATCGCGCAGAAGGCCGGGTTGACGTAGGTGATGGCGCCCTGCAGGTCGCGCGCGCGCAGGCCGGTGATCAGCGAGTTCTCCATCGCGTTGCGGAAGGCCAGCGACTCGGCCAGGGCGCGCTCGGCGACGGCCCGGCGGCGCACGTCGCGCGCCAGCAGCAGGACCACGGTGAACAGTGCGATCGACAGGCTCAGCACCAGGGCCGTGGCCAGGTTGGGAATCAGGCTCGGTCGCCCCGTCGCACTCTCGGCGCGCAATCGCAGCAGCGCCCCGGGCAGGTCGACGGCACGCTCGACCTGGTACACCCCGGCACCGCGCAGGCCACCACCACGCGCGAGCCGGGCGCCATCGCCCTCGACGAACGAGAACTCGACCTGCCGCGTGCGCTGCGGCGTCAGCAGACCGTCGAGCAGGGCCGTCAGGCCGAACGTGCCGACCAGGTAGCCGGTGTCGCGACCGGCGTCCTGCAAAGGGATGCACAGGTCGATCACTTCGACGCCCAGGCCTTGGGGCAGCGGCACGAAATAGCTGCGCGAGAACAGCGGTGCGGCCTGCTGGCGCGCCGCGCGGCAGGCGGCCTCGGTGTCGATGCTGAGGTCGTCGCGCGACATCTGCGTGAAGAGCGCGGGTCGCAGCGCCGTGTCGATGGCGCCACTGACGCGCAGCCGGGCGTCGCGCAGTTCGACCCGCAGCACCTCGCGTCGGCCACGCATCAGCTCTCCTGCGCTTTCCCGCCAGGTGTTCAGGCTGGTGCCGGTCCACATCAGCGACTGCAGCGACTGCATCGCCGCCATCAGGTTGCGCCGCACCTCGACCGCCGCCTCGGAGCCGACGGCGTCGATCTCGTCCTGCGCGCGCGATGACTCGTAGTTGACCGTCAGGGCCACCAGCAGGGTCTGCGCGACCAGCAGCAGCAGCACCAGCATGCCCCACAACAAGGTGCGGCGCGTGCGCGGCGTGCGTCGGTCGGCAGTGACGGTGGTCATGGGTGGCAGGCGCGCCCGCGAGACGCCAGCGCGTGGCGCGAGTATTCGCGCCGCAAGCCGAGGGTGCGCTACGCAGTTTCGCGCATGGGCAGCGGCCTGGGCGCGGCGCACACTGCACAGCCGGGTCGGCCAGCCCCACCGCGCCTGCGTGCAGGACCGACTCCTACAATGCCGGCCCGCCCGCCTCGGGCACCCACGATGCCGGGCCCTTCAGGAGACTTGCGCCATGCCGACCCAAGAACACAAGCGCGCCGAGCTGCGCCGTGCCGCGCTCGAGTACCACGAGTTCCCGACGCCGGGCAAGCTGCAGGTCACCGCCACCAAACAGATGATCAACCAGCGCGACCTCGCACTGGCCTATTCGCCGGGCGTGGCCGCAGCCTGCGAGGAAATCGTTGCCGACCCGGGCAACGCCTTCCGCTACACCGCGCGCGGCAACCTCGTCGCCGTCGTCACCAACGGCACGGCCGTGCTCGGCCTGGGCGACATCGGCCCGCTGGCGGCCAAGCCGGTGATGGAAGGCAAGGCGGTGCTGTTCAAGAAGTTCGCCGGCATCGATGTCTTCGACCTGGAGCTGGCGGAGAGGAACCTCGACCGGCTGGTCGACATCATCGCCGCGCTGGAGCCCACCTTCGGCGGCATCAACCTCGAAGACATCAAGGCGCCGGACTGCTTCTATGTCGAGCGCCGCCTGCGCGAGCGCATGAAGATCCCGGTCTTCCACGACGACCAGCATGGCACGGCCATCTGTGTCGGCGCGGCCGCCTTGAACGCGCTCAAGGTCGTCGGCAAGGACATCGGCCAGGTCAAGCTGGTGGTCTCGGGCGCCGGCGCTGCGGCCTTGGCCTGCCTGGGCCTGCTGGTCAAGCTCGGGCTCAAGCGCGAGAACATCTGGGTCACCGACCTCGCCGGCGTGGTCTACGAGGGTCGCAAGGAGCTGATGGACGACGACAAGGCCTTCTTCGCACAGAAGACCGAAGCCCGCACGCTGGCCGACGTGATGCCCGGTGCCGACATGTTCCTCGGACTGTCGGCCGGCGGCGTGCTGAAGGCGCCGATGGTGGCCTCCATGGCGCGCGCGCCGATCATCTTCGCGCTGGCCAACCCGACACCGGAGATCCTGCCCGAGGAGGTCAAGTCCGTGCGCGACGATGCCGTCATCGCCACCGGTCGCACCGACTACCCGAACCAGGTCAACAACGTCCTGTGCTTCCCGTACATCTTCCGTGGCGCGCTCGATTCGGGTGCGACGACGGTCACCGACGCAATGGAGATCGCTGCGGTGCACGCCATCGCCGAGCTGGCACAGGCCGAGCAGAGCGAGGTGGTGGCGGCCGCCTACGCCGGCGCCAACCTCAGCTTCGGCCCGGAGTACCTGATCCCCAAGCCCTTCGACCCGCGGCTGATGATGAAGATCGCGCCCGCGGTGGCGCGGGCCGCCGCGGAGTCCGGCGTGGCGCAGCGGCCGATCCAGGACTTCGACGCCTACCGCGAGAAACTGCAGAGCTTCGTCTACGCGTCGGGCACGACGATGAAGCCGATCTTCGCCGAGGCCAAGCGCGCGAAGAACAAGCGCGTGGCCTACGCCGAGGGCGAGGAGGAACGCGTGCTGCGCGCGGTGCAGGTGGTGGTGGACGAAGGGGTGGCGAGGCCGACGCTGATCGGCCGCCCGCAGGTGATCGCGCAGCGCGTCGAGAAGTTCGGCCTGCGGCTGCAGGAAGGGCGCGACTACGACATCGTCAACACCGAGAACGACCACCGCTATCGCGACTACTGGCAGACCTACCACCGCATGATGGAGCGGCGCGGCGTGACCGCGCAGTTCGCCAAGATCGAGATGCGCCGCCGGCTGACGCTGATCGGATCGATGCTGCTGCACAAGGGCGAAGTCGACGGCATGATCTGTGGCACCTGGGGCACGACCGCCATCCACCTGCAGCACGTCGACCAGGTCATCGGCCGCCGCGACGGCGTGAAGACCTATGCCTGCATGAACGGCCTGGTGCTGCCCAACCGGCAGCTGTTCCTGGTCGACACCCACGTCAACTACGACCCCGACGCCGAACAGCTGGCCGAGATCACGATCATGGCCGCCGAAGAGCTCAAGCGCTTTGGCGTGCAACCGAAGGCGGCGCTGCTGTCGCACTCGAACTTCGGCTCGAGCAACCAGCCGTCGGCGGTGAAGATGCGAGACGCGCTGGCGCTGATCGAGCAGCGCGCGCCCTGGCTGGAGGTCGACGGCGAGATGCACGGCGATACCGCACTGGACGCCGCCTACCGACGCGAACTGATGCCGCGTAGCCGCCTCAACGGCGAGGCCAACCTGCTGGTGCTGCCGAACATCGACGCGGCCAACATCGCCTACAACCTGCTCAAGACTGCCGCCGGCGGGGGCATCGCGATCGGCCCGGTGCTGCTGGGCGCGGCAAAGCCGGTGCACATCCTGACCCCTTCGGCCACCGTGCGGCGCATCGTCAACATGACCGCACTGACCGTCGCTGACGCCAACGCCAGCCGCTGACGCAGGCGGGAACCCTGACGCCACCGGGGTCGTCCCGACCACCCGGTCCGGGTGGTCGGAATTGAGGGGCAAATTTGGTCACTCTCGAGTGAAATCGGGCGTCATCACCGAAGCGTGCGCTGACCTATTGCCAGGGTCCTCTGCCCCATTTTGAGGCAGCGACTTGAGTTTTAGGGGGGCTTGGGCTACCATGCCGGCTTCGTTTTCTGGGTTCTCCCGTGTCTTTCATCGGTCCGGCCTCGTGGGGGTCAGCGCTTCGCAAGTTAGGGCTCACTGTTGCAGTTGCCTCTTGCCTGGTGTCCGGTGGTCTCCAAGCCAAGAACACCGAGGCAGCCGACGCGGCGGCCACCGTGTCGCTGGCACAGCTGCCCGCCGAAGCCCGCAAGACCGACGCCCTGATCCGCAGCGGCGGTCCGTTCCCCTACCGGAAAGACGGCACCGTGTTCGGCAACCGCGAACGCCTGTTGCCCAAGAAGGCGCGTGGCCACTATCGCGAGTACACCGTGCCGACGCCCGGTTCGCGCGATCGAGGTGCCCGTCGCATCGTCTGTGGCGGCGAAAGACCGACTGAACCCGAAGCCTGCTATTACACCGGCGACCACTACGCGAGCTTCGCCCGCATCGTGAAGTGATCGCCGCAGCCCAAGATTGTTCGACTCTGGAGGATCGTGACCATGCTGTTGCAGACCGTCCGTCCCAACATCGTCCAGGCCATCCGCGCCTACCGCGTGGATGACCTGATGCGTGCCGCCGGCGACGCCGGCCAGCACTTCCTGTACGCCAACCTGTCGAGCGCGCAGTCCAAGCAGGACGTGCTCGAAGGCATTGCCGACGCGTTCACCTTCCCGGCGCACTTCGGCAAGAACCTGGACGCGCTGTACGACTGCATGACCGACCTGGTGCACAAGGCCGGGCAGCAGCCGGGTTTCGTCGTCGTGCTCGAGCAGTTGCCGGACAACCCGCGCTTCGACCGCGAGGCGCGCGAGCAGTTGCTCGACGTCTTCCGCGATGCAGCCGACTACTGGGGGGACCGACGAATACCGTTCAGGTGCTTCTATTCTTTTCAGTAGCCCGCTCCCAGGAAACAGGGTCATGGGAGCGGGCGACGGAAGTGGCCCAGACGAGCGCAGCAATCCCCGCGAAGCCGGCCGCCAAGGTGGCGGTTCCGAAAAGCGGGACCAATCCGAACTTCGGCACCAACATGCCGATGATGAGCAGCGCCTTCGACACCGCAATGTGGCTCTCTGCCGCCTGAACCCAGGCGGCTCTGAACCGGCAAGGCCGCGGCACTCCCGCGGCCTTGTTGTTTTCAGCCCGGCGTCTTCAGCTCGGCCGCCAGCGCCAGGTACTCCGCCACCGAGACCTCCTCGGCACGGCGCTGCAGGTCGAAGCGGCCGCCGTAGCCACGCGCCTCCAGCCAGCGCCCGAGCGGATGGCGCAGCAGCTTGCGGCGCTGCGAGAAGGCCGCGGTGACCAGCGCAGAGAGCAGCGCCGGGTCGACGTCGGGCACCTGCGGCAGCGGCTGCATTCGCACCACCGCCGAGTCGACCCGCGGCGGCGGATCGAAGGACTCGGGCGGCACGTCGATCACCGATTCGATGTCGTAGCGCCACTGCAGCATCACGCTCAGGCGGCCGAAGTCCTTGTGCCCGGGCGTCGCCGCCATGCGCTCGACGACCTCCTTCTGCAGCATGAAGTGCTGGTCGACGATGACCGACACCGCGTCGAGCAGGTGGAACAGGATCGGCGTGGAGATGTTGTAGGGCAGGTTGCCGACCACCCGCAGCGGCGCGCCGAGCCTCTGCGACAACGCTGTGAAGTCGACACGCAGCACGTCGGCCTCGACCACGTCGAGCCGGCTGTCGCGGCGCAGCCGCGCTGCGAGGTCGCGGTCGAGCTCGATGACGGTCAGCTGGCCGGCACGCTCCAGCAGCGGTTGTGTGAGCGCGCCCAGCCCCGGGCCGATCTCGACCAGCGCCTGGCCCGGCTGCGGCCGGAT
>Ga0075163_10005627_pt1 | contig 16663 bp, 14 predicted proteins | sample JI1023141ADNA_FD_71478 | JGI IMG/M metagenome (GOLD analysis project Ga0075163, IMG submission 71478) | Wastewater effluent complex algal communities from Wisconsin, to seasonally profile nutrient transformation and Carbon sequestration -... | ecosystem: Engineered > WWTP > Effluent > Algae...
GACATACAGCGCGATATCGACAGCCTCCGCCTGAAGGTCGGGATGGACCGCGCCGCTGTCCAGCGCGACCGCACGATTTCGGAGGCCACGTTGCCCAACCGTCGCATCTCGCGCGCCAGCATTCTCGTCGTGACCAACCCCGAAGCCTACGCCCTGCCGCGCGCGCCCAAGGGGCAATACTATGCGCGCATTGAAGGCCGCTTCGTGCTGGTCGACGCGGCTTCTGAATTGGTGGTGCAGGTTCTGCCGGCCACGCCGTCCGATCCAGCATCCGATGTTCCGGCAGGGCCGCGACTGCCGCTCATGCCGCCTGTTCCGGTGGCGCCGCCCGGCAATTGATGCCGTCTGCACATTTCCCCCTTGCGCAGCCCGCAAACGCTCCCCACTCTCATCTTCCACGTCAACATAACGAAAGGAGGTGATCCAATGTCAGTCACGATGAGCCAGGGGATAACCCTGTCGAGCGATCTGGTGTCCGGAGCAACCTTCGTTCGCGAGATTGCGAGATAGGCTGACGCGCGCTTGCGCGAAGCCGGGGTTCGTCCCCACTCACTCTGACGGAAAGGGTCGCAGGCAACCGCCAGCGACCCTTTCTTCGTTCTGGGGCGGGGTTTCGTTTTTACGTCTTCAGGTTTCCGCCGGGCTGACATTCCGCCCCGGCGCGCTATAGCGTCCGCTCGCAACCGCGAGGGACCGCTTGCCGCACACCCAACTCTTCGCATGCATCCGCGCCACGCTGGCCCATGCCCGCGCCCAGCTTCCTGATGCGCCCGCCTTGCCAGCGCGCGCAATCAGCCGCCGCACAGCCCTAGCCCTGATGGCGGCTGCGGCCGCCTGTTCGCCGGAGCAGGCCAGCAAGGCGGTTCTCGACAAAGGGCCCGTCGCCATCGTCGGCGGCGGCCTCGCCGGTCTCGTTACGGCCTGGCGCCTCGCCCTCGCCGGCCTCGACATCACGCTCTATGAATCCAGCAGTCGCGTCGGCGGCCGCATCCAGACGCTGCGCGACTTCACGCCCGAGGGACAGTTCGCTGAATACGGCGGCGAGTTTGTCGACAGCAATCACACTGCCCTCGCCAGCCTCTGTGGCGAACTCGACATCGCGCTCCAGCGCCTGCGCGCCGAGGGCGACGCTGCAGCTGACCTCTACGATTTCGGCGGCGCGGTCCACACCGGCTTCAACCTGCTCGACGGCGCGCCCACAGGCGCTTTCCTCTCGGTCGCCGCCCGTATCGCGGCAGACCAGTCCACCCTGCTTGACGACAAAGGCGCCTGGACGGCCCGCGCTCGCGAACTCGACAGATTGCCGCTGTCGGACTACCTCGCCAGCCTCCGTCCACTGGCGGAGCAGTGGGTGACGGATCTGCTGGCCCTCGCCTTCCTCAACGAGTTTGGCCTGGCCCCGTCACAGCAATCCTCGCTCAACCTCATCGACGTCATCGGCGCCGACGTCTCTGCGCCCTTCGCCCTGTTCGGCGCGCGCGACCATGCCCAACGTATCGCCGGCGGCTCGTCCTCGCTGCCCGAAGCGCTGGTCAACCGTCTCGCCGATGCGCCGCTTTCGGATCGCGCCACGCTGCGTCTGAAGCACGAGCTGGTTTCCATCGCGCGCGACGGCGAGGCAATCCGCCTGTCGTTCAAGGGACCCGAAGGTCCGGTCGAAACCGCGTGGGCCCGCGTTGTTCTCGCCCTGCCATTCACGCGCCTGCGCACTGTCAAAGGACTCGGCGGTCTGGGGCTCAGCGCCGACAAGATGCGCGCAATCAACGAACTCGGTTACGGCGCCGTCGCAAAGCTTCTGGTCGCCACAAAATCCCGCCCCTGGCGCAACGGCGCGATCGCTGGCGTCGAGGGACCGCTCAGCGGCGCCATCTGGTCCGATCGCGGCTTCCAGTCGGTGTGGGACGCCAGCGTCGGACAGGAAGGCAAGGGCGGCATTCTCGCCAACCAGATCGGCGGCGCGCCTGCACGCGGCGAGGAGACGCCGGTCGTCAACGCGCTGGTGAAGGGGCTGAAAGCCCTCTCCCCCGAACTCGCCGATGCGCTCAACACCGATCTGCGCGCCAGTTTCTTCTGGCCCCAGCATCCGCACACGCGCGGCGGCTATTCGGCGGCATTGCCGGGCCAGTATGTCGATCTGTTCGAACACGCCGCCACGCCCGATCTCAACGGCGGACTACTCTTCGCCGGCGAGCATACCAGCCCCGCCAGTCACGGCACCATGAACGGGGCCGTGGAATCAGGTGAACGCGCCGCCCGCCAGCTTCTGGAGCATGCCTGACAGCGCTGTAATGCGGCGGAACATCCTTCCCAGGCGAGGGTTTAACCCGGGCAACCGGAGATCAGACCCATGAACGCCATCCTTCTAGGCGGCGCCTGCTTCGGCGCCCTCGTCACTTTCCTCACCGCCGATCCCGCCAAGGTTCCGGACATGCAGGACCGCGCCCAACAGGATCGCGGCTCGATGACCTCGGCCATCTCGGTCGACACCGCCACCGGCGAAGTCACCGAAACGAACGTCATCGCGTTCCTGGACTGATTGTCTGAAACTGCCTGAGGTATGGCTTGCCAGGCCAAGGCTCGCGTCTGCGAGCGAAGGCTGGTGCGGGCGGTCGGGGTCGAACCGACACTTCCGAAGAAACCAGATTTTGAGTCTGGCGCGTCTGCCAATTCCGCCACGCCCGCGAGGGTGACCGCGAGGGTGTTAGCGCAAGCGGCCGCTCAAGAAAAGCCAACTCGGGAAAAGCCTGTATGCAGGCGGCACAAACGCCTGGCGGCGGCCTCTAGACGACCGGCAAGCCAGTTACGGCCTGCATGCTGACATAAGCGCCCATGATCACGCACAGGAAATAGCACGGCATGTAGCGGGCGGAGGCAGCCTTGATGCGACGGAGCGTGGCCATCGGAGGAACTCGAAACTCTGCGAGCGACAGACCATCTGACGCCGGAGACACGATCCTCGCCCGAGATCGCAAATATCCGGTTCACGAGGCGCAGAAAATTCGATGAAATTTTTCTGAATCTGCAGTCCCCGCTTCGACCCGCTCCTAGTGCATCTGCGCCGCCACGATGAATCCTCCGATCAGGATCACCACGAACAGCAGCGAGAACAGCCCGATGCGCTTCTCGATCACCGGCGCCAGGGTCGGCCCGTAGGTCTTGAATAGCCACGCCACCAGGAAGAAGCGAATGCCTCGCGTGATCGCGCAGGCTGCGACAAAGATCGGAAGGTTGAACGCCATGGCGCCCGACACGATGGTCACCAGCTTGAACGGTATCGGCGTCAGTCCCTTGAGGAAGATGATCCACACGCCCGCTTCGGCATAGGAGGCGCGCAACGCGTCTTCCTTTCCGGCATAACCGAAAAACGAAATGATCGCAGAGCCCACACTCTCGAACAGCAGATAGCCGATCGCATAGCCGAGCAGTGCCCCCAGCACCGATCCCATCGTGCAGACCAGCGCGTAGCGCCAGGCCCGCTCCGGCCGCGTAAGCGCCATCGGCGCCAGCATCACGTCTGGCGGCAGCGGGAAGAATGAGCTCTCGGCGAACGACACCACGAACAGCGCGGGCTCGGCGTGCTTGCCTGCGGCCAGCTTCAAAACCCAGTTGTAGAGCCCGCGCAGCGGTCCACCGCCCTTGGACTTGTGCAGCGCAGCAGGGGCAGCCGCATCCACGGTGGGCGCCGTCGGGGGTCCGTCCGTCATGCTGGTTCCCGTAAAATCAGGGGGCTATTGGCTCGCCGCATCTAACATGCATCGCGCGCGCCGGAACACCCTGCAGCGGTATTTGGGCTAGACTAGGGCGCCTTCCCTTAACGGCGCCTGCCGTTTGGTCGCATTGCCGCCTCGCTTTTCCCCGATAGCGTGGATGTATGCAAAAGCTGCCGCTTGATCGGGCGACTTGGCCCTTCATCGCTTTTTCGGCTTCCGCTGCGATGCTGGCGACCGCGCATGCCTTTGAGCGCTTCCTGCTGCTGGCGCCCTGCCCCCTCTGTTACAACCAGCGCCAGGTCTACTGGGTCGCTGCAGGTCTCGCCCTGGTCGGCATCCTCCTCAACTGGCGTCGTGCGCCTGCACGGGTGATGTTCGGCATCAGCATCCTTCTTGGCGTTGTCTTCCTCGTCGGCGCAGGCGTCGCGTCCTACCACTCGCTTGTCGAATGGGGCGTCCTGCCCGCGCCTGCGACCTGCGCAGTCGGCAACGTCACCGTCACCGGCGGCGACCTCTGGGAAAAACTCGGCAAGCCGATGGCCGTCCCGTCGTGCGCCGAAGCGAAGTGGCACTTCCTCGGCCTCTCGATGGCTGCATGGAATGTCCTGGTCTCCGTCGCTCTCGCCGCCGTCAGCTTCTACGCCGCCACCCGCCGCATGCGCACCGACACCGCCAACGAACCGGTCAAGCTCGACGCAGCGCCGTCGGGATCAATCGCCTCGTGAGCGCGCAACCTGTTTCCGCCGGGCGCCGGGAGGAAATCCTCCGCGTCGACCATGCAGGAGAATACGGCGCCGTCGCGATCTATCGCGGCCAGCTCGCCGTCTTCAATCGCCGCCAAGGTCACGACCGCATCGTCGGCCAGCTGGAACACATGGCAGATCAGGAACAGGCCCACCTCGACGCGTTCGACAGGTTGCTTGTCGAGAGCCGCGTCCGCCCCACCGCCTTCGCGCCGCTGTGGAACGCCGCCGGCTTCGCGCTCGGCGCCGCCACTGCGCTGCTGGGCGAGAAAGCCGCCCATGCCTGCACCGAAGCGGTCGAAAGCGTGATCGAGGAGCACTATGGCGATCAGGTCGCCGAACTCGACGCGGCGAACGATCCGCTCACGCCGACGCTCACGAAGTTCCGCGACGAGGAAATCGCGCACAAGGATCTCGCAACCGCCGAAGGCGCGAAGGAAGCTCCGGGCTACCCGCTGCTCTCCGCCCTGATCCGCACCGGTTGCCGCATCGCCATCCGCATCAGCGAGAAGGCCTAGGCAGACCGCCTAGTTGCCGAACAGTGCGCCATGCACTTTCGCCGGCCCCGTATCTCCGTGCGGCCATGACGTCCGATCAAAATCGACGCCATTCGGCAGCGTCTCGTCCACCTTCATGGCGCCCGTCTTTGGATCGATCTTCACAATCAGCGCCCAGCTCATGTCATTGCCGGTCACCACCATCCTGTCGGACGTCCTGTCCGCTGCAATCCAGTGCGCCATGTGGAATTTTTCGTCGAACACGATGCGCGAGGCTTCCACCGGCTTTCTGGAATCGGAGACGTCCAGCGCGATCAGTCCGTTTATCTCCGGCACGGTCTGCACATAGTAGTTCCCGACGACGACCGGCACCGCGCAGGAATTGTGCATCGTTGTCCCGCCCGGAAATGCATGCACGAACGTCGCTTTCGGCGCGCCTTCAACGACGCCATCGATGCGATAGACGCCGCACGAGAATGTACCGACATAAACGGCGCCATCACCCAGCACGCGCGGCTCGGCGGGATCGACGTGGTGTTCACCCACCCCCGATTCAGGCAGGTCCGTCGTTCCCAGAAGTTTGAGGCCGGATGCCGACCACACCTGCACCTGACGTGTCGATTTGTAGGGCTGCCCCGGCCAGCCCATCTCGGCCAGCGTCACAACCGCACGATCCCTCTCCGGCAGGACGGCGACGCTGTACGGCCACACCAGCTCGTCAGGGGTCGCCGCCGACCTTGCCGAAGCCGTCCGCAGCACTTTTCCACCCGGCGCCAACTCCGCCAGCCCACCCGGCGCGCCATACTTGCCGTTCATGCCCTGCAACGTCACCAGCACGTTGCCGTTGTCGAGCCGGGCATAGCTGTGCGGAAAACTGTAGTCGCCCATGTCCTTGAACTGCGCGGCAAGCTTGGGCTTCAGAGGATCGCGCAGGTCGATCAGCGATGTTAGATTTCCGGTGAACCCGTCCGCGAACAGCATTCCGTCCTTGGGAAACTCGTACTCCACATGGTGCGGCATCGTTCCCGTCGCGCCTATCGGCAGGGTCGCGACAACATCGCCATACGTTGCAGAGCCTTCACGCAGGTCCACCACCGACAGGAAGTCTGACTCCTTCTTGTCCTTGTCAGCCGACCACACGTAGAGGTACGACGCGCCTTGATCGTGCGCAGGCTTCGGCCCGCTCGCACAGCCGCCGGTCATGGTCGCAACAATCATGACGCAGACTGCCTGCCAACCAGGTTTCATCGCTCGTCCCCTTTGAAAACCCTTTAGCACACGCAGCTTATCCTGGCGTGCGTTCGTCCGGGATCGTCGCGGGTTTGCCCAGCCATTTATCCAGGAATCCGAAGAAGTAATCCCAGTCGACCTTCCGGATACCATGCGCCTGCGAGCGCATGTAGAAATCGATCTCGCCGCGCGTGACGTCGTCGCGCATCCCCGTCTGCGTCAAACCGCTCACGCCCATCAGCTTGTAGGCCGGGTCAGCCCCCAGCGCCGCACGGAACGAGCCATTGGGGTCCGACCACACGTCACGCCAGCCATTGCCAAGCAACACGGGCCGCGGCGCGATCATCGCGATCAGCTGGTGCTGATCGACTGGAATATCGCTCTCGCGCTCTGCATAGGCCGCATACTGCGGCGCAAACCAGTGCGGATAGCTCTTGGTGATCTGCTTGACCGTCTCCCCCGCATAGGACCGGGTCAGGGTTCCCCCTCCCTTGCCCGACTGGTGCGCGATCACGACCTCGAAGCGCGGGTCCACTGCGCCGGCGATCAGCGCCGACTTTGCATGCCGCGAATGCCCGAACGCTGCTGTCCGCAACGGATCAATCCGCGGATCCTTGTCCAGCACGTCAATCGACCAGCCAAACGCTGCCCCCCACACCGCGATGGCGCTGGTCGGCCTACGGCCCTCTGGCAGCATCGCGCCGAACTTCGCCAGATCAATCGGCGCCTGCGCTGCGCCAGCGTCTGCGACCAGTTCAGATGGAAACACCGTCGCATAGCCATAGCCGCGCGTGAGGATCTCCTCGATCGGCCCCTTGGTAATGTAGACGCCAAAGATCAGCCGGATGATCCGCCCTTCAAAACCCTTATCGTCGCATGCGCCGGCCGCGACCGGCGGCGACAAGACTTCAGTTCCCATCGTCCCTGGATTGCCGCAGAAATTCTGCTCCAGGATCAGCGGCACGGGCGATGTGGCCGACGCCTTCTTCGGCAGCGCCAGCGCGATGCGGAAGGTGGGAGCATCCTTGCCCTCGCCCACCCGCACATTGATTTCCTCCAGCGTCCCCGCCCCGTTGGCGAACGCGGCGTCGACAACGCGCCGCGAGATCTCCGTTCCCTTCAGTTCAGTCGGGATCGGCCCATAGACCTCGCGCTCGAACGCCGCGCGCAGTTTTGGCACGCGCCGATGCGTCCAATCCTCGCGCGTGGTGACAGGCGCATCGCCCTCAAACGCTTCCAGCACCGGCGGCGTCGCGGGCGCTTGCCGTCCGATATCCGAGTTCGCTGTATTGAGGCCAAGCGGCGTGCAGGACGCAGACAGCACTGCGCAGGCAATTGCCGCTGCTGTCGGTATGCGGATCATGTATCGCTCCCCACCCACACTCCTGACCCTACAGGCCCGGGCGCAATCTACTCAGCCGCCTGCGCGGCCGCATCCCGCGCTGACTTCATCTCGGCGGCCTTCGCTTCAACGCGCGCGACGATGCTGTCCAGCATGTCGGCGTTCGACAGCTTGTGGTCGGGTCGTCCGGACACATACATCATGCCGGCATCCTTGCCGCCGCCCGTGAAGCCGAGGTCGGTCATCGTCGCCTCGCCCGGCCCGTTCACCACGCAGCCTATGATCGACAGCGAGATCGGTTCGGCAATATGCGCCAGCCGCTTCTCGAGGGCTTCTACCGTGCGGATCACATCGAAACCCTGCCGCGCACAGCTGGGGCACGAGATGATGTTGACGCCCCGCGTCCGGATGCCCAGCGACTTCAGGATATCGAAGCCAACCTTGATCTCTTCTTCGGGCTCCGCCGACAAGGACACGCGGATCGTGTCGCCAATCCCCGCCCACAACAGGTTGCCGATCCCGATCGACGACTTCACCGTCCCGACACGCAGCCCGCCGGCTTCCGTCACGCCCAGGTGCAGCGGCGCGTCCGTCACATCGGCCAGCTTCTGGTAAGCCGCCATCGTCATGAAGACGTCGGAGGCCTTCACCGAAATCTTGTAGTCTCGGAAATCATGGTCATCGAGGATCCGCGCATGATCCATCGCGCTCTCGACCATCGCGTCCGGGCACGGCTCTCCATATTTCTCCAGCAGGTGCCGTTCCAGCGATCCGCCGTTCACGCCAATGCGGATCGAACAGCCATGATCCTTCGCCGCCTGGATCACGTCGCGCACGCGCGCGGGCGATCCGATATTGCCCGGATTGATCCGCAGCACGGCGACGCCCGCTTTCGCCGCCTCGATGCCGCGCTTGTAGTGGAAATGGATATCCGCAACGATCGGCACTTTGGACGCGCGAACGATCTCCGGCATCGCCGCCGTGGACTCTTCGTCCGGACAGGAAACCCGCACGATATCTGCGCCCGCATCCTCCAGCCGCCGGATCTGGCTGATCGTCGCGCCAGCGTCCGAGGTTGGCGTGTTGGTCATCGACTGCACGAGAATTGGATGGTCGCCGCCGACGAACAGATTGCCCACCGGGATCACGCGCGCTTTCCGCCGCACAATCGTGCGCCACGGACGGAGGTGATTGATGTCGCCGCTCATCGTTTCGACGCCCGCAACAGGTCTGGCCCAGAACACAGGATGTGGCCCGTCTTGGCGCAAGCGTAAAGCCCGCCGTTCACGCCCCCGCTGCTTACGCGAGGGAGACGCGCCGAAAGCAGTTTACGCAGCCCCAAGGCCCTAGTTGTCGGGATAGGCCGCCAGCGCAGGGTCGCTTGCGGGCGTCGCCGGCGCGGTCGGCACGGGGGCCGGCGGCGGCGTCGCGGTGGCAACCGCAGGCGGTTTGGCAGCCGGCGGACGCGGCTTGGTCCCAGCCGGACGCTGACCGCCGCCTGCAGGCGTGCCCGTCGCGGGCGAACCCGGCGTCGGCGCAACCCCAGTCGCGGTCCCGGTCGTCGTCGTTGTCACAGCCGGATCCGCTCCAAGCGGCAGAACCACAGGCGGCAGGTCAATCGGCGGACGCTTGGCGGCGGCATCCACGCTCTGCGCGTAGACCGGTCCGCCTTCCGGCGCGACCAGGCCGAGCGAAACGTCGCCCAGGCGCCATTCGAACGCCGATCCATCTTCGGTGCTGACCGTCCAGCCGGCGCCAACGCGCGGCGGATAGACTTCACCCGGCTCCATGTAGCGGGCGAGGAATTTGTCGCCAGCGGCGGAGCGCACTTCGATCCGCTCGCGGCGCAGCGCCACGATATGCAGCGGCGGCGCAGCAACCGTCGCAGCCGTTCCTGCTGCGGCCGCATCAGACTCGGCGGTCGTCGCCGGTCTGGTCTTGCCGTCGCCATTGAACACAAAGAACAGGCCGGCCGCGCCAACGAGGGCCACAACCAGCAGGCCAAGCACAGGTACGGCCACCGGCAGCTTGCGGCTGGTGACGGGCGGCGCGATTTCCTGCTTCTCGGGATCCTTCAGAATCGCGCACTCGCTGAGATAGCGCTCCAGCGTATCGTCCGCGTCCAGCTTCAGGTGGCGCGCATAGTTGCGGATATAGCCCTTCGCGTAGACCGGCGCGCCGAGCAGGTTCGGCGTCATGTCCTCGATTGCGCGCAGGTGGCTGAGGTGGATGCGGGTCTCTTTCGAGACCTGTTCCAGCGTCAGGCCCTGATTTTCGCGGGCGGCGCGAATGATCGTGCCGATGCGCTGCGTCGGGATGTCGGACTTCGCGCCGGCGTCGGAAAGCTCAGCGTCCTCGGCGGTCACCACCCGGAGATGGGGTGCCGGCCGGCGCGCACCGGCGCGAGCGTCTTGATCTATGATATGTTCGGCGGTCGGCGCAGCCGTTGTTTCGGCATGGACGGCTTCAGTCTCGCCCATGGCGGTGACCGGCTCATCAGTGTTCACAGTGGGGGTCGTCTCGTCTTTCGCCACGCCGCTCATATGTTTTTCCGAAACGGAAAGGACACGTCCCAATCGGACATACCGTTCCGCCTTACGCCCACCACCCTAATAGAAGATTTACAACACTTAAGACGGCGGCTCTGGGGCAACAACCCTAAATCTTCACCGCGAGGTCCTTAGCGATATTTAACATTGCTTCGCGCACCGGCAGATCGCCCCCCTCCAGCAGCGCTTCCACACGCGGCGTCAGCTTGGCCATATCCACCGACCTGGCCAGCAGTTTGATCGGTGCGATGCGTGCCGACTGCATCGACAGGCGCCGGTAACCAAGCCCCATCAGCGTCAGCGCCTCAAGCGGCCTGCCTCCGGCCTCGCCGCAAACCGTGATCGGCAGCGCGGCCTCATCCGCCCGCTGACGCATCCGCAACAGCAGGCGCAAGGCCGGACGGCTAAGGATGTCGTAGCGTCCGGACAACCGGGCATTGTCCCGGTCGGCCGCGAAGAAGAACTGCATCAGGTCGTTGGTGCCCACAGAGAGGAAATCGGCCTTGCCCTTCAGACTGTCGATCGAGAAGGCCAGCGACGGGGTCTCCACCATCGCCCCGACATAGAGCTTGTTGGGCAGGTCGCGGCCGAACTTCACCGCCCATTCCATCTCCGAATCGAGCAGCCTCCTGGCGGCCTCGAACTCCTCGACGGTTGTCACCATCGGGAACATCAGCCTCAGCGACTTGCCGCGCGAGGCCCGGATCAGGGCCCGCAGCTGCCGCCGGAAGAAGTAGGGGTGGTCCAGCGCCATGCGCAGCGCCCGCCAGCCCAGCGCCGGGTTCTCTTCCCGCTCACGCCGTCCCATGAACGGGGCGATCTTGTCGCCGCCCAGGTCGATGGTGCGGAACACGACCGGGCGGTCGCCTGCCCGGTCGATGACGGATTTGTAGAAGTTTGCCTGCTCATCCAGACCCGGCATCGTCTCGGACGCCATGAACTGGAACTCGGTGCGGAACAGCCCCACACCCTTCGCCCCTACCTCGTCCAGATGGTCGAGATCGAACGACAGCCCCGCGTTGATCATCAGATCGAGTTCGATCCCGTCCGTCGTCCGCGCCGGCAGATCGCGCAACAGTGACAGCTCGGCCAGGCGCTGGTCCGAGAGCGCGATCCGCGCCTGATAGTTGGCGATGACATCCGGACCGGGCCGGATATGCACGACACCCAGATCGCCATCGACGATCACCGTGTCGCCATCCTCGGCCCGCGTCACCAGGCCGGTCAGGCCTCCGACCGCCGGAACCCCGATTGCCCGCGCCACGATAGCGGCGTGCGAACCCGCTCCGGCCTCTTCCAGCACCACGCCCGCCAGATCGGCGTCGCGATATTCCAGCAGTTCGGCCGGCCCGAGGCGGCTGGCGACCAGAACCGACCCGGCCGGAGCCTCGCGCCCCTGCCCGTCATTTCCGGCCAGCGATCGCAACAGCCGGTTTTCGAGATCTTCCAGATCGTGCAGCCGCTCGCGCAGCAGGCTGTCGCGCGCACTCTCCAGCCGCGCCCGGTGCTCCCGGCGCACCCGGTCGACCGCCGCTTCGGCCGAAAGGCCCGTCCGCACCGCCTCGACCAGTCGCGCTTCCCAGCTCGGGTCATGGGCAAACAGGCGGTAGGTCTCCAGCACGTCCCGGCTTTCGCCGAACAGCACCGGACCCGCCCGCGTCAGCATCGCGTCGATGGAGGCCCGCAGCGCTTCCAGCGCATCGTTCAGCCGCCGCTCTTCGACTTCCGGGTCCGCTGCAAACAGCCGCGCGGGCGGCACGACGGGGTCGTAAAGATGGACCTTCCCGATCGCCAACCCTTCGTTGAGCGTCCGCCCTTTCAGTTCGACCGGCCGCGTCTGGCGCAGGCCGGCGCTCAGCGCATCCGCCGCCGCCGCCACCAGCTCCGCCAGCACCATCGCAATCGTCTGCAGCGCTTCGGCTTCCTCGTCGTCGTAGGCGCGCTCGGTCCGGTTCTGCACAACCAGCACGCCCAGCACGCGTCCGCCTCGCAGGATCGGCACGCCAAGGAAGGAGTGGAACGGATCTTCGCCCGTCTCCGGCCTGTAGGAAAAGCGCGGGTGCGAGAACGCATCGGTCAGCCGCAAGGGCCGCGCTGTCGCTGACACAAGGCCCACAAGGCCCTCATTCTCCGCCAGCTTGGTGCGCCCGACGGCCTCCTTGCGGAGGCCCTGCGTCGCCATCAGCATCAGGGACTTGTCTTCGCTGGTCAGATAGATCGAGCAGACATCCGCCACCATCGTGTTGCCGATGAGCTCGACCACCCGGTCCAGCCGCTGCGGGTCCTGCGCCTGGTTGGCCATCAGCGCGCGCAGACGGCTCAACAGCAAACGCGCGCCCCCGCTCGCCGGAGGGCGACCGCCAGGTAACCCCTTGTCCCCAGGTTTGCCGCGATCGCTCACGTCTGCTCCAGTCCAGGTCCCCGTTCAGGACCACGCCGCGCTTCCCGCCCGGAAAGCGCCGCGCCTAGCTCTAGTCCGAGTCCAGACCATAGGCCGTGTGCAGCGCCCGCACAGCAAGCTCAGTGTAGGACGCATCGATCAGCACGGAAATCTTGATCTCGGACGTGGAAATGACCTGGATGTTGATGCCCTTGGCCGACAACGCCTGGAACATCGTCTTGGCGACGCCCGCATGGCTGCGCATGCCAACGCCGATCACCGACACCTTCGCCACGTCACGCGACACCTGCAGCGCCTCATAGCCAATCTTGCTGCGCGCTGCTTCCAGCACCTTCTGGGCGTGCGCCGCATCGCGATCCGGCGCCGTGAACACGATGTTCTGGCGGCCTTCCGTCTTGGCGCTCGCCTGCACGATCATGTCGACATTGACGCCGGCGTCCGCCAGCTCGCCGAAGATCGTCGCGGCGACGCCCGGATGGTCCTCGACCCCGATCAGATTGAATTTCGCCTCGTCCCTTGAATAGGCGACGCCGCTGACGACCTGCTTTTCCACGATCTGTTCCTCATCGCACACGAGCGTGCCGGTATTGGGATTGGGGGTCGGCCCCTCGAAGCTCGACAGCACGCGGACCGGCACACGATGGTTCATCGCCAGCTCGACCGAGCGTGTCTGAAGCACTTTCGCGCCGAGGGACGCCAGCTCCAGCATCTCCTCATAGGAGATCTTTTCCAGCCGTCGCGCCTTGGGCACAATGCGCGGATCGGTGGTGTAGACCCCGTCCACGTCGGTATAGATATCGCACAGCGAGGCTTTCAGCGCCGCGGCTACCGCCACGGCGGAAGTGTCGCTGCCGCCCCGGCCCAGCGTCGAGACGCGGCCATGATCGTCGACGCCCTGGAAGCCGGCGACGACAGCAATCACGCCTGAGTCCACCGACTTCAAAAATTCCGGATTGTCGCAGCCGAGAATCCGCGCCTTGCCGTGCGCCTCATCCGTTTTCAGTTTCAGCTGCCAGCCCAGCCACGAACGCGCCTTCAGCCCGCGCCTGCGCAGCGCCAGCGCCAGCAACCCGGCCGTCACCTGCTCGCCGGAAGCGACCACCACATCGTATTCATCATCATACTGGTCGCCGGTCAGCGCCTCGCCCGCCGCGCCCCGCGTCCACTCGACCAGCTGGTTCGTGGTCCCGGACATGGCCGATACCACCACGGCGAGCCCCTTGGACTCCTTCTGGCGCGCCTCCACAATCTCCGCCACGTGCGCAATGCGCTCAAGGTTGGCGACCGAGGTTCCGCCGAATTTCAAGACCAGGCGCGTCATGCAGTCAGTTTCCGTCCCCGGCAGCATCCGAAGTTAAGCGCTTGTCCCATCCGGGCGGGCATGGCGCATTGACCTGGCTCCCCTGACGTCCGACATCTTCTAGAGGCTCGGAAACGAAAGCGGAACCGCTTTTGCCTCCCCCTCGGATATCGGCCGGGACCTGTCCGGCAGACGCATTAAGCAAAGCACAGCCATGGGCAAGACCCTTCTTCGCGATGAGACCATTCCCGAGGCGCCCAGCGTCGATCCGGCCGAGATCGACAAGTTCAGGGGAATGGCCGCCGACTGGTGGTCCCCCACCGGCAAGTTCGCCCCCCTACACAAGTTCAACCCTGTCCGGCTGGGCTTTATCCGAGATAACGCGGTGTCCCATTTCGGGCGCGACACCGCCTCCCGCACGCCCCTTGAGGGCCTGCGCATCCTCGATGTCGGCTGCGGCGGCGGCCTGGTCTCCGAACCCCTGGCCCGCCTCGGGGCCCACGTCACCGGCGTCGACGCCGGCGACGCCAACATCAAGGCGGCGATGGTCCACGCCGACAGCCATCACATCGACGTCGACTACCGGGTCGGCACAGTCGAAGGCCTGATTGCCGCCAACGAAGACCCGTATGATATCGTACTGACCCTCGAAGTCGTCGAACACGTCGCCGACCCCGCCCGCTTCCTCGCCGACTGCGCCCGCCTCGTCCGCCCCGGCGGCCTGATGCTGGTCGCGACCATCAACCGCACGGCCAAGGCCTTCGCCCTCGCCATCGTCGGCGCCGAACGCGTCCTGCGCTGGCTTCCCGTCGGCACACACGACTGGGCCAAGTTCGTGACACCGGAAGAATCCCGCGCCGCGCTCACCGGCGCTGGCCTGGATGTCGAGCCCCCCATCGGCGTCTCCTATTCGCCCCTGTCGGACCGCTGGACGCTGGGAACCGACGCGGCGGTCAACTACATGCTGCTCGCAACGCGCAAGGCTGAAACCGGGAGCAAGGACAGCGCCTGATGGCGAACCCGAAGATCTTCATCGACGATCTGGAAGACGGCCCCGAAATCGTTCGCGGGACCCTTCCCGTCACGGGCACGAGCGAGCGCACCGACTGGCTGCGCCGCTTCAGCGCCCCGCCCGAACCGGCCATCCGTCGCGACGCAGATCCGTATTCACCCGCTTACGCCCGCACCGACATCGAAGAGACCGCCGGCACGATCCTGCATTTCTGGTTCGACTACGCCGCCGATCGTCCCGCCCTGCTGGCCGAACGGAACGCGCTCTGGTTCGGCGGCGGCTTCGAGCTCGACCGCATCATCGCCCACCGCTTCACCGGCATCGTCGCAATGCTCGCCTCCGGCGAAGCCCGCCGCTGGGCCATGCGCTCGGCCCGTCACCGCCTCGCCGCCAGCGTCGCGCTCGACCAGTTCACCCGCAACATCTTCCGCAACGATGCAGCCGCATTCGAGAACGATCCGCTCGCGCTCGCGCTGACCAAGGAAGCGATCCTCTCGACCGAAGACCTGACGCTCAAACCGGTGGAGCGCATGTTCCTCTATATGCCGCTGATGCATTCCGAGTCCGCCACCGACCAGCGCCGCAGTCTCGAGAAATTCACCGCCCTCGCGGAGGCTGCGCCGCCGGGTGCTGAATCCAGCTTCGCCAACACGCTCGACTTCGCGAAGAAGCACGCCGCCATCATTCGCCGCTTCGGCCGCTACCCCCACCGCAACGCCATGCTGGGCCGCACATCCACGCAGGCGGAACGCACCTTCCTGCAGAAACCGGGATCGGGTTTCTGAGGCTCGGGCCTAGCCCTTCCCCACCAGCTTCAGCCACTCATCCTCGGTCAGCACTTTCACACCGTGCTTCTCCGCATCGGCCAGCTTCGATCCGGCGCCTGGCCCCGCGACCACAAGATCCGTCTTCTTCGACACCGAGCTGGCGACCTTGGCGCCCAGCGCCTGCGCCTGCGCCTTGGCTTCATCGCGCGTCATCTTTTCCAGCGAGCCGGTGAACACCACCGTCTTGCCCGCCACCGGGCTGCCCGATGTATCCGCCTGCGCAAACGGCTCAACCGTCACACGCGCCAGCAACGCATCGACCATGTCGCGATTGTGCGGCTCGGCGAAGAACTCCACCAGCGCTTCGGCCGCCACCTCGCCCAGCCCGTCGATCGACGCCACCGCGCCAAATCCTTCGCCCGGCCGCCCCCTGGAGGCTTCGAGCATCTCGGACCGGAATGTCGCCCAGTCGCCATATTCGGCGGCGAGGGCTGCGATCACCGCCTTGGTCAGCTTCGGCGCGGGCAGCGCCGTCAGCGCGCCTTCCAGCGTCGTATCCAGCGAGAACGGAACCTCCTTTGGCAGCGCCTCCGCGCCATCCAGCAATTCATCGCGCGTCTTGGATGCAATCCGCGGGATCGCCTCGAACCGCCAGAAAGCGTCATTCGGCCGCTCGCTACCCGCACGGTTCATCGCCTCGCGCAAATGGTCGAACGATCCGAAATGCTTCGCGATCAGCAGCGCACTGGTCTCGCCGACATGCCTGACGCCCAACGCATTCAGGAATCGTGCAAACGTCTGCGCCCGCGCCTTCTCGATGGCGGCGAACAGGTTGGCGGCTGACGTCTCGCCAAATCCTTCCCATTCCTCCAGCGGCGGCTTGCCCGCCTTCGCAATGCGGTCCGCCAGATTGAAGATATCCTGCGGCGCGCTCATCACGCCTTCCGAGTGGAACAGTTCGATCTGCTTGGCGCCCAGCCCTTCAATGTCGAACGCCCGCCGCGACACGAAATGCTTCAGCCGCTCCACCGCCTGCGCCGGGCAGGTCAGCCCGCCGGTGCAGCGCCGATCCACGTCCGTGTCGTCACCCCGCGCGCCGCGCACCGCACTCG